>ERZ1673741.366-NODE-366-length-53982-cov-77.354127_pt1 | contig 53982 bp, 45 predicted proteins | sample MGYA00580209_ERZ1673741 | MGnify/ENA primary metagenome ERZ1673741 (study PRJEB41218, sample SAMN15661754) | gut metagenome | host: Homo sapiens | place: Canada: London | collected 2015-08-20/2019-03-30 | study: EMG produced TPA metagenomics assembly of... | reverse complement strand
TTTTAAGTCCCACAGATTTCACAGATTTACACAGATACTTTTTATCTTTTAAGTCCCACAGATTTCACAGATTTACACAGAACATTCTGATGATAATGGGAAAATAAAATCTGTGTAAATCTGTGAAATCTGTGGGACTAAAAAAAAACTGTGGGACTTAAAAAAACAATCAGTGGGACTTAAAAAAATAATCCGTGGGGCGAAAAAAGCCCTGAGCAGAATGGTCTGCCCAGGGCAATATTTCCCGTGAAAAACGGGAGGTGCTTTTACTTGAAATATCTCTTGTAGAGACCAGCGAAGCCAGCGCAGTGGCGAGCCTCGTCCTTAGCCATTTCGTGAACAGTATCGTGGATGGCATCAGAACCCTGCTCCTTAGCGAGCTTGGCAATGCGGAACTTATCCTCGCATGCACCCTTCTCTGCAGCAATACGAGCCTCGAGATTGCTCTTGGTATCACCCAGAACCTCACCCAGCAACTCAGCAAAACGAGATGCGTGATCAGCCTCCTCGAAAGCATAACGCTTGTAAGCCTCTGCAATCTCAGGATAACCCTCACGGTCAGCCTGACGAGCCATGGCAAGATACATACCCACCTCGCCGCACTCACCTGCGAAGTGATCCTTCAAACCCTTGATGACCTCCTCATTGACGCCATCCTTGTATGCCTGACCGAGAACGTGAACTGTAGCGAATGTCAAATCGTCATCCACTGCATCCTCCATCTCCTTGAACTTGCTGGCTGGAGCCTTGCAGATAGGGCACTTCTCTGGTGCCTCTGTTCCTTCGTAAATATAACCGCAAACGGTGCAAATAAACTTCTTCTTCATAATGTTAATGTTTTAAATGTTACTGTATATAATATGAGTTAATTCAACTTCTTGGCACATTCAGCGCAGATGCCCTTGTAGTAGAGCTGCTCTTCCTGTACAATGTTGCCATTGATCACCTTGTCGCTTTTCAGTGATGGTGCCTCCTCGTCGAAGAGGTCGATGATCTTACCGCAATGCTTGCAGTAGAAATGGACATGACTATCGGTATTACCATCATAGCATACACGATGGTCGTCGATAGTAATCATTTGAGCTGCATGCTTCTCGCTTAACCTTCTTAGTGTATTATAAACTGTGGTACGACTCAACGTTGGAACCTCCTCGCAAAGAGCCTGGTACACATCGTCGATTGTAGGGTGGGTAGGATGCTTAATCAGGTAATCCATGATGGCTAGTCTCTGTACCGAAGGACGAACGCCACTCTCCACCAATTTAGTGTAAGCTTCTTTCTTCTTCATGCTTTTTATTTATTACTGTTGTTGATTATTCTGAGTGCAAAGGTAACATATTTATTTTTAATAACAAAATAATTCTGTAAAAAATCCAAGTAATTTTAGGACTTTTTACAGAATTAATTGAATTTTCACTTTTTCGGGGTCGATTTTACTGTTTTTCCTGGAGTTTTTCGATGAAAGCCTTCATTTCAGCCTCATGTTCCTTTGCCTTGAGGAAGAGGTGCCACTGGTTCTGGGCTCTAACCAGGTTGTGCTCAGGATATTTGCACTTCCAGTAGTGGTCGCCGTTGAGGTAATCCCAGAGGAAGCGCACTGCCTGCATGTATGGGAAGAGCTCGGCTGCATGAGGCAGGAGGGAAATCTCAAGAGGGGAGAGGAAGGCTGATGCTGACTCCACGTAGCCACGGGTGAAGGATTCGAAGATGTCCATGCGGAAATCTATCTTTTCGAACTCTGGAGAATCCTCGGCGATGGTATTGGCTGCCGTACGGAGGAAATCACCGTAATCGCTCACGAAGAGGGATGGCATTACGGTATCGAGGTCGATGACGCACAATACGCGGTCCTCTTCATCAAACATCATGTTGTTCACCTTGGTATCGCAGTGGCAGACGTGCTTCTGCAGCTTGCCTTCACGGAAGAGGCGCTGGCAGAGACACATCTCGTCCATATAGCTCTCTATCTCTGCGATGAAATCCTTCACGCCCGCTGCGCGTCCGGCACGGTCTTCCTTCACAGCCTGACGCAGCTGGTCGCGGCGGAGTTCCATGTTGTGGAAATCAGGGATGGTTTCGCCGAGGCGGTCGGTGATGTCGGTGAGCTGTGCCTCGAACTCGCCGAAGGTCTTGCCGGCGTAGTAGGAACTTTCCGGGTTGACAGCTTCCTGGGTGATGGCACGAGGGATGAAGACGGAGATGCGCCAGTACTGCTGGTCCTGGTCCTTGACATAGGTTTTGCCGTCGTGTGCCTTGACGAAGGTGAGTACCTTGCGGTCGATATCGTCAGCGCCCTTTGCTTCGAGCTGCTGCCGGATGTGGGTGGTCACTTCCTCGATGTTGCGCTGCAGGAGGTCAACATCGGTGAAGATGGCGTTGTTGATGCGCTGCAGAACGTAGTCGGGTGCATCTTCTTCCTGGGTTGTCACCTTGTAGGTGTCATTGATGAGTCCGTTACCGAGGGGTTTAATCTCGCTTACAGTTCCCTTGATGTCGAACTGCTTGAGGATAGTTGTAAGATCTTTCATTTTAGTTATTGATTATTTATTATTGATTATTTATTATTTATTATTGATTATTTTTAATTACTAGGGATTTTTTGCCCTAAGGCAAAGGTTATCTCAGGTCGATAACCTCTGCTTTAGGGAATTCCTTGCTGTTGAAGGTGAAGGCACTGTTGGCGATGTTCTTCGCCTTGAAGCCATAGATATTGATGGTGCTCCAGGTAGAGCCCTGGCGCATTTTCACCTGCGAAGGCACGTGGGTCTTCTTGTTGATGGTGATGTACATCTCTGCCACGGTGCGCTTCTGGTTGTTGGCTACGAGGTGAACCTGGTAGTTGCCGCCCACGGTCTTGAGGGTGCTCTTGTAGCCCGTCTTGTAGATATTGATGAAGGTATATGGATTCATCGACATCTGCTGTGCCTGGGTAGGGTTGGTGACGTTCACCTCGTTGGTCTTCTTCATGTACGACCATTGCGTCTTTCCGTTATACCATACGATAGCCTGCGGCGTGCGGGCGTTGAACTTATTGCCCTTGATGGCAATAGAACCGCTGGTGGAACCATATTTAGGGCTTGACAACTTGAAGTTAGCGCTGGCGCCCTTCTTGTTGCCCACGATGGCAGCTGTCTTGTCGAGTACCTGCTGGGCGGTCTGTGCCATAGTGCCCAGGCTCATCATCGCTACGAAAGCGATAGCTAGAAATTTTTTCATATCCTTACTGTTTATTATGTACGTTAATTGTATATGAAGCCGTAAAAGCGACCTTCAGATGATTAGACGCTTCTACGGCTTCAAGGTTTAATAATTTTATGAGTTTCTGAGCTGGAGCAGGAGGTTGTTGAGCTGATTCTCATCCTGTATCAGCACTTCACGCGGCTTGCTGCCCTGGGCTGCACCTACGATGCCGGCTTCCTCCATCTGGTCCATCAGGCGTCCGGCACGGTTGTAGCCGATGCTGAATCGGCGCTGGATCATGCTGGTAGAACCCTGCTGGGAGAGGACGATGGCATGGGCTGCCTCCTCGAAGAACGGATCCAAATTCTTGGCATCCACTGTGCCGCTGCCGGAAGGACCACCCTCGTTGTTGGCTGGCTCTGGCAGTTCCATCGGCTCAATAGGACCAGGCTGCTCCTGAATAAACTCGTTGATGCGCTCAATCTCAGGCGTATCAACAAAGGCACACTGCACACGTACCGGCTCCTGACCGTTGAGATAAAGCATATCACCACGACCTATCAGCTGGTTGGCTCCGGTGCGGTCGAGGATGGTCTTCGAGTCGATGGCAGACGTCACCTTGAAGGCTACGCGGCCAGGGAAGTTTGCCTTGATGTTACCGGTGATGATGCTGGTGGTAGGGCGCTGGGTGGCGATGATCATGTGGATGCCCACGGCACGTGCCAGCTGGGCGATGCGGGCGATAGGAAGCTCCACTTCCTTGCCGGCGGTCATGATCAGGTCACCAAACTCATCTATGATGACTACGATGTATGGCATGTACTCATGTCCATCGGTCAGTCGCAGCTTATGGTTGATATACTTCTGGTTGTATTCCTTGATGTTTCGGGCTCCCGCCTTCTTCAGCAGGTCGTAGCGGCTGTCCATCAGTACACAGAGACTGTTGAGGGTGCGTACCACCTTGGTTACATCGGTGATGATCGGCTCGTCCTCGTCAGCCAGTGCCGCCATGAACTTGTTGGTGATGCGCGAGTAAACGCTGAACTCCACCTTCTTAGGGTCGATGAGCACCAGCTTGAGCTCGTTAGGGTGCTTCTTATATAATAAGGAGGTGATGATGGCATTCAGACCCACAGACTTACCCTGACCCGTAGCACCGGCAACGAGCAGGTGAGGAATCTTGGCAAGGTCTACCATGAACACTTCGTTTGTAATCGTCTTACCCAGCGCAATAGGCAGCTCCATCTTGGTTTCCTGGAACTTCTTGGAGTTCAGTGTGCTCTCCATGCTCACAATCTTAGGGTTGGCGTTAGGCACCTCGATACCGATGGTACCCTTGCCAGGGATAGGAGCAATGATACGGATGCCGAGCGCCGCAAGACTCAGGGCGATATCATCTTCCAGGTTCTTGATCTTGGAGATGCGGACGCCCTCGGCAGGCTGAATCTCATAGAGGGTGATGGTAGGACCCACGGTGGCACGGATGGTCTTGATCTGTACGCCGAAGTTGCCGAGCACCTCGATGATTCTGTTCTTGTTGGCGCGCTGCTCCTCCTCGTCGATGGAAACGCCGTCGTCCTCATATTTCTTCAGGAGATTGAGGGTAGGGTATTTGTATCTTGTAAACGGTTCCTTCGGATTGATAGGCGTATTGAGCACCTCGGCACTGCTGACAGTATTTCCCGATGCCTTTTCGTCAGAGGCAGCCACGGAGATATCCATGTTGAGCGCCTCGCTGGCAGCAGCAGCCTTCGTCTCCTCATCTTCCTGCTTGGCTCTTGCCGCACGCAGCTGACGCTGCTGTTCCAGGAAAGAAAGTGGTTTTCCGGCAGTCTCTGCATCGGTCTGCTCTTCAGCAGCATTCTCCTGACTGTCGGCAGCATCAGCCGTTTTATCGGTCTGAGCCTGCCCGTTCTCCTGGCTTACAGGCTCTGAGAAGGTCTTGTCAGGGGCTACGTCCAGGTCGATGACGGTAGGTTGCTCATCGTCCTTGTATTCTTCCTGTTCCTCTTCCTTTTCATCGGTCTGCCCCTTGGCAGCATGCGCATAGGCCTCGTCGATGGCGTTGGTTTCAGCCTTGTTGTCGTGGTTGGTAATCTCGAACTTCACCTTATTAGATATATATCCGATAGGGTTGAGCGCCTTTCTGATGATGGTGATGGTCTCAGACGTGAGATAGGTGAGGAAGGCGATAGCCACGAAGAGGAGGATGGCGGTAAGTCCCGGAGGCCCCACTACGTTTTCCAGGTTCTGTACCACGAAGAGTCCATGCTTTCCGCCGGGATTGAAGATGAGTCCACCCATGATAGGAGTGAGGAACTTGGCGAAAGTGACAGACGACCATATCATGACAATCATCAGGCAGAAGAACCATTTCCAGAGGTTCACCTTGTATGCATTCATGAGCTGCAAGCCAGCCATGATGATGTAGCAAGGCAGGAGGAATGCCGGGAAACCGAAGTTCACGGCTATGAGCCAGTAGGAGATGATGGCACCCAGGGAGCCGCAGTAGTTCTGGAACTGCTGCTCGTTGTTGGTCCATTCGCCTGCTTTCAGATTCTCCAGTATGCTCTGGTCGGCATATCCCGTGTTGAGGAATGAAACCATAGCGATGATGGTGACAATAGCAATACCAATCAGCGCCAGCCCTAGGAAAAAGTCGGTGATAGTATTGTTAAAAATATATTGCAAACCTATAGCTTCGCCAAAAGATTTGGCTTTGCGTTCTGTTCTTTTTTTAGCCATTTTTTTTGTCTTTGAATATTTTATCTGCAAAATTAGCGAAAATAAATGAAAAAACCGCTCTTTTCTCAGGTTTTTTTTTTAATTTTGCAAATTGTAAAGAATAAAATGAGTAATGAGGATTATTTTCACTAAATTCGATAAGAAATCAATAAACAGTTTGCCGAGGATTCTCTTCCCAGGTAAAATCGTACTGATTGACAAGGCTGAAGACACGGAAGAAGCCGTAAACTTCCTCCTGAGCCAGCCCATTCTAGGTGTAGATACGGAGACCCGTCCTTCGTTCAGCAAGGGCAGGGGATTCCAGGTTTCGCTGCTCCAGGTGAGCACCCGTGATACCTGCTATCTCTTCCGTCTGCATCTGACGGGCATTACGCCTGCCATCATCCGGTTCCTGGAAGACAAGACGGTGCCCAAGGTGGGATTGTCATGGCATGACGACCTGCTGCAGCTGCATAAGAGGGCTGAGTTCAAGCCGGGATATTTCATAGAACTGCAGGACGAGGCGAAGAAGTTCGGACTGCAGGACATGAGTCTGCAGAAGCTTTATGCCAACCTCTTCCATCAGAAAATCAGCAAGGCACAGCGGTTGAGCAACTGGGAGGCTAGCGAGTTGAAGGACTCGCAGATGGCGTATGCTGCCACGGATGCCTGGTGCTGCATCAATCTCTATGAAGAACTGCTCCGACTGAAGCAGGAGGGAGATTATGAGCTCGACGAACTGTAGGATTCGGAAATAAATAATTTTATAGTAGCTAATCAATAAGGTATATATTAAATATGTATAAGAGCATATATTTGAAGAAAGGTAAAGAGGAATCGCTCAAGAGATTTCATCCATGGATTTTCTCCGGTGCCATCCAGGCGATGGATGAAGGCATCGAGGAAGGAGAAATCGTTAGAGTGATTACACGTGGGGGTGATTTCATCGCCGTAGGTCATTATCAGATCGGTTCTATCGCCGTGCGCGTTCTTTCCTTCAAGGATGTAGAAATCAATGAGGAATTCTGGTGCTCACGCCTGGAGTCGGCGTATAAGATGCGAGTGGCTGTGGGTATCGCCGAGAATCCTGAGAACAATACTTACCGTCTGGTGCATGGAGAAGGAGATAACCTGCCAGGACTCGTCATCGACTGCTACGGACCTACTGCCGTGATGCAGGCTCACAGCGTGGGCATGCACGTATGCCGTATGGAAATAGCCAAGGCGCTGAAGAAGGTGATGGGAGACGAACTGCAGAACATCTACTACAAGAGCGAGACAACCCTGCCATACAAAGCAGACCTCAGACAGGAGAACGGATTCATCTTGGGAGGTGATGCCGACGACGTGGCGGTAGAGAACGGACTGAAGTTCCATATCGACTGGCTGCGCGGTCAGAAGACCGGTTTCTTCGTAGACCAGCGCGAGAACCGTTCGCTGCTGGAGCATTATGCCAAGGGCAAGAGCGTGCTCAACATGTTCTGCTATACCGGCGGATTCTCAGTCTATGCCATGCGTGGTGATGCCAAGGCAGTCCATTCCGTAGACAGCAGTGCCAAGGCCATCGAACTGACCAATGAGAACATCGCCCTGAACTTTCCTGGCGATGCGCGTCATCAGGCTATCTGCGAGGATGCATTCAAGTATCTCGATGACCACGACCAGCAGTATGACCTCATCATCCTGGACCCACCAGCCTTTGCCAAGCACCGTGCAGCCCTGCATAATGCCCTGAAGGGATATACCCGTCTGAACGTGAAGGGACTGCAGCGCATCAAGAAGGGCGGTATCCTGTTTACATTCAGCTGCTCGCAGGTGGTGACGAAGGACAATTTCCGCAATGCCGTCTTTACGGCAGCAGCCCAGGCTGGCAGAAAGGTGCGCATCCTGCACCAGCTGCATCAGCCTGCCGACCATCCTATCAATATCTATCACCCGGAGGGTGAGTATCTGAAGGGACTGGTACTTTATGTGGAGTAAAAAACAGAAGATTATGAAGAGATTATTATGGATCACGTTGGTGAGTGGCTTTATTTTTGGACTGTGCAGTTGCGGTGATTCCCAGCAGGAACGCCAGCGGCTGAGCAAGCTGGAACGTGCCCGTCTGGACAGTATCGACCGGGCTGCGCTCAAGGTGGGCGTGATGCCCACCCTGGACTGCCTTCCCGTATATGTAGCTTATGAAGACAGCCTCTTCCTCAAGCAGGGAGTGGATGTTCATCTGCGCTATTATACGGCACAGATGGACTGTGATACAGCCCTGATGAATGGCAGGGTAGAGGGTTCCATCACCGACCTGATCCGAGGAGCCCGAATGGTAAGGAAGGGCACTCCGCTCACTTATCCTATCGCCACAGATACCTACTGGCAGCTGATTACGAACAAAAAAGCCCGTATTGCCGACCTGAAGCAGCTGAGCGATAAGATGATAGCCATGACACGCTATTCGGCTACCGACTATCTTGCCGACCTGGCAGTAGACAGCGGCAAGCCGAAATATGACGTGTATCGTGTGCAGATAAACGATGTGAATCTTCGTCTCAAGATGCTTCTCAACAACGAGATGGATGCCATGCTCCTGCCGGAGCCTCAGGCAACCAGAGCCCGTATGGACAAGCATGTGGTATTGATGGATAGCCGCGACAAGAACCTGAACCTGGGTGCTTTTGCCTTCCGCGAGAAGGCGCTGAAGCAGCCGGGACGCAAGCAACAGCTGCAGAAATTCATCCAGGCTTACAATATAGCTGTGGACAGCATCAACTCCAAGGGAGTGAAGCATTACTCCAAGCTGATCAGTAAGTACTGTCACGTAGATGAGAAAACAATTGGAAACTTGCCTAAAATAAAATACAACCATGCATTGGAACCTCGCCGTCGTGACCTTGAGGCTGCAGCTCGTGTGGCTAAACATTAATCTATAAAATCAAGAAAAATGGAAGAAAATGACATTAGAAAGTTGAGAAAGATACCTGGTTTTGAGGACCTCAAGTCTTTCCGTTTTCTGGTAGAGAAAATGTATACGGAACTCGAAGCCCAGCCAGAGAAGGAGAAAAAGAAGGTGGCTCAGGTTCTGGGAGAGTCATTGCATGAGCTGGATGTAGTGGGGAAGCATGCCTTCTCGGCATCTCATCCGATAGACTTCAGTGATGTGTACAATATCTACGAGGATCTGTATACGACTGTTCAACAATTCCAATATGCGCTCTTGCTGAGTCATGATGCCACTCTTTTAGCCCTTTATAATAGAGGTAAGAAGCTGGGAATTCTCTGCGACCTGAAGGAGAAGCTGGTTTCTGCCTTGGCAGATGTGGCTATGCTTTCTCTTGACGAGGGAGGTTCGAAAAAGAAGAAGATAGATCAGATGATTGAGGCACAGAAACGTCTCAACGAGTTGCGCAATGTCATCTTCTCTTATATCACAAGCTCATCTATGTGGGATGAAGATGAGGCGAAGGAGTATCAGGAACTGCTGAATTCCACAGCCGTCGATTCCGTCACAGCCCAGCTCATGGTGAGTGCCATAACCCTTTCCTGCCTCTACTTCTTTGACCGTAAGAAGTTCCAGTTCCTTTTCAAGCTGGCTAAGGAGAGCGAAGACATGCAGGTACGTGTACGTGCATGGGTGGGCTGGGTCTTGTGTTCCAGTCAGGTTCCAGGCTTTATGGTAGAAGAGTGCGCCAAGGATATCGAGTCGCTGAAGGAGGATGAGGAAGGCAAGAAGCTGCTGCTCCTGATTTCCAAAATCCTGCTACGTTCCCAGGATATGAAGGAGGATAGCGAAGCGATGATGAAGAACATGTTCCATAATATGGCGGACAAGTTAAGTCATGAAGATATTGACTGGGAGGGGAAGTCAAGCTTCTCTTTTATCCAGAATGATGATGAGGAGGATGAGCCGGAAGACGGTCGTGATGTCGACGAGACGGTGGAAATGCTGGAGGATGGTGCTGACATCTATTTCACGCAGTTTAGAGAAACCAAGAAACTGGGCTTCTTCCATTCCATGTACAACTGGTTCATGCCGTTCTATTTCGAGTCTCCACTTTATCTCTCCGTTCAGGAGATGGCGGGTGACAAGGAACGCAACCTGCATCTGCTGCTTGAGAATGGTACCGCCTGCGACAGCGACCGCTATAGTCTGCTTCTGATGCTCGAAAAGGAGAAAAAATCCTTTAACGAGGCGCTGGAGAACATGGCTCCTGATGAGGTGGCAGAACAGTATCTGAACTCGATGGATGAAGATGAAGCCGCAGGGTTAAATGAAGAGGAGAAAAAGTATTTGGAAAAGAAAAAATTACATACTGCGGTGATCTATTACATCCAGGATCTTTCCCGTTTCTTCAACCTCGCTCCGATGCGCAAGGCGTATGACAATAGCATCAAGATGGATGCTGAAGACGAACTGTATACTACTCTTGCGCTGCCTATCTTTGAGGATGCTGCATTCGACGAGCTGCGCTACAAGATGGCGAGATATTGCTTCAAGCGTAATTATCAGAATTTCATCTTCGACCTGATGGGTAATCATTATCCTGACACAGTGGAGAGTCATTATCTGCTGGCATGGGCTGCTGTGAAATCCAAAGCTAAGGAGAATGTTGTTCTGGCTTATCCTCATATTGATTATCTGATGAAGAATGAGCCCGGACAGTTTCAGCTGGTAGAAATGGCTGTGGACTTTTACGAGAAGGTTGCCAGCTACGAGAACGTGAGCGCCTATCAGAAAGCTGTGGACTGCCTGACTCATCTGATGGAAATCAAGAAAGATGACGAGAAGGCGCTCTTATGGTGTAAGAAACGTCTGGCTAAGATCTATGTCTTGATGGAACGATATGAAGATGCCGTCAAGCTGTTTTACGAGATAACATATCTGGAGCCGGACAACCTGACTGCGGCTGCTAATCTGGCTGAAGCACTTCTCTATATGGACGGTGACGATAAGAAGAACCTGGAAAAGATTGAGAAAATATTGAAGTCAGGAAAGGAAAAATTGATGAATCTGAGAAGGGATAACTTTAAGTTGGACAGTTTCCCAGACGATCCAAAGGGAGGATTGGCAACTTTCTTCTCTGCCATGTCTGCTTGCTTAAATATGGACTTCATGGTTGACTTTGAACTGTATAGAGTGGACGGCATGCTTTGGTGGGCTTGTGACGATCGGGAAAAGGCTATGAAGTCTTGGCAGAGAGCCTATGAAGCTAGAAGCATGGCTCATCAGGAGGGTCCGTTATTTGACGAAAAGCAGGGAAAATGGTTGTCTGCGCATGGAATAAATGAAAATATGCATATCTATTTGGAAGAATTGATGGCTCAAAAAATTCGTCAAGGTATGAAGAAAATGATGGATCAATTTAGACATGATGAAATGAACGATAATGGCGAATAATAATATAGGTAACAATAAAAAGGGGCAGCAAGCTCCGATAGATAATAATTATGCGCATCTTCAGCCGCAGGCGATAGATGTGGAGAAAGTGGTGCTGGGTGCCCTCATGGTGGATTCGGACGCCTTCTCCATGGTATCCGAGGTGTTGAAACCCGATTCCTTCTATGAGCCTCGTCATCAGAAGATTTACCAGGCTATCCAGACCATGAATATGGAGGAGCGCCCGGTGGATGTCATGACACTCACTGATGAGCTGGCGAAGATGGGCGAACTGGACAGAATAGGCGGACCTGCCTATCTGATGGAGATTTCTTCCCAGGTGGCTTCGGCTGCCCATATCGAGTCGCATGCCAGAATCCTGGCGCAGAGATATCTGCAGAGACAGCTCATTCATTTTGCCGGTGGCATCGAGACCAAGGCTTTCGACATGAGCGTGGACGTGGATGAACTGATGCAGCAGGCAGAGGGTGAACTCTTCCAGATTTCGCAGAACAACATGAAGCAGGATTATACACAGATTGATCCGGTCATCAAGGATGCCGTGGATATCCTGCAGCGGGCTGCGCAGAACAAGGGAGGTTTGACTGGTATTCCTACCGGTTATCACGGTATGGACGAGATGACTTCCGGATGGCAGGATTCCGACCTCGTCATCATCGCCGGACGTCCTGCCATGGGTAAGACTTCCTTCGCACTCAGCATTGCCAAGAACGCGGCGGTGGATTATCATATTCCTATCGGATTCTTCTCCCTTGAAATGAACAACGTTCAGTTGGTGAACCGCCTTATCTCCAATGTTTGTGAGATTTCCGGTAAGAAGATACTGAACGGTCAGCTCGATCCAAGCGAGTGGGAGAGACTGGATAAGAAAATCCGTGACCTGACGGGGGCACCTATTTATGTTGATGATACGCCGGGTCTTTCGGTTTTCGAACTGCGTACCAAGGCTAGAAGACTGGTAAGAGAGAAGGGAGTGAAAATGATCATGATTGACTACCTGCAGCTGATGAATGCCAACGGTATGAAGTTCGGTAGCCGTCAGGAAGAGGTTTCTACCATCTCACGTTCGCTCAAGGGACTTGCCAAGGAGCTGAATATCCCGGTCCTGGCTCTCTCACAGCTCTCACGTAACGTGGAGAACCGTGAAGGTCTAGAAGGAAAGCGACCTCAGTTGAGCGACCTCCGTGAATCCGGAGCCATTGAGCAGGATGCCGATATGGTACTCTTCGTTCACCGTCCGGAATACTATCATATCTATCAGGATGAAAAGGGAAACGACCTGCATGGCATGGCGCAGATCATCATCGCCAAGCACCGTAAGGGTGCTACGGGTGATGTGCTCCTGAACTTCCGTGGCGAGTTTACACGCTTCCAGGACCCTGAAACTTCGTTCGCTCCTATCCAGGAGGGTGGCGAAATCATGGGATCCAAGATGAATGCCGGAGGTGACGACAGCCAGTTGCCGCCTCCTCCTCCTGTTCCTAATGGTCCGTTGCCATTCTAGGTTTGGATTCGTAGCCATTCAGGTCTTTTTTGCTGCTTTTTACTGCATAAAGGCGCAATTTTAGCGCATTTTTGCGAGAAAAGTGCAGGAAGAATAGTAATTTGTTAGATTTTCTATTAAAAAAGTTATAAATTGTTTGCGTATATCAAAGAAATATATTACCTTTGCAAGCGATAAAAATATAACATAAAAAATAGAAAGATATGAGAGCATTAGCGTTGAATATTACAAGCATTATTATTCGACTTCGACTACAGACTGTGGGCGGAAGTGATAAGGTGTGCGTATAGTTCATCGGTTTGGATATATAAAGCCTTTCTACACTTCCGTATCGGGGAGTGAGAAAGGCTTTTTCTCATATTATAATGTAGAGTATTAATTATAATATAGAGTATTAAAAATATTAAGAGATATGAGTGACAGATTATTTATTTTCGACACAACCCTTCGCGATGGCGAACAGGTTCCAGGATGCCAGTTGAATACAGTTGAGAAAATTCAGGTGGCTAAGGCGCTGGAGCAGTTGGGCGTTGATGTCATTGAGGCGGGCTTCCCTATTTCTAGCCCGGGCGACTTCAATTCGGTGGTGGAGATTTCCAAGGCTGTGACATGGCCTACCATCTGTGCGCTGACACGTGCAGTGGAGAAGGATATTGACTGTGCTGCCGAGGCGCTGCAGTATGCCAAGCACAAGAGAATCCATACGGGTATCGGTACCAGCGATAGCCACATCAAATATAAGTTCAATTCCAACCGCGAAGAAATCATCGAGCGTGCCGTGGCTGCTGTCAAGTATGCCAAGAAGTACGTGGAAGATGTTGAGTTCTACGCTGAAGACGCTGGTCGTACCGACAATGAGTATCTGGCTCGCGTGGTAGAGGCTGTCATCAAGGCAGGTGCTACCGTAGTCAACATTCCTGACACTACCGGTTACTGTCTGCCTGATGAGTATGGCGACAAGATCAAGTATCTGATGGAGCATGTGGATGGCATCGAGAAGGCATGCATCTCTACCCACTGTCACAACGATCTCGGTATGGCTACTGCCAATACCCTGCAGGGTGTATTGAATGGTGCACGCCAGGTAGAGGTGACCATCAATGGTATCGGTGAGCGTGCGGGTAATACATCGCTCGAGGAAATCGCCATGATTCTGAAGTGCCACAAGAACATCGATATTGATACCAATATCAATACTACCAAGATTGTGCCTATGTCTCGCATGGTGAGCAGCCTCATGAACATGCCTGTGCAGCCTAACAAGGCTATCGTGGGCCGCAATGCCTTCGCCCATTCTTCTGGTATCCACCAGGATGGCGTGCTGAAGAATGTTCAGACTTACGAAATCATCGACCCTAAGGATGTGGGCTTGGATGATAACGCTATCGTATTGACAGCCCGCTCTGGACGTGCTGCCTTGAAGTATCGCCTCCACGTGAACGGCGTGAACATCGAAGATGAGGAGAAGCTTGACAAGATCTACAAGAAATTCCTCCAGTTGGCTGACAAGAAGAAGGAGGTTACCGACGAGGATGTATTGATGCTCGCTGGTGCAGATGCTGCCGATAAGCATGGCGTACAGCTCGACTGGTTGCAGGTTACCACCGGCAAGGGCGTGAAGAGCGTGGCAAGCATCGGCTTGAACATCGCAGGTCAGAAGTTCGAGGCTGCATCATCTGGCAATGGTCCTGTGGATGCTGCCATCCGTGCCCTCAAGAAGGTCATTACCAAGGAGATGAACCTCAAGGAGTTCACTATCCAGGCAATCGACAAGGGTTCAGACGATGTGGGTAAGGTTCACATGCAGGTAGAATACGACGGTCATGTATATTATGGCTTCGGCGCAGATACCGATATCGTAACCGCTTCCGTTGAGGCTTACATCGACTGTATCAACAAGTTCAAGGTAAGATAAAAGTTCAGTAGCTTAAAAGTTCTGCAGCTAGAATGTTCTCGCCTTGTAATTAATCAATAATAAATAATAATTAATCAATAACATAATGAATACATTATTCGACAAGATTTGGGACAAGCACGTTGTCCAGATTGTTCCGGACGGTCCTACACAGCTTTACATCGACCGTCTCTACTGTCACGAAGTAACATCACCTCAGGCATTCGCTGGTATGCGAGCACGCGGACTCAAGATGTTCCGTCCAGACCAGATTTTCTGTATGCCTGACCACAATACACCAACCCACGATCAGGATAAGCCAATCGAGGATCCTATCTCAAAGAAGCAGGTAGATACCTTGGCAAAGAACACCGCTGATTTCGGCGTAACTCACTTTGCCATGAACACCAAGGACAATGGTATCATCCACGTGGTTGGTCCTGAGAAAGGTCTTTCTCTTCCTGGTATGACTATCGTCTGCGGCGACTCTCATACTTCTACCCATGGCGCTATGGGTGCCGTAGCCTTCGGTATCGGTACTTCTGAGGTGGAGATGGTGATGGCTTCACAATGTATTCTCCAGAGCAAGCCAAAGTCTATGCGTATCAGCATCAACGGTAAGCTCAGCAAGGGCGTTACTGCCAAGGACGTTGCTCTCTATCTGATGAGCCAGCTCACTACTTCAGGTGCTACCGGTTACTTCGTTGAGTACAGTGGCGATGTCGTGAAGGATATGTCTATGGAAGGTCGTCTTACCCTCTGTAACCTCTCTATCGAGATGGGTGCCCGTGGTGGTTTCGTAGCTCCTGATGAGACAACATTCGAGTACATCAAGGGTCGTGAATATGCACCTAAGGGTGAAGAGTGGGACAAGGCTGTGGCTTACTGGAAGACCTTGAAGAGTGGCGATGATGCTGTATTCGACAAGGAGTTGACTTTCGAGGCAAAGGATATCGAACCACGTATCACCTATGGTACCAACCCAGGTATGGGTATCGGCATTACCGGGAATATCCCAACTCTCGATGAGATTCCTGAGGAAGAGCAGGCTGGTTTCAAGAAGAGCCTCAACTACATGGGCTTCCAGCCAGGCGAGAAACTCGAGGGTCATCCTATCGATTATGTATTCCTGGGCGCATGTACCAACGGCCGTATTGAAGACTTCCGTGCCTTCGCTTCATTGGTTAAAGGAAAGAAGAAAGCAGACGGCGTAACAGCTTGGCTTGTACCGGGTTCTTGGTTGGTTGATAAACAAATACGTGAAGAGGGAATTGATAAGATTGTTGAGGCTGCCGGCTTCGAAATCCGTCAGCCAGGATGCTCTGCCTGCCTGGCAATGAACGATGATAAGATTCCTGCAGGCAAGTACTCTGTAAGTACATCCAACCGTAACTTCGAGGGTCGTCAGGGACCTGGTTCCCGCACTATCCTTGCCAGCCCATACGTAGCAGCAGCTGCCGCTATCACTGGTAAGATTACCGACCCAAGAGAGTTTATGTAAATAGTGATTAATGATTAGTGATTAGTGATTAGTTGGGCTTCGCCTTATAACTGTCAATCACGATCCAATCAAGTAAACACTAAACATTAAAAATTAAACATTACAACAACGATGAAACAGAAATTCAATGTAATTACATCAAGCTGCATTCCTCTTCCATTGGAGAATGTAGATACAGACCAGATCATACCAGCCCGTTTCCTCAAGGCTATCGATAAAGAGGGTATGGGCGACAATCTCTTCCGCGACTGGCGCTACAATGCCGACGGAACTCCAAAGCCAGACTTCGTGATGAACGACCCTTCTTACAGTGGCGTCATCCTCGTAGCAGGCAAGAACTTCGGTTCAGGTTCTTCCCGTGAGCACGCTGCCTGGGCTATCGCAGGTGCAGGCTTCCGTGTAGTCATCAGCTCTTTCTTCGCTGATATCCACAAGAACAACGAGTTGAACAACCTCGTATTGCCAGTAGTGGTAAGCGAGGAATTCCTGAAGGAGCTCTTCGAGAGCATCGACAAGGATCACAAGACAGAGGTAAAGGTAGATCTTCCTAACCAGACAGTCACCAATCTTGCTACCGGCAAGAGCGAGCACTTCGAAATCAACGGCTACAAGAAGCACTGTCTGGAGAACGGTTTGGACGATGTGGATTTCCTCGTTCAGAACCGTGACAAGGTTGAGGCTTGGGAAGCTAAAAACAAGTAATTATGGACGTTAACGCAAAGAGAGATAATTCCCGCATCAAGGAGATTGAGATCATGGACTGCACGCTGCGCGACGGCGAGCAGACCAATGGTGTCAGTTTCCTTCCTCACGAGAAATTGATGATAGCAAGAATGCTGTTGCATGATATCAATGTTGATCGCATTGAGGTGGCTTCAGCGCGTGTGTCGGAAGGCGAAAAGGATGCTGTCGCTCGTATTTGCCGTTATGCCAAGACCATAGGTAAACTGGATTCCGTTGAGGTATTGGGATTCGTGGATAACAACAAGAGTGTGGATTGGATTGCTGAATGCGGCGGTCATGTCATCAACCTCTTGGCGAAGGGTAGCTACAAGCACTGCACCCAGCAGCTCAAGATGTCGCCAGAGGAGCATCTCGCTCATATCAAGCAGACCATCGACTATGCCCTGAGCAAGGATTTCACCGTAAATCTCTACCTGGAGGACTGGTCGAGCGGAATGCGCGACAGTCGTGACTATCTCTTCACGATGATGGACGAGCTGGTGAAGTTGCCTATCAAGCGCTTCCTGCTTCCTGATACTCTGGGTATCCTGAACCCATTGCAGTGTGTGGAGTACATGCGCCAGATGGTTCGCCGTTATCCGAACTCTCACTTCGACTTCCATGCCCATAATGACTACGATTTGGCGGTGAGCAACTCGCTGGCTGCCGTATTGAGTGGCGCCAAGGGTCTTCATGTTACCGTGAATGGTTTGGGCGAACGCTGCGGCAATGCACCATTGGCGAGTGTTCAGGTGATTCTGAAGGATATGTTCGAGGCAAAGACCAATATAAAGGAAGACCGTCTGAACGATATTTCCCGATTGGTTGAAGGATACAGCGGTATTGCCGTGGCTCCAAATACACCGGTTGTTGGAGACAACGTCTTCACCCAGGTGGCTGGCGTACATGCCGATGGCGATAACAAGGACAAGCTTTATTGCAACGACCTGGTGCCTGAGCGTTTCGGAAGACATCGTGAGTATGCATTGGGTAAGAATTCCGGTAAGGCGAACATCATCCAGAACCTCAACGAGCTGGGATTGGAGTTGACGCCGGAGCAGACCAAGGCTGTGACCAAGCGAATCACCGAACTCGGCGACCGCAAGGAACTGGTAACTCAGGACGACCTGCCTTACATCGTGAGCGATGTGCTGAAGCATAGCACACCTGAGGATAAGGTAAAACTGGTCAGTTACATGGTGTCTACCTCCTATGGTTTGAAGCCTATCGCTAGCGTGAAGGTAGAAATAGAGGGTAAGGAGTATGAAGACAGGAGTTCAGGCGATGGTCAGTATGATGCCTTTGTAAAGGCTCTTCGCAACATCTACAAGGTGAAGCTCGGCAAGACCTTCCCTACGCTCGACAACTATCAGGTAACCATTCCACCTGGTGGCCGTACCGATGCCCTCGTCCAGACCGTCATTACCTGGCGTGAAGGCGACCGTATCTGGCGCACCCGAGGCTTGGATGCTGACCAGACAGAAGCAGCTATCAAGGCAACGCTCAAGATGCTCAATATGTATGAGGCAGATAAGAGCGATGAACAGCCAGCATCGCCTCGAAATTTAGATATGGAATAAAAACAATTAAAAAATCAAATAAGATGAAATTAAACATTGCAGTTCTCGCCGGTGATGGTATCGGACCAGAGATTATGAAGCAGGGCGTAGCAGTTATGCAGGCCATTGCAGAGAAGTTCAACCACGAGTTTACTTACAACGAGGCTATCTGCGGCGCTCACGCTATCGATGAGGTAGGTGACCCATTCCCAGAGGAGACCTTCAAAACTTGTATGGATGCTGATGCTGTACTCTTCGCAGCCGTTGGTGACCCACGTTTCGACAACAACCCTACAGCCAAGGTTCGTCCTGAGCAGGGTTTGCTCGCTATGCGTAAGAAGTTGGGCCTCTTCGCCAATGTCCGCCCAGTGGCTACATTCGATTGCCTGCTCCACAAGTCACCATTGAAGGATGAACTCCTGAAGGGGGCTGACTTCGTAGTTATCCGTGAGTTGACTGGTGGTATGTACTTCGGTGAGAAGTATCAGGATAACGACAAGGCATACGATACTGATATCTATACCCGTCCTGAGATTGAGCGCATCCTGAAGGTAGCTTTCGAGTTTGCCATGAAGCGCAACAAGCACTTGACAGTAGTAGATAAGGCAAACGTATTGGCATCTTCTCGTCTCTGGCGTCAGATTGCCAAGGAGATGGAGCCACAGTATCCTGAGGTTAACACCGACTATATGTTCATCGATAACGCTTCTATGCGTGTGTTGACAGAGCCTACATTCTTCGATGTCATCGTTACAGAGAACACCTTCGGTGACATCCTTACCGATGAGACTTCTTGCATCACCGGTTCTATGGGCTTGCAGCCATCTAGCTCATTGGGTGAGCACACCCCATTGTTCGAGCCTGTTCACGGTTCATGGCCACAGGCAGCTGGCAAGAACCTGGCAAACCCAGTGGCTCAGATTCTTTCTTCAGCCATGTTGCTGGAGCATTTCGGTTTGAACGAGGAGGGTGCCTTGATCCGCAAGGCAGTAGATGCTTCTCTCGATGCCAATGTCCGCACACCTGAAATTCAGGTTGAGGGTGGTGCTCACTATGGCACAACAGAGGTTGGCGAGTGGATTGTCAACTGGATCAAGAATGCATAAGCATAAAATGTGAATAATCATATCAAGGGCCTTATGGAGGAATCGTTTCTTCCATAAGGCTTTTTTATTTCGGTAATTGTAGTTTTTTTATATGGATAGTTGTCATATTTGCCTTTTTTTTGTTTATTTCTGGAAACCTATTTAAGTTTAATAGTTTTTTACTTGGTTGTTTGCTAAAGTATTTGTAATTTTGCAAGCATGAAAAAGAAAATGATTATATCAATGTTGTTAGGAGTTGCCACTTTGTCGATGTCTGCTCAGAATCAGAATGAATCGGAATCCTTAAGCAAGGACCAGTCAAAGGCTTTGAGAGATTCTCTAGCCCAGGCTACGGAAGTTCTGGCGTATCATCCGGATAGTATCGACCTTCGTCTGAAGAAGGCTGCCTGGAATATCCAGCTCAAGCAGTGGCAATATGCCAAGGATGACCTCGATAAGGTGCTGTTTCTCAACAATACCAACATCGCAGGTCTCTTTTATCGTGCCTATGTCAACGAACAGCTGCTCAGATACAACTTCGCCCGTTTAGACTATCAGAATCTGCTGGTTCTGGTGCCTGGCAATTTCCAGGCACAGCTCGGTCTCGCTCTTCTCAATCAGAAAGACAAGCATTATACCGAGGCTTATAACGGCATTAATATGTTGATAGAGCAATATCCCGACAATGCCATCGCCTATGCTGCACGTGGAGGAATGGAGAAGGAGAAGGGACAGCTTGAAGCTGCGGAATATGATTATGCCAAGGCGATGGAGCTGGATGCTGATAATGCCGATTATGTGCTGAATCATCTGGACCTGCTCATTTTGCTGAAGCGTAGGAATGAAGCCTATGCTGATTTGCAGCGGTTGATGAAGATGGGGTACTCCAAAGGGCAGTTGCTGGAGTTCTATAACAGACTGAAGAAGAAGTAGTAGTTCCATCTGATATAATCTATAGGGAAGAATATAACAATTAGAAGATACTTGTTTATGAAGAAAATTTTTACGCAGATTGCTGTAGCTTTTGGCTGTCTCTTTCTGGCGGGCTGCGATACCGTTTTTGATGTTCATCCATACGATGTTCATGTGGATGGAGACAAGAACGTGAATGCTGCCAATATCGCCAAGATAGAAAGTGCCATCAAGTATAAGGATACCATCCGCTTTGCAATGATCAGCGATACTCATCAGTGGCTCGACGATCTGAAAAAGGAAGTGAATGATATCAACAGGCGCAAGGACAGTATTGATTTCGTACTTCACTGCGGAGATGTCACAGACTTTGGAGCTACGCAGGAATTTCAGTGGACCCGAGACAGATTGCAGAAGCTGAAGATGCCGTTTGTGGTATTGCTCGGCAACCATGACTGCCTGGGAACCGGAAACCAGACTTACGAGGTGGTTTTCGGCAAACCGGATTTCAGTTTCATCGCCGGCAGGGTGAAGTTCGTATGTCTCAATACCAATGCCATTGAGTACGACTATTCCCGTCCTGTACCTAACTTCGATTTCATGGAAGAGCAGTGCAAGGCGGATTCTGCCGATTTCGACCGTACCGTTATCTGTATGCATGCTGCTCCTTATTCAGAGCAGTTCAATAACAACGTGGCTAAGGTATTCAACTATTATACCCATCAGTTCCCTGGTCTGATGTTCTGTCTCTATGGTCATGGACATCATACCAAGCAGACCGATATGTATGGTGATGGCACGATGTATTATGAGATATGCAATGCTCCTAAGCACCAGTATTATATATTTACCATTACTCCAAAAGGCTACCGTTATGAGATTATCGATTATTAATAAACACTTCTTCTTTTCGTCAGTGAAGAGATTTTCTTCCTTGAAGAGAAGCTTATGTCTGGCTGGATGCTTTCTGGGTGCTGTTATCTCGGCTTCTGCTGCTGAAGGCGAGATGAAGAATGACAGTATTGTTCATGATACGCTGGTTGTTAATGAGCAGGGTGAACTCTCGCGTTATGACAGGCGGGTACTCAAATACCGCGAGCATTGGGATTTGCTGATTCCTACCAACGGAGTGATACAGACCTGCGGTAACATGGGTGTGATTTCCCTGGGCCTCGGATGGGATTATGGCAAGCATCGCCAATGGGAGACGTTTGTGATGCTCGGATATATTCCCCGTTTTGATTCTGACGATTCGAAACTGACACTCACGATCAAGGAGAATTTCATTCCCTGGCACCGTGATATCGGTAAGGGATGGTGGTTTGAACCGTTGGAGTGCAGCATCTATTTCAATACCATCTTCGGACATGATTTCTGGACCAAGCAGCCTACCAAGTATGAAAACGGCTATTATCCGTTCTCTACCCGTATCCGTCCTAACATCGCCTTCGGTGAGCGCTTCAGATACAATATCCCGCACAATATGCGTAAGCGCATCAAGAGCATTACGTTCTTTTATGAGTTGGGAACCAATGATATCTATACCATGCGTTTCATACGTAATGGCAATGGCAACTTCTGGGACATCTTCGGTCTTTCCCTGGGCGTCAAGATGCAATATTTATAATGTTTCAGGAACTTCCCAAGGGTTCTTGAAAAACTAAAGGCTTCATCAGCCGTTTCTTCGGAGAATTAAATTCCTCTCTCTTCGAAGAAACGGTTGATGAGGTTGATGATTCTGTCCAGTTCTTCCTGCTTCAATGTAGAATTGCAGGGAAGGCTGATTTCCTGCTGCGCTATCCGTTCCGTTACAGGGAACGAAAGATGGTTCCATTCCGGATAGCAAGGCTGCTGATGAGGCGGAATAGGGTAGTGACACACGGTCTGCACCCGATGCTCTGAAAGATAATCGCGCAGTTCATCCCGTTTTTCTGTCAGGAAAGGGAAGACATGCACCACATTCTCTGATTCCTCCTTATATAGTTCTTGCGGAATGCAATGCTCTACTATCTTTTTGTCGAGTTTGGAAAGATAGTATTGGGCTTTCTGGAATCTGTCCTTCGCCTCTCCGTATGGATTCTTCAGCTTGACGCAGAGCACGGCAGCCTGGAGCTCTTCCATTCTCGAATTGAGTCCCTGATAATCGTATTCGTATTTGCTCACCCTGCCATAGTCGCGGAGGGAAGTGATGACCTCTGCCAGCTTCCTGTCGTTGGTGGTGATGGCTCCTGCATCGCCCAATGCGCCCAGGTTCTTGCCCGGATAGAAGCTGTGAGCGGCTGCATCACCGATATTGCCCGTATGGATGCTTTTCCGGCTCGCTTCGCTGTTCTCTACCTGCATCTGGCAGGCAAATGCCTGCGCATTGTCTTCAAACAGCAATAAGTGATGTTTCCGGCAGAGTTCCTGCATCAGGGGCGTTACAGACAGCTTGCCGTATAGATGGACCGTCAGCAGCGCCTTGGTCTGGGGTGTGATGTGCTGTTCGATGAGTCGCTCATCTATCTGCAGGGTGTCCAGCCGTGCATCAATGAGTACAGGTTTGAGTCCCACGCTTGTGATGGCAAGGATAGTGGCATAGTAGGTATTGGCAGGCACGAGAATTTCGTCGCCCTTCTGCAGTCTTCCCAATTCCATTTCGCCCATGAGAATGAGTTTTAGGGCATCCAGTCCGCATCCGCATCCTATGCAGTATTCTGAGCCGATGAATGCTGCGTATTCTTCTTCAAACTGCCTCAGGGCTTTGCCGTGCAGATACCAGCCGCTGTCTAATACCTGGGCAATGGCATTGTTGATTTCCGGCTGATATTGGTCATTGATGGCTTTCAGGTCTAGATACTTGATTTCCTTTTCTGCTGCCGTCAGTCGCAATACTACGGTTTCTTCTGTGAAATCTGTCAGCTGATACGGACAGTCTGCCGTAATCAGGGCTCCCTCGTTTGGATTATCAAGCAAGGTTTCTGCTCCGGTTCCGTCCTGTTCTATTACCCGAAGGGTAAAGTGACCGGCGAGTGCAATCAGCATGGTTTCTCTCTGATGCTGGGTGATGACGGTGCATTTCGGTGAAAACCATTCCGTATTTCCTATTTCAAAAGGCACATGGGTATTTTCCTCAGCGACGACAAGTGTGCCGCGAGGGTCATATATCTTTTGTAACTTGATGATGTCTATTTTCTTATTCATATATAATATAACGTCTGAAAAGGGAGTATATTATATGGGAGGGTTATAAAAAACTAAGAGCAGCTACCTTCGCAGGCAACTGCTCACATTCAATAGGTATTAGTTTTCTTTAAGGTAAAAAGATTGTATTCAGGATAACGGTTGCAAAGGTACATATTTTTTTTTAAATAAAAGAATAAAACTTAAAGTATTTTTTGATTACTCATCATTTTTTTTTAAATGGAGTAAGTTCAGATACTTTTTTAGAAATTATTTTATTTATTCATCATATGCCCCTTGTAATATTGTTTTGTGTGCCACACGCCCTGTTGGGTCATTTTGTGCCACACGCTCTTTCAGGGCGAGTGGAGCAGACTGGATTTGTTGGTTCAGAGGCGAGTGGGATATAAACGAAAAAGAGGAAATTCAAATGAATGAATTTCCTTTTTTCTGAAGAGGTGTCTAGCGGAGTCGAACCGCTCTACACGGTTTTGCAGACCGTTACCTAACCGCTCGGTTAAGACACCATTTGTAAGCGAAGCAACCATTTCTGAATTGCGAGTGCAAAGGTACTATTTTTATTTGGTTCCACCAAATTTTTCATCTACTTTTTTCAAAAAACTTTCATTTTTTATTGTTTTTCCCTTGTTTTCTCTGTTTTTACTTCAGATTTTCTCTTTTTCTGTTCACATTTTTCCAGAAAAGGGCAGTTGGCGCATTTGAAGTCCTTACACGTCTTGGCTTTCCGGTAAGTTTTATAAATGCGATTGGCGGTATACATCACGCATACCGCCAATATCAATAGAATTAACACGTTTTGTGTCATTTATAAAATGTATGAATTGATGATTCTACTTTAACCTACGGCATTGTAGCCGTTTGTAGAGTTCTTGCGCATGATGTCACGGATGTTCATCTCCTTGAAACCATTCTCGCGCTGAATCTCTTCCAGTTCCTTCTCCTCTTCCAGATCCTTTTCAGAACGGGTAAAGGTGAAAGCCTTATACTTAAACTCTGCGATAGCCCATCCTACGATGGCTACCACAACTAATGCGATAAATCCTACTAAAGCGTTCATTTCCTTATCTATTATTTAATAATGTGTAAATTCCTTTTTTTATTCTCACTACTTCCAGTTTTGGGAATCCTCTGTTAGTAGTCGTCGTCAGCAACATCTTCTGCATCGTCAAGATCGAGATTCTCCGGGTCTTCGAATGTAGTGCGATAACTCTCTTCGGTCAACTTGTCGTCGTCGAAGGCATCATCGTCCTCGTCAGGATCGTTGTAGTGATCCTCAATCTCTGGTGCATCCTCATCGTCGTCATCGGTGTCCTCGATATCGTCCTCACGGTCCAGCTCGTCTTCATCCATGAATTTCATGCGGATCTTCTCAACCTTTGGCTTCTCCTTAGCGAAGATTGCTTCCACCCATGTACCCTTTGGTACAACGAGTACTTCATAATCATCGGCAAGTTTCTTCTCGTACAAGCCACCTGGCTTCTTCAGGCGGTCCTTAGGAAGGGTAGTGGTACTGATATCAAAGTTGCTCTCGATGATGTCCTGGATGCTCTGTGGCAAGCTTTCCCATCCGCCACCGAAGTTGCGCTCCAGCAGCTCGATGAGCTTGCTGGCTGTAATATGGCCTACGTTCTCGTATGTCAGGTCGGTTACGCGCATGATAGGACGCTTCTTGATGGCATACTTCACGTTCTGGTCATCGATACGGAAGGTACCGATCTTGAAGCCACGTTCTGTTAACTTATCCAGCACCTCTGGGCGATCGACGGTAATCTTCTCCATTTCGAATGCGCTGCGGATAGTGTCTAGATACTTACGCTGGTTGTCCTTCAGGTCGTTGTCTTTCTCGGCAGCTTCCCAAAGGCGGAAAACATCGTTCTCCTGCACTTCCCATACACTACTCTTTGTGAGAGTCTTGAGTGTTATAACTTTGTCTTTTTTCATTGTCTACTATATTTTGATTGCAAAATTAAGTACTTCTTTTTATATATCCAAATTTTCCAGCCTATTTTTTTATTTTTCATTGTATTTTTTGTGTCGGTTTCGTTTTTTTTATTACCTTTGCAGTATGAGTGAACCGTTAGCTGAAAGAATGAGGCCTCACACGCTTGCTGATTATGTCGGTCAGAAGCATCTCGTTGGTGAGGGAGCCGTCCTGCGCAAGATGATAGATGCAGGGCGTATATCTTCTTTTATCCTATGGGGACCACCGGGAGTGGGAAAGACTACCTTGGCGCAGATTGTGGCGCAGACCTTGAAGGTGCCTTTCTATACACTCTCTGCGGTGACCAGTGGCGTAAAGGATGTGCGTGAAGTGATAGAAAGGGCAAAGAACGGAAGATTCTTCAATTCCGCTTCACCTATTTTACTTATAGATGAGATTCACCGATTCTCCAAGAGTCAGCAGGACTCTCTCCTGGGAGCGGTAGAAAAAGGAATCGTTACCCTGATTGGTGCTACTACGGAGAATCCTTCGTTCGAAGTCATCAGGCCGTTGCTCTCCAGATGTCAGCTCTATGTCCTGAAACCTTTGGAAAAGGAAGATCTAGAAGGACTGCTGAATCGTGCCATTACGGAGGATGTGGAACTGAGGGAAAAGCATATTGAACTGAAGGAGAAGGGGGCCTTGCTGAGATATAGTGGTGGTGATGCCCGCAAGCTGCTCAATATCCTTGAACTCGTGGTTGAATCGGCTGGGGCGGATGATGTGGTCATTACCGACCAGATGGTGGTACACCAGTTGCAGCAGAATCCGCTGGCTTATGACAAGCAGGGAGAGATGCATTATGACATCATCTCCGCTTTTATCAAGAGTATCCGTGGCAGTGATCCTGATGCGGCTCTCTATTGGATGGCACGTATGATAGAGGGTGGAGAAGACCCGCAGTTCATCGCCCGAAGGGTGGTTATCAGTGCCAGCGAGGATGTGGGACTGGCTAATCCGAACGCCCTGCTGCTGGCGAATGCCGCCTTTGATACGGTGATGAAGATTGGCTGGCCTGAGGCTCGTATCGCACTTGCCGAGGCTGTAGTTTATCTAGCCACCAGTCCTAAGAGCAATAGTGCCTATCTGGGCATCAATGATGCCATTGCTACCGTTAAGCAGACGGGCAATCTGCCTGTGCCTCTGCATCTCAGGAATGCGCCTACCAAGCTGATGAAGGACCTTGGCTATCATGATGGCTACAAGTATCCTCACGATTATCCGGGGCATTTCACCGAGCAGCAGTATCTGCCGGATGAACTCGGGAATTCGCGATTCTGGTATCCGCAACATTCTCCTTCTGAGGAACGACTCTATAACTGGATGGTAACCTGCTGGGGAGAGCGGTTTAAGGATTAACAATTTATAATTGATAATTTACAATTTATAATTGATATTTTTAATTGATAGAAAATCATATAATTGAAAACAACTAACTGTTACGAGAAAAATGACTATTCATAATGACCCGGAACTGGTGATGACGCTTCAGAGTGTCATTGAGTTCATAGGAACCTTTGCGTTTGCCCTTTCGGGCATCCGACTTGCCGCCACCAAGCATTACGACTGGCTGGGCGGATTTGTGTGTGGTGTGGCTGTTGCCATCGGTGGCGGAACCATCCGTGATGTGATGTTGGGTCAGACTCCTTTCTGGATGTCGAGTCCAATCTATCTTCTGTTTACGCTGCTGGCTCAGCTAGTAGTCATCGTCTGCCATCATTATCTGAAGCGTCTCGACAATACCTGGTTTCTTTTCGATACGCTCGGTCTGGCGCTTTTCAATATTGCAGGAATCCAGAAGACCCTTGATTGCGGCTTTCCGTTCTGGGTGGCAATCATCATGGGTTGTATTACGGGTTCTTTCGGTGGAGTAATCCGTGATGTGCTTCTCAATGAGGAGCCGGTTATCTTCCGCAAGGAGATTTATGCGATGGCTTGCGTCATCGGTGGTCTCGTCTACTGGGGATTCAGTTGTCTGGACGTGAGTCTCTACGTAACGGTGGTTGCTTCCTTCGTTACTGTATGTGCCATCCGTCTGCTTGCAGTGAAATACCACATCTCGCTGCCTACATTGCGGGATGAGGATGAGAAGGATAATTAATAATTAAACATTAAACAATACTACATGAGAAGAGAGAAAATCTTAGGATTGCTGATTCTGGCGATGATGCTGATGTTTCAGACTTCGCTGATGGCACAAAACAAGCGAGAGTTTCGGGGCGCATGGATACAGTGTGTCAACGGACAGTATTTAGGTAAGAGTACGCAGCAGATTCAGGCTATGCTCACCAGACAGCTGGATGAATTGCAGAAGGATGGTGTGAATGCCATCATCTTCCAGGTGCGTGCTGAGTGTGATGCGCTCTATGCCAGTGAGTATGAACCATGGAGCCGTTATCTGACGGGTGTGCAGGGAAAGGCTCCTTCTCCTTACTGGGATCCGCTGCAGTGGATGATTGAGCAGTGCCACAACCGTGGTATGGAACTTCATGCCTGGATCAATCCGTTCCGTGCCAAGCACAGTTCTACTCCTTATGCCAATCTCTCACCTAAGAGTGTTGTCAAGCAGCAGCCTGAACTTTGCTTCAAGTATGACAACCTGGTGCTTCTCAATCCGGCTTTGCGAGAGGCTACTGAGTATACTTGCCGTATTGCAGCTGATATTGTAGGAAGATATGATATCGATGGATTCCATATTGATGATTATTTCTATCCTTATCCTGTAGCAGGCAAGCAGATTCCGGATCAGGCGCTCTACAGACAGCATCCTAGAGGATTCCGCAATATCGGTGATTGGCGCCGTGACAATGTAAGCCGATTTGTTCAGGAATTGGGTGAAACCATTCATACCATCAAGCCTTGGGTGAAGTTTGGTGTTTCTCCTTTCGGTATTTATCGCAACAAGCGTACCGATCCTAACGGTTCTGAGACCTACGGCTTGCAGAACTATGATGATCTCTATGCTGATGTGTTGCTCTGGGTGAACAATGGATTTGTTGACTATACCGTGCCTCAGCTGTATTGGGAAATTGGCAACAAGGCGGCAGACTATAAGACGCTCATCACCTGGTGGAACAAGCATGCCGGCAACCGTCCTCTCTATATCGGTGAAGACATTGAGCGTACTGCCAAGCATGCTGATCCTGGAAATCCTCGCAGTCATCAGTTGCCTGCCAAGCACCGTCTGCACCAGCAGATGAGCAATGTGCAGGGTACTGTGTTATGGTATGCTAAGACTGCCGCTGATAATGTGGGCAATATCGGCCATACGCTCCGCAACAATTATTGGAAGTATCCGGCTCTTCCCCCATTGATGCCTTTCCTGGATGATAAGGCTCCTAAGGGCGTGAAGGGAATGAAGTTGCACTGGACTGAATTTGGTCCGCTGCTTGTATGGAAAGCTCCAAAATGGAAAAAGAAGAAATGGGGTGATGAAGCGAATCGTTTTGCTGTCTACCGTTTCGGAATGGGAGAGAAGATAGATCTCCGTAATGTGAAGGCTTTGCAGAAGATAACCTACGATCCTTTCTATAAGGTGAAGTACGAGAAGGGAAAACAGTATGTTTATGTAGTGACAGCTCTTGACAGAGTAGGTAATGAGAGCAAGGGAAAGAAAGTCAAGGTTTCATTCTAGCTTCATTCGGTTAATCCGATGATATGATTAAAAAGCCCCGGAAGTCTGATAATGACTTCCGGGGCTTTTACTATATATAGAAACTAAATGTTAGTTCTTGAAACTGTGGATAGGAGCTGGGATGCGACCTAAACGGTTGATAAATGCCTCGCAGCTGAACTTGTTCACTGGCATGATAGGAGCGTGACCCAGCAAGCCACCGAAGTCTACATTGTCACCAACCTTCATTCCTACAACAGGGATGACGCGGACGGCTGTGGTCTTCTGGTTGACCATACCGATAGCAGCCTCGTCGGCAATGATGCCGGAAACTGTTGTGGCAGGAGTATCTCCCGGAATGGCAATCATATCGAGACCTACAGAACATACGCAGGTCATAGCCTCCAACTTTTCGATGGTCAGTGCACCCGCCTCAACGGCATTGATCATACCCTGGTCTTCACTGACAGGAATGAAAGCACCGCTCAAACCGCCAACGTATGATGACGCCATGATACCGCCCTTCTTTACCTGATCGTTCAGGAGAGCAAGAGCTGCTGTAGTTCCAGGAGCACCTGCATGCTCAAGACCGATGAGTTCGAGGATATCAGCAACACTGTCACCGATGGCTGGAGTAGGAGCCAGAGAGAGGTCGATGATGCCGAATGGTACGTTGAGACGGCGTGAAGCCTCCTTAGCAACCAACTGACCTACACGGGTAATCTTGAAGGCAGTGCGCTTGATGGTTTCGCAGAGAACCTCGAAGCTTTCGCCCTTCACCTTCTCCAATGCATACTTTACTACACCCGGACCGCTGACACCAACGCTTACTACAGCATCAGCCTCTGAAACACCGTGGAAGGCACCAGCCATGAATGGGTTGTCGTCAGGAGCATTGCAGAGAACAACAAGCTTGGCGCAGCCCAAAGAACCCTTTTCCTTGGTAGCTTCAGCCGTATCCTTGATGATTTCTCCCATCAGACGGACAGCATCCATGTTGATTCCGGTCTTGGTAGAACCCACGTTGACAGAGCTGCAGACGAAATCTGTCTGAGCCATTGCCTGTGGGATAGAACGGATAAGGAGTTCATCGCTCTTGCTCATACCCTTGCTTACGATGGCAGAGTAACCGCCGAGGAAGTTGACACCGAGTTCCTTGGCACACTTGTCGAGGGTCTTGGCAACCTTCACGTAGTCGTCTGTAGTCTTGCATGCAGAGCCTCCTACCAGAGAGATAGGAGTGATGGAGATACGCTTGTTGACGATAGGCACTCCAAATTCCTTGGAAATATCTTCGCCCGTCTTCACCAGGTTCTTGGCGAGTCGTGTAATCTTATTATGTATATTCTGACAGAGTTCCTCCACATCGGTAGAAGCGCAGTCCAGGAGATTGATACCCATGGTGATGGTGCGCACATCGAAGTTTTCCTGCTCTATCATCTTATTGGTTTCGATAACCTCAGATATATTGATCATACTTTCAAAATTTAGCTATTGATTATAAACTTTAGGATTCTTGCTTAGATTCTGTGCATCATGTTAAAGATTTCCTCGCGCTGGCATTTCACCTGTACGCCGAGTTCCTTACCCACGTTGGCAAGTTCATCAGCAACCTCTTCAAACGATTTTGTCATCTTGCCCATATCTACAATCATCATCATGTTAAAATACTCCTGTACGATGGTCTGAGAGATATCAAGAATGTTGATGCTGTTCTCTGCCAAATAAGTACAAACCTTGGCGATGATACCAACGGTATCCTTTCCCACTACTGTAATAATCGTTCTGTTCATGATTATAGCTTTTTATTGTTATACTTTTGTTCTTAATATGTTTTATGCCACAAAAGTACAACTATTTTATCAGACTGCCAAATAAAAAAAAGAAAACTTGCAAAATAACTGATATTTTGCAAGTTTTCTCTGCTTGTATTCTAAATAATTGATACTTCTAATTATTTGATACCTCTTTCATTCAATGCCTTTGAATATTTAGCAGCATTCTGCAGGTGCTCCTGATAAGTGCGTGCAAAATTATGGGTGCCGCTGAAATCCTCCTTGGCGCACATGTAGAGATAATCGTGCTTGACGAGGTTGAGAACAGCGTCAATGCCAGCCACAGAAGGGATGCGGATAGGTCCTGGTGGCAATCCCGGATTCACATAGGTATTGTATGGACTCTTGATGCGCAGCAGATTGTTGTAGATGCGTTTCAGGTCGAATCGCTTCCAGGCGTATTTGATGGTTGGATCTGCCTGCAGCGGCATTCCTTCCGGATATTCTGCATTGCGCAGCTTGAAGCGGTTGTAGTACATTCCGGCAATCATCGGCTTCTCGCCGTTGTTGGCTGTTTCTTCGTCCACGATGCTTGCGATGGTGATGACTTCTACCGGAGTCAGCTGCAGAGCCTTTGCCTTCTGCGTACGGTCTTCATTCCAGAACTTCTCGCTTTCCTTCTTCATTCGGTCGAGCAGCTTTTCTACGGATGAGTTCCAGTAGATGTCGTAGGTGTTCGGGATGAACATGCAGGCGATGGTGGTGGTGTCGTAACCATACTTCTCGCAGGTAGCCTCATCGGTCAGCGCCTGGAGAATGGAGGTGCTGTCTATCATCAGCTTCTTGCTGAGTTCTACCGACAGTTTGTCCAGTGTACGTACGGAAGGCAGTGTGAGGTTGATTGGTTCCTGCAGTCCGTTCTTCATGTGTCGCCACACCTTCAGCGCACCTTCTCCCGGATGGATGGCGTAGCGTCCGGTATGGATATGTTCCGCATATCCGAAGTGATGGGTCAGGGTCTTGAATGCCTGATACGGGAAACTGTTGGCTATCGGTTCCACCTTTTTATATACAGAGTCTATATTGTCGTCTGTGTCAATATAGACATACTGCGTATTGCTGCTCTTCGAGAAAGAGGAGAAGCAGTAGAGGTAACCAACAATGGCAACTATCACGATGCATGCGATGGCACCGTAGAGATAGAGCTTAGAAACTGATTTTTTCATTTTCTTTGTATTCATTTTTGTTTTGCTTCACTTTTTTCTGTTCAATCCTATCATAAACATGATATTGCGTTCTTATTTGCAAAAGTACTGCAAAAATGGGAAATGGCAAAGTATCGTCAATTAAATTAGGTTAAAAAGCCTCTTTCGTTGTCAATTTCTTATGTTTCTCTTTTTCTTTTTCAAAAAAAATATTTACTTTTGCGGTCGACATACGGAAATCCTGTGCGATGGGGATACTGATGGTTTCCTGCACAGTGATTTGTTGAATCAATAAGAATAACTAGGAGAAAGAAAGCATGAAGATAAATTTTTCTTTACCATATAAGGCTCATTGGGGCGAGATGCTATGTGTGAATCTCACCTTTTATTCTTCAAGGGGAGCCAGTCAGGAGGTGAAACTCCTGATGAGTACCCGGGATGGTTATCACTGGATGGTGGAAACTTCTACCCGTGAAAACCGTCAGCATCCCTTTGATCTGATTTACTATTATTATACGGTGGTTGATGAAGACGGCAAGGTGCTCCGTACGGAATCGGTTGATTCGCCGAGAGTATACGTATATGATTCTTCCAAGAGTTATATCTTTGACGATTTCTGGCTGGAGGAGAAGCTGGCTGCCCGCAAGGCTACAGCTATCGGCAGAACTCCCGAAGTGGATGTGGAATCGTATGAGCGCATGGAATGTATGCCGCTTTTCGGCGAGACAGTCATCTTCAAGGTTCATGCTCCCCGTCTGCACGAAGGCGAAGCGATTGCCTTGTTGGGCAATCATCCTGCGCTGGGCAACTGGAACATCGACCATTTCCTGCAGATGAAGCCATTGGGCAAGCATGAATGGGTATTGTCGGTCAATGTGGCTCCGATTGATGCTCCGATAGAATTCAAGTACATCATTGTGAATACGGACACCCAGCGATTCAAGCGCTGGGAGTATGGTGGAAACCGTACGCTTGACGAGCGTATCTATCAGGGCGAGGTTCATGTGCTTCATGGTGGTGATTTCCGCATCAAGAAGTTCCCGCCACATGCTCAGTTTGACTTTGAAACATACGTCTTCGACCTTGACGGCACCCTGATTTCTTCTCTTGAAGATCTGGCTTCCAGCTGCAATTATGCCCTGCGGACGAATCAGTTGCCTGAGCGTTCCATTGAAGAAGTGAGAATGATGGTGGGCAATGGTGTGAAGTTGCTGATGGAGCGTGCGATAGGAAAGGAACGGCTGGAGTCGGGCGAGGTGGATTTCGACCGCGTGTTCCAGGACTTCCGAAATCATTATATGGTTCATAATCTGGACGAGACTGCTCCTTATCCTGGAATCATGGACATGCTGAAAGAGCTGAAGGCGCGCGGCAAGAACATCGCCGTGGTCAGCAACAAGTTCTATGCTGCTACGGAGGAACTCTGCCGCCATTTCTTCGGAGACCTTGTAGACGTAGCCATCGGTGAACGGGAGGGCATTGAGAAGAAGCCGGCTCCGGACACCGTGAACGAAGCACTCAGACTGTTGCATGTGGACAGGGAGACTGCCGTATATATCGGTGACAGTGATGTGGACGTGATGACGGCACGCAACAGTCACATGCCTTGCATTAGCGTGCTCTGGGGCTTCCGCGACTGCGATTTCCTGTCAGAGCATGGGGCAACCATCTATGTCAGTGCTCCTGACCAGCTGCTCTGATGATTGTCGGATATTATATAAAAAGTATTGATGAGCATCATACAGAATGCTCATCAATATAGGTTTTTACAACATCGCTGAAGGTGTCAGAGATAGGAATGCCCAGCGATCCGTATATCAGCTTGCCCCGTTCGATGACGTCGAACTTGGTCATGTTGGCAAGATAGGAACGGTGTATTCTTCTGAATTTCTCTTTCGGAAGTCGTTCTTCCAGATGCTTGAGGTTGCCCAGGGTGGATACGTTCTCCATTCCTTCCAGATGGAAGAGGATGTAATCTTTCAGGCTTTCTACGAAGAGAATCTTATCGAACGGTATGCGTACATATTTATAATCGCTCTTCACGATCAGGAACTTGTCGCGTTTGATAGGATTGTATTTGTCGTCCTGCATGTAGGAGTCGAAAACCTTCTTGCAGGAGTCCATGAAGTCAGGATAGCTGATAGGCTTCAGCAGATAGTCGAAAGCGTGAACCTTGTAGGCTTCGATGGCATACTCCTTGAAGGCTGTAGTGAAGATGATCTTGACGTTCTTAGGTACTACCTTGGCGAATTCCAGTCCACTGATTTGCTGCATGTGGATGGCCAGGAACAGAATGTCGAGATGACTGTGGCGTATGCCGTCTACTGCATCAATGGCAGAAGGGTAGGCGCCGATAAGATTCAGCGTAGGTGTTTCGTCTACGTATTTCTTCAACTGCTCCAGGGCAGTAGGATCTTCATCTATAATTGCACAGTTTAAAATCATAAGCGTTTGTTGTGGTTTAAAATATATTTTTCGGTATAAACGCATTTCTTATTTATATATTGTATTGTGTTTCGATTTTTTTGCGTTAATAATTATTTTTCTTCTTATAAACTTAAATTTGTTTAATCTATTTGGTCATTTGACGAAAAACTTATAACTTTGGGGATTGAAACATGAGATTACTGTATATGAAAAAGAAATATAATAAGAAATCTATAGCAGACAACGTCAATCAGTCATCTTCGGCGTGTAGATTTTTCTGGCAGAACGGAAAGCAGATGCTTCTGGCGTTGGCTCTCTGTCTCAGTCCGGTGTCTACCTTCGCCCAGAAGATTTCGCTGGGTTCCTGCATCACCCGTGACGGTGGTCAGTACAAGGGCGAAATGGTAAGCGGAAAGCCTCAGGGCAAGGGTGCTGCCGTCTATCCGAACGGCGATACTTACGAAGGCGCTTACCAGAAAGGAAAGCGTGAAGGATATGGCGTATATACTTTCTCTGACGGTGAAAAGTATGAAGGTCAGTGGATGCAGGACCAGCAGCATGGCAAGGGTACTTTCTATTTTCAGAATAATAACAAGTATGTAGGACTCTGGTTCAGAGACTTCCAGCACGGTCATGGAGTCATGTATTATTATAATGGTGACAGATACGACGGCGACTGGTATAAGGACAAGCGACAGGGTAGAGGAACCTATACCTATTCCAATGGTGCCCAGTATAAGGGCCAGTGGATGAACGACATGAAGAACGGCAACGGTTTCTTCAATTGGGGTGACGGTACTACCTACGACGGTCAGTGGGTGAACAACCAGCGTTCCGGAAAGGGCGTATTCAAGTATGCTGACGGTGATGTCTACAATGGCGACTGGAAGGATGATATCCAGGACGGCAAGGGAATCTACAAATTCCATAACGGTGATGTCTATGAAGGCGATTATGTTCAGGGCGAACGTACCGGTGAAGGCATTTTCCGTTCGATGAACGGCTCCAAGTATACAGGACAGTTTCTCGACGGCCAGCGTTCCGGTCAGGGTACTTTCGTATGGAAGAACGGAGACATCTATGTTGGTTCCTGGAAGGATGACCTGCAGAACGGAAGGGGCAAGCTGACCAAGAAGAACGGTGATATTTACGAGGGTGAATTCCGCAACGGTCATGTAGAGGGCAATGTGGTGATTCACTATGCCGACGGTCGCCGCTTCAAGGGAAACTACCGAAAGGGCAAGCGTGAAGGAGCCTGCATTGAGGAAGATAAGAACGGCAAGCGTTTCGAGGGCAACTATCGCAACGACATGCGTGACGGCAGATTCGTAGAGAAAGACCGTAATGGTCAGGTTACAGCCAAGGGAACCTACGAAAACGGCAAGCGTTTCGAAGATTAATCGAATTTAATAGAACTAATAAAGAAGATTAATCGGAAAAATAGGAATAATAAGGAAATAATAAATAGGAATAATAGGAATTAATAACGAGATACTGAACAGCGAACATATCATAAAGTTCAATGTTCAAAGTTCCATGTTCAAATCTCAAAGTTCAAAGTAAGACTATGATAGTTGATACATTAGACAATTTGGAGAGATATATTTCTCTCAATCCACTCTTCCCGAAAGTGGTGAAGTTTATTAAGGAGAACGATCTCACTCAGCTTGAGGCAGGTAAGCATCCTATTCAGGGCGCCGACCTTTTTCTGAATATTGCTGAGGCTCAGGGTAAGAACGAGGAGGATGCTGTTATCGAGACTCATCGCAAGATGATTGATATCCAGATTCCACTTGATAATGAGGAAACCTACGGGTATACTCCTTTGAAGGACCTTCCAGAGGTAGAGTACAACGAGGCAAAGGATATTACCAAGTATCCTGGCGTGAAGGCGCAGACGCTCGTTACCTGCAAGCCGGGTCAGTTTGCCATCTTCTGGCCAGAGGACGGTCATCAGCCATGTATCGGCAAGGGCGCCATCCACAAGGCTATCTTCAAGATCAAGGCTTAATCTGGGCAAGTTCACAATCGAATACACATAAATATAAATATTTAAATCTATAATCCATGGCAACAGAAAAGAAGACTACAGCTAAGAAGACAACAGCCAAGAAGGCAGCCTGCAAGAAGACTGCCTGCAAGAAAACAACCAAGGCTGCTGCTGTTAAACATATAGGACTTGTAAAGAACGATCCTTACCTGGCAGACTACGAGGATGCTATCCGCGGCCGCCACGACCACGTGCTCTGGAAGATGGGCCAGCTTACCAACAACGGCAAGACCACCCTGAGCGATTTTGCCAACGGCTTCGAATACTTCGGTCTTCACAAGACAGAGAAGGGATGGGTGTTCCGTGAGTGGGCGCCTAACGCTACAGATATCTATCTCATCGGTGACTTCAACGACTGGAAGGAGACAGAGAAGTATCGTGCCAAGAGACTGAAGAACTCAGGCAACTGGGAGCTGAAACTTCCTGAGAAGGCATTGAAGCACGGTGACCTCTACAAGATGAAGGTGCACTGGGAAGGTGGCGAAGGCGAGCGAATCCCTGCATGGGCTCAGCGCGTAGTACAGGATGAGCAGACCAAGATTTTCTCTGCGCAGGTTTGGAATCCAGAGCCTTACAAGTGGAAGAAGAAGACTTTCAAGGCAAAGACCACTCCGCTCTTGATTTATGAGTGCCATATCGGTATGAGCCAGGATGCAGAGAAGGTTGGAACCTATACTGAGTTCAAGGAGAATGTATTGCCTCGCATCATCGAGGACGGTTACAACTGCATCCAGATCATGGCTATCCAGGAGCATCCATATTATGGTTCCTTCGGTTATCATGTGAGCAGCTTCTTTGCAGCCAGCAGCCGTTTCGGTACTCCTGAAGAGTTGAAGGATCTTATCGATACTGCTCATCAGAATGGTATTGCTGTTATCATGGATATCGTTCATTCTCATGCAGTGAAGAATGAGATTGAGGGTCTTGGCAATCTTGCCGGCGATCCTAACCAGTATTTCTATCCTGGCGACCGTCACGAACATCCGGCTTGGGACAGCCTCTGCTTCGACTACGGCAAGAACGAGGTAATCCACTTCCTGCTGAGCAACTGCAAGTACTGGCTTACAGAGTTCCATTTCGACGGCTTCCGCTTCGATGGTGTAACTTCTATGCTGTATTACAGCCATGGATTGGGTGAGGCATTCTGCAACTACGGCGATTACTTCAACGGTCATGAGGACGATAACGCCATCTGCTATCTTACTCTTGCCAACAGTCTGATTCATGAGGTGAACAAGAATGCGATTACCATTGCCGAGGAGGTGAGCGGAATGCCAGGACTGGCAGCCAAGTTTGAAGACGGCGGCTATGGCTTCGACTACCGCATGGCGATGAACATTCCTGACTACTGGATCAAGACCATCAAGGAATTGAAGGATGAAGACTGGAAGCCATCCAGCATCTTCTGGGAAATCAAGAACCGCCGTGCCGACGAGAAGACCATCTCTTACTGCGAGAGTCATGACCAGGCACTGGTAGGCGACAAGACCATCATCTTCCGTCTCATTGATGCTGATATGTACTGGCATTTCAAGAAGGGAGATGAGAACGATGTTGTCCACCGCGGTATTGCCCTTCACAAGATGATCCGTCTGGCTACAGCATCCACCATCAATGGTGGTTACCTGAACTTCATGGGTAATGAGTTCGGTCATCCGGAATGGATTGACTTCCCTCGCGAGGGTAATGGCTGGAGCTATAAGTATGCCCGTCGCCAGTGGAACCTGGTAGACAATAAGGAATTGTGCTACCACTACTTAGGCGATTTCGATAAAGCAATGCTCAAGACGATTACGAGCGAAAAGAATTTTAACAAGACACCAGTTGTAGAGATCTGGCACAATGATGGAGATCAGGTTCTAGCCTATATGAGAGGCGACTTGCTCTTCGTGTTCAACTTCTCGCCAACCCGTTCGTTTACCGATTACGGTTTCCTTGTTCCTACAGGCGCCTACAGCGTAGTGCTTGATACGGACAACAAGGCATTCGGCGGCAACGGCTTGAATGATGATGAGCTGACCCATCTCACGACTTACGATCCACTTTACGTGAACGACCGCAAGGAGTGGCTGAAGCTCTATCTGCCAGCCCGTACAGCATTGGTGCTGAAGAAAAATTAATGTAGATAAATTTTATGGGAAATAAAAAGAATAGCACAGCGAAGATGCACTTCGCTTGTGCTATTGTCTTTATCATTTTTGTTTATTGCTACCTGGCTTTTTACCAGGCAGATGTATTAGCCGTTGCCCAGCATGTGCTGAGTGATGGTAAAACCGACTATAGCTATACAGTCGCCCCGCTGCTGATTACGTTGGTACTTTATGCCTTGCAGTTGGGCGTCTATGCGTTAACTCAGGTAAAGCGCCGCTTTCATGCTCTTACGTATTTTCCTTCCTTCCTGATTCTCACCATCATCACCGACATTCCTACGGATGTGGATATTCATCATTCCCTCGGTGGCTGGTGGATAGTGGCTCCCTTGTGCCTTCTGGCTTTCGGCGGAGCGGTATGGGTCATCAGGCAACTGGAACCTTTGGAGCAGGAGCCTCATAGCAGCGGCTGGCTTTCCAAGTATATGTGGCTCAACCTGTTCCAGATGGTGGCGATGATTGTCGTGATGAGCTTTGTGGCAAGCAACGACCGTCTGTTCCATGAACGTATGAAGATGGAGCGGTTGATGAAGCAGAAGAATTATGCTGAGGCGCTGAAGGTGGGCAGAAAGTCCTTGCAGACCGATTCCTCGCTGACCATGCTGCGCATAGCCTGTCTGCATCATACGGGTGAACTTGCCGACAAGCTGTTTTCCTATCCGCTGGTTGGTGGCAGCAAGGCAATGTTGCCCGACAGCGTTACCGTGAAGTCATTGATGTGGAGATCTCACCGCTGGATGCAGGAGCCTACCGATTCGATGAAGATGCAGCATCTGGTTTATCGCAAGCCGGACGATTACAAGCTCTGTGCGCTGCTGCTCGACAAGAAGCTGGATCAGTTTGTCGTGGCTCTGTGCAAGCATTATGATGTGAAGACCGCCAAGCTCCCTACCCATTACAAGGAGGCTCTGACGCTCTACATCCATCGTCGCAGCAAGCCTGTCATCGAGTATCACGACAATGTGGTTGATACTGATTTCCAGGACTATCAGCAGATGGAACACAAGTATACGAACAGGCAGGAAATGCAGACTGCCATCCGTGACACCTACGGCAACACGTACTGGTATTATTTCGACTACTGCAGTAAGTAAGGAGAATATCTCTGAGAGATAAAATAATATCTCTGTAAGATAAAAAAATATCTCTGAGAGATAAAATCATATTGCAGTAAGAGATTGGGATTTTATTATATAAAGAGATTAGAAAATGACAAGATTGAAATACATATGGATGTTTACAATAGTCTTTTTTTTCGGGCTTCCATCGGTGATGCAGGCTCAGAAGAAGGAGATTACGGCTGCCCGTGATCAGGTCAAGGCGGGCAAGGACCTGAACAAGGCACAGGCTAGCATGGAGAAACTCTTGAAGGATTCGGCTAACCAGGGCAACAAGAAGATTTGGGTTACGCTCTTTGATGCTGTCAGAAAGCAGTATGAACAGGGCAATGAAAAGCTCTATCTCAAGCAGAAGTATGATACTGCCCAGCTTTTCAATCTTGGCAGGCAGATGTTTCTCATTGCCCAGGGGCTGGACTCGGTAGAGATGGTTCCTAACCGGAAGGGCAAGGTGGATATTGAGTATCGCAAGGCGCATGCTGAATATCTCAAGCGCATCCGTCCCAATATCTACAACGGTGGAGTCTGGTTTCTGCAGAAGAAGAAATATCCGGAGGCTTATCAGTTCTTCGACCTCTACATCGACTGTGCCAACAAGCCGCTCTTCAAGGGCAATGATTTCCAGAGCAAGAATCCAGCGCTCCATACTGCTGCCTACTGGGCTGTGTATTCCGGCTATAAGATGAAGAACAGCAAGGCTACCCTGCATCATTCCTACGAAGCGTTGAAGGATACGGTTCACTACAACTATATGTTGCAGTATCTGGCTGAGACCTACAAGCTGGATAAGGATACTGCCCGCTATGTGGCTACGCTGAAGGAAGGCTTCTCACGCGCTCCGAAGTTCCCGTTCTTCTTCCCGCGTCTGGTGGAATACTATTCGGACAGGAACCAGCTCGATTCTGCAATGGATGTGGTCAATCAGGCGCTGGCTGTAGATTCGGTGAATGATATTTATCTTTTCACCAAGAGCACCCTGCTGCTCAATCTCTTCCAATACAAGGATTGCATCAAGGTGTGCGACCGGATCATTGCGCAGAACGATACTATGCCGGGAACCTATCTGAATGCAGGATTGGCTTACTTCAACATGGCTGTGGAGCAGGACAAGAACCTGAAACAGTCCAACAAGCAGCGTTTGCAGATTCAGAGCGATTACAAGAAGGCTCTGCCGTATCTGGAGAAATACAGAAAGATGATGCCCGACAAGAAGGACCAGTGGGCCTTGCCGCTTTATACCATCTATCTGAACCTGAACATGGGTAAGGAATTTGATGAGATTGACAAGCTGCTGAACCAGGGCAGAAAATAAGGATTAGAAAATTGATAATAAAGAAAATAAATATGATAGATAGAATATTGAATAAACTGGGAATCTCGCTGAACGAGATGCAGCAGGAGGCTTTTCAGTCTATTGCACATGGCAATAAGGATGTGGTTGTTCTTTCGCCTACGGGCAGTGGAAAGACGCTGGCTTATCTCTTGCCGCTTTCCCAGCTGGTGGATGCGGGCGATGATGAGCCGCAGGCAATCGTGGTTACTCCCGGCCGTGAGCTGGCTTTGCAGTCGTCTACCGTATTGAAGGATATGGGTTCGGGGCTCCGTGCCATGGCTTGCTACGGCGGTCGTGCTGCGATGGATGAGCATCGGGTGCTGAAGCAGGTTCGTCCGCAGATTATCTTCGGAACTCCAGGTAGACTGAACGACCATCTCAGCAAGGGCAACTTCTCGCCTTATCATATCAAGTATCTCGTCATCGACGAGTTTGACAAGTGTCTGGAGATGGGTTTCCAGGACGAGATGAGCCGCCTCATCCAGTCTTTGCCAGGCTTGCGCCGCCACTTCCTGCTTTCTGCTACCGAGGCAGAGGAGATTCCTCGCTTCGTCCACATGGGCAGGGTAGAGAAGATAGATTATCGCATGGACGAGGAGCAGGTGCCTGAGCGAGTACATATATATAAGGTGGAAAGTCCGGTGAAGGATAAGCTGGAGAGTCTGGGTCGATTGCTTCGCAGTCTGGGCGAAACCAGCACCATCGTTTTCCTGAACTACCGTGACAGCGTGGAGCGCACCAACAACTATCTGGTTGAGCAGGGTTTCTCCACTTCATTCTTCCATGGCGGATTGGAGCAGAAGGAGCGTGAAGCTTCCCTTTACCGATTCAGCAATGGCAGCGCCAATATTCTGGTGAGCACCGACCTGGCTTCCCGTGGTCTTGATATTCCTGATATTGACAACATCATCCATTACCACATTCCTGAGAGCGAGGACGGCTACATCCATCGTGTGGGTCGTACAGCCCGTTGGGAAGCGCAGGGTAGAGCCTTCTTCCTGCTGGGTCCTGAGGAGCATATTCCGGAATATGTGGATGCAGAGGTTGAGGATTACGAGATTCCTGCCGTTGAGGAGTTGCCGGCACCAGCCAAGCCGAAGATGGCTACCTTATATATAGGTAAGGGAAAGAAGGACAAGATCAGCAAGGGCGATATTCTCGGCTTCCTCTGCAAGAAGGGCGGTCTGAATTCTTCTGAAATCGGAAAGATTGATGTCAACGACCGGTACGCCTATGCAGCCATCGCCCGTCCTAAGCTGAAGAGCGTGCTCAACAATGTGAAGGGCGAAAAGATTAAAGGTGTCAAGACAATTGTCGAAGAAGTGAGATGAAATTTCAGGCTTTGGATAAAAAAACTGCAAAGTGAGATAAATTTATAACTAGTAAAAGCCTCATCTTGGAATCTGTTTCCAGATGAGGCTTTTTAGGTTATAAATTGTAATTTAGGGCATAAATATGCAGATAATATGTTAAAACTGATGACAAAAAGAAAGATTTATGCCCAAAATGGTAAAAATGTGCAGAAAAATTTGGTAGTTTCAAATAAAAAATGTAATTTCGCAGTCGTAAGTCCTTTCATAAGGTTTACAGCTAAGCCTATATGGGTGGATTGCGCATGTATGTCTCCTGCTAACAGGAGTAAAATACGATTAATTACTTAAATAATTATAATAAGATGAAGAAGTACAATTTTAACGCAGGTCCATCAATGCTTCCACGCGAAGTGATTGAGAACACAGCAAAGCAGATTTTGGATTTTAATGGTTCAGGTCTTTCATTGATGGAAATCAGCCACCGTGCTAAGGATTTCCAGCCAGTAGTTGATGAGGCAGTCTCCTTATTCAAGGAGCTTCTTGACATTCCTGAGGGTTATTCCGTAATCTTCCTTGGTGGTGGTGCGTCATTGCAGTTTATGCAGATTCCAGCAAACTTCCTCATCAAGAAGGCTGCCTACATTAATTCTGGCACTTGGGCTAAGAAGGCAATGAAAGAGGCAAAGCATTTTGGTGAGGTCGTGGAGATCGCATCATCGTCCGACGCCAATTTCACTTTCTATCCACAGGTTCCTAACACTGTACCAGCCGATTGTGATTACTTGCATTTGACAAGCAACAATACTATATATGGTACTGAACTCCGTGTTGATCCAGACGTAAACGTACCATTGATTTCTGATATGTCTTCAGATATCATGAGCCGTCCAGTAGATGTTTCTAAGTATACTGCCATCTATGCAGGTGCTCAGAAGAATCTTTCAATGGCAGGTGTTACTGTTATCATCGTAAAGGATGATATGCTCGGCAAGGCTCCTCGCGAGCTTCCTACTATGCTCGATTATCGTACTCACGTAGAGAAGGGCAGTATGTTCAATACTCCTCCTGTTGTTCCTATCTATACCTTGATGGAGAATCTCCGCTGGTTGAAGGCTAATGGTGGTGTTGAGGCTGCTGACAAGCGTGCTCACGAACGTGCAGAAGTTCTTTATGCTGAAATCGACCGCAACAAACTCTTCAAGGGTACAGTGGAAGAGGCTTCACGCTCATTGATGAACATCTGCTTCGTGATGAACGATGAGTACAAGGAGTTGGAGAAGCCATTCCTCGACTTTGCTACAGAGCGTGGCATGGTAGGTATCAAGGGTCACCGCTCAGTGGGTGGTTTCCGTGCCAGCTGCTACAATGCACAGACCATGGAGGGTGTTCAGGCACTCGTCAAGGCAATGCAGGAATTTGAAGCAAAGTATTAACATTGAACATTGAACTTGGAACATTGAACATTGAACTTGGAACTTTGAACTTTATGATTACTCCAAAGATTATAATCTATTATAATTGGGAGCTTTTAAAGGAAAAGGCAAATCATAAAGTTCAAAGTTCCAAGTTCCAAGTTCAAAGTAAAAAAGTTCCAAGCTCAAAGTTCCAAGTAAAATCGTAATATGAAAGTATTAGTTGCAACAGAAAAGCCATTCGCAGCTGCTGCTGTCGAGGGCATTAAGAAAGAAATAGAGGGAGCAGGCAACGAACTCGTGCTGCTCGAAAAATATACTGAGAAGGCTCAGCTTCTCGATGCTGTGAAGGATGTGGACGCGATGATTATCCGTTCTGACAAGGCTGATGCCGAGGTGCTCGACTCTGCCAAGAACCTGAAAATCATTGTTCGTGCTGGTGCCGGTTATGATAATATCGACCTGGCTGCTGCTACTGCTCACAACGTGGTGGCTGAGAATACTCCGGGTCAGAACTCCAACGCCGTTGCTGAGTTGGTATTCGGTCTGCTGGTTTTCACAGTTCGTAATTTCTACAACGGCAAGGCTGGCTCTGAGTTGAAGGGTAAGAAACTGGGTATCCTGGCTTTCGGTAACGTGGGTCGCAACGTGGCTCGCATCGCCAAGGGCTTCGGTATGGAGGTAGCTGCCTACGATGCATTCTGCCCAACTGATGTCATTGAGGCTGCCGGTGTTCACGCCGTGAAGTCTCAGGATGAGTTGTTCCAGACTTGCGACATCGTTTCTCTTCATATCCCTGCTACTCCAGAGACCATCAAGAGCATCGACTACAAGACCGTGAACCAGTTGCCAAAGGGTGGTATTCTTATCAACACTGCCCGCAAGGAAGTAATCAATGAGCCTGAGCTCCTGAAGCTTCTCGCTGAGCGTGAGGACTTGAAGTTCATTACCGACATCAAGCCAGATGCTGATGCAGACTTCGCCAAGTTCGAGGGTCGTTACTTCTCAACACCTAAGAAGATGGGTGCTCAGACAGCCGAGGCTAACATCAATGCCGGTATTGCTGCCGCCAAGCAGATCAATGCGTTCTTCAAGGACGGCTGCACAAAATATCAAGTAAACAAATAATTTTAGGATATAAGAGAGCTCATAAAGGGTGCTTTGTATAAGTACTCTTTATGGGCTTTTTGTCTTTTAATTATGGGATTCCTTGTAATCTTAGCGTTATATTACTTTAGAAACATTCAAATATTAATTATAAAATAAAACATTATGGCTATTATTAAACCATTTAAAGGCATTCGCCCTCCAAAAGATTTAGTAGAGCAAGTTGAGTCTCGCCCATACGATGTCCTCGATTCAGAGGAAGCTCGTGCCGAGGCTGGCGATAACGAGAAAAGCCTTTATCATATTATTAAACCTGAAATCAACTTCGAACCAGGTACATCTGAGTATGATCCTCGCGTCTATGAAAGTGCTGCAGAGAATTTCAAGAAGTTCCAGGAGAACGGCTGGTTGAAGCAGGATGATAAGGAACAGTATTATATCTATGCACAGACCATGAATGGCAAGACTCAGTATGGTCTTGTTGTGGGTGCATACGTTAATGATTATATGACGGGTGTCATCAAGAAGCATGAGCTCACCCGCCGTGATAAGGAAGAGGACCGCATGAAGCACGTTCGTGTCTGCAACGCCAATATCGAACCTGTCTTCTTCGCTTATCCTGATAATTCAGTGCTCAATGAGATTCTGATGCGCTATGCTGCTACAGAACCTGAGTATGATTTCATCGCTCCGATTGATGGCTTCCGTCACCAGTTCTGGATTGTCAGCGATGATAAGGACATTGAGACCATCACCGCAGAATTTGCCAAGATGCCTAGTCTCTATATAGCTGACGGTCATCACCGTTCGGCAGCCGCTGCTTTGGTGGGTGCAGAGAAGGCTAAGCAGAATCCTAGCCATACCGGTAAGGAGGAATACAACTATTTCATGGCTGTCTGCTTCCAGGCTAGCCAGTTGACCATCCTTGATTACAACCGAGTAGTGAAGGACTTGAATGGCTTGACATCAGAACAGTTCCTTGATGCCTTGACCAAGAACTTCGAGGTGATAGAGATTGATGCGATTAATGTGAATGTATCTGGCGAAGAGGAGGGTATCCCATGCTATGAGAAGTTTGCCATTGATGCTGCTATCGAGCAGTTTGGTCTGGATATTCTGAAGCCTGCAGCTCTCCATTCTTTCCTCCTTTATCTGGACGGCAAATGGTACGGTCTGTTTGCCAAGCCAGGAACCTATGATGATGAGGACCCAATCGGTGTGCTCGATGTAGACATTTCATCCCGTCTGATTCTCGACGAAATTCTGGGAATCAAGGACTTGCGTTCAGACAAGCGCATCGACTTCGTGGGTGGACTTCGTGGTCTCGGAGAGTTGAAGCGTCGTGTAGATAGTGGTGAGATGAAGATGGCTTTAGCCTTGCATCCAGTCACCATGCAGCAGATTATGGACATTGCTGACAGTGGTAAGATTATGCCACCAAAGGCAACATGGTTTGAGCCTAAGTTGCGTAGCGGATTGATTATTCACAAGTTGGATTAATGATTGACGAATTTAAGACTATATCAGATACAGTAGGCGAGGGATATTACACCGAGAAAAGGAGTAAGTTTCTCGCCTTTGCTCACCACGTTACGACCGTTGACGAGGTGAAGGAGATTGTTGCCGGGTACCGTAAGAAATATTACGATGCCCGACATTGTTGTTATGCCTATATGCTGGGTCCGGAGCGCACCGAGTTCCGTGCCAATGATGATGGTGAACCATCTTCTACGGCGGGCAAGCCTATCCTTGGACAAATCACGAAGGCGGAATTGACGGATATTCTCATTGTCGTCATCCGCTATTTCGGAGGTGTGAAGTTGGGTACCAGTGGATTGATTGTTGCTTATCGTGAAGCAGCAATAGATGCTCTGGCGCATTGCGAGGAAGTGACGCAGCAGGTAGAGGAAATCGTTACCTACGATTTCACTTATCCGATGATGAATGATGTGATGAGGATTGTCAAGGAGATGAATCCCCGTATTGTGGATCAGACTTTTGACAATACCTGTACCATCAAGTTGTCCATCAGAAAGAGCGAAGCCGAGCAGTTGCGTACTCGCCTGAAGAAGCTTTCCTTCGAATAAAGAAAATAGCGTAGAAATCAAATCAGATTTCTACGCTATTTGCATATAATTACTAATTATTTTTATCTTCCAATTCCTTCTGCAATCGGATGATTTCATCGCGATATTGTGCGGCTTGCATGAAGTCGAGGTCCTTGGCAGCCTGCTTCATCAGGGCAGTGGTATTGGCGATGCTCTTCTCCAATTCCTCCTTGCTCATGCTGCGGACGATAGGGTCGGCAACCAGCGTGGCACTATCCGGTTCGATGTAAACACGCTGTTTCGAACCGTCAGCTCCCTGAATAGTGCGGAATGATGCAGAATTGATACCAGGACCTGCTCCAGAAGCTTTTCCGGAACCGCTTCCATAACCACTTCCCAATCCATTTCCTGCCTCTTCCTTGCTCGTTGGCAATGCCGAGGTAATCGCCTTCTGAATCTGCTTCGGCGTAATGCCGTGGTCGGCATTATACTGCAGCTGGATGCTTCTTCTGCGGGCGGTTTCGTCGATGGTCTTCTGCATGCTATCTGTAATATTATCTGCATACATGATTACCTTGCCGTTTACGTTTCTTGCCGCACGACCCGCAGTCTGCGTCAACGAACGGTGACTGCGCAGAAATCCCTCTTTATCAGCATCCAGGATGGCTACAAGCGAAACTTCAGGAAGATCGAGACCCTCACGGAGCAGGTTCACACCCACCAGAACATCATAAACGCCAGCTCGCAAATCGTTCATAATCTTTACTCGGTCAAGTGTAGCCACATCACTATGGATATATGCTGCCTTCACGTCATGGTTCAGTAGGAATTCCGTCAGCTCCTCTGCCATGCGCTTGGTAAGCGTAGTGATGAGCACTCGCTCATTGCGGTGCGTGCGGGTCAGGATTTCATCCAGCAGGTCATCTATCTGGTTCTCGCTCGGGCGCACTTCAATCTCCGGATCCAGCAAGCCCGTAGGACGGATGAGCTGTTCTACCACTACGCCCTCAGCCTCTCTCAGCTCGTAATCGGCAGGGGTGGCACTGACGTAGATAGCCTGATGAATCAGACTGTGGAACTCCTCGAACGTCAGCGGACGGTTGTCGAAGGCGGCAGGCAATCGGAAACCATATTCCACGAGGTTCTTCTTTCTCGCCCTGTCGCCACCATACATGGCGCCAATCTGTGGAATGCTCACGTGGCTCTCGTCCACCACCAGCAGGAAGTCTTTCGGGAAGAAATCCAGCAGACAGTATGGCCGTTCGCCAGCCTTTCTGCCGTCGAAATATCTCGAATAGTTCTCGATGCCCGAACAGTGGCCCAGCTCCTTGATCATCTCCATGTCGTATTCCACACGCTCCTTGATGCGCTGCGCCTTGATTCCGTCGCCTATACTCTTGAAGAACTCCTCCTGCTTCACCAGGTCGTCCTGAATCATGCGGATGGCGCATTCCTGCTGTTCCTTCGTGGTTACGAAGAGGTTAGCCGGATAAATCTCGTAGGTTTCGAACGAAGCCAGACGGTGATAGGTCATCGCATCCACCTCCTCGATGCTGTCTATCTCATCGTCCCACCAGGTTACTCTCAGCACGTTGTCGCTGTAAGCCATGAAGATGTCAACGGTTTCTCCCTTCACTCGGAAGTTGCCGCGTTGCAGTTCGATGTCGTTTCTTACGTAGAGGGCATCCACCAGCTTGCGCAGGAATTCGTTGCGGTCCAGCGTCTGTCCCTTCTTGATTTTGATGATGTTCTCCTGCATCGCCACCGGTCCGCCCATACCGTAGATGCATGATACGGACGAAACCACGATGACGTCTTTCCTTCCGGAGAGTAGGGCAGAGACGGCTCCCAGTCGCAGCTTGTCTATCTCGTCGTTGATGGCGAGGTCTTTCTCGATGTATGTATCGGTGGTTGGCAGGTAGGCTTCCGGCTGATAATAGTCGTAGTAAGATACGTAGTATTCTACGGCGTTCTCAGGGAAGAATCCCTTCATCTCCTGATAGAGCTGTGCGGCGAGCGTCTTGTTGTGGCTCAGGATAAGGGTAGGTTTGCCGATGTTTGCGATGACATTGGCAACGGTAAAAGTCTTTCCCGAACCGGTAACGCCCAGCAGTACCTGCGCCGGCTCACCCTGCTCAATGCCTTCGGTAAGCTGTCGGATAGCCTGTGGCTGGTCGCCCGTCGGTTTGTATTCTGATGTAATTTTAAAGTCCATAATCACTGAATTTAGGTGCAAAAATACAAAAAAATCGCCATTAATCGTTATAAAGATTAATATTTTGCGAAAAAATGTATTTTTTCTTTTGATAATAAGTAAATTATGAGTAACTTTGCATCTCAAAATGAGAATTATGAAGAAATTGACTCTTATCGCAACATGCGTAGCACTGCTGATGACCAGCTGTGTGAACGAATATAACCAGATCACCAAATCGGGTGATTATACTTTGAAGTACGAGTATGCCAAGCAGTGCTATGCTCAGGGCAAGTATTCCCGTGCCGTACCTCTCCTGCAGGAACTCGTTACCATGAAGAAGGGCTCTACCGAGGGCGAGGAATGTCTCTACATGCTTGCCATGTCGGAGTTCGGCATGAAGGATTACGAGACTGCATCCGAATACTTCAAGAAGTATTTCTCTTCCTATCCGAAGGGTCGCTACGCAGAGAATGCCAAGTATTACGTGGGCGAGAGTCTCTTCCAGAATGCTCCGGAGCCTCGATTGGACCAGAGCACCACGATGACTGCCATCGCTGCCTTCCAGGAGTATCTCGACATCTTCCCTGATGCTCATCTCAAGTCTCAGGCCACCAGCCGTCTCTATGCCCTGCAGGATCTGCTTGTGGAGAAGGAATACAAGAGCGCCCGTCTCTACTTCGATTTGGGAACCTACTTCGGCAACTGCACCAACGGCGGCAACAACTATGAGGCTTGCATCGTCACAGCGCAGAATGCCCTGAAGGACTATCCTTACAGTAACCGCCGTGAGGAGTTTGCTTCGCTCGTAATGAAAAGCAAGTACGAACTCGCCAAGATGAGTGTGGAGAGCAAGCAGCTGGAGCGTTATCAGGACGCTGAGGATGAGTGCTACGGCTTCATCAATGAATATCCTGATTCAAAGGAGCGCTCGCTTGCCGAGAAGTATATCGAGAAATGCAAGGAGTATGAGAAGGCTCATCCTGAGGATTCGCTCGAAAAGCTTGCCGAGAACTAGAGCGCATATATATAATAAGGTAATAATCGAAAAAAAGAATAATAATAGTACTATAATTATGGATTACAAGAAATCAAATGCACCAGTAAACACAGTTACTCGTAACATCATGGACCTCTGTGATGAAACTCAAAACATTTATGAAAGCGTAGCTATCATTGCTAAGCGTGCCAACCAGATTTCGGTTGAAATCAAGCAGGACCTGAGCAAGAAGCTCCAGGAGTTTGCTTCTTACAACGATTCTTTGGAGGAGGTATTCGAGAACCGTGAGCAGATTGAAATCTCTCGCTACTACGAGAAGTTGCCAAAGCCAACATTGATTGCTACTCAGGAGTTTATCGAGAACAGCATCTTCTGGCGCGACCCTTCTAAAGAGTATCGTCCTGCTGCTACTACAGTCAATGAGTTGTAATAAAGGGAAAGAAAAGATATGATACAGCGCAAACAGACTCTGTTTCTGCTTTTGGCAGTCATCGTATGTGCGCTCTGCCTGTTCCTGCCAGTAGGCAGCGTTGAGCCGAAGGGAATGGGTGCCGACAGTCTGATTTACAATCTGGGAGTGGTGATGGGCGATGGCGGTCTCGCTATCTCTACCACCTGCATCCCGTTGTTTGTCCTGCTCAGCGTAACAGCGATACTATCGTTGGTAACGATATTCCTTTATAAGAATCGCAAGGTCCAGATGTCAATCTGCAAGAATGCCATGCTGCTCAATGCGCTCTGGGTTCTCGACTATGCCCTGATTCTCTTCGGCATCATTCCGGTTCCTGAGGTAGAGGGCAAGGTGAACATCGAGTTTGCAGCCTGCCTGCCTATCGTCAGCATCATCCTTCTGGCAATGGCCTATAAGGGCGTCAATGACGACGAAAAGCTGGTAAAAGCGGCAGATCGCATCCGATAAGGGGCTGATTCTTAAAAGAAATGCTAAAAAAGCCTATAAAAATAGGATAAAATTTGTGGGTACCAAATAAAAGTTGTACCTTTGCACCCGCTGTCACGAGATGGCAGCATAAAATTCAAACCTCATATATATTAATTAAATTAAAATTAAGTTTTAAAAATGGCAACAAAGATCAGATTGCAGCGCGGCGGTCGTAAGAACTATGCTTTCTACAGCATCGTAATCGCTGACGTTAGAGCACCACGTGATGGTAAATTTACTGAGAAGATTGGTACTTTCAACCCTAACACCAATCCAGCTACTGTAGATTTGAATTTCGAGCGCGCACTCTACTGGGTAGAGACAGGTGCACAGCCAACAGACACAGTTCGCAACATCCTCAAGGGCGAGGGCGTTTACTTGATGAAGCACCTCAAGGGTGGCGTTAAGAAGGGCGCATTCGACGATGCTGAGGCTCAGAAGCGTTTCGACGCTTGGAAGAATGGCAAGGACGCTAAGATTTCTGCTGTTCGCGAGGGCGATGCTAAGGCAAAGAAGGAAGCTGCTGCTAAGGAGCTCGAGGCTGAGAAGAAGATGAACGAGGCAATCGCTAAGAAGGTAGCTGAGAAGAAGGCTGCTGAGGCTGCTGCTAAGGCAGAGGCTGAAGCTGCTAAGGCTGCTGAGGAGGCTTCTGAGGAGGCTCCAGCTGAGGCTTAATCTTCTGAATGAATCTTCTTTGAAGATTGAAAAGTATAAGGTCGATTACCCTTTTCTAAAGGGTGTCGGCCTTTTTTTGTTGTTCTTATTCCTGCAAATTCCTGCAATAAACCGCCGAGAATTCCGTTTAGATAATATGGAAAAGACAAAGGAAACCAATCATGAGATGGAGGCTGAAAAGAACAGCTACTCTCATATACTGAAATATACCGGATTGCTGGGAGGCGTACAGGGACTCAACATGCTCGTGGGTATTGTGAGGAATAAGTTTACCGCCATGTTCCTGGGACCATCCGGCATGGGATTGCTGTCTCTTTTCAATGCAACTTCCGGTTTTCTTACCTCCGCCACCAATCTCGGCATTCCTACCAGTGGCGTCAGAGTGGTTTCCGAGGCTGAAGCCCGGAATGGGGTAGAGCAGGCGATTTCTCAAGTCCGCACGCTCAGTCTGCTTTCTGCCCTTCTGGGTGCGCTGGTCTGCGCCCTTCTCGGTCCTCTTCTCAATCTCTTCACCTTTTCCTGGGGCAATCATACCTACCATTTCGTGCTGCTGGCTCCTACTATTTTCTTCACGATTCTTGCCGGTGGCGAAACGGCTATCCTCAAGGGTTTGGGCAAGCTGAAGTCGCTGGCTGCTCAGGCATTTGCCCTGTCTCTCCTTTCCCTGCTCGTTTCCGTACCCGTTTACGGCTTCTTTGGCGAGAGCGGCATTCTTGCTGTTCTCTTTCTGCTGGCACTGGCTCAGTGGCTCCTCGCCCTTTCGTTTTCGCGAAAGGAGCATCCCTTCCGCCTGTGCCTTTCCCGAATCCAGCTGCTCAAGGCTTTCCCGATGATCCGTCTCGGACTCTCCTTTGTGCTGGCTGGGATGATGAGCAGCGGGGCTGAGTTTCTGGTCAGAGCCTTTCTCAACCACCAGGGCAACCTGGCTGAGGTAGGACTTTTCAATTCCGGCATTACCCTGGTGCTGGTCTATGGCGGCATGGTTTTCTCGGTGATGGAGACCGATTATTATCCTCGTCTTTCTGCCGTAAGGGGAGAAGGAAACGCAACGTCAGAGACTGAAAACCGCAATCTGATCGTCAACCGTCAGTTGGAGATGAATCTTCTGCTGATGGGGCCCATCAGCAGCGCCATCATCCTGCTGCTGCCCATTGCCATTCCGCTGCTCTACAACTGGGAGTTTCTGGGTGTGGTGGGGATGACTCAGATTGCAGCTGCTGGCTTGCTGTTCAAGGCGTTCTACATGCCTCTGGAGTACATTCCGCTGTCCAGGGGCGAGGCTCGTGTGTTCCTGGTGCAGGAGAGCTGTTGCGTGGTGTTGCTCATCGTCTGCGAAATCATCGGCTATCTGCTTCACGGACTGGACGGTCTGGGAGCGGGCATTGTCGTAGCCTACGCCGTAGAGTCGATAGGAGTTTATGTCTTCTGCCGCATCCATTATGCCTATCGCCTGAGTTTTCCGTCGGTCCAGCATCTGTTGGTTCATGTATTGAATTTGCTCTTGTTGGGTTGTGTAGTATGGTTATCTGAGGTAGATTCATGGTGCTATTGGCTGTTGGGTCTTTTTCTCTGTGCGGCTTCCCTTCTGTACAGTTTCTCCCGTATCAGGCGTTCGCTGAAGGGAAAATGATGACTGGCGCCTGTCATCATTTATCCCCCGCCTGGGTCATCATAGATAACCGTTTGAAGGCACATAAGGCGTTTCCTTCGATTGCCGGTGCAAAGATACGAATATTTTCGGTATCTACCAAAATTTGGCATGTGATAAGGAGCGATTTTCAGCAGCTTACGATTTGAAACTTAGTTAAAAAGACTTACTCTATGTTTGATGGGGCGCATCTCTATGTTTTGCGGTATGGAAAACAATGTTTTGTCATATAAATCAGCATATTACAAAGTAATAACCGTTTTCGGGAAACTTATTCAGTATTCAGTTATTCAGTTTTTTTTGCTGTTGTTACCATTCTCTGTATATATAGTATATTATATA
>ERZ1673741.365-NODE-365-length-54072-cov-17.509765_pt1 | contig 54072 bp, 74 predicted proteins | sample MGYA00580209_ERZ1673741 | MGnify/ENA primary metagenome ERZ1673741 (study PRJEB41218, sample SAMN15661754) | gut metagenome | host: Homo sapiens | place: Canada: London | collected 2015-08-20/2019-03-30 | study: EMG produced TPA metagenomics assembly of... | reverse complement strand
CCGGATCCTCCAGCCCTGCGTTGAAGCGTGTGGCCGTTCGCCTGGCGTAGCAGTAGGCACACCCGTGGCGGCAGCCGGTCACGGGGTTCCATGACATATCCGCCCAGTCAATTTTCGTCTTGTTCATTGTTTTGTTCTCCTTTCGCTCTAATACCTCACTCCGATGTAGTCCAGCACCCGCGCATAGCCAAGACCGTCTTTCGTGGGTTTCCACAGCCCATCCGTGTCGAACGCCCCACCGCCGATGCAGAACGCATAGTGCTTCGGGTGTGTCAGTTTCATGCGTTCAAAGCGGTTGACGCCTTTTTCGAGGTGCGCACCAAACGCGCAGAACATACATCCCGTCCTCTGGCATCCCGTGCAGTGCAGATTGCAGTCCACCAGCGTCGCATCGTAGTCGTTCTCGCCGTCGCTGGCTACGATGTCGCCGTACACGCTGGCGTAGGGAAGCTGGCGGTCTATGATGAAGCGCAGCACATCCTGCTCCGTCCAGAAACTCATGGGCTTAGATAAGGGACGCCTTCCTTCAAAGGCGTTGCAGCCGGTTTCGCGCCATTTTTGCATCCGCAAAAGACTTTCCTCCGCCATTGTTGCCGTCGTGGGCTTGACATCCGCTCGGTGCTCATAGCTCTTTGATGGAGACTTTTTCATAATTCCACAGCACTTGTCTGATATGAGGAATGGAGCCGAAAGCAAATACACCCACTTTTCGCAGTTGTACATACTCTTTTCCCCATCGGCGCGTAAGACTTCCCCACGCAATAGCTTCATACTTCGGCTACCTGGTGAACGCCGCGCGGTTTCTATCCGGTGCGCTACGTCTTTACCGATGATGCTGTACCCGTACTTCGTCACCACTTGCCGAATATTCATCTTCGGACGTAGACGGTGAAGGTTTACGGTCACGCGGGGAAACTCCCTCCGCAGCCAGTCGGCGTACTCATTGACGAACTTCTGTATCTCCGGGTACTCCAACCCAGTGTTTACAAACACCAAGTTCAGCTCCCACGGCGGTGTCCTAAAACTCGACAGGTACCGCGCCGCCAGATACGCCAGCACCGTGCTGTCCTTTCCGCCGGAGAAACTGACATAGCACTGCCCGCCCCATGCGGTGTACCACTCGTCCAGCTTTTCGTAGGTCAGTATCTCCTTGTCCTGCACGTCCAGCGCCATCAGTTTCCTTGCCGCCTCATTCGTCAGCGGCTGGTTTATCCGTCCCATGTGTCTCGTTCCCACTCCCATCACAGGCAGAACTATAGATAGTCCTGCAAAGTCTTTTTCGCACGGTTCACGCTCCGGCTGACCGTGCTCTTATTTACGTCGTGCACCGCTGCGATCTCCGTCACCGTCATGCCGTCCTCATACATCTCTCTCAGGTACATCCACTGATCGTCTGTCAATTTCAGCGCCGCTTTTGGGAAGTGCCGCCGCAGACGAAGCAGGGCGCCGAGGTTCGCGTCCGTGTCCAGCAGCATTTCATCTACCCTGCCGCCCAGCACTTCGTCCAGTAGCACGTCCGTCGCCACATCTCCCATCCTCCGCATAGTCATTGAAATCACCTTCACTTATACCTCGTCACCCCAGCAGTCCCAGCCGTCCACCTGCTGGCGGGCAAACAACTCGATGCGGGGTATATCTCCCATCAGTTCCACGATCCGGTCTCTCACCTCATCCGGCTTCCTGCTGTGCTCCCGCACGTGGCTCAGCACCACACTGTGTACGCCCTTGTTCACGCGCTTCGGCTTGCCCCTTGTCGCCAGCAGGCACAGCTCCGCGTTGGCTCGGGTCCAGAAACCCAGACCCCAAAACAGCCCATCCGACTTCCTGTTCTGCTTTACCCATGTAAACGCGCAGGTCTTGTAGGTAAAGCCCCACTTACGGATCAGCTCCAAGCCTTCCTCCAAACAAGGCATAGTCACCCACAGAAACAGCACGCAGTCCTCCGCCGCTATGCCCTGCACCGGCAGCGCCTGTATGTCCTCTTTCTTCATGCAGGAATAGTGGCTTTGCGCTGACTTTTTCTCTGTACCTTTGGGGCTGTACGTTTTGAACGTCCACGGAGGATCCGCATAGATCACGTCGTACTTCTTATCAGTCTCCAAAATGTCTACCACCATATCCAAAGCACTCCCTCAATCTAACTTGCCGGCCACTTGCTCCCGGCCCTTTGGCAACCGGTAGTCTAATCGCCGTGTCAAGGGAAGCATGAAAACTTTTTCACCCCCATATAACAACCGTGTCAACACCGTGCCGCCACCATCGCACCACCGCCGCACAAAGGCCGTACCTTCCCCTCACATACATGGCGCTTGCGCCCGCCGAAATTTTTATTTTTCGACCTCGGCCTTTTGACCGTTTGGTTTTTTCGACCCGGTTTCAAAACCACCCCCCTACCCCTAACTTGCCGGTAACTTGCGTGAGAAACGCGGATTGGTGTGCCGGAGAGGGGAACATGGGAGCGGGGGGGAGAGTTGCGTAGCATGGAGAAAAAGCTTTGCCCTTCCGGTTTGTAAACCTCCCCCGGGTCGCCGTCCTGGGGGTGGTCAGGTGGTGCCGGTGGTGTCCAGCGGGTGCCGGTGCCGGTCATTTCCGCCGGATTTTGCAGGAAAAACGCCCGCCGCCGTAGGGCTTTCCTTTCCATATTGTTCTAATATGTAAACAAATGTTCCGATTTTTGCAAGTTCCCTTTCATTTCGTCCGCTTTTGGTCTCTAATTTGACGATTTCCGCCGGTTTTGGCTGTTTTGTCGGTGGTGGCTGCCGCCTGCCGGATGGTCAGTGCATGGAGCCAGGGCACCCGCCGCCGCTGCCGGTCGCCGTCTGTCCGCTGTTCGGCCCGGAACATAGGCCGCCGGGCGACTCTCCTTCCCTCCCCTTGCCGCCGCTCTTTTCTCTCGGTCATTGTCTCCGGCTGGTGGTCTCCGTTCTGCTCTGGTGTTCTCCTGCTTCGGGTGTCCCGCTGGGGTTTTTGGTGCTTGTTTCTGCTCTGCTGGGGGTGGTTGTATATGATACTGTTTTATACTGTTTTCAACCGCGCCCGGAATTAACGCGCGCGCACGCGTGAGTGGGTGCCGTTGCTCTTTTCCGTTTCTTTGCCCTCTGCGGGGCTGCTGACGGTGTTTTTCTTTGGGGGTCAGTGTTGGGGCATTCCTTTGACGCTCGGAAAGCGTGGCGGGGCGTTTCTGTCCGTTTTCTATATTTCCGGGGGCATTGTCAAAAATCTACACGGGCACAAAATTAGCACCGCTGGGGCGGTTTTTGTTCCGTCCTGGCGGTGCCGGTTTGGGCTTCTTCGGTTGTCTGTTCTGGTTCAGGCGGTGACGATATCGGCGGGGCTGGGGCTTCCGTGGAAGTCTCCGGCCCATGCCTGATATATTGCGCCGTGTTCCCCTACTGCCGTTACCCATCCGCGCACGGTGGCGGCCATACGGCACGGGACGCGGGGCCAGCGGCGGCCCACGTCAAGCCAGATTTGCAGGCCGTCCGCTGCTGCGGCTCTGATCTCCGCGGCGGTGTATAGCTGCGCTTTGCCCTCTGGGGCGATGTTGTACAGGTTCTCCGGGCTGGTGGTGTTGTTGGTCGTCATGGCGTCTTGTCTCCTTCCTGCGCCCTGCTGGGCGCGTCCGTGGTTAGTCCTGGGCGTTGTCCTGCTGCGCGTGGTAGCGGTCGCGCATGGCGTACAGGCGGCGGGAAATGGTGGACCGGTCAACCATCAGCGCGGCGGCTATTTCCGCCGTAGTGTACCCGCGGGCGGTCATGGTCAGCGCTACGCGGTCCACTTGATCCCGGGCGACGCTCTCCACGCTCTCCCGCAGGATCGCGCCGGCCTCCGGGCTGGGTGCTATCGCGTCGCAGTCTGTCCCGGCTTCGGTGTCGATCTGCCAGCGCTCGGCGCCGTCGTCGTCAATGGTGGCGGATATGGCGCGGGCGTGTCTCTGCTCGGCCCTGCTTATGCTGTGCGCGGCCTGGGCTGCTGCCCGGTACAGGATCACCGCCAGCGGCGCGGGCGCGTCCTGGGCGTCGTTACGATCCAGCGCGGCGCCCATCCGAGTCCAGGCGTCGGCGGCTACGGTCTGCGCGTCGTCCTCGGTCTCGATCCACGCGGCGCCGGTCTGGTTGCGGGCCTCTGCCTTCCGGCGCACGGTCCAGGCCATCGCCACAAGCGCGTTATACTGTTGCTCCCCGCTCATGCTCTCCCACTCGGCGCGGGCGGTCTTGGTGTTCTCGTTCATTGTCTGTCCTACCTTGGGCTTTTTGGGGGTCTCGATTTCAACAATCGGTTTTCCCTTCCGCTTGGCTTCCTCCACGTCGGCGGCGGTGGCCTCGGAGACCTTGCACCACTCATATTTTGCGGAATAGTGCGCCTCCACGGCCTCGGCGCTCTCGGCCTGGGCGATGTTGGCGCAATAAACGGACTCGCTGTACTGGAAACTTACGTTGAAATACTTTTTCATGTCGTGGATCCTTTCCGGCCTGTCGGCCTCAAAAAGCGTTGTTTCGTGGTAACTTTGTAATTATCATTATACGCGCATATCTTATCATTGTAAATCGGCAAATTAACCAAAGAATTACCGTCGCTATTGTAAGACTTGACAAAATTAACAAAATCGTTTACACTGTGCACAAATTGGCCGCCTGCCGGTAGACTATAAGCAGGCCGCCCGGAAAGAGGTGATACAGAATGCAGGTTTCAAAACTGCTGCGGCACGTTCTTCTTGAGCAAGGAATTTCTGCAAGAGAACTTGCACGCCGTCTAAACACAAGCGGGCCGAATGTTGCCCAGAAGCTGGGCCGCGATAATTGGAGCGTGTCCGATCTGGCCGCCATCGCCGCCGCCCTGGGCTGCGGCTTCTCGGTGTCCTTCCACCTGCCGGACGGCCAGACGATGACCGCGGAACAGCCCGCCCCGGCGGAACAGTCGGAGCAGATCACCCCCACCACCTGAACAGCAGCCCCGGAAAAATGCGGGGCAAAACACGAACAGCGCCCCCGGAGATTTTCCGGGAGCGCTTTTTTCATGCCCGAAACCGGGCGGAAAGGAGAACAAAATGCAGCTTTTGCAATTTGAGGACATCCACACCGGCGGCGACTATATCGCCGTTGCCACCTCCGGCGACCTGTTCCGCGCCAGCTACAGCGAGAAACATAAAAATATGTTCTTCGCCATCCCGTCAACGTACCGGATCGCCGGGTATCGCCCCGCCGGTCTGGTCGAGGGCGACCGCGTGCGCGTCCACCTGTACGACACCAGCGGGCGCGAGATCGTAACGCGCCATTTCGGCGACGTGTTCACCGTCCGCCGGGAATCCGGGCGGCTGGGCATCGACTGGAACACAGAGCGCAGCCCATACACCAGCCGCGGCGAGGTGTTCACCCCGTTTTACACCTTCGCCCAGTCCGTAATTTTTGAGCAGCTCGGCACCGGCGATAAATTCTACTGGGACAACATCACAGACAGCATCAAGCGAAAGGAGCGCTAAAAATGACCGTCTTTTCCTACATCGTCACCGCCACCGGCGCCGCCACCCTGGCGGCGCTTTTTGTTCGCCTGCTGGACCGGATCGACCAGCCCCGCAAACGCTGAACAGCCGCCGCGCCGCTTCTGGGGAGTTGGGCGCACCAGCTCCACCCCATCGAGAAAAGTAAATTCGTTCCCTTGACACGGGGAACAGACTACACAACAGGAGGAACACAAAATGAACACCAACAAAACCGAATTTATCCGCTTTTTCTGGAACGGAATCAAGGTAAACGGCGGAAAGCTGATTCGCTGTTACTACTTCACCGACAGCCGCAGCGACAGCGTGACCATCAGCGCCCGCGATTATGACCACCTCCCCCGCGACCTGTTCACCGTCAAGAACGAAACCGACCTTTATACCGACTATTTCGACAGCGACAGCGCCACCCTGACCCCGGCGCACCCCCTCTACAAGTACGCCCGCGCCGCCGCGCTCAAATCTGCCATGCGCGGCGAGCCTGAGTATATCGCCAAACTGGAACAGGACGAGCAGGATGCCCAGCAGCCGGGCCGCTACCACTGGCGCAAGCCGGAGGACATCCGCGCCGAGATCGACCGGCGGCAGGCACAGTTTGACCGCAACGCCGCCGAGCTGGCCACACTGCCAAAAGGCCACCCCACCGCCGCCGACGTGGAAGCCGTCCACGAGATGAACACCGCCGCCGAGTCGGCGCGGCTGGCGCGTGAACACGCCGCCGAGTTGGAACGCCGGGAAAAGGCCATCCGCACCCGCAACGAAAACCGCGCTTTCATCGAACAGACCGCCGCCGCACACCCCATCAAGGACGGTGCCCCGGTCGTCACCGTAGAATGGAGCGAAAACGGCGCTTTTGATGATGGTATGAAATTCTCCGTCGCCGCCGCCGAGATCATTTTCAAGACGCTGGACGAAAAAATTTCCGCCGACCAGGAACGCGGCTATGACAAAACCAGCTTTTCCATCACCTACACCAACGCCGACGGCGAGCAGGACACATATAAAGGCCGCTATGACCTGGGCGACAACGACGGCGGACTCGTCGCCCACATTCGCAGCTTCGGCGCGTTCCTGCGCGACAAGGGCAATTTTGGCAATGGCAAGCCCACCGACGAGGACAAAGAGACCGGCGCGGCTATCGTCGCCGTGGCCGACCTGCTGGAACAGTACACCGAGGGCGGGCGCGTTGTCTCCGTCATGCCCGCGCCCTGGCTGGAAGAATACAAGCGCCGCAAGGCTGAACAGGCACAGCAGGAGCAGGAACAGGCCCGCCAGGACTTCGCCGACATTCTGGAATCGGTGCAAATGCTGACGGATGAACAGCTTGAACGAGCTGTTTTCGCCATCAGCCCCACCGATAAAGAGAAAATCGACGTGGCCCGCTTCTTCCTTCAGGAGCTGCACCGCCGCGACGAGGCAAACGCCTTGGCGGTGTTCCGCCGCTGGAAGCGCGGTGAAAATCCCGAACAGCCCGACTAAAAAATCCACATCCCCACCACGAACAGCCCGCCCCGGAGGTCACGAGGGCAGAAAGGAAACAAAATGAATGACCGCACCGCCGCCACCGCCGCCCGCTTCGGCATCTCTGAACAGTGCGCCGCGCTGCAGCGCGACCTGCTGACCCTCCCCGGCGCCGTCAAGGTGGAATTTGATCTCGATGGATTTTATGACCACATGGAGCAGGTGATCCTGCTGGTGAAATTCGACATCCCCGTTGTGAACGAGAACTATTACCGCGACCTTCGCGCCCTGCGCCAGGGCGTGATCGACACCGCCGCCCGCCACGGTCTGACCCGCACCCCGGACACCATCCAGAACTACGGCGAACACCTGTATTTCGTCTTTCACCACGACAGCACATGGGAACACCCCGTGACTGAACAGCCCGACTAAATCGAACAGGGGCGGCCCAGCGCCGCCCCGGAAAGGAGCCCACAAAATGAACACCTACCAGCGCGGCAAGGACGCCGCCCGCGCCCAGGCCATCCAATGGCAAGCCGACTTTCCCGACCGTTCCAAACCGTGGGCGGCCATCGCTGCCGAACAGCGACACCTTGAACAGCTGGCCCGCCGCTATGGTCTGGTCCGCGAGTTCCGAGCAAACGCCATCATCTGAACAACGAAAGGAGAAATCACCATGCCCACCATCAAGAATCCCATCCCGGAGGCGGCCGCCGTCCGCACCCACTGCGATGCCATCGCCGCCAATGCCGCCGTTTTGAAAGGCGTTATCACCGGCGACCCCACCAGCGACACCGCCACCAACGCCATTTCCGCCATCCGCCACAGCCTGGACGAGCTGGAAGCCTACGCCGAACAGCGCCGCCAGGAAAACAGCGAACAGCGCGACGATACCCCCTATAAACACGTTTATTTCCGCCTGAACTCCGGTTATGTATGGGGCAAGGGAATGGAGCAGGACAAAACCGAGAATTTCTACAGCGACATTCTGGGCCTGTTTGCCGCCGAGGGCTGGACCATCAAAGAGCCGTACCGAAGCGGCAACGGCGCCACCGTCGCCAACGGGAACAGCTTCCTTTATATCCACCCGCAGGAGGTCAGCGGCTACGTCACCGAGGAATTGATCCCCGCCGTTTCCGCCGCGCTGGAACACGGCTGCACCTTCCAGCACTACGCCACCGACATCTACGATACCGCCTACAACTGGACGGCGCAGCAGTACCGGGGCTATCTGAACAGCAAGCGCGGCGACATCAACGCCGCCCTGCTGGAAGCGTTCAAAACGCCCCGGCGCAACCTCTATAAATTCGACTACAACGCCCTGCCCGTGGTCATCAGCAAATTCCACGTCCAGCGCCTGGACGGGCAGAACGGCCATTGCACCGGCGACATCACCGAGCAGGTGATCCGCCAAATGTTCACCGCTCTTGTGAACACCGGCAAGATCGACCAGGGCGAGACCAAGAACGGCACCGCCTACCGCACCGCGTCCCAGCGGCGCACCTGACGAAGAAAGGAACCACCCATGCCCACACGGATCAAGACCCACACCGCGGCCACGGAGGAGGAGCGCCAGCAGCTCCTCTCCGCCGCTGCCGCCCTCCGCACCGCCGCGCCATACCTAAACGCCGAACAGCGAAAGCGCGTCTGTCAGGCGGCGAACAACTGTATTGAACAGCACCGCCGCACCATCCACACCGCCGAGCTGGCCGCGCTCATCGCCCAGCGCGACGCCCTCACCGCCTGAACACCAAACCAAAAATCTACAAGGAGGCCACCGCCCATGTTTACCTACGCCACCAAGAAAAACCGTTATGGAGACGAACACATCGCCGTTTCCGCCCACGGTGCCGAGATTGCCACCATCAAGGCCAGTTCTTACTACGGCAACACGGAATATAATGTCAGCGCCACCATCGGAGATGACGACCGCGGCGACTACCTGGGCCGCGCCTCCACCATCGCGGGAGCGAAAAAGAAGATCCGCGAGTGGTACAGCAAACACAGCGCCGCCGTGACCACCGCCGCAGCGAACAGCCGCGCCGCCGATCTCCGCCGCCTGCCGTCCTTCAGCAACAGCGGTTTTTACCCCACGCCCTCCAAGCTGGCGGGGAAAATGCTCTCCTGCGTGGACTGGAAAGGTGTTTTTTCTATCCTCGAACCCTCCGCCGGTAAAGGCGACCTTGCCGATGCCGTTACCGCTTTCGCCCGCAGCTACAGGAACGGCCACCGTATTTCCTTCAACGAGAACGACACCTACATAGACTGCATCGAGCGCGACAGCGCCCTTGCCGCCCTCCTGCGCGGCAAGGGGCTGCACGTGGTCCACGATGATTTTCTTACCTTCCGAAGCTTCAAGCAGTACGATCTCTGCATCATGAATCCGCCTTTCGGCAGCGGCGACGAACACCTTTTGCACGCCCTCTCCCTCATGGAGCGCGGCGGCCAGATTGTGTGTCTGCTGAACGCGGAAACCATCCGCAATCCCTACACCAACCGGCGAAAAGTGCTTGTGCAGAAACTGCGCGAACACAACGCCCGCATTGAGTTCATTGAAAACGCCTTCCGCCATGCCCAGCGCCCCACCGACGTGGAGATCGCGCTGGTCTATGTGAACATACCGAAAAAAGAGATCCCCAGCGACATTCTTTCCTCCCTCCGCCGCGCCCACGAAAAGAGCACCCCAAGTAGCGAACAGGCCACCGACCTTGCCTCCGCCGATTGGCTGCAGAACATGATCGATGGCTACAACTTCGAGGCCGCCCTGGGCGAAAAGCTTATCAACGAGTTCGCTGCCCTCCGCCCTTACATGGACCCCGGCAAAGATCACGGAGAGTCCCTCCTGTCCCTCAAGGTGGGCAGCAGGAACACCGGCAACAACGCCACCATGATGAACGCCTACCTTTTCGGTCTCCGCGCCAAGTATTGGAGCAATCTCCTGCGCCGTCCGGAACTCACCGACAAAATGACCTCTGCCATGCAGCAGGACTATTACGGCAAGGTCAATTCTCTCTCCGAGTACGATTTCTCCCGGTACAACATCGAGACCGTCATGCGGGAGATCGCCCACCAACTCTCACGTGGCGTGGAGGATTCCATCCTTGATCTGTTCGACACCTTCTCCGCCAAGCACTCCTGGTACCCGGAGTGCGCCAACAACATCCATTACTATAACGGCTGGGCGACGAACAAGGCCCACAAGGTGGGTATGAAGGTCATCATCCCCTCCAACGGCTGCCACGCCAGCTGGGGCCGCGAAAAGCTGGACAGCTACCGGGTGAACAGCCTGATCTCCGATCTGGAACGCGCTATGAACTATCTGGACCGCGGCGAAACTACTTTTCACACACCCATAGATCGCGCCGTCCGCATCGCCAACATGAACGACATGAACAAGGCGGATTTCACCTACTTTACCTGCACCTTCTACAAAAAGGGCACCTGCCACATCAAATTTAAGCCGGAGGCGTCCCGCATCATCGACCGTCTGAACATCTTTGCCGGTCAGAAAAAGAACTGGCTGCCGCCCACCTACGGCAAAAAGCACTACGCCGACATGACCGCCGAAGAACAGGCCGTCATTGACGACTTCCAGGGTGCGGACAACTACGAAAAGACCATCGCCGACCCCGCCATGCTCATCACCTCCGGCAGCGCCCTCATGGCGCTGCCCGGAATGTGAGCGAACACCACACGAAAGGAGCACCACACCATGACTCCCGAAAAGCTTTTGGAAAACCTCTACGCCATCGCCTATTCCCTTCCGGAACAGGAACGTCGCTTTTTCTGCTCCCTGGAACCCGCCATCGACCCGAACACCCACGGGAAGATTAACGCCGGCTACCAGCTGGCGCTCCTGGTCCGCGCCATCCGCACTGACATGGCCCAGCAATACAAGCGGGACGACAAGCGCCGCACCAGTGCCACCGCCTTGCGGCGCCTGTACAACGCCTCCGTTTCCAAGCAGGGCGGGATCCGTTCCCACTTTGCCGGCGCGTTTCTGGACGAACAAGGCCGCCAGTACATCACGGACGGCTTTACCCTCCTGCGCCTGAACACACCCTCCACCGCGCTGCAATGGGCGCCGCCGCCCAACGACCCTCACGTCTACGACACCATACCGGAGCTGCTGAACAGCGACGGCGCCACCGTCAACCTCAACCTACCAACCGCCGCCGAGGTACGCGCCAAGATCGCCAGCGACCGGGCAAAATACAAGGCCGTGTCCCACCCCGCAGGGGACACGCTCTCCACCTGCTTCAGCTGGGGCGACGGCTTGCCAATGGTCAACGCCCTTTATCTCCTGGACATTCTGGAGGCGCTTCCCGGCTGCACAGCCGCCTGCCGCCCCGCTGAGCTGTCCTTGGTCTATTTCCACAGCCCGGACGGCGACGCACTCATCATGCCCATCCGCAGGCACATCGCCAACAGCACCGACGAACAGGAGGAACAGGAATGAAAAACAAATTCTGCCCCTACAAAAAGACCTGCCGCGACATCTGCTACGGCGAGACCCCTTGTGCATTTGCAAAAGCCTTTGACGGCCTCGCCCGCAAGATTAACCGCAAGACCGTCTGCATAGATTTTTTATGTGCTGAAAACACCGCGCTGAAGGCACGGCTGGAACAGGAGGAACACAACGTATGAGTCACATCTGCAAAATGACCGGCATGGAGGCCGTGCTGCCCTGCGCCGCCCCTCAGTGCCCCGCCTACGGCGATTGTGCAGCTGCCTATGCCAAATCCCAGCAGTGCTTCCAGCTGGAACAGCGCCCCAAAACAAACCTTGAACACTTCCGCGAAATGACCGCCGAGCAGTTGGCGGAGTGGATCATGTGTCCCTACTCCGCCGACCCCGACCTATGCCTCGACGAGGATTGCGTCAAATGCTGCACCGACTTCCTAAACCAACCCTATGACGGCTTTGACCTGGACCCCGAACAGCAGGAATAAAACAACGAACAGGAGCGCCAAAAGCGCTCCTGTTTTGTCGCAATTTCCACAAAATGCCCTTGCTATTGCTGCCTGAATGTGCTATTCTGACGGCAAGAACAGCAAGGAGGCCGAAGCCTGCATGACCTGGGACGAGTACACCGCCGCTGCATACAAAACGCTGTCGTACAGCGAAAATGACATTGGAGACGCGTTGCGCCGCGCCGCGGAAGCCGCCCCGGACAAAGAGGACTACACCTCCCGCGATCTTCAGGTCCTGGAACTATCCATCCGTCTCCGCGCCCTGTACCAATCTCCGGTAGAACAGCACGAAGAATAAATCAAAGGGGGAACAAATCTATGACCACCAACTACACCTGCCCGGAATGCGGTGCCGTCACAGCAAAAGATTATATCGAGGAAAAGGGCATGTGTCCCATCTGCGGCTGCCCCGCCAGCGCCATACGCGCCGCTGCGGAAGCCGAGCAAGTAAAGGAGCGGCAGGAACAGGCCGCTCAGAAGGCACAGAAGGAAGCTGCCGCCAAAGCCAAACTCCCCAGTACGCCCGACGACCGCTATAAAACCACCGCCTCCAAGCTGCTGTACGCCTTTGCGTGGATCATCTGGGTGTGCGGCGCCATTGATGTGATCGCCATTGCCATCTCCGCCAGCAGGCTGCGCTATTCCTACTATTCGACCGGAACGACAGGCACCACTCTGTTTTTTGCGGCAATTGCCGTCGCCGCCGCTTCTATGTTCTTCGGCGGCCTGCTCTACGGTGCGTCTAAACTCCTCATCGATCTTCACGCCACCCGCGTGAATCTGGAAATGCTCAACGAGCAAAAGGAGGGCTGAAGGTATGGCACTTAAACCGTGTCCTCACTGCGGCCACAGCGTCAGCGATCAGGCCACAAAATGCCCGCAGTGCGGCAAAGACCCCCGCTTCACTCCCGACGAGCTGGAGCAGCAGGAACAGCGGCGTAAGAAAAAGCGCAAAACGACCATTATCGCTTCTGCGTCGGTGCTGGTGGTTGCTTTGGCCGTGTTCTGCATCGTTTTCCTTCCTCGCATTGCCGAGCATTCCCGCCAAATGAGCGCTTATAACGCAGCTCAGGCGCTATTCAAGTCCAGAGAATATACGCAGGCCGCCGAAGCATTTGACGCTTTGGGAGATTTTGAGGACTCCGCACAACGAGCGTTAGACTCTCGGTATCAGTACGTCTGCACCCATCGGAGCCGCACAAACACCACTACGCTGCAATACATAGAGTACCTCACGTTCAAGGACTACCCCAATATTGAGACTATTTCTCACGGTATATATGCGTGGAAGTGTAAGGCGTATGTTACCGATGCAGAAAACGGCTCTCCGATAGCGAAAACATTTGGTGTAAACAGCCCTCTATATTTCATGCTCCAAGCATACGGTGGGAAGCCAGGCGAAGAGATTTCTGTCAAATATCGAATCGATTTCCACGCTTCGAGTTATGCCATTAGACATGGTTACACTGGAGAAACCGAGTATGGAACGGTTCCCTATAAACTCTCCGATGGTGGGTATTATTGGGTCGGCTGGTCAGGCGGGATCGGAACCGCCAGATACGACCGCATTGAGATTACGTTTTACAATGCTGACACAAACGAAGAGATTGCCACCGCCAAGGCATCCGTCCAATATTGATGTAGAGGTATGGGAGTTTTACCTCGTAGCACACAAAACCCCGCACGGCATCAGCCGTGCGGAGTTGCTTTCCCCATAAAATTGTTCTTGACATTTCGGGCTACATAAACTATAATTAGTTTATGGGCTACATAAAGTGAGGTGAATGATTTGAGTCCACGCACAGGACGCCCGAAAGCCGAAAATCCGAAGTCCAATCCTCTCCACGTCCGCCTTGACGATAAAACGCTGGCAATTTTGGACGAATATTGCAAACGTACCGGCAAGAAACGCACGGAGGGCATCCGCGACGGTATCATGCTGCTTCCGGGTAAATAAAAAGCAGAGCGCTCCATCCGACCAAAGATCAGCGCCCTGCTTTCCGCCAAAGCCGCATGGGCTTCGTCTAAATCTCATTATAGACGCCGCCCCTGCGAAAGTCAACAGCTTTCCGCAGGGGATTTTTGCGCTCATTTTTGGAAATCCACCTTCGGAACCCCTTGACACGGCATGTAGTATACCGACTACCAAAGACTACGTTGAAAGGAGAAACACCATGAATGAGTTATTGACCATCAGCAACGGCCAGCCCACTGCCAGCAGCCGCGACATTGCGGAGCACTTCGGCAAGGAACACAAGAACGTCCTACGTGACATCGAGAATCTGATTGGGGGTCTGCCCAATTTTGAGCATACCCCCATGTTCTTCAAAACCACCTACATCCACCCGCAGAATGGGCAGGAGTACCCCATGTACCTTATGAACCGCGACGGCTTCACCCTCCTCGCCATGGGCTTCACCGGCAAGGAGGCGCTGGCGTGGAAGATGAAGTACATCAGCGCCTTTAACGCCATGGAGCAAGAATTGCGCTCCCAGCAGCAGGGCCTGACCGAGGCAGACTTCTCCGCCCTGTCCTACGAGGCCCGTGCCATCATCAAGATGGAGCTTCAGCAAAAGCAGCAGGCAAAGCAGATCGCTGAACTGACCACCCAGCAGCAGGAAACACGCACGATGGTGAACCAGACACTTTCTGCTATCACCCGTCCCTCTACCTCCGATGCAGAGGAATGGAAAGAGGACATCAACCACACCATCCGTCAGATGTGTGAGGAATACGGTCTCAACTACCATACCACCATCGGTGAGATGTACGCCGAATTGGAAAAACTGGGTGGTGTCAACCTCAGCGTCCGGCAGAAAAATCTGCAAACGCGTATACGTCGCGGCGGTGCTACCGTGGCCGAATGCCGCCGTATAAGCAAACTTCACGTCATCTCGCAGGAAAAGAAACTGCGCTGGTTCTACGAGGGAATCGTCCGCGCCTACCGCGCCCAGCTTGTCGCTTCCCGTATGCGCTGATTGCACCCTGTATACCAGCATTCACATCATACACCATTTATCCAATAGGAGGTACATATACCATGACAGTCCGTGAAATTTGCTCCGTCCTTGACATCGGCGACGGCGTGAAGCCCAAGATCGAACTCACCTTTGGCTCCAGCGGCGTTCCGTTCAGCCCACAAAACGACCTTGAGATGATGGCCTACGGCGATTTTCTCATCGCAACTTGCCACGTCTGGGAGGGCGGCGTGGAGCTTGTCCTCATGCAGCAATTCGTCAAGAAAGGCGGCGCAGCATGATCCCGTCCAACATCCACCTCCACGATACCGTCACCAGGCACATCGAAGCCACCAACCGCAAAGCCACCGGCACAGTGATCTACATCCATCCTGATCGCCGCTACTATGTTGCGGAATTTGACCTCGGTATCTACAAATTCCGCGAGTGTTTTTATTCCTGAAAATTTTTCAAAAAACTTTCAGAAGTTCCCTTGACACGGGGCGCATACTTAAAATTGCCGAAGGGGAGACCCCTTCCCCGACGGCTTCGGTGTACCCCCCGAATTATATAAGCCCTTCCGTAAGAAAGGCTGCGCCGGTCTTACATCCATTCTTCCGGCGTTCCCAGCGCAATTCTGGCAGGAACGCGATCACGGGGGCGCAAGCCCTTCTGTCGCACGTCAGCTCGCCCACCAGGACGTAAACAAGGTGGGGATCCGGTGTCGTAGCTCAGCTGGCAGAGCAGCTCATTCGTAATGAGCAGGTCGTGGGTCCGATTCCCACCGATACCTCCAATTCTACGTGGACACCGCGAGTGACGAGCGTATAGCGGGACAGCCGTATGGGCGATGCGAAGTCCTGAAGTAAGCCCCTCAAGCCTCGATGTTGTAATTGCGCCTGTGATCTGCTGGCAAAAGCGAGGCACGGAAAAGATCTGGCGGCTCGGAAAGACGAGCACCCCCCTCAATGCAGACGTAGCTCAGTCGGTAGAGCACGCAGCGTTCCCGGCGCTGATTCCCGTCGTTGGTTCGAACCCAACCGTCTGCACCATAGGCGTGACCTCTTGCCTCGCAGCCGCACGGAGCGTAAACCTGCGGAAGTGGTCTTTCCTGTGCGCTGTACGAAAGCGGCAGGACGAAGTAATTTATGTATTGGCTGGCACCGGCTTTGTAAAGATGAACGGATGCGACCGACGTACCGGCGCAGGGCTGAAAAGTTCCGTGGTTGGTTCGGGTGCCGGCGCGTGCGGCGAAAATCCGAGGCGAAACCTGTAGATGTGGAAGCGGCGTGGTGGCGGCTGTCTTTGGACAAGGCCGCCGTGTAGGTCAGTAGCCATCCGCACCGGCACCCCGCCAACTGTGTCCCCACAAAATTTGCAGCGTTAGTGTTCAACGGTCAGCACACCAGCCTTCCAAGCTGGGAGTGGCGGTTCAAATCCGCTACGCTGCTCCATGCCCGCCTGATGGATGACTTCCCCCGTCAGGAATGAAACCTCCGCATCTGGCAGCGGTGTCGTCGGGTGGATATAGCCGATAGGACGCTTTGGGCGCTGCTCTCGAAGGTAGGAACGCCCCACCTCATCGGGAGGAGGTCATACCCCTTTCCTCCTCCCGACTACGGGCGCGTAGTTCAACGCAGAACGCCCTGTTTGGCCGCAGGGAAACGCCGGTTCGAATCCGGCTGCGCCCTACCCACCCCCATCGGGGAGGCGGGCATCCCCCAGCCCGTCCTCCCCACTCTCTACGCAGGAGCGCCGTTGGGGCGCTTGCACGGCACACACAGAAATCTCCTTTCTGCTGCTGTTGTTCGGACACATCAACACCTCCAATGTTCATGTTCTATTTTCCGTGCGCCGGCAAGCCATGCGGGTTCGACTCCCGCCTCCTGCTCCATCGGGCGCGACAGGCGTCCGCGGTCCAGATAGGACCTCCTTTATAAATGCTGCGGCCGTAAGAAGCAGCACCGGGTTTTGTTCATTTTCCCCGGCTCCTGTTGGAATACAGGCAGGCCAAGCGATTTCTCCTTCCGGGCGGCGCGGTCTGGGCAACCCGCCGCCCAACCCCCTGGGGGGTTAGCTCAATCGGCAGAGCAGGCCGCTCATAACGGCCCGGTTCCGGGTTCAAGTCCCCGATCCCCCACCAGCCGCAAGGCGGTAAAACGTTTCAGTCTAAAATCCACAACAGAAAGGAGGCACATTCCATGACCAAGAGCGAGTTTATTTCCACTCTGGCAGCAGCGACCGACATGAAGAAGTCCGACGTCGAGCGCGTGATCGCCGCCGCTGCCAACACCCTTACCGGCGTCATGCGCTCCGGCGACAGCGTGAATATCTCCGGCTTCGGCATCTTCACCAGCAAGGTCCGCGACGCACACCCCGGCAAGAACCCCGCTACCGGCGAGACTATCACCGTCCCCGCTAAGCGCGTGGCCATCTTCAAGCCCGCAAAACAGCTCAAGGATGCCGTCAACAGCTGACGGCGCAGGGCCGTACCCACACAAAATATCCCACATTACGAGCCGGACGGCACACCGCCCTCCGGCTTGTTTTGCAAACTATATTTCCGTTGCGTTTTGAATATCGGCAAATATGCAAACACAGCCGGCGAAAAACATAACACCCTTTGCAGAAACACAACAAGTAACCCAAGACACACTTTGCAAAATTTCTTACGAAAAGGAGAACCCTGACATGATCTACTTCGACAATGCCGCTACCACGCCGGTGCTGCCCTGCGCGTGGGAGGCTATGCAATCCGCGCCGGAGGGGAATCCGTCCAGCATCCACGCCGCTGGCCGTGAGGCGAAAGCCGCGCTGGAAAAAGCCCGCGCCACCATCGCACGGTGCCTCAATTGCTCCCCCAACGAGGTGTATTTCACCTCCGGCGCCACGGAAAGCTGCAACTGGATGGTCAAGTGTATTCACGCAAAAGGAGATGCCGCCGTCTATGATGAAACCCTGCACCATGCCGTCAGCGCGGCAATCCAAAATTACCCATCTTTGCGCGAGCTGCGCCCCAACCAAACGGTAGTTGTATCGCTCGTCAACAACGAAACAGGGAATATTTTTGAGGTAGCCGAATGGCGCAGTTATTATAAAGTCTCTTATGCCCTTGACGCCACCGCCGCCGTCGCACACATCCCTATCGACTTCCACGCTCTCGGCGCGGACTACATGGCCTTTGGAGGCCACAAATTCGGCGCTCCCAAGGGCATAGGCGCGCTGATCGTCCGTCAGGGGTGTCCCATTACCCCCCTGCTCCACGGCGGCGCGCAGGAGCGCGGTATGCGCGGCGGAACGGTGTCCGTACCGCTGGCCTGCGCGATGGCGGCGGCGCTGAAATGGCACACCGCCCACATGGAGGAAAATATCACCCACCTCATCGACCTGCGGGGTCGCCTTTTGCACCGCCTGGCGGAAGGCGACGTGGAATACCGGGTAAACGACGGTAAAAACACCGCCGCCCACATCCTGTCCCTCACCTTCCCCGGCGTCTACGGTGCATCCCTGGCAGCCGCCCTCAGCGAAAACGGCGTCATGGTCTCCACAGGGAGCGCCTGTTCTGCCGGTGACAACGCCGCCTCGGAAAACCTCATCGCCAGCGGCCTCACCAAAGAAGAAGCCCTGTCCACCGTCCGTTTTTCCTTCGACTGGCAGAATACGCTGTCCGAAGCGGACGAGGCGGCAAAAATCATCGCCCAGCTCATCCCCACTCTCCGCCACGGCTAAATCTTGAAAGTTTTTTCAAATCCCTTGCACAAAATCCGCATTTGCCGGTAGACTATACTATGACAAAATTCTGTAAGGAGGACACCACCATGTCTATCAGACCTGAAAAGCTCAAGCAGTACATCTCCCTCAAGGAAGCGGCCCTCACCCTGCGCCCCGACTTCACCGTAGACTGCAACGATCCCAAACCCGAAAGCGAAACCGCCACAGTCTCCGTCGTGCTCCCTACGCCGTTCATCGGGCTGGACAGAACCAAGACTGCTATCGCTTCCCTGTTCACATTCTGCGACACGTTCATTGTCGCCGACAGCGATGTGATCCCCAATATCGTCCGTTTCACCTTTGGCGTGGACGGTATGCAGAAGGAGGAATGACCCCATGCTCGTCACCAACGTGATAAAGCGCGAATACCCCTTCACCGTCCGCCGCAAGCGGGACGGCGCGGAGTTCGTTATGCTCATCGAGGCGGAGTCCGAAGCCGCCGCCCGCCTTCTCATTCCCGACACCGTGGAGATTTTGGAGCCCCGCGAACCCCACAGGAAGGAGGAATGACCTGTGCCCCGCAGCTCTGCCGCCGAGCGCAAGCTTTGTGCCGCCACAGATTCCTACATCAAAAACTGCGCCGCCACCGGCGCGTCTCCCCGCACCGTCGAGGCGTACACCGCCACGCTGGAGAACTTCGTCAACTTCTTCATCGAGTCCAAAGAGAATTACGCCGACCCCTCCTACGCCACCATCCTTTTGTGGCGCGACAACCTGATCGACAGCGGCTGCAGCAACTACACCGTCGCCCTCTATGTCAACCGGCTGCGTACCTTTTTCGACTACGCCAGCGACCCCGAGTGCGGCGGCTGGTACGACCACAACCCTGTCTCCCGCCGCCTGACGCCCGACACCCGCAAGACCGCCCGCCGTCCCTATGATGTGCTTCTAACCGACCAGCAGGTGATGACGCTTTGGCGCAACGACAAGCCCGCCACCGCCAAGGCGAAAACATGGCCGCGAAATTACGCCATCGTCATCATGCTTCTGACCACCGAGCTCCGCAACGCCGAGCTTCTGGACCTCACCCCGGCGGATCTCCACTGGGAGGACGGCGAGCTCTCCGTCGAGAGCGGCAAGGGCAGCAAGTTCCGCCGCATCGAATTTCCCGACATCGCCCAGTCCGCCGTCCGTATCTATCTGGCCAGCGGCATCCGCCCGAAGGATCTTCCCGACACCGCGCCCCTGTTCGGCAACACCGCGCCAAAGGGTTCCTTCGGCCCCCGTACCGGCGATGAAAGCCGCGAGTGGCAGCGCGGCTCCCGCCAGTGGCTCTCCACCCTTGTGGAATCCCACGTCAGGGCCGTCACCGGCGTTCCCAATATCCGCAGCCACGACCTGCGTCATGTAGGCGCCCGCATCGACCTCAACGCCGGTATGAAGCAGGAGGAGCTGCAGTCCAAACTGGGTCACACCAACCCCAACGTCACCCAGCTCTATTCAGGCCGTCTGCTTTCCCGCACCGGCAAGCGCTCCGCCGCCCTCGTTCTTGAAGCCCGGGAGCGTCAGGCGGACATCAACGCCAACATCTTGGCCGGGAGGGTGCAAAATGCGTAAATATTTGTCGAACCGCATTGACGCGCCGCGCCTTTCGTGCTACAGTAAATGTGATGCAGTTCTTACTACACTCGGATTACGTCTCCCACTTTTCAAGTCCTCCCGCCGCCGAGTGTTACCCCCCCCCTTCACTCCCGGCGGGAGGCATATTTATATTTCGCCCGTAAACGCCCCCTGCGGCGTTTCTTTTTTACCCGTCAAACTTACCCTCCTGTTAAAGTAGAAAGCCCCCCTGTGACGCTCTGTGCGCCGCAGGGGGGGCTTATTTTGATTTCCCCGGTGGATTTTGCCCTATCGCCTTATGCGCTCCGAGGTCACTTCACGATCTCCCACGTGCCGCTTTTCCCGTCCGCGCTCCGCGTCACCTTCACGGTGTACGTTTCAGCCACGGAGGGTGTCTCCGGCTGTTCCGGATCCTGCGGCTTCTCCGGCTCCACATATTCCAGCCCGCAGAACTCGCACAGTGCCTTGCAGTCCGCCACAGCGCAATCTTCCATGTGCTCATGGAACCACGCCGCGTCCTCCGGGTTGTCGTGGTACACGTGCTCCTGGTACACGGCGTAGGCGTTCGTGTCATCCAGCTCGTGCAGGTCGCTCCGCGTCGCCGTCCGGCAGCCGTGGGGGTAAATGGCCTTGCGGTACTTCACCATCAGCTCCGCCAGCTTCTTCCCGTTGGCGCTGCTGGGGTGGTACATGGACAAAAATCCCTTTACCGTGCCGTGCCCGGTAGGGCCAGTGGTGCTTCCGTTGGTGTGGGATACATAGTGCACCTTTGCGCCCCACTTGTTGCTCTCCTTGATGGCGCGGTACATATAGTCCGGGCCGTACTCGTCGCTCATGGGCGTCCGGCGGGGACCGCGCATGATGTCAAAGCCGCACCGCTCCAGCATGGGCTGCAAAATGTCCAGAAACTCGTTGTTCTCCAGCGTCTCATAGCACTGCTGGCCATCGGGCCGTTTATAGCAGCACTCGTTGGCCTTGTGGTACGCCGGGGACAGATAGATCTTCGGCTTCTCCGCCGGCGCGTCCTCGTCGCTCTCCTGATAATCCGGGTAGCCGAAGCTGTACGAGGACTTCACGCTGGCGTACTCCTTCTCGTACACGCCGCCGCCGTTGCTCACCACGCCGCTCTGCGGGCTGGTGTTGCCCTCGATGGTACGGAAGCCCTTGCCCACGACCTCCGTCACGATGCCCGTATGATCGTCGCCGAAGAATACCACAGCGCCCACCTTGGGGGTGCTGCCCAGCTGTCCCGCCGCCTTGAAGTATCGCTTCAGGTAGTACACACCGGCACCGAGGGAGTCCTCCGGTAGGAGCAGCAGCCGCTTTGCTTCATCAACGTCGAACGCCTTGATAAACCACCAGGCCAGGGAAACCGTGCACCACGGGTACCCCTGCTTCTTTCCGTTGTAGAAATGGGGGATAGCGTCAATGTCCCGTGCGTACTTCGTGAAGTTCTTGTACCCTGCGTTGGCGGTCTTGCTGTCCAGCTGCGCGTTGGACGCTTTCTCAAGATAGCCCAGCTCCTCCCGGGCTATCTTGATGACCTTACTGGCGCCGCTCATGCTGCTTCCCCCAGGTCCTTCTCCTTCTTATAGCTGGCGCTGGAAATGCCCAGCACAGCACCGAGGAAAACGGTGATGCAGGAGATGGTGCTCACGATCTGTTCCGCATAGGGCCAGCCCCAGATACCGGCCAGGCCGGAGTACAGCGCCGCAATAGCGGGCAGCACGATGATAACGCACCACTTGATGATGTCATACATACGATTGCTCAGTTTCATAATTCTTCCTTTCCGGCGTCAATGCGCCTGTCCTGTTTGTGTAAAACAAAATGGGACTGCAGCCGGTGTTCTCCACCGGCGCAGCCCCATTCGGCTTTCTACCGCGGCCCCATTGCCGCGAGTATTTGTTTGTGCGGTTGTCTCTTACTTTGCTTCAGTCTCACCGTACACGCTCTCGATCAGCGCCCACAGCCCGTTACTCGCCAGCATAGCCAACACGATGGGCAATAGCACTTCCTACACCCACGGTTCCATTCGCCGCGTTCTCCTCTCAAATTATTTTTGCCCCTCGTCACCCTTCGACCGTTTCTGACACGCCTCCTGTGCTATCCTGCTTGCAGAAAGGAGGTGTTCCCATGCCCGAGTATTTCACCCTGTTCAACGCCGTCACCGATGCCATTGCCCAGCTTGAAAAGGCCGTTGCCGCGCTCAAACAGGCACAGATCCGTGCCGAGGAAGCCTACATCCGGCGGGGGGAGTAATTCTCCCCGCCCTTTATTCTGCGTACACGCTTTCAATCAGCGCACACAGCTCCGTGTACTGCTCGTCTGTGATGCGCCCCACGGCGTAAAACACGTCGCACTTCTGCTGCGCCTCCTCACGGGTCTTGTAGAACCGCTTGTTGATGAGCTTCGTCATAATGTTGTACATCGTCCTTCTCCTTTCTTAACCGATAGTGTCCATATCCGCCTGATAGATGGTTTCCACAGCCTCGCCCAGCTGCTGCGTCAGGCTGTCTATCTCGTTGTTGGCTTCCTCCTGTGCCGTCAGCACCTCTTTGCCGTCGCGGTAGAACTTGCCCTCCGTGTACGTGTCGCCCATGCCCACCGGCCTGTCATCGGTGTACACGGCGGAGGGGAAGAACTTCTCGTTCCGCTTGTCCATTTCGATGATGTTGGTCACTGTGCCGTTTTCAACCAATGCGTATCTCACTTAATCACGCTCCTTTTGTCAGCGTCACAGGCCCCTCTCCACTTACGATGTCGCCGAAAGAGGTCGTGCCGCCCTCGCTGCCTATCGCCACGTCGTAGGTGCCATCCAGCACCGCCGTGGCGCTTTTGCCGTCTGCTGTGGTCACTGTTGCCACCGTGGGCTTGTCAAAGGTCGCCTGTCCGCTTTCCAGCAGCACCACACTCCCGTCGTCCCTCATGCTGTGCCTCGCCGTGTAGCTGACCGGGAAGTACACCGTACCCCCGCTGATGCCTATTGCGATGGGTTTTCCTGTAATAGTCATGTCAGCACCTCCTTACGCTTGCTTGGTCGCGTTACTCGCCAGCCATGCTCGGAACTCGTCGGAAGCAGTTACCCCAACTTCAAACTTCCATTTCTTATACTTCTGTTGCCACGAATTATAAGTGAAATTATAAACCTGATAATCGATTCCACTTGTTTGCGTTACATAAAGCTGACTACCGCTAACACGGATTTGTTTACCAGAAACAGGTGTTCCAGTTTCTGTATAGAAGGTGAAATTTATATTTTCGGTAAATGGACTTACGGGCGAATACATTTTCTCATTCAGCACCCACGTCCCGGCCAACTCCGGCAGTTCCTGCGCTACACGGAAACACACGATGCCGGAACCACCAGAGCCACCGATGATGTTGGCTACTCCGCCAACACCAACACCGCCACCACCACCGCCGCCAGTATTCGCTCCACCAGCTTCAGCAGCTTGTGTCTGGTTGGCTCCTGCACCCCATGCACCATCACCACCACCACCAGCACCACCCAATGCATAAACAGGGGACTGTGCGGAAATATATGTTCCACCTCCCCCACCACCAGCATACAGTTTGCCAGTTGGTTCGCCAAATTCTTTTGTTGTAAAGCCCTGCCCGCTCGCAGGTAAACCAGAGCTACTTCCTAATCCACCGCTTCCACCGTCACTGCCGCCCTCGCCCCCAGTGCTTTTAGAATACAGACCATCTCCACCACCGCTTCCGCCGTTTGCACCAACTGTATAGTCTGCGCTAGATGAGCGGTTGAGCTGCACCGAGCCGCCACCTTCTACACTAAAGTCACCAAAAGACGTGCTTCCACTTGTAGGCTTGTCAACTGTTCGAGATGCTTCTGCCCCGGCGCCTATGGTAACAGTATATGCTTTGTTGACTGTTACAGCAAAACTCCTTACAGTTCTTGTGTAGCCACCCCCGCCTCCACCACAGCCAACAACCGTCTGTCGTGCATCAGAACCCCCAGCACCACCGCCACCAACCATAAACAGGTCAATAACTTTCGGCTCCAAGAACACCAGCGTCCCGCTGCTGTGCAGCTCTACCACGCCGTCTTTCCTCACCACGTAGTCCCCTGTGTAGGTAAATTTCATCTTCGGCTTACCACCGGCACAAACAGGGGAACCACATATACTTGCCATATAAACCTCCGTTCCCGACCTCCGAAACGGAGGCCGTGTTTATTCTTTGTGTGGCCTTATGCACACGATGCCAGAGCCACCGGCAGCACCGATACCTCGTTCTAACCCGATGTGAGAGGTATCTCCTACGCCACCACCGCTATTTGCAATTTACCGATAAAAATTATCGTTAAATTACCTCCTTCACGTCGTACACCGTCACCTGAACGTGCAGGTCAGCGGTGGGCTTTTCGCCCACAGCGTAGGCGGTGAATGTCCCGTTGTTGTTGGCGATGTAGATAGCATTGGTGCCGTCGTCCAGCATCTGCTGTATCGCCGTTGCGTCTGCCTGAATGTCCGCCTGACTGGTAGCCGTTCCGCCTGTGATGGTCACACCCTGGGTGTAGGGGCTTGCGCTCCCTGCCCAGCTTGCCGCCGCCAGCGTCAGCGATAGCTTGTCCGTTATGTCCTGCTTTTCCGGCACAGCGCCGCTCAGTTCCTCCACCTCGTTGCACAGCGCGTTCAGGTTCTCCGCGTTCAGTGCAGGAGGCGCACCGTTGTTCCATCCGGGGTTCTTGTAACCTGCCATATCGTCCCTCGCTCCTTTCGTCCGTCAATTTTTTGCTACGGTCCACAGGGCGTCGCCCTGCCGTATCAGTATCTGTGCGCCCTCCGCGCTCCCGGTCTCAGCCCACGGCACCGCGCAGATCAGCGCCTGCTGCCGCGTGTTGTCCTGCGTCTCGCAGGTGATCTCCGCGTTGACGAATACCCGCAGCACCTCACCCTTTCGGTTTTTCAGGAATAAGGTGTTCTGCGTCAGCGCCAGAGCAAACAGCGCGTCCCGCTTCGCCAGCGTGTCGCTGTACTCCGCATTAGCGCCCACCTCGCCGATATAGCCGCTCAGCTCTCCGCTTTGGTACAGCTGCGGCACCATCTGCACCGTGGGGTATCGGGTGAAGTTTTCCAGCAGCGTCGGTCGGTTGTTGTTGCTCACCGTCCCGCTCTCCACGTTCAGGCTGAACCGGAATAGCTCCTCCACCCGGTATACGTTGTCGCCGTCCTCCGCGCAGGAGAGTATCGTCCAGTCCCACAAGCACACCGTCACCGGCTGGCTGGGCAGCGCCGTGGTCACAAAGGATCTCTCCCCCACGCCGAATACGTAGTAGGTGTACGTTCCCTGCGAGGCCGCCGCGCAGTCGATCACGCTGCGCTCCGCGTAGCCTACGTCCGCCACGTGCACCAGCGCCGCTGCGCCCTCCTCTCTGCGGTATACGGCCCAGCCCGTCAGCGGCTCCTCCGCCACGATGTTGCCGCCCCGCAGGTCTGTGGCAAAGTCCGCCAGCAGCAGCGTCCTGTCGCCAAACTCCGGTGTGTACCCCGCTGCGCTCATCAGTGCCGTCACCACCGTGTCCGTCAACTCGCCCCCCTCTATCCACAGGTAGTCGCACACCTGTGCGCCAACCAGCTTCACATTTACCACGGTCATATCCGCCATCACCGCGTCCGCCATGTATTTCAGCACCGAGAATTGGCTGGCCCGGGGAAATAGCCGCACCGACGGTTCCAGACTCTCCGCCGGGAACAGTCCCCGCTCATACCGCCGCCGCACATACAGTTTTCCGCCAGTCAGCGCCACCGTCAGCTCGTCCTCCTGGGCAAAGGCAGCGTTCACCCGGCCTATCTCCGCGCCGCCCTGCATAGCCCGCACCGCCGTTGTGCTCACCGTCACCGTCAGCGACTTTCCATCCGCGCCGGTCAGGTTGAATAGCGTCGCCGGCAGCGCCTTGACTGTTCCCTTCCATACGATGCTTATGGGCGTCGTCAGCGCCATCGCTTCGCCCGTCACCGTGTCCCATGTCACCGCGGATCCGGTGTTCAGGTTCAGCTCCCCGTTTCGGATGGTGTATTCGCCCTCCGCCGTGCCCGGTATGTCGTAGGCACCCGGCCACGACACCAGCACGCCGCTTTGCTTCCGCTTTACGCACGTCACCACCGCGCCGGTATAATTGCTGGCGCTGTATTGCACCGCGAACTGTACCCAGCCCGTGTCTGCCACCACGCCGTTGCTGGTCTCCACCCGGCACCGCACGGCGTATTCCTGCCCGGTGAATAAGCCGTCGTAGTAAAACGCCAGCTGTGCCGTCGCCACGTTGCCCGTGTCGTACAGCACGTCCTCCGTGTCCATTGCCGGTGCAAGCTGCCACCGCGCCCAAATAATGGGGTCGCCCTGCGCCTGCAAATAGCTGGCCGTCCACGTCATCTCCTTCGCCGCCACCGGCTTCGTAAAGCCATTGATGGTCAGCACCGGTGCGCTCCGGCACACGAATACCGATGCGCTCTGCTGCGTCACGCTGTCCGCGTCTGTCCACCACTGGGTGATGAGCAGCTTGTAGCTGTTCCCGTTGGTGATTCCCGCCGCAGCCAGCGCCGCCGCCGTGATCGTATAGCTGAAAAACACCACATCGCCCTTGGCGTTTCGCCCGTAAAAGGGGCAGTTGTCCGTCCGTTTTCCCGAGTCGTACAGCTGTGCGCTCTCCGCCGTGTTGGACAGAATTTTTATCTCAAACGCCGTCATGGCGTTCTGTCCGTCCACCTGCCAGGTCACGGTCATGTTTTTGGTTGCATCCACCGTCCCGTTGCCCAGCGCTCCCAGCGTGGAGGGCGTGATATTTGTCGGCATGAAAAGTGCCATATCGTCCTTCCCTCCTTCCGTTTATGTCTTTGTCTCCGTTTTCAGCGGCCACACCGTCACCGTCGCCACCGGGAAGTCCGCCACGCTGGTAGCGGATATGGTCATCTGCCCCTCTCCCGTCATCGGGCGGGAAAAGCCTGTCACCAGGTGCCGCTCCGTGGGGCTTCCCTGCTTGTCGTTTCTGACGATTGAAACCAGGGTATTTTCGGTCAAATGGAAGATCTGCCCGCAGCTGATGTCCACGCTCTTCTGCAGTACCGTGGAGCGCTTCAGCTCCCACTCTGCCCTGTCCCGGCACATGGTCTCCGTTGCGTAGCCGTCCTCCTCTGTCCACACCGTCTTTCGGCCTATCAACTGCACGTTGGTATCGCTCATGGGGTCGTTGTTGGTGGCTCTCGCCCCCGGCTGGCTGTTGTCGTCCAGCGCCGCCCCCAGCACGATGTAGTCGTTGTACACCTCGGTGTTTTGCGCCGTGTACGTCATGCCCAGCAGCGTCGCCTCCCCCATCGAAAAGGCGTAGCTGACGGGCTTTTCACTGTCCAGCAGGTCGTCCTGACTGGGGTCTATTCGCAGCCGTCCCGTGGCGTCGTAGCCGACCCAGGCGTTCAGCATCTCCGCAAAGCCCAGTATCACCTCCGCGTATGTGCCGCTTCCCGGATCCACCTCCAGCGTGTACGGCGCGTCCACTAGGTTTACTTCCGTGCCGTCCGTCAGCTTCTGCTTCTTGCCGTTGTAATACTCCGTGTACACCGGTGGGATGGGGTCTACCTTCCGCCCGTTTCCCTTGTCGTCCTGCAGCAGGGCGTTGATCTGCTGAAAGATGTTCACGTTCAGCTTTCCCTTATAGGTTCCCTCCAGCTTGCCCCACAGCGTCCCGTCCAGATTGGCCCACTTGTCCACCAGCTCGTACTGCATCAGCCGCCGTCCCGGCTCCACCGTTTCCTGCGGACTCTGTATCAGGAAAACGCCCTGCTGTATGTAGTAGTCCTCGCCGTTTGGCAGCACCAGCCCTTCGTCCAGCGCGATCTCCTGCCCGAACCACAGGTGGTTTACGTTGTAGTCGAACGCGCCGTCCACGTTCCCCAGCGTCACGCTGGCCGTTCGCCTTACCCCGTTTTGCAAATTTACCGTCAGCGCCCCGTCGGCAACAAAGGCGCCGCTGTGCTTATTTCGCGGGTTATTGTCCACGAAGAACGCCGTGCTCCCGTCCGGGTTCAGAAAGCGCAGCCGGCACAGTTTCTGAAACCGGCCCTTCAGCGCTCTCAGGTACGCCAGATATTTCTCCTGCTCCGTCATGGCACGTGCCCTCCGTTCAGCTGCGCTTACGCTTCTTCCTGTCCTCCGCCGCCGTCAGCGCGTCGCACTCCTCGTCTGTGGCCGCCCTGATCTTTCGTATGTCCGGGTTTCCCTTGCGGTACTGGCTCTCGCGGGTGATGTAGTACCGTCCCGTGATCCCTATTATTGGTATCTCTCTGCCGCTCTTCATCACCAGGATGTGTTGCGTCTTTCTCGCCATAGTCCAGCCGTCCTTTCTCACATATTCCGTCCGTCCGCATACATGAAAACTATGTGGTTCCCAGCGTTTTTCCCTTCGCCGAATACCAGCACCACCACCTGCGCTCCCACCGGCGCTTGTGCCATCGTGCTAACGTAGGGCAAAAAGCTCTCCGTCTCGTCAAAGGGTCGTTTTACGCCGATTTTCCCGTCTGCCGCCGCGGTCGTCACCTGCGCCCGGTACTGCCGTACCATATCCGTCTGCGTCTCCCGCACCCGCCGCACATAAAAGTTGTCCCACAGCCGCTTTGCCAGCTCCGCCAGCGTCTTTGCGTTCTCGTCCATGCGCTTATCCTCCGTAGGGCTTCACGTTGTGCGCCATCCGGCACATCTGCGCCACCGTCAGGTGCTCCGCCTGCTGCTCCGTCAGCGTGATGCCCTTCACGTTATAGGTGGGCCCACTGTGGTCGCTGTAGCTGCGGTTATCGCTGCTCCCCGCCACACTGTGACTCACTGGCGTCTCGCCGTACAATCCGCCCAGCTCGTTCACCCTGGCCCGGAACCGCGCATCCGCCGACGGCTTCAGCATCTTCGCCGTCACATCGGGCGGCAGCACCATCTCGTCCCGCATGGTAGCCTTGATGCCGCCCAGTCCATGCAGCACGCCGCCGCTGTCGTATACGCCGGCTCTGCGCTTGGCTTCCTTGAGCGCCGCGTTGTAATCCTTATACTTTCCGGTTTGCACCAGTCCCTTTGCCGTGCGCTCAATATCTCTCTGGCTGACTTTGCTGTTGCTTCCGCTGCTTTTCGACCCCGCGCCGGACAGAATGTCCTTTGCCGTCGTCCCGCTGGGAATCCCCGTCGGTTTCTTTTTGGTCCCTTCGAGAATATCTTTTGCCGTCGTCCCGGAGGGGATGCCATTGGATTTGCCGGACGAGCCGCCCGTTACATTGCCGATAATGTTCCCCGCTTTTGTGCCTTTCCACTTATCGAGGTTGCTTTGTCCCGTATCATCGTTATTTCCGCCGTTGCCCTGTGCGCCACTGTTCTGGTTGTTTTTTTTGCTCTCTTCAAGGAGCTCCTTCTCCCTCCTCACAGCATCGGCCAGTCCGTTCAGATAGTCGTTCCACGCGTCTATCTTGATCTGGTACGCCGCTTCAATGGCCTTTTTCCTCGCCTCCAGTTCCTCAATGGCAAGGTCCAGTTCCATCTCCCGCTCATAGTCCCGCAGGTCCTTCTTCGCGTCCGCAAGGTCCTCCTCGGCCTGCTTCACCTTCTCCGGGTCCGCGATCCACTCCCACTGCCCTGTGGCGGCGTTGTACTGCCGCACCGTCCGCTCGTTCCGGGCGTTCAGCAGCGCGTTCTGCTTCCGCATGACCTCCAGCCGCAGCTCCTCCAGTTTCTCGGCTCGGTCTATCTCCTCGTTCTGCTTCTTCAGCGCGTCGATCTGCGCGTCTATGGCTGCCAACTCCGCGTCCCGCTGCTTTTCCAGCGCGTCGCTCTCGTCCTGATACTTATTTTTCGCCGCGCTGCTGCCGGAAGTCCCGCCGCCGCTGTATCCGCCTGTGCTTCCGCCCCACCCGCCGTTCTGGGAGATTCCAGTCCACAGCGCGTGTTGCATATTGGCGTATACTCGTGCCTCGGCCTGTGCGCGGGTCAGACCCTCCGTCTCCATCAAGCTTTTTACGGTTCGCTCGATGTTCCGCTGGTCTTGGTATGTGCCCACCATCCCGGTAGCCATCGCCACCTGCTGCGCCGTCAGCCCCGCTTGGTATCCAAGCTCCTGCAAGGCGGCGATCTGCTGGCTGAAATTCAAGCCCTGATTGCTGGCCGCGATCTGCGCCGCCACCAGGTCGTACAGCGCCTTGCCGGTCGCCCCGGACTGCCGCGCCTCCTCGATCAGTTTGGAAACATAGTCCTTCGTGGCGTTCTGCGTCACACCAAGCATCTGCTGCACCCGGTCATACGCCGCCACCAGCTGCCGCTGCTCCTCCGTCACCTCGTATCCGGCATCTATGGCGGCGCGGATGGTTTCCACGCTGTCCTCGCGGGCGGCATTCAGGTCTTGCAGTGCATCATAGTACGCCCCCGCAGAAAGCTCCCCAGCGCGATACTGCGTCTCAATAGCCTCCAGCTCCTCGCGGTAGTTCCGCAGCGCTACCACGTCCATGCGCTCCATTTTTACCGCACCAACGCCCAGACCGCCGCCAACGCCCTCGGCACCACCAACTACCGCGCTTGCGCCGCTGCCGTGAGCAGCGTTCCACGCCTCCCACGCGGATTTCTGCGCAGCATCCAGTTGTTTTTCCTGCTCTTGGCGCAGTTCCTTCAGGACTTCCAGCCGCTTTTTTTCCTCGGCGGTCAGCTCTCCGGTCTTGTTGATAAGCCCGTCATATTCACTTTGCGTTTCGCCCAGCTTGGACTGTATTTCTTCCGTTTCCTTCAGGGCGTTGTTGTACTCCCGCTGCTTCTGCGTCCCGACATAAATTGCCGCCGCCAGCGCTGCAAAAATCGCCGCTCCGATGCCGATTTTCGGCAGCACGGCCAACAACGACTTCATCTGCCCGGTAAGCTGCGTGATCGCCATAGCGTTTCCGCCGATGGCGGAGGTCAGCGTGCCGAAAAACGTTCCTACGCCGGTATTCATCAGTGCTGTGAAGCCCTTGTTTGCCAGCGTCAGCGCGGCCACCAGCAGCCCAATCTGTATCACCAGCCGCCCGGTGTCGCTGTCCAAAAACTCTACCAGCCCGATCACGCCGTCCAGCGCGTCCTTGATGGTATCCGTCTCCACCAGATTGCTGACGAACTGCGTCCACTTGTTGTGCAGTATCTCGGTCTTTCGGGTCCAACTGTCCAGCGCGTTTTCCACTTCCTTGTCCGCGCTCCCGGCAGCACCGGCAAAGTCGGAAAGCATGGACTCGTACATATCCCAGTTCTGGATCAGCGCCAGCAGCTGCGAGGTGCGCAGCTTGCCGCCGATGTCGCTGACCATCTCCATCAGCTGCTGCTCGGTCAAAAGTCCGTCCTTCATGCTCTTGGACAGACCTGCAATAGCCTTCATGGGGTTAATAACGCTTCCCGTGGCCTGCGCCGCGTCATAGGCATCCTTGGCGTAGACCTTGATTACATCCCGCAGGCCGGCGATTTCGCCGGTGGTCCACGTCACGCCCTCGTCGATTTCCGTCTTGGTATCGCCGATGATATTCAGGAAAAGCGCCCGCAGCGCGGTGGCAGCCTCTGTGCCGGACCGCTGCGTCACAGCGGTGATCGTGCCGATAGCCGCCGTCAGTTCATCTGCGCCCACATGGGCCTGCGCCGCAATAGGCGCCACCTTGCCCAAGCCTTCGGCAATTTTTTCTATTGACGTTGCGTAATTGTTATCAATTTCATTTGCTCCATCGAGAACCTTCGTCAGCTGCTCGATGCGTCCCTGATACTTGTACGCCGCGTCCATAGAGAGCAAAAACTGCTGTGCAGTCTCCGCGTCCGTGTCGCCCACGATCTGCGTCTTGGTGGCCAGCTCCGCCAGCGCGGAAGCCTGCTCTCCGTAGCCTGCGCGGCTGAAGTTTGCCACGCTGTTCAGGTACTCGTCCGCCGCCACGCCGTAGGCGCTTGCGGTGTCGTATGCCTGCTTCTCGATCCTGTTCAGTTCCTCCGTGGTCGCGCCGGTGACTTTGCGTATCGTCACCATCTCGTCGTCCACGTCCTTCATGGTCGCCAGCGCTTCCGTGAAGCTGCGCTTTAACCCGGCAATGGCGTTTCCCATCACCTGCCACAGCGCCATCTTTGCCGCCACGCGCCCGAAGCTGTCTCCCATCAGGCCGGCAAAGCCGCTGCTCTCCTTGGCCGCCGTCCCCACGCTCCTGACCGACTGCGCCGCCTTTCTCGTGCTCTGCTGCACCTTCCCGCTGGCATCCAAATATGCTTTTTCAAATACCGCCGCGCTCTCCTTGGCGCTCTTGCCGCTCAGTCCGCTTACGCCGGTCAGGTCCTCTATGCGGCTCTGCATGGCGGTCGGCGCGTAGGTGCTGCTCTGCTGCGCCGCATAGGCGCGGTAGGCATCCTTGGCCGCCCGCACCTGTGCCGCCGCCCTCTCCGCCGCTTTGGCCTGCGTCGTAAAGTTCTGCGTCACCTTCTTGCTGGTGATCTCCATCTCGCCGCTCTGCATATTCAGCGATTTGGACACCTGCACCACTTCGCCCACCTGGCGGCTGTAGTCCGCCACGGACCGGCGCAGCTCGCCCTCCGGGCTGAAGGTCTCCGTCAGCTTCTGCAAACTCTGCCGTGTGGCGTTTATCTGTACATCGGCGTTCTGCGTATTTACGCCCAAAGTCACCGGGCTGCTCTGCAGCTTCGCTATCTCTCCCTTGAGCTGCGAAAAATCAGGTACAGCCGTTACTTTGAAAATCGCCATACGCTACCTCCAATCGTCCTCTTCCCGTATCACGCCCATGTCCGCCGCCATCCCCAGCGTGGGGTCCGCTCCGTTCATGGCCCGCACCAGTGTTTCTTCCGCCCTGCCGCCCAGCATCTCCTCCACGAAGTTGCGGAAAAAGGGTCTGTTCTTTGGCTGTCTGTCCCAGTTGTACGCGGGGTCGTTTTTCTCGATCCGGTTCACCAGGTCGTCCCCGTCCACATGGGGGGTTATGGGTTCTCCGTTGCCGTCCGTTGCGCCGCTGGGGTGATACAGCAGCGTCAGGTTCATGCCGCCGTCCCGCTCATCCGAATACACTGTGGCGCTGGCGTTCATGTCCGCCAATCCCTTCGTTCCGCGCCGGCGCACATACTCCTCCGGCACCAGCTTGTCGTATACGTCCTCTACCACGTGCTCCCGCAAGCACTGCCGCATTTCCTCCGCCAGTGCGGGGCGCGATGCGCGAAAGGCGTCCTTTACCTGCTTTTCCAGCGCGGCCATGTCCTGCTCAAACCCGCTGAACTGCCCCACCAGCTTCGCCATGTCCCGCGCCTCCCCTCTCTCGCATACGCCAATGCGCTGTCTTGCTTCAGCGCACTCGCGTCTGCCCCCTCCCCCACCTTGCGGCAGGGGAGGGGATTTTTTGTTGTCGTCAGGCATCCTTCACGCTCACAGCGCACTGGTCGGTGTAGGTCGTATCCTCGTACACAAAGGTCACGGTCATGTCACAGTCGCCAGCAGTGGCCCCTGCGGAGATCAGTCCGCTTGCGCTCACGGTGGTGCCGCTGGGTGCGCCGTTCAGGCTGTAGGCGCACTTGGCAGGATCCAGCACCGCCAGCTGGCCGTTCTCCAGCACCGCCTGGGGCTTCACCTGCGCCGTGCCGCTGACGGGGACGTTGATAACGCCGCCGATGGCGGTCACGATGCCCGTCACTACCTCAGCGCCGTTGTCCGGCACGTACACGTACCAGCCCAGGGTGCCGCCGGCGCAGTCCTCGCACTTGTCGGAGATCACACTCTCGTCCGTGCTCAGTGCGCGGCCCACGATCTGCGTGGTATCGTAGTTGCTCTGGCTGCCGGTCACGGTGGCGGTGTCCGCCTGCAGCTTCAGCGGTACGTTGATGTACAGCCAGCCCTGGCGGGTGCCCTCGTTGGTCTTGGCATTTACGTTGCCGTACACCGCCAGCTGGGCGGTGAAAAGTCCCACCTTGCCGTTCATGCCGGTGTTCAGTTTGCCGCACATGGCGCTGAGCTTGTTCACGAAGTACCACACCTTGTACTCGGTGCCGCTCACCGCGGTAAAGCCGCTGATGGTGCCGTCCGCTGCGATCTCATAGGCGATGCCGCCCTGCTGGATGCCGGAAGCCTTCTTGGTCTCCTGCACATAGGCGTAGGGCTTTGCCATCGCATACTGCGCCACAGGGGCACCGTCGGTCACGTCCACCTTCAGCACGTTGCTGTTCGCCGTTACCACCTGGCACACCGGGGCCACAGCGTTGTAGGTCACAGCGCCGCCCACGCCCGCCATCTTCGTCCGCAGGTCAAAGTTGGCCTGGGTGAAGTTCACCTGGATGTCCGGGTCGCTCTCGATGATGGTGGCAATGCCGTTGTTCAGTCCGGCACGCAGGGGATCGCCGTTCACGGTCACGGTGATGTTTCCTTCCTGGAACTTATTGCTGCTCAGCAGGATCTGACCGGTTTCCATGTCGGCGAACTGCGCAGCGCAGATGCCGCGGGTATACAGTCTCGGATCGGTAAAAGTAATCATTCCGCTTTCACTCCTTTTTGATATAAAAAATGGAGGCAAAGCCCCGGTTTCCCGTTGGCTTCGCCCCACTTGGCGTTCCGCCCTGCCCGCTTGCAGAGCCTATTCCCTTCTCTATGCCTGTCCCATGCCACGTGTCGCTTCCTCCACGGGCCGCAGTGCCGTGTTGCCGTCGCTCACCCGGTCATAAAACAGGCTCGGCCACGGGTTGCCCCGTTTCCACTGTGTTCCTCTCGCCTCCGCGATGGTGCAGGTCATGTACCCCAATATCCGCTGCCACGTTTTTGCTTTCGTCTGCAGCTTCAGCAGTGGCCACGACTCTATTTCCGTCTCCTCCGCGTGTTCCAGCGCGGCCACCGTCGCCACCCGTTCCCACGCTTCTCCGCTCAGTTTTGCGCCGCCGTTCATCTCCGCCAGCTCCCGCTGCGCTTCCACCAGCTCCGGGTTGGCCTCCGGCGGCGTCAGCTCAATTCCGTTCTGTGCGGCGATGATCTCCCGCAGGTACTGGAACTGCACCGGCGTAATGCGCCACAGCTCCTCTCCGTGCAGCACGAACTCCACCGCCGTCAACCGGCTGGGGTCTTTCGTGTCCACCTTGCAGCGAAACGCCTTCAAGCGCTCGTCCAACGGCTTTCCTCTCCCCAGCCGCAGGGAGAGCGCCAGCATCAAAAGCGCCCTTGACAGCAGCCCCACTGTCTCCTCTCCGCGCCCCATCGCGTCGTACTCCATCTTGTAGTAGGCCGCCAGCAGCGGCATCACAGCATACGCCACAGGGAGGCTCTGCTGCACGATGTCAATGCCCGGTCGCGCCAACTCGAATGTCTCCATCTCCTCCACAAGGATGGGGTACAGCGTCAGTCCCTCCGCCTGTACTTCCTCGTACCTGCGGCAGGCCCGTTCTATGCTCTGTGAGATCGCCATATAAACTCTTTTCCTCCCTCACGAAACACCTTGTTGATTATGCAGTTTTCTTATAAGCTGATCCCCGCCTGTACTAGTAGCGCCGTCACCGCGCCGCCCAGTACCAGCCACACCAGTTTCTCTACCACGTCGTTCCACCGCTTCGCCGGCAGGTTCGTCAGGCTCTTTACGTCCTTCTTGACCTCCGACAGGTCATCTCGCATATCCTTCTGTTCCCGGGTCATCAGCGCCACCGAGGTCGCCAGTTCGTTCAGGGCTTTCTGCTCCTCTGCCAGCTCGTTTATGCGGTGCGTGTTGCTTTTGCTCCGCTGCTCCACCTCCGTCAGCCGGTGGTCAAAAGTCACTTCATCCATCTGCGCCGTCCTCCGTTCTTTCAGAATGTGGTCACGACGCTTTCTTCGTCGCTGTCCGCCCAAGCAAGGCTCATGTGTACGCGCCGCCCCACGTTCATGCCCTGGTCGTATATGGCATGGGATCCGTTGTCCGTATGTGCCCCTCTGTCAAAGGTCATCACCCCGGCTCCGCCTATGTTCACACCGTTCAGTGCTTCAATGATGCACTGCTCCATGTCATAGCTGCGGGAGTAATCGTCCGTCCGCGTGGTGGTCTCGTGTCCGTAGTTGCACAGTATGTCGAAGTATATTCCTACCGCCGCCATAAAGGGTGTCTTTGGAATCACCCGCCCGATGTACACCTTTACCACCGTCTGTGCCATGCTCTGCGCCTGTCCCCAGTATTCCAGCGGGAATAGCCTGTACCCCTTGGGGTGCTTTGCCTTCTGCTCCTCCGTGTCCACCGCCGGCGACTCACCGTCAAACACAATGCTCAGCTTCTCCTCCGCCGTGGGCAGGGGCTGGGCAAGTGGGTTCGCCCCGTCGCAGCAGATGTACTTCATCAGCCGTACCCGGGGTCTTGCGTTGTCGTCCACGGGCGTGTACCCGTTCCTGTCCGGCAGGTCCAGCAGGTAGTTCACGATCTTTTTCGGTATCTTCTCCGCACCCTTAAAGGTGCCGTAACCGGTTTCCACGCGCTCAAATGGATAGTAGGGGCTGTCGAAATCTGTGTTCACGCCCTCACCCCGCTTTCCGTTTTTCTAATTGTTTCACATGAAACATTGTGTTTTTCGTTGCGTTTTCGATATTTTTGCAACTTTTATTTCCGTTGCGTTTTGAATATTATTTTGTTCCTTTTTGCACCTGCTCCGCCAGCTCCACCAGTTCCTTCATGCTCTCCGGCGTCATGGCCGCCGCGCCGCTCATGGCCATCCGCGCCACCACATCGTTCATCACCGCCAGATTGGCGTTGATCTCCGTGTTCAGCATCTTCTCCAGGTCCCGGTAATCCGCCAGCAGGTCATACGCCTTGTCCCGCAGGGCGTCGCTCTGCTTCTTCATCCGGTCTATCTGGTTGACCAGCTGCACCCCGCCCACCAGATCGTAGTCGTCGGCGCTCATCAGCCACTTGTCCTCCTCGCAGCCGTCGAAGTCCAGCCGCAGATACGCCCGTGCCAGTATGCCCATCAGGTAGCGCCGTTTCCGCTGTCCGTTCTCCCGGTACATGGGCGGCACATCGCCCCGGAAGCGCTCCCCGGTATCCACCACCACCCGGTCGATGCACCTCTCCGCGCAGTGGCTCACGATGGCCGCCTTCTCCATCAGCGGCACATAATCGTTGGCCTTGGCGAATACCTCCTTCATGGTAATGGGCTTGCGCTCTTTAATGCTGTTTTCCATCTCTCCTGCTCCTTTCAGATTCATAATGGAAATTCCCTCGCGTATTTACTTTTTCTCCCTGCAGCGCAGTGAGCAGTTCCGCCACTGCGCCGCGTTTTCGTACCGTCCGCTGTCCGGGCAGTGGTACTGGTAGCAGCAGAAGTCGTGCTCTCCCGTCTGCTTCCTGCACCGTATGATGATCTCCCCTACCTTCCGGTAGGCGTGCTCACATATCGGCTTTGCCATCGTTCTTACCACCCCTCCAGTGTGATGTCCGTACTCACGCTCTTGCCCTTACAGGCGGCCGTCACCGTCAAAGGCTTTACGCTCCCGCCCCAGCAGTACACGGTGGCGGTGCTTCCGTCCACCTCTACGGTGTAGCTGTCCTCCGCCGCCCCGGTGAAGGTCCATTCCACCGCGTCTCTGGTCTCCGCGCCGTTCTCGGTGTATACGGCCGTCAGCACGGTCTTGCCGTAGGCTTCCAGTTTCTCCACCGGATCCGTCTGCCAGTGTACGCCGCTTACGCTCTCTGCCACCGTCACGGTATAGGTGCCGTAGTGCTCCTCGTTCTGCACCAGCACCGCCGTTATGGTGCACGCTCCCTCGCCAACCGCCGTCACGTTTCCCGTGGGGTCCACCTGGCATACGCTCTCGTCGCTGCTGTACCACAGATAGCGGGTGGGGTGTTCGGTGTCTCTGTCCACCGCCTCTCCGTTTCGCAGGGATGCGGCGGTAAACTTCGCCTTTTCTCCCGTGCTCATGGCCGCCCTGCCGCTCACGTTCACCTCCCAGGTGAAGGGATAGGCGTTGGCCACCCGGCGAACCAGGTCGTCCTTCTCCCTATCCGGCTCCGTCATCCGCGCCGTAAACCGCAGCAGCCGGCAGCTTTCGTCGTCCCCGGTGAACTCCTGCGCCACGTCCGCGTAGCCGGTGATCTGATATGCCATCCGCCCCAGGATCAGGCGGCTGTTCACATCCAGGTTTTCCGTTTCGCCGTTGCGCTGTATGGTAATGTTGAAGTACCCCTGCATGATGAGCATGGTCTCCTGAAAGTCGTTGGCGTTGGCGTTCAGCTTCACGTTTTCCACCACCATCGGTTCCTTCAGTACGTTGCCGTACCAATCCAGATGGTTCCATGTGGCGTTGCACCGCCTTATGATGCCCCCGCCCACGGCAGAGGATATGTTGGCCGGATTCGTCACCAGCCATGTGGAGCCCATTGTCTCCATTTTTGCGCCCTCCGGCACATATTCAATGCGCCGGTTTACAAACAGGACTTCCTTATAGTTGTCTATGGGTCGGTCTATGGCGTTGCCCTTCTTCCGCGCATCGGCAAAGCGTACCAGCTGTTCGCTCCACTCGTAGAAGTTGTTGGGGTCGCTGTCCAGCCCCTGCACCCGGCACGCGGTGTAGTCGCTGGCGTATTTGCCGTATGCCTGCATGAACCTCGCCGTAGGGTCTCCAAAGTAGGGGTTGCGCCTGTCGTTGTACTGTGCGGGGCGGTTGGTGGGTGCCTGCGGCCTTTCCGCCATTGCGGCGATATTGCCAAGATTGTTTTTTACGTCCGCCATCGCCCGTCACCTCCCCGTTTCACAGGAACTGGTATCGTCCGTACCCGCCCCGGCCTCTCTGCACCGTGTTCAGGAACGTACAGTCCTGCTCATACTTGTGCATCTCGTCCATCAGCCTTGCCCGGTTCTTCTCCTGCTTCGCGGCGCCCTCCTTCATATAGGTGCCCTCGTTCACCGTGTCAAAGCTCGCGTCCTTTATCTTCATTTGGTCGTTCAGCCAGTTGCGGAAGAACCGCTCGTCCCATACGCTTGCCACGCACAGCCCAAGTATCCGCTTCTGCTCCATTGTCAGCTCGTGACCAAATTCACCGTCTGTGTAAAAGTCCAGCGTGTAGTTTATTCCCGCCATGTCCTGCACAGGGAACGTCACCACGCCTGTTTCGGCGTTGTAGCTCGCCCCGGTGTACGGCACCGCCGTCATGCCGCCCGTCACATCCTGCTCCACAATGGCGCAGGAAAATAGCTCGTAGCCCACCATTCCGGTGTCCACTTCCGTTTCTCCCACCAGGCTATCCTCGCTGCTGGTCCAGTAGTAATCGCCGTAGCTGGGCCGTACCAGCCCCTCACCCAGATACGCTCTCATCTGCACCGGCAGGGAGAATAGGGGGATGGCGTTCACCATATACAGGCTCATCCTCCGCAGGAACGCCGCCGGGTCGTTGGCTGCCTCCTCCTGCAAGCGCACGTCGTCGATGGCCACCATCGCGTGGTTCGATATGACCTCGCTCCACTTTGTCCCCATGTTCTCCCCTCCTTATGCCGGAATATAGATCGTTATCAGTTCTCCCGCCGTGCCGTCCGTCAGTGCCACGCCGTCCGCGCCGGTCGAATTTCCGCCCAGCCCCTCCACCAGCGGCGCGTTGCTGGGGTATGTGCTCCTGCCGGGGTACAGATTGCTGCTGGGCATCAGTCCCGCCTTTTCCGCCTGTGGATACAGGCTTTCCGACGGATACAGTGTCGCCGAAGGGAATAGCCCTTTCGTGATCTTTACAAAGTCTCCCACCTGTACCACGGAGCCGGGAGCCACCCGGTAGGTCGCCTCCCAGTCTCCGTTTCCGTACAGGTACAGGGCGTATCCTTCACCCTCCGCCAGTGGGAAGCGCATCTGCCCGATGTTCGGGTAGGTAGAGTTGTTTATCTTCAACCCTGCTTTCCACTTTTCCAGCGCTCCGGGCGCACCATTGACTTGCATGAACCGTGCCGCGCCTCCCTCGGCCAGCGGCACCTGCACGACGGAGACGCCCGTATAGGTCACGCCGTTGATCTTTACATCTCTCGCCATGCGTTTTGTTCCTCTCCGTCAGGCTATCGTCATCACGCTGCCCGCCACACTGATCTGCGGCGTTGTCATCGTTCCTACGATGGGTGCCCCTCTTTTGTCGTGGGCGGTAGCGCCTTTCGCCAGTGTGTTGGCCGTCACGCTGTCCTTTGACAGGTCCAGCTTCACCGCGCCGTCCACCACGACCTTGTTTACGTTTTTCGCCATCGCCCTTTTACCTCGTTTCCTCCGCTTCTCAGGCGCCGATGGTCAGCGTCACGCCGCCGGCCTCGTTGTCCGTCTCGCTGACGGGGATAGCGTTCACCGTCACGCTGGACAGGCAGTTGAACCCCTCGTCGGGCAGGATCTCCTGGCTGGCAAAGGTGGGGGTCACAGTCTTGGCCTGTGCCTTCATGTCCTCGCTGCCGGACATGGTGCCCTCCACGCCCAGGATAGTCACGCCCTCGCGGATATTGGCAGCGATGAGCTTGGCCTGTTCCGCCTCGGCGATCTGCACGGTGCCGCTTCCGTCGTGGAAGCCCAGGGGCACGGTATACACCTGCGCCTTGGTGGTGATGTTGCCCGCCACAGCGCCGTTGTTGGGCATCGTACCAGTGACCTCCGCGCCCTTCACAAATGCGGTCTTGCCCAGCAGGATCTCCGCAGCGGACGCGGTAGCGCCAGAGGTATCCGCATCAAAGGTACACGTACCCGTGATGGTCGCACCCGTCTTGTCGTGGGCAATAATGCCCTTGAGCAGTTTGGCAGGCACCACGCTGTCGGCGGTCAGATCGATTTTTACCTGTCCGCCCAGAATTACTTTGTTGATGTACTGATTAGCCATACTCCACATCTCCTATCGTTAAAGTTTTTCCGCCGGCGGCATTGCTGACTTCGTACTGGGGTATTTTCTTCACCGTCACGTTGTCGTTCATGCGTTTGGCTTTTGTATGCAGCACAACAGGCTCGTCCACCTGTGGTGTTACCTCATATTCGCCCTCGTAGGTGGGGATGATCTCTCCCCCGGTCTGTATCACTACATCCCGTATTTCTATCTCCACCACGGGCTGCCCCACCGGGGCGGTGCTGGCGTTGGCGTTCTTCTTCTGTTCCGCCGCGAACTGCTGCAGCGCCATTTACATCACCCCTTTGGACCGGCTTGCGGAGACATATATGGTCTTGCCCTTCGCCCCCACCACGCTCTCGTCGTTGAATTTTATCCTCGCCTGTACCGGAGGCGTCCTCCCGGCCTTAAAGGCGAAGGTCTGCTCCTGTGTCAGAGGGAATAGCCACTGTCCGTTCTCCTCGTCGTAGCGCACCACGCCGGGGTACGTCCTCGTCAGGTTCCCTATGGTGATCTCCAGCCGCAGCACCATCTCCGGCGTTATCAGCAGTTCCCCCTGCCGCAGTACAATGGGCAGCGAATAGGCATCGCCCTGCATCATGGCCGTTCCCTCCTTCCGCTTATATGCTCAAGGGCTTTCCTTCTTACTTGGCGTCCTTCTCGTTCATGTCCTCAATAATGGCGATGAAGTCGCCCTTCTCGTGGCCCTTGCGTTTGCTCAGCGCGTTCAGTTTCACCGTGCGCTCCCGCGTCACATACCGGCTGCCCTGGCGATAAGCGTCGGCGTACATCTGCGCCGCCATCACCTTGTGTCCCTCGCACAGCGCCGGGTAGATGTCCAGCAGCTCGTCGCCCAGCTCCACCAGCTTGGCAAAGGCTCTCTTGTCCATCACCTCGCCACTCTTGTAGTCCACGCCCAGCGCCTCGCGCTCCTCGTCCGTCAGTCCGCTTACCACCAGCAGCCACCGCTGCGCCATGAACCGGCGGTTCATCTCCGTCAATATGCGGCTCAGGTCCGGCTTCGGCACATAAAAGCTTCCCGTCTTGCCCACGATGTTTCCGTACATTCCGCCGTCGCCGAACTGCACCACGTTGTCGTCCGCCACCGGCGCCATCCACAGGAAGTGCACCTGCTCCGCGCTGGTGCTCACCTGCACGATCTGCGGCACCGTCTGCTGGGGGATGTTCTTAAGCGCCTCCGCCACGGCGGCGGCTGCGGCCTTCTCGCTGGCTTCCTTCACCATCTGCGCCACCTGCTCGGCGGTGTACATAGCCGGCGCGGCAGTCATTTCCGTGGCATCAGCCGCGTCCTGCACATCCTCACTTGCCGCCGCGTTTACGGTGCTGCTCCCATCCGGCGTTTCCGCGCTCTGCTGGGGCGTCAGCATCACCTGGTCGTCCTCGCTCTCCTCCGCCGCGATCTGCGCGGCCAGTCTGTTTCCGCTTTTCTTCTTACCCATGCTTTCTGCTCCTTTCAGATTCATTTCATGGTCTTGGTTTTATTTTTGCCGCAGCACGTCAAGGCTCCCGCCGCTGCCCCGCTTACACGTCGGCGTGCTGCATACCCGCGGCTTTACCGCACATCCTATATGGCGGAAACGGCAGGGCTTGAACCTGCGCCCCTCTGATTAACAGTCAGATGCTCTGCCAACTGAGCTACATTTCCGTATGGGGCTTTCGCCCCCATAAACTCCCTCTCGGGCGAAAACGATCCAACGTTTTCATCTGGCACGGACGCGAGGACTCGAACCCCGAACTGCGGTTTTGGAGACCGCCGTTTTCCCGGTTAAACTAAATCCGCATATTCGGGGAGGGGCTTTTGCCCCTTCCCCGGTGTGGTTTTCCTTACACAGTGAAGTGCGCGATCTTGGACGCGAACGTGGCCACAGAGTCCAGGGCGATGGTCAGGTTCAGGCCGATCTCGAAATCCCCGGTGCGGGTGGGATCCATCTCGATGGAGATGGGCGTTCCGCTGGTGTAGCCGATGGTCAGCGGCTTTCTGCCGTTGCCCGCCAGCATCCAGATGTCGTTCTCGCTGAGCATGGTCTCCACGGTGGTGTTCTGGGTGCCGGGGATGATAACGTCCCGCATGGGCATCAGACGCACCGCCATGAACTGGCCCAGGTAGCCGGCCTTGGTGTAGTCGGCGCCCAGCAGCGTGGCGATAGCGGCATCCATGTTCACGTTGGTGGAACCGGTCACGGTGTTGGGCAGCACCTTGCTCAGAGCCACGGTGCCGCCGGTGGCAAACACGTCGGAGATGGTGGTGTTGTTCAGCGCGGCCATCTTGTTAGCGCCCTTCACCCAGTTCTGGTTGTTGAAGGTGAAGTTCAGGTTGGTGGGGATCAGGCTGGTGTCCTCCGTGGCGGTGGTCATGGCCTCGTTCCACATACCCATGGTCTTGGCGTACATACCCGCCACCATGTTGGCGAAGAAAACGCCGAAGTCCATGTTCGTGCCAACCAGCTGCATCCACTTGGCGGTGATCCAGCAGCTCTTGGGGGTGGGGTTCAGCGTGTAATCGCGGGAATAGAAGCGGTTACGCGGCACGCTGCGGCTGGCGCCCCAGCTGGAGTCCTGGAAAACGGGGATGTCGTTGCTGCCGATGCTCACGGCGTAGGTCTGGCCCAGCTCGATCTCCACGGTCTCGGCGAAGTCGCTCAGCGCCTCGGAGTACACGGCGGGCAGAATGGGGATGATGACCTCCTGCCAAATGCCCTGCAGCACGGCGTAGAACCGTGCGTTGCCGTAATACTCACCGCCGTTGCGCTTGAACTCCTCCCAGCTCTCGGGGGCCTTCTTGCCGGTGCTGGCGCAGGCCAGCTTGGCGGCGTACAGCAGGCTCTCCCGCTGGAACTGCTCGTTCAGCTGCTTGTATCCCCGGTCGTTCATGGTGCGCTGCACGGGGGTGTTCTGTCCTTTGGCGCTCAAAATGGCCATCTTGCCCTTCAGGGCGTGTTCATAAAACAGCACGCGGCCCTTGGCCACGATGTCCTCGCGCTGGTCGTTTCCGTTGATGGCGAAAACCTCGTTGGAAACGCTGTTCAGGTTCAGCTTTGCCATTTCTTACTCACTCTCCTCTCTTGTCACGCGGTCACGGTGCTGACCTTGCAGGCCCACACGTCGTAGTACACGAAGCTCTTCCCGGCGCCCTCGGTGAAGTTGCCGGTGCCCTTCAGTTTGAAGTAGATGGCGCCGGTAGCAGTGGGGGCGGCAGCGGCGGGCACCAGCAGGCCGTTGGCGATGGTGAAGATGGTGTTCTCGCCGATAGCGCCGTTCACGTTGCCCTCGCCGAAGCGGTAGGCGTGCTTGCCGTCAAACACGATCTCAGTGAAGGTGCCATCCCGGCCGGCGGGAACGCCCAGTCCCAGCGTGGCGGTGCCCACGGCGTAGTTGTTGCCGTTGCGTCCGCCCAGCATGGGCCACTCGTAGGTGTTGCAGGCGTACACGCCGGTATCTGCGTTGGCGGCAGCGCCCGCAGCTGTCATGTAAAAGGCGTTCTCGTTCTTGATGCCCTTGAAGCCTGCGCAGGGCAGCTGCTCGCCGCGTACCACCAGCAGACCTGCGGAGCAGTCCGCATCCGCCTCAGACGCCTGATAGCGTCCCGTGATGTTGCACAGTTCGTTGAACTCGTTGTTGGTGATCCGCGGCTCAAACGCGGTTTTCTCGATGTATGCCATGTTTGTTCACTCTCCTTTTCGTTTTACTTGCCGGCGTCGATGCCCCACTTGTTCAGCAGAGCGTCCACACCCTCGCTTCCCTCGCCGCTGTTGCCGGCGATGTGCTGCCAGGCGTAGGTGGTCTTGTGCTTCTGTGCGCTGCGCTTGTCGCTCTCCATCACGGCCTCGCCGCACACGGCCAGCACCGCCTCGCGCACCAGCTTCTCGCCCAGCCACGCACCGTCCTTGTCGCAGCTGTTGGCGTACAACCCGGCCTCGATGTTCTCGTTCACGGCCTTGATGGCGTCCTCCGCCACCTTTTCCTCGCGGTTGGCGTTGAAAGCCTCCAGCGTAGCCTTAGCGGAAGCCTTGCAGGCGCTCAGCCGGCGCTTGCTCTCCGCCTCCTGCATGGCGCTGATCTGCTCATTGGCGGCTTCCAGTTTGGCGTTCAGGCTCTTCACATCGCCGTCGGTCTCCTTCACGGAGGCCACGGTGTAGTCCACCACGTCCGCCACATCGGCGTTCAGCTCCACCTCTCCCACGCTCAGCACGATGTGCGCTGCGCAGGGCATGATCTTGCTGGCGATCACCTCGCCGTTGTCGTCAGCGTTAAAGGTGTAGCCGAAAAGATTGCCGGAAGCGTCCAGCAGTGCCACGTTCAGCCCGTCCTCGCTCATGGAGAGCACCTTGTGGTTGGGGAACTTGGTCTGCATCTGCTCCATCGCTCTCTTGTTCATGTTGCTTTTCACTCCTTTTTTTGTGTTTTTGTCGGGTTCCTTGCCGTCGCTGCCCTCTGCGGCTGTGTGCAGCGACGCGGCCCGCAGCTTCAATTCCTTAAATTCCTCCTGCATGGCCGCCAGCTTTGCGATGCTCGCACCCGGTATCGCCGGGTTTACCCTGTCGCCCAGAATGGTCACGCCTATGCCCGACCATTTTGTAAACACGTCCACATCGCCTTCTTTGTGGCTCTCCGACACCATTGTCTCGGCGGAAACATCCATCGTGCCCTGTTCCACGATCTTCCGCGTCAGCTCCGGGGCGTAAAAAGCAAATAGCCGTCCCTTCGCTCTGAGCCATGTATGACCACCCCTCTCCACAAGGGTAAAGTCCTTTTCGTCATCGGACAGCGTTCCCACGATGCGCTCGGCCGTCCCCTCCATGAAGGATTGGTACTCCTCCCCGGTCTTGGGATCCCGGCGCTTGCTCATGTTGTGTCCGTCCCCCACCTGCTGCCCCACATAAGCGATCAGGATGGGCTGCCCGATGAAGGTCTTGTAGTAGTCCCGCAGGTTGCGGTAGTCCCACTTGTTCCGGTTTTCACCCTCGCGCAGGACCCACAGCTCCACGCCGAACTCATATTCGTTGAGCTTCTGCATCACCTTCAGCGTGCCGCTGGCGCTCACCTTCTTGGGCAGCGCCTTGGTTTTCAGCGTGTTCATTCGTCCTCACCGCCTTCAAACAGTTTTCTGCACCAACTGTCAAAGGTGGCGCGGCTCATGCCGCCGTTGTCCCACATGGTCCAGGCATCCAGCAGTTTGCGCCTGTCGTCGGTGTTGGCGATCTGCAGCTCCTCCGCCTTCAGGGAAAGCGCGTTGAACTCCCCATCCGCCGTGGCCCGGATAAATCCGCCCAGTGCCTCGTTTACACCGTCCACAATGGCCACGCACACCTCGAATACCCGGTCCAGGTCGTTGTCAAAGTCCTCGTCCAGCTCCGGCGTACCGGGGTACATCAGCCTCAAATGGTAGTCGTGGGGTATCTCCGCAAAGTCGTCTATCCGCTCAGGCTGCTTGTGCTCCAGCTTGTGTATCGCATCCGACAGAAACGGCATACCCATGTCGCACAGCACCCGGTCCTTGATGTCCGCGAACCATTTTTCCGCGTTTCCGTAGGCTTCCATCACCCGGCGCATCGGTTCCCGCATAGGCGCGAACCGGGGGTTATTCCAGCTGGCGTATTCCTGTGCTCTCATGTTCTCACTCCCTCTCTCCGCAAAATAAAAATGGGGCCGCAGCCGGTGTTCTCCACCGGCGCAGCCCCATTCGGCTTTTCTCGCAGTCCCTTTACCGCGATTATCCACTTTTCACGGCCATTGCGCCTACCTCAATACCCCGCGCATCCGCGCAAGCCGTCGGTCACAGCAGCCGCATTCTCCGTTTTCGTTCCCCACTATCGCAGGGGCTCTCGCCGCCCTATCGGTCTGTCCGCATCGGCAGTACCGTGCCTTTCTTTTTCTTCACCGTGTGTACGGTGTGTGCCTTTATCGCCAGACCGTCCGCCGTCCGGCGTATCTCCACGTCGTTCCCTCTGGCCAGTTCCCGGTTGATCTCGGGCAGGTCATCCGCCGTCAGTATCGCCATCATGCCCATTTCTTCTCAGCCTCCCGCATCCTCTGACGCTTCCTGCCCCTCTGTCGCCGGGTTCCCCTCCGATTTCGGTCTGCCTCCTGGATTGGCTGCTCTTTTAGCTTCCGGGGTCTGGTTTCCATTGCCACCGTTTTTTGCTTCCGTAAACGTGGAGCTGAGAGGTTTCCTCAAATCCATAATGCCGGATTCCAGCATCGCTCGGCTTATGGACATATCATCCAGCAGAGACATATTGTTCATAGCCAGATATTTCAACGTTGCCGGCAATATGCCCAGCGTCATATCTTTTCTCAGGCTTTCTTTCAAATCATTGTCCGTGGCAATGTCCCCGAAACACTCAAATCGCCATGAATACTTCAGGTTCAGCCCGTCCATGATGCCCTGCATCATGCGCTCATAGCACCGGTATATCTGCTCGGCAAACTTGCTCTCTATCTGCAAACTGATATTCGCCACGCCCGCCCGCGGCTCATCGCTGGTGGGGATCAGAGCGCTCAGGCCCGCCTTCGCCATGGTGTATCCGTACCCTGCGGAGCTTATCTTCGTGGCGCTGGGAGCCTCGGCCAGCTGGTGCAGCTCCATGTTCTTCAGCGGCGCGGCATACCAGCCTATGCCGCTGGTGTTGTTCTCCGCCAGTTCGTCGTAAAACCGCGTGCGGAAAAGCTCCCACCCTGCGTTGCTCAGCTTGTAGCTGTCCGACTGCTGCCTCGTGCTGTTGTCGTCGTATTCGATTTCGCCCGTCAGCAGAGAGATCAGCGGATTCTGTACCAGCTCCAGCTGTATCTGCTCATACTGCGCGATCTGGATAAACGACAGGAAAAGTCCCGTCAGCGGCGATACCACCGCCGTCTGCGCGTCGTCTATCTCGAAGGGATATACGGCGTCCACCGGCAGCGTCACCCAGTAGCACCACTTTCCGTTCTGGTAGTACACGTCCGGATCTCCCGGCAGCACGCCGCCGCCCTGTTCCGCTGCCGTTTTCAGCTCGGTAAAGCGGTTCATATTGATGGTGTTCTTCGCCGCGTATACATACCGGGTGCCCGCGCCCTTGGGCGGTCTCGCCGCCACCTGGGTAAATATGCCCCAGTAGGGCTTAAACAGATCCCCGAACTGCGCCGGCTCACATCCCGGCTTCAGAAAGTACATCATGTTAAAGGCCACGGTGTACTTCGACACGCTGTTGAACCCCACGATCTTTATCCAGTCGCTGGGCACCTGCTGCATAAAGGCGTAGTTTACCTTGTTGTGGGGCTTATCCACGCTCACGCGGGGATAGTAGAATACCTTGCCCTCCTGCACCGCCTGCCCCGCCAGCTTGTGGGCCGTGGTCTTTACGTCCAGCTTGCGCCGCAGCTTCTCCAGCAGCTTCCACTCCCGCCAGAACTCGTCGTTCTTCGCCGTGTCCTTATCGGTGAACTCCGGGGCGATGTAGCTGTGATACGTCAGCAGATCCTGGTACATCTTCCGGGTGTGGAAAAGCGGATAGGCCGTAAATTCCAGCCCGTGCTCCACCTGCCGCAGCCCCTGCTCGTTGCCCAGCGGGGCGGTCAGCATCTCTGCCACCGTATTCTTGGTATAGTCCTCCGGCAGCGAGGAGATGGCCTGCACCCTTCGGTTCTGAATGTAGGGGTTCACCCGTGCCGACTGGCTCATGCTCACCCGGCTGAAGGCGCTGGCCAGCGCCCCTGCCGGCATATTGCCGTACTGCTCTGCCAGCGCGTTGAACCGCTGAAATATCTCCGGGTAGGTGCCGCAGGCTACGCTCTGCAATTCACTTGTCAGATTCCTCCGCTTCTCCTGCTCCATGCGCCGCCTCCTCGTCTATGCGGGAGCGCTCTTTTTCCAGCTCCCTCTCCCACGCACCCAGCAGCTCGTTCAGCCGCTTCTGCGTGTCAGCCCTGTTCTTTTTCACCCCGTCAGCCAGCGCCGCCGCGATGCAGTCCGCCAGCCACAGCCGGTCTCGCTCCGTCAGGCGTTTCAGATCTGCGCCTTTGATCTCCACCGTCTGCATTTTTTTCGGCGTCGTAGTGCGGTACAGCAGCATATACCCCGCCGTTATCCGCACAAAGCGCTCCTTTTCCGCCAGCGCCACCGTTTCGCCTGTCACCCGCGCCGCGTACAGTCTGTACTTCCTTGCCGCCATTTCAGCATATCCTCCCGCCGCGCCGCGCCGTCACAGTGCGGCCTCCCGCGCCGGCTGCCGCCGCTCTGTGCGGTGCCGCGGCACGGTTTTTGTATTTTGCCAGTTCCGCGTCCCAGTCGCTCTTATGCCGCACCGCCTGCGCCAGTTCCTCTCGCTCCAGTATCTGCGCCACCCGCAGCGCATATTTCAGTGCCGACCATATATCGCGCTGTATGTGCTTGCTTATCCGTTCTTCCTTTTGGGTCGTGCCGCTGGCCACCTTTTTCAGGTTCTGTATCTGCCCCACCAGCTCCCGGGTCTTTATGTAGGGGTCAGCCAGCATGGCGTCCATGCTGTCGTCTTTGATCCGGTGGTACTTCTTGTAGTTCTCCACGCCCTCGTTCACATTAGAGCACAGCAGCTCCACGTTTCTGTTCTCAAATTGCAGCTCCGCGTACCGCACCATCTCCGCGTCCGGATCCGTCACGCCCGCGCCGCCCGCCTTGATGGGATACAAACACGGCACGGCGTTTTCCTGCTCCAGCTCCGTAAAGCTGGCGTGGTTCCGCACACACAGCGGCGCAAGGCCGTCACCAAGGTCCATCATCAGGTTCTCCACCACGCTGGTGCCGTACTGCCATGCGTCTATTGCCAGGTATGTCGCGGCCCCTCCGTCGCAGCAGAAGCGGCTCCACACGTCCTTGATCCGCTGCGCCTGCATCATGCTCTTTACCGGTGGGTTCCAAACGTCCACATACACCACCTGCTTCAGGTAACGGTCCCGCTTCAGCCAGTCCGTTTGACGTGTGCATTTCAGCACCACGCAGGCGCATTTTGCATTCTTCTTGTCGTCGGCGTAGGATACGTCGTACCCCACGATATAGATCACGTCCTCCGGCTTCAGTTTGTTGCCTATGTCGTAGGCGCAGTGCCGATTCTCCGCGATCATCAGTTTGCGGCACTCTGTCAGCACCTCGTCCCGCACGATAGGATTGCTGTCCGCCCCGGTGTAGCGCGATTCCATTTCGCGCATCCACCGCTCCGGCGTCAGTTTTGTTCGCAGCTTCTGCGCCCAGGAATAGGGCCGCATCTGCTGCAACACTACGCATTGCCACGGCACGTCCATAGTAAAGGCGCTTTCCCCGCGCCCCATCTCCTTCATCACCTCACAGCGAACTTGGTAGGCGTGGTTCTGCTTTCGCCCCGCGCTGGTGATGGAGTGGTTCTTATACGCCACAAAGTTGGGATCGGGTTCTCCGTTTACATTGTGCCGCAACCGTACTGCCGGCAGCACAACGGTGGTGTATTCGTCAAAATCGAAAGCGGGCTGTTCTTCCTGCGCGAACTCCTCCGCGGTCGCAGCGTGCAGGTTGTCGCCGCGCTTTTCTCCGATGTAAAAGGCGCTGCCGTAATCGGTCTCTATCTTGAAGTCATCCTTGCTCTCCGCCGTCACCCGCCAGTGCTTGGCAAGTGCTGAGTAGTCATGCTCTATGGCATGGAATGTCTTGCCGCCTATGGACGCCAGTTGCTTCAGCGAAGGCCCGGTATATATCACCTGCGTCCCCGGCCACGCGACACCATTCATCATTTCGGAAATCATCTTGGTGTACGTCTTAGTCATACCTCGCGTACCCGTGATCGCCACGTCCGTGTACCGGGCATAGGCTCTCAGCATGATCCGCTGTACGATCTCCAGCGTTTTGAAGTCGCTGTCGTCGCTCCGCAGAATATCCGCCAGTTTATCGGGGTAACAAAAATGGCCAACGCGCGACCCAGACCAGCCATGCCCACCAGCTGTCTGCCATGTTTTCATAGTTCCGTTCCTGCGTAGGTTTCTTTGTCACCCAGCCCAGTCCAGCTACGTAAGCCTTTCCCGTCCGTCGCGCCATTGTTTTTGCTCACCCCCTCGTATCTCCAACGGTAGCTACTCCGCTGTCCCGGTTTTAATCATTTTTTATGTTTCCGCAGCAGGCCCATTTTTTCGTAGGCTTCCTTCTCCGCCTCGTTTGGCTCCTCGGCAAATTCACCCAGTTCATCCTCTATCGCTGCATCCTCTGGCAGTTCCACCAATTCCGGCAGCCCGTCGTTTATGCGGGCCTGATTGATGATCGCCAGCAGCATTTTCTCCGCCGCGTCCGCCGTGTAGGTGTACTTGCACGGTCTCCCAAATATCAGTTGAAACGCTTCATCCGGCGTACACTGCTTTCCGTTTTTCATCAGGCCCGCTTTTTCCAGCCTGTCCACGATGCCGTCCAGCCGCAGGTCCTCCACCGGTTTCGTGTCCTTCTTCCGCAGGTTTTCCGACGCCAGGTTTTCCTGTATCATGCTGGATAGCTTCTTAGCCTTGTCTATGGCACCCATCTCTGCGGCGTCGTTCATCTGCTTTGTCCACTTCGCCACGTTGCGCAGGATCAGCTGCTGCTTTGCGCTCACCGCCTGCTCTCCGCCGAAGTCAGCGCACAGCGCGTTGTAGATCCGGTCAAACTCGTTGTAGTCCTCGCTGGTGTATGGCACTTTTCCCGTGCCCTCGCCCCAGTCTGCGGCCTGCCGCTTGGTTCCCTGCCTGCCATCCCGTGCGCTTTTCTCCGCGCTCACCGCCTTGGTGAAGTTGCCGTTTTCCAGCCCCTCTCCGAATATCTTGGTGATGTCCGTCAGCCCGTCAAGAAAGCCCAGCTCTCCGCCTCCCGGCGTCCGGTCCAGCTTTTTCTTTGCCAGTTTGTCGCAGTAGGTCGTCCACTTGTTTTTGCTCCCGCTTGCCGGCAGCGCGTTCATGTCAAAGGGCTTGTTGAAGCGTATGCAGGCATAAAAATAAGCCAAACTTTCCCCCACCGCATCATTAAGCTGGTCGTAATACGCCTGCTGCTTTTCCGCGTCCATAGGTAAAAGTTCGGCCATCCTGCGCTCCTTTCGGATAGTAAAAATGGTACAAAAGAGAATTACCCACTCTCTCATGTACCATTTTCGCAGGTTTTCGATTGTCTGACTCCCATGTATGGGAATGACGCAGAATTTATTTTTCTTCTCTCCCCAGCAGGTAGTCCGTCGTCACGTGGAAATAGTCCGCCATCGCCTCCAGTGAGGAGGCCAGCGGCTCTGCCGTCCCCTCCTCGTAGCGCTTTATGGTCTCCTTGCTCAGCCCGCACAGCTCTGACAGTACGCACCGCTTTAACTGCGCTTTCTCCCGCAGGTAGCGTATTCGCCCCGGCAGCACCTTGTTAGCCGCCATGTCACCGCTCCTCCGCGCCGGGCATCTTCTCCGCGTCCAGCAGCATACGAGCCTCTGCATCCGATATAAGCAGTCCCTTTCGTCTCCGTTTCCGTATGCTGTCCAGCCGGTCCTTCCGCGCCTGTTCACCGGTCTTGTAAAAGGGGCACTTCCCTTTCACGCTGCACAGCACCACCGTCAGCCCCACACACTTACACTTGATCGGCTCATACAGGTCGCACCTCTCTTTCGGTGGGTATTCGCCAAAACCCGCTTTCTTTTTTTCCTTCTTCACTTCTTTCTCCGCTCCTCTCGCCAGAACTCCACCGCCGCCCATCCGCACACCGCCGCTACAGCCAACAGCACTCCGCAGCATACGCACCCTATCGCCGTCTCATACGCCCGTCCCCATACCAGCAGCTCCGCTGCCGCAAACGCCGCCAGCACTGCCAGTGCGCCAAACCCCGCTATGTATTTCTTCATCAGTTCATTTCACCTTCTGTCCTCATCGTTTTGCTCCACTTGCGCCACAGTTCGCTTCCGCATTTTTCGTGAGGGAGTCGATTATATTTTGCCACCGTCCACATGCCCACCCTGCAATCCGGCAGCGGGCACTCAAAGCAGCTGGCCGCATGTGGGCACCTTCTTCCCTCATGTACGCTCGGTTTCATTCTTTCCCTTTCTCTCGCCGTAGGAGCAGAAGTCCTCCGGCTTGCGCTTCTGGAACCCGCAGAGAATGCAGCTCCCGCCAAACTCATGCTTGCAGTCCTTGCAGCGTACCACCTCTACCGCGTCCACCGTCGGCGCATTGTCTATGCCCTCTGCATCTACATAGTCAAAACACCGTTCATTCCCCCAATATTCTTGCCTCTCCAATTTGTCAGCGTCAATCAGCCGCATGGTCAGCACCTCCATCCATCTTCGCGGAGTTCTCCACAAAGTTGCAGACTCTGACCGCGCAGGAGAGGCACAGTTGTTTCTCCGCAGAAAAAGGTTTCTTAAAATTCACAACGCCATAGTGATTGAAATCCATATTCACGCCGTCAACCTCGTAGTCGATCTCGCGCCCACACATATCGCAGAACACTTTAACCATTACTCCATCTCCCCTTTCAGTTCGTCATACAACTCGCTGAACCGCTTGTTCCACTTCCTTAGCCCGAAGAAACAGTACACGCCCAACACGATCCACAGCCCGCTGGCGAAGTTTTGCAACAGGTTCTCCATCACTTCACCTCCTGCATCCAGAAGTCGCGGCGGCAGGGCGGGCACCCACCAAGGCGTCTCAAGTCGCAGACATACGTCTTGTCAACATTTCTTGGGCATGTCCCGACAACGCCATCATCGTCCGTCATGCAGTTAGGATACTGTTCCAGAAACACATCCTGCCGCGTCTTGCGAGGATGCGCAGCAGACCACTCCTCTACTTCTTTTACAACTTTCTCTGCCGGAATCCACCCGGCCAAAGTAGGCGAGCGCTTCCCAGTAACCTTATACATTCTTCTGCGCTCCTCGATAAACTTCACAGCGTCCATTTACTTCTCCCTCCATCTGCACCCGTCACAGGCGCCCTCGTGTGCGTGTTTGTACTTCCCGCAGTATTGGCATAGCTCGTTGATAAGTGCCTTGCGGTCTGCCGCCAGCTTCTCGTTTGCAGCAATCAGCCCACTGTTGGAAGCGTCCAACTGCGAAAT
>ERZ1673741.364-NODE-364-length-54145-cov-117.261435_pt1 | contig 54145 bp, 44 predicted proteins | sample MGYA00580209_ERZ1673741 | MGnify/ENA primary metagenome ERZ1673741 (study PRJEB41218, sample SAMN15661754) | gut metagenome | host: Homo sapiens | place: Canada: London | collected 2015-08-20/2019-03-30 | study: EMG produced TPA metagenomics assembly of... | reverse complement strand
GCCGATGAAAATATCAGAATCATCAATGTGAGGGGAATTGGGTATAAAATGATTTATTAGAGAAAAATGACAATGGTTAAAAAGAAGAAGATAATAATTGCTTGTGACTCTTATAAGGGCTGCCTTTCGAGCAGAGAGGTGAATGAGGCGATTGCTTCGGGAGTGAAGGAATGGAATGCGGATGATGCTTCTCCCGAAATGAAGAAATTGATTTCTGATACTGCTTCTCCCGAAATCATTACCCTGGAAATGAGTGATGGGGGAGAGGGAATGCTCGATGCTTTTCTTTCGGCGATGAAGGGAGAGCGAGTGAGGATTCATGCCCATGATGCGCTGATGAGATGGATTGAGGCGGAATACGGAATCGTGGATGATACGGCGATTATCGAGATTGCGCAGACCGCAGGACTGGCTCTGATTGAGCCTGAACAGCGCAACCCGATGAAGGCTACTTCCTGGGGCGTGGGCGAGATGATTATGAATGCTTATCGCCGGGGCGTGCGACGTTTCATCGTGGGCTTGGGTGGCAGCGCCACATCCGATTGTGGCATCGGAATGCTCAAGGCGATGGGCGACGACTGGAAGAAAATCCGACAGGAATGCAGTTTTGTACTGGCTTCGGATGTTACCAATCCGCTCTGCGGTGAAAACGGGGCGGCTTATGTCTTTGCGCCTCAGAAGGGAGCTGATGCTAAGATGGTGCAGATGCTGGATGATAGGGCGAGGAAGTTTGCCGAGGTAAGCGCCAAGCATTTCGGATATGATAGAAGTATGGTTTCCGGGGCTGGTGCTGCCGGCGGACTGGGCTATGCTTTCCTGCAATATTTCAATGCTGAGGCTCGTCCTGGGGCTGAACTTCTCTTGGATGAGATTGGTTTTGATGCGCTCATTCTGGATGCTGATCTCGTGATTACGGGCGAGGGACATAGCGACCGCCAGACCTTGATGGGGAAACTGCCGCAAAGAATTCTTGAGCATGGTGCCAATCAGAAAATCTGGCTCGTCTCGGGTGGCGTAAGCGACAGGCAGGTGATGCTGGATGCAGGTTTTGATAGAGTGATTCAGATTACTCCTGATTCTATGCCTTTAGAAGAAGCGATGAAGCCGGATGTGGCCCGTAACAATATCATCAAGGCGATTCGTAGGCAATTTGCTTTGTAGTTTCAGTTATTATCCGTATCTTTGCGCCCGATTATCAAAACAGGGTAAAAAGAATAAGAAATAATGAAGTATATAATTTTTGATTTTGATGGAACCATCGGCGATTCGCAGAGTCTCATAGTGAAGACCCTGCAGGATACGATGCGTGCAAGAAAACTGGAAGTGAAATCGGATGAGGCTTGTGCCAAGACCATCGGTTTAAGACTGGATGAGGCTTTCGTCTCGCTCTTCGGAATGAGTGCTGAGGAGGGAATGGCGTGTGCTGCAACCTATCGCGAAATTTTCCTGGAAAACAAGCAAACGATGATTGTAAAGCCGTTTCCTCATGTGATAGAAACGCTCAGGGAGTTGCATCATCGCGGATTTGTATTGGGAATGGCCAGCAGCAGAAACCATTGCTCGCTCGACGGATACGTGAAGCAGATGCAGCTGGAGAATATCTTCTCTTCTATTGTGGCTGGCGATGATGTAGAGCATGTGAAGCCAGCACCCGACATGGTTTTCATGGCTTTGGGAGAAATGAAGGGAATGAAGAATCCCGTAACTTCAGCAGAATCAGGAGATGTGGAGGATATGCTTGATGAAGTCTTGGTGGTTGGTGACATGACCTTTGATGTAGATATGGCTCACAATGCCGGTTGCAAGGCCTGTGCCGTAACTTACGGAAACGGAACCCGCGAGCAGTTGGCTTCTGCCGAATTTATCATTGATGATTTTGCAGAACTCCTGGGGCTGGTCTGAGATTAATTACAGAACTGTCGTATGTGGAGAAGTTAATGGAAGTTAGAAAAGTAAGAGGGAAGTTAAGGGACAAATGTCCTACGTTTTACACCGGAAGACTATTGTCTCTTAACTTCCCGAACGACTGTAGGGATTGATAACTTCTTTAACTTCAACCAATTTCCTCACTTGAGAAACTTGATTTATTTTACAGTGAGGTTCTGTGTCTTTACCTCTTTACTGTTTCCTCCCACCATAATCTGGAAGTCGCCTGGTTCAATCACATGCTTTAATTCTGCGTTATAGAATTTGAGCATTTCAGGAGTGATATCGAAGCTGATTTCCCTGCTTTCTCCTGCAGCCAGATGGATTCGCTGGAAACCTTTCAGCTCCTTGACTGGGCGAGAGATGCTGGCTACCATATCACGGATATAGAGCTGAACTATCTCGTCGGCATCTCGGCTACCTGTATTCTTTAAGTTGATGGTGGCGGTAATCTTCCAGTCATCCGTATTGACTTCATGGCTGCTTAGCTTCAAATCGCCATACTCGAAAGTGGTGTAGCTTAATCCATAGCCGAATGGATAGAGAGGACCATTGCTTACATCCAGACAATTGCTGGCAAACTTGGCAAACTTCTCATTATCGTCTGGTACAGGGCGACCGGTGTTCTGATGGTTGTAGTAGAGAGGCTCCTGACCGGTAGTCTTAGGCATCGAAGTGGTGAGCTTACCCGATGGCGATTTGTCGCCGAAGATGACATCGCAAAGTGCATCTCCCACTTCAGAACCACCAAACCATACGTTCATGATGGCAGGAATGTGTTCATTCTCCCATGACAAAACCGTAGGACGACCGGCAAAGTTGAGCAATACGATAGGCTTACCCGTCTTTGCGAGTTCTGCCAGAAGTTCCTGCTGCACGTCAGGCATTTCCAGATTAGTGCGGCTTGCGCATTCACCGCTCATGTCGGCTGTTTCGCCCATAGCGCATACTATCACGTCTGCTTCCTTTGCTATCTGCAGTGCCTCGTTCTTCATCTTTACCTCATCTCCCCAGGCTATAGACTTGCCCAGTTCGCCGTTCTTCTGAAGTTCATGGTTACGCCAGATATTGCTACCTTGAGCATATAATAAGGTGGCTTTGCCATTGAGCGCTTTCTCCATCGCCTCCTTGATGGTGGTGTATTTCTCAGGAGCCTGAGCTACACTCCATGTGCCGGCAATATTGTTGCGGGTATCTGCAAGAGGACCAATCAGAGCTATCTTTCCCTGCTTCTTCAGAGGAAGAAGATTTCCTTCATTTTTCAGAAGCACGAAGGTCTCGGCTGCCACATCGCGAGCTATCTGTCGGTTTTCGGCAGAGTAGATGTCGGTCTTGTTTCGCTTGGTATTGCAGTAGCGGTAAGGATTGCTGAACAATCCCAGTTTGTATTTTGCCTCGAGGATGCGTCGGCAGGCTGTGTTGATGTCTTCCTCTGTCACCTTACCCTCTGCCACGCTTTGTGCCAGATGCTTGACGAAGGCATTGGAGCACATATCCATATCCGTGCCTGCCAGGAGTGCCTGTTCTGATGCTTCTTTCAGATCCTTGGCAGTGCCATGGTTCAGAATCTCGGCGATGGATGCATAATCTGTTACGAGAAGGCCCTTGAATCCCCATTGTTTTCTCAAAACATCAGTCATCATCCAGTGGTTGGCGGTGGCAGGGGTGTAATCTATCAGGTTGAACGAAGACATTACGCTGCCTACGCCAGCCTTTACTACGGCTTCGTAAGGAGGCAGGTATTGGTTCATCATACGTATGCGACTCATATCTACTGTATTGTATTCCTTGCCGCTCTCCACGGCTCCGTAGAGGGCAAAGTGCTTGAGGCAAGCCATGATTCTATCGGCTTTCAATATCTCCTCTGTGCGCATATCGGCGCCCTGGTAACCCTGTGTGAGTGCGGCACCCATCACGCCGCTCAGGTAAGGATCCTCTCCGTTACCCTCGCTGATTCGTCCCCATCGGGCGTCGAGTGCAATATCTACCATGGGCGAGTAAGTCCAGTTGATTCCTGCAGCACTGGCTTCCTTAGCCGATACTTCGCCTACCTTCTTCATCGCTTCTGTATCCCAGGAGCAGGAGAGGGCGAGAGGGATAGGGAACATAGTCTCGTAACCATGGATAACGTCCATGCCCACCAGCAGCGGAATGCCCAGACGGCTGTTCTTGATGGCGATGTCCTGGAGAGCCTTGATCTTGTCGAGTCCCTTGATGTTGAATACACCGCCCATGTTGCCCTTTGCAATGTCGCCACCCACCTGGGTGTTCAGGGCTCCACCGGTAGTGATGTCGCCAGCCACCATCAGGTTGAGCTGACCGATTTTCTCCTGCAGGGTCATCTTTGCCATCAGCTGGTCGATATACTCCTTCATCGGCAGGATTTTACTTTTTTGAGTTGTAGTAGCAACTTTCTTCTTGTTTGCAGGTGTATGTGCGATGGCAGGAACCATCAGCGAGCCAGCCAGCAGAAATGATAGTGATATGAATGCTGTTCTCATATTTATATTGTTAGTTTAAAACGTTTATATTGTTAGTTTTTAAAATCTTAGAAGCAGAGTGCTGCTTATGGATGATGGCGTTTACACCAGTTGCTGGAATAAAAAAGGAGAAGACCCGATGGGGACTTCTCCTTTTTATTTCTCCATCAACTTATTCCTCCATCAACTTGCGATAGCGACCTTTCTTGATCTCTGTATCGCCCAGGCGGCGCGCCTTGTTGATTTCGTACTCAGAATAGCTGCCCTCGAAGAAGAATACCTCACCATTGCCCTCGAAGGCAAGAATGTGGGTACAGATTCGGTCGAGGAACCAGCGGTCGTGGCTGATTACCACCGCACAACCGGCAAATGCCTCCAAACCTTCCTCCAAGGCACGGAGGGTGTTCACGTCGATATCGTTGGTTGGCTCATCGAGGAGCAATACGTTGCCTTCCTGCTTCAATGCCAAGGCCAACTGCAGGCGGTTGCGCTCACCACCCGAGAGAACACTGCAGAGCTTGCTCTGGTCGGTGCCCGAGAAGTTGAAGCGGCTGATGTAAGCACGCGCATTCACATCTCTGCCACCCAGACGCAAGGTTTCGTTGCCCTGAGAAATCACCTCGTAAACAGTCTTCTGAGGGTCGATGTCCTTGTGCTGCTGGTCAACATAAGCCAGCTTCACGGTCTCACCCACCTCGAATGTGCCGCCATCTGCCTGATCCAAGCCCATGATGAGGCGGAAGAGGGTAGTCTTGCCGGCTCCGTTAGGACCAATCACACCTACGATGCCGTTAGGAGGAAGCATGAAGTTGAGGTCGTTGAAGAGAACCTTTTCGCCGAACGCCTTCTTTACATGCTGAGCCTCGATCACCTTGTTACCCAGACGAGGACCGTTAGGGATGAAGATCTCCAGCTTCTCCTCGCGCTCCTTCTGCTCCTGGTTGAGCATCTGCTCGTAAGAGTTCAGACGAGCCTTACCCTTAGCCTGACGTGCCTTAGGTGCCATGCGAACCCATTCCAACTCGCGCTCCAATGTCTTGCGGCGCTTAGAGGCAGTCTTCTCCTCCTGAATCATTCGCTTGGTCTTCTGGTCGAGCCATGAAGAGTAGTTGCCCTTCCATGGAATACCCTCGCCACGGTCCAACTCCAGAATCCACTCGCTCACGTCGTCGAGGAAGTAGCGGTCGTGGGTTACGGCGATGACGGTACCCTCATACTGCTGCAGGTGCTGCTCCAGCCAGTCGATGCTCTCAGCATCCAGGTGGTTGGTAGGCTCATCGAGCAGGAGTACGTCCGGCTTCTGCAGGAGCAGGCGGCAGAGAGCCACGCGGCGGCGCTCACCACCCGAGAGATTGGTTACAGGCCAATCGCCAGGAGGACAGTGCAGGGCAGCCATCGCACGCTCCAGCTTGGAGTCGATATTCCAGGCATCGGTTGCATCAATGATATCCTGCACCTCAGCCTGACGCTGCATCAGCTTGTCCATCTTATCAGGGTCTCCGTAATATTCTTCGAGACCGAACTTATTGTTGATGTCCTCGTATTCTGCGAGTGCATCATAGATTTTCTGCACACCCTCCATCACGTTTTCCTTCACGGTCTTGTTCTCGTCGAGCGGAGGATCCTGAGGCAAGTAGCCCACAGAGTAGCCTGGGCTCCAAACCACCTCACCCTGGGTAGGTTGCTCAAGTCCTGCGATGATTTTCATCAACGTAGATTTACCGGCACCGTTCAAACCGATGATACCGATTTTTGCTCCGTAGAAGAACGATAGGTAGATGTTCTTCAGAATCTGTTTCTGGTTTTGTGGGATAATCTTAGATACGCCCACCATCGAAAAGATGATCTTCTTGTCGTCAACTGTTGCCATATAATATTAAAATGTATGATTTTTAATTTTTCCGCAAATTTAAGAAGAAAATCGCAAATTACCAAATAAAAAGCACATGAAGTTAGCTTTTAATTCATTTTTTTATAGTACCTTTGCACCCGCAATTGGTTCGCTGCCACCTTCTGCCGCCTCAGGCAGGATGAGTGCGTAGTGATTAAAAGGGAATCGGGTGAGAAGCCCGGACAGTCCCGCTGCTGTAAGCGTCTTATTGCGGCAAGCACCATGGTCACTGACATTTTTTCGGGAAGACCGCTTGCCATGAGTTGTGCATCTTTTTATGTTTACATAGAGTGAGATGCTGGGAGGACGCAAGTCAGAAGACCTGCCGTTGCCATCGGAAACAATATGATGAAAGAGTGTCTTTAGGATAAGAGATTCCGATGATTCTATCCAACCCCGTGGGATGGGTTCGTGATGGAGACACAGATAATAATATAAAAGATAGAATGAATGAAGGCATTGAGGATATTTTGTCTCGGTGGCTTGCTACTGTTGTATGCACAAGTGGGTATGGGGCAAGATTCCATTCGTACCGAGCACTTGCAGGAAGTAAAAGTGAATGCTCGGCAGCACCGGATACTTACGAGCACATCGCCTCTCCAGCTTTTGGACAAGGGGGATATGTTAAGGCTTGGCGTTACGGATATGGCCGACGCCTTGCACCGCATGCCAGGCATCAATCTGCGCGACTATGGTGGGGCAGGAGGAATGAAGACGGTAGCTGTGCGTGGATTCGGAGCGGGACATACGGGAGTGAGTTACGATGGTGTGCTGCTCAGCGAATGTCAGGGCGGCGAAATTGATGTGTCCCGTTATTCGCTCGACCAAGTGCAGACATTGCGACTCACCATTGGTGACAACGACGACATCTTCATCTCGGCCCGGCAAGCCTCGGTGGCAGCTTTGCTTGCCATCGAGACCATGAGCGAGATTCCCATCGACAAGCAGCCTCACCTCTCTACTCAGTTGCAGGTGGGGTCTTTCGGATATGTCTCGCCTTATCTGCGCTATGTGCAGAGATTGTCTGATAGGTTCACCCTCCAGGCGATGGGTGAGTACACCTATGCCGAAAACGACTATCCTTTCATCTTGCACAATGGTAAATATACTACCCATGAGCGAAGAACCAACAGCCGGATGAACTCGGGGCATGGTGAACTGAATATGCACTGGATGATGGGCAGGCGAGCCGATGGCATGAGCCGGAGCCAATTGTGGGCAAAGCTCTACTATTATGACAACGACCGGCAGTTGCCTGGCATCGTGAGATATTACACCAATGTAACTGCCGAGCAGTTGCACGACCGCAACGCCTTTGCTCAGGCGAGATGGCAAGCCAGAAGTCTTGATGACCATTGGATGCTGAAGGTGCAAGCCAAGATGAACTGGGCGAGTTCTGCCTATCAGGACACGCTCGTGGCAAATCGGCGCAATGATGCTACCTACTGGCAGAGGGAATATTATACTTCGGCAGCACTGATGTGGATGCCGGATGATGGCTGGGCGGTGGATTACTCTGCCGACTGGATGATGAACTCGCTCAACAGCACCCTCGCCACCGACCTGCGACCTCATCGACATGGCATCCTGCAGTCGCTCTCCGCCCGATATGCGAAGGGAAGATGGGTGGCTCTTGCCAGAATGCTGGCTTCGGTTTACCTCAACAGCGTGGGGCGCAAGATAGAGACTCAGCCAGGCAGCGCCAATCCTACCAAGGCAGGACAGGCTGCCAAGGATGCACGCCGGCTTTCGCCATCGCTTTCGCTTTCTTATCGGCTCCTGGGAAATGGTACTGCCAGCGATGAGCTTTATCTCAGGGCTTCGTACAAGGACATCTTCCGGGTTCCTACTTTCAACGAGAACTATTTCTTCCATTATGGAAGTTCTGATCTGAAGCCTGAGAAAACCCGACAGTTGAATATCGGGCTTACGTGGAAAAAAACTTCTTCAGGAGATGGGGGGAACGGCGAATTCCTACGTTATAAGGGATGGAATGTTCAAGCAACGCTGGACGGCTATTGCAATCGGGTGACCGACAAGATTGTGGGCGTTCCTTACAATATGTTCGTTTGGCGTACTGTGAACTTGGCACGGGTTGATGTCGTTGGCGCGGATGCCTCTTTGCGTGGTATCTGGCAGATGGCTCCGGGGCAGCAACTCTCGCTGCAAGGGTCGTATAGCTACCAGCACGTGGTGAACCATACCGACCGCTCGTCCAAATATTATGGCAATCAAGTAGCCTATATCCCTCTGCACTCGGGCAGTATTGCCTTGGGGTGGGAGAATCCCTGGGTGAATGTCTCGCTCCATGGACAGGGAATGAGCAAGCGATGGGCCAACAATGAGCACTATAACGGCACCGAAGTGGAGGGTTACTGGGACATGGGACTGACGCTCTATCGTCAGCTCGACGACCTACACCTCTTTGGCAAATCCCTGCGAGGCGTGAAGGTAAGGATGGATGTGAAGAACCTGCTGTCGGAGCAGTATGAACTCGTAGGGCATTATCCGATGCCTCGCCGCAGCTGGATGTTCAGCATCGGGTATAACTTCTAGATAGTAACAAATTAGATTCAAATATAAACAGAAAAAAGAAAAATGAAAAAGTATTTATTAGGTTTGGCGGTGCTCTTGATGGGCACTGCAGTGATGACATCATGCGATCCTGCCGAAGACGATCCTGAGACTTATCTCCAGGTGTATAGTACGGGCGCTTACGTTGTGAATTCTGGTAACATGTATAGCAAGATCGAGAGCTCTCTCACAGCTATCGACTATGCTTCAATCACAGCTACACAGAACGTATTCAAGACTGCTAACGGTCGTTCGCTCGGTAATACTGCTAATGACGGCATCGTATATGGCAACAAGATTTATCTTGCCGTAGACCAGAGCAACACCATCGAGGTAATCGACAAGAAAACCAAGCAGAGTATCAAGCAAATCAAGACTACAGACCTGCTGGGCAAAGCCGAGGGTGCTGAGCCTCGCCATATCATCGCTGACGGTGGCAAGGTTTATTTCACCACATACGGTGGCTATGTAGCTGCCGTGGACACCACAGATTTTGCTCTTCAGAAGAAGTGGCAGGTGGGCAACTATCCTGAGGGCTTGGTCATCGGTAATGGCAATCTCTACGTTGCCAACAGCAACTATGGTGCTGGTGGTGGAAACATCTCTTGCATCAATCTTTCCAACGACAATGTAGAGACAAAGAATATCGAGGGTGTGAACAATCCTACCAGCATCTATTATGCTTCGGGGCGTGTGTATGTTATCGACAACCCTGTGTATGGACCTGCTCCTGACTATGCGACCACTGGCGAGAATGCCCTCCGTGTGGTACTCTTCGACAAGGGCAAGTCACAGAAGGTGGCAGATGGCAACTATGCTGTATGTGTAACCCCTGGTGCTACAACACGTATGCAGGCGGCTCATCCTTATTTCTATGTGCTCAATGCACCTTTTGGCGGCACTCCTAGTGTGAGTGTGTTTACAGCAGGAAGTACACAACCACAGGCGATGACGCTCTCAGAGATGCCTGTGAGCCCATGCGGCATCTTCGCCGATCCATTGAACGGTCATATCTTCGTGCTCTCTTATAAAATGGGCGATAATGGCTATGCCGACTACAATGGCAATGGCTACGTGGTGGAGTATGACAGCGCAGGTCAGAAGCAGCATGAGTATGAGACTGGCGTAGGTTCTTGCGCTATGTTCTTTGACTCTGCCTACAAGACAGCATACGCAGAATAAGATGTCGCGAGACAGATGATTATATAACTCATCCAATCCATGGGGAAGTGTCGTTTCGGCGCTTCCCTTTTTTTTGTGTGTCGGGCAAAGTATATTTTTTTTCTCTAAATTAATGCCACATCTGTCATACTTGCACTTAACTCATTGATTATAAGCTGATAACGCGTGGTAATAAGCGCTTTTTTGTTGCCACCTTATTGCCACGCATTGCCACGGTAAAGAAGAAATTACGTCCCGATGTAGCATCTGATACGTCCCGACGTAATAACCGTTATGTCCCGACGTACAGCCAGATACGTCGCGATGCAGTTTCCGGAACGTCCTGACTGTCATCTGGTAAGGCTTTTTCCAACTTTTAGTGAGCCTCTTTTGAACTCCAAATGAGCCTCACTTGAACTTTACGTAAGTATTATTCCAACTTTACGTAAGCGTTATTCCAACTTTACGTAAGTGTTCTTTATCGGTAAATAACTCTCCGTCGGTAGAGGAATTAGACTTGGCTGCAATACGCTTTTTTTCTTGAATTACCAAGGAAAAAAATGTTTTCGTCATAAAATCAATAGATTTATTTTGTATTGTCTTCGAATTATATTATCTTTGCAAGCAAACTTTAAAAGAAAGGATATTTTATGGATGCAACTTATATTGACCTGACCATTCGCCTGTCTCTCGCCCTGCTTTTAGGAGGTGCGATAGGAATTGAGCGAGAATATCGTGCCAAGGAGGCAGGTTTCCGTACTCACTTTCTCGTGGCATTGGGAAGTGCGCTTTTCTGTGTCGTTTCCCAGTATGGATTCGGAATTGACTTAAAGGATTCTTCGCGTGTGGCTGCGCAGGTGGTTTCGGGCATTGGATTTCTGGGCGCCGGAACGATTATCTTCCAGAAGAACGTGGTGAGAGGATTGACTACTGCTGCAGGCTTGTGGGTGACGGCAGCCATCGGTCTGGCGTGTGGTACGGGAATGTATGTAGCTGCAGCTATTACCACGGCGATGGTGCTGCTGGGACTGGAAGTATTGAACTACTGGATTCCGCAGTTGGGAACAACTACCGTCGACTTGACCTTCTCCGCGCCATCGCGTGAAAGCGTGAAGGAGTTTATCAAGCAAATCAAGCAGAAAGGCCTGGAAGTTCATTCCTATGAGCTGAAAGAGCGCCGCTTCTCGAAGGAGGAATTTCTGGAAGCGAACATAGAAATCAAGGCAAAGCGCGATTTCCACACCATGGAGATTCTTGATTACATGAAAGATTTCTCGGATGTCACGATTTCAACGATAAAATAAAATAGGTTAGGAGGAAAAAAGTGAAGGAGCCAAGAACATTTGTCTTAGCTCCTTCACTTTTTTATGATGTTTTTTAGAAAATCCTTTTATGAAGTTTCATAAAATCCTTTGAAATCATTAGAAAAACCTAGCCAGATAGTCGTAGTGCTCGCCTTCTGCCACGAGTTCACCATGCAACCCGCAGGTTTCGGCGATGGATTTCAGTAATGGGAAATCCACGTAGAGCCAATCGAAACGGTCGCCCTTTACATCCTTGTAAATCATCTGATAATCAACTTCTCCGTAATAGGCTCCATTCAAATTGATGTCGAAACTTCCATCCTCATTCTCATAGATGTATTTCAGGTCGGAGGAATCGATGAGAATCTGACCGCCCGGATTCAGCAACGCCTTCAGACGCAGGAAGAGGGCAGGGAGATGTTCTATCTTTCCGGCAATTCCCGTTCCGTTCATCAGGAGGAGAATCGTATCGAAATCCGTTCCCAGATGATCATCGAAGAGATTGATGCATTCCGCATCCTTCACTCCTCTCAGCTTCATCGCTTCGCAACTTAAAGGCGAAATATCAATCGCCTTCACTGCCAGTCCCTTCTCCTGCAAGGCGAGCGTATGGCAGCCGGCTCCGGCTCCAATATCCAGCACCCGTCCCTTGGCAAGCTGCAAGGCCTTCTGTTCCAGCATCGGCATTTCCCGGGTGCTTCTGAACAGATGTTTCACTGGCATTTCGTCTTCCTCAAACATGGAAGAGAGCACTCTCAGTCGGGCCGCCTTCCCCTGCTGCTGGAAGTCGAGAATGGCTGCGCCCATCGGGTCTTTATCTGCTGATAATATTTCTGTATTCATTTTCTTTCTATCTGTTTTATCTTAAGTTTATTGAATTCTTCTGCAAAAATACAATAAAGTTTTGATAAAACAGATATATTTCAGAAAAAACTAATCAGTTTTTTACTCGTATCTGATTGCCTCGATAGGGTCGAGTCTTGCTGCCTTCTTTGCCGGATACCATCCGAAGAACACGCCCGTAAAGGTACAGACGGCGAAACTCATGATGATGCTCCAAGGCTCTATCTGAGTGGCTATGTGCAGGAAGGCATTCAGACTCAGCGACAGACTCACTCCCAGGATTACTCCGATGATTCCACCGGTTACAGAGAGCAGAATCGCCTCGATGAGGAACTGGTTCAGAATATCAATTCCCCTGGCTCCCACACTCATTCGAAGACCGATTTCACGGGTTCGCTCGGTAACGGAAACGTACATGATGTTCATGATTCCAATACCGCCCACCAGCAGGGAGATTCCTGCCACACTACCCAGAAGGATGGTGATGGTGGACATGGTGGAATTCATCATGCTGGAGATTTCCTCCTGCGAACGGATGTTGAAATCATCCTCATCTGCCTCGGTGGTCTCGGTGGCATCCTTCAGCTTATGGTTGCGGCGGAGGATTTCCGAAATCTGATCCTGAGCCGGCTGCGAAGCTTCCTCGGTAATGGCAGAACATACGATTCCGCCCAGATAGGTCTGTGCCAGGATTCGCTTCATCACGGTGGTGTATGGGGCGAGTACGAGGTCATCCTGGTCCATTCCCATGGAGTTGTAACCCTTCTTCTGGAGCACACCTATTACACGGAACGGGATGCTGTTGAAACGTACTACCTTGCCGATCGGGTCGCTGCCGTCGGGAAAAAGATAATCCACTACGGTCTGACCCAGGATGCAGACCTTGGCAGCTGCCTTGATGTCGGTATCGGTAAACATTTCTCCATCTGCCACCTTCAGCTGGCGGATGCTCAGGTAGTCCTGGTTCACGCCATAGATGGAACTCTGCGTATTGTTGTTGCCGTAGATCCACTGTCCCGAACTGTTTACGGTAGGCGAAATGGCACTGATGTAATTACAATCCTCCTTGATGCTCTCGTAGTCTGCCTGCTTCAGGGTCTCCATCGAGGAAGCATCCTGTCGCACACCGCCTCTCATGTCGGCACCCGGCGAAATCATAATCATATTACTACCCATCTCGGCGATGTTCGCCTTGATGCTCGCCTTACTTCCCTGTCCGATGGCAAGCATCGTAATCACGGCTGCAATACCGATGATGATGCCCAGGGCTGTGAGGAAGGAGCGCATCTTGTTTGCTGCTATCGCTCGAAGGGCTATCTTTAAAAGATTCTGATAATTCATTTACTTTGAACTTATTTACTTTGAACTTTGAACTTTGAGCTTTGAACTTTATGATTAGTAAAGCTGTTGAATTCTTCTCTCTTCACTCTTCGTTCTTCACTTCCCTTATTCGTCCGTATTGGCTGGCAGGGCGGCAAGGCCTTCTGCTGCCGAAAGGATGTGGTCATTATAGGTATCGCTGATGATGTGTCCGTCGCGCAATTCGATGTTGCGGCTGGAATACTTGGCGATATCCGGGTTGTGAGTTACGAAGATGATGGTTCTGCCCTCAGCGTAGAGCTTCTGGAAAAGGACAAGAATCTCGAAACTGGTTCTCGTGTCCAGATTACCCGTTGCCTCGTCGGCGAGAATCACAGCAGGATTGTTCACCAGGGCACGGGCGATGGCTACACGCTGCATCTGTCCACCCGACATCTGATTGCTCTTATGATAGAGTCTTTCGCCCAATCCTACAGCCTTCAGAGCTTCGATGGCACGCTGCTTCCGTTCTTCTGCATTGATGGCAGGATTGTACATCAGCGGCAGCTCTACATTCTCTACGCTCGTGGTTTTCGGCAGGAGATTGTAGTTCTGGAAGATGAAGCCAATCTTGCGGTTGCGCAGGATGGCTCTGTCGTTGCGGCTCATCTTGCGCACGCTCACGCCATCCAGGTAATATTCACCCTTGGAAGGGGTGTCGAGACAGCCCAGCTGGTTGAGCAGGGTGGATTTGCCGGAACCCGACTTACCCATAATGGTAACAAACTCGCCCTCGTAGATCTTGAAGCTTACGCCTTTCAGGGCGTGGACGGTTTCATCACCCACAAGAAAGTCGCGGCGCACGTTGTCGAGCTCTATCACCACCTTCTTGTTCTCGTTGCTATTTGATGTTTCAGACATAATTATTTTTTTATGGGATTTGATAGGAGTTAAGGAGTTATCGCTCCCTGCGGTCGCTGAGGAGTCAAGACAATAGTCTTTTAGGCGTAATTTTAAGCAGCAAGACACATGTCTTAACTCCTTAACTCCTTAACTCCTTAACTCCTTAACTCCTTTAACTTTATTTTTTCTTTCCTCTAGGACCCGGACCGCTGATCAGTCCCTGGCTCTGCTGTGGAGCATCCTCCTCTTCCGGAACTTTCACCACGATTTCCGTAACAATCTTATCGCCCTGCTTCAATCCCTTGGTGATTTCTGTATTGATTCCATCACTCTGACCGATGGTTACCGGATGAGCGGTGAGGGTGTTGCCATTCAATGTCCAAACCTTGTTTTTACCCTTGCAGTCTACAATCTTCATGTCCTTGCCCACGGTTTCCTTGGTAGGGGTAAAGCGGAGAGCCTTGTTGGCTACGGCGAGCACGCCGCTGCGCTCCTGGGTGTAGATGGTAACGTTGGCTGTAAGACCCGGTTTCAATTTCAAATCAGCATTTGGTGCTGAGATTACAACCTCGTAAGTTACTACGTTATTGGTAGTTGTAGCTTCCAGGCGCACCTGCTTTACGGTTCCTTCAAAGGTGTCATCAGGATAAGCATCTACGGTGAAAGTTACACGGTTGCCTTCCTTTACGCCGCCGATATCAGCCTCGTCCACATTGGCTACTACCTGCATGTTGGTCAAATCCTTTGCGATGGTGAAGAGTTCTGGGGTGTTGAAGCTGGCTGCTACGGTCTGACCTTCCTCTACGCTCTTCGAAATCACGGTTCCGTCGATAGGAGAGGTGATGGTAGCGTAGCCGAGGTTGGTCTGTGCTCTCTGCACGTTTTCCTTAGAAGACGCAACCTGCTCCTTAGCCTGGCGATAGGTGAGAAGGGCATTCTCGTATTCATCGGCGCTGACAAGTCCCTTCTTGTAAAGGGTTTTGTAGCGTTCCATATTGGCTGCCTGATAGTTCAGACTGCTCTGTGCGCTGGCTAGGTTTGCCTTCGCAGTATTCAGTTCGCTCAGGAGATTGGTCTTGTCGAGTTCTGCGATGACCTGTCCCTTCTTTACCTGGGAGTTGTAGTCCACATAGAGTTTGTTGACGATACCACTCACCTGTGTACCCACGGTTACAGAGGTCACCGCCTCGATGGTACCCGTAGCGGTTACGCTGTTCTGCAAGGTTTTCAGCGCCACTTTTTCCTCCTTGAAGTTAATATCTTCCTCCTTTTTTCCGCCCGACATCGCCCATGCCGCCACGGCAACGATTACTATCACCACGACAGCAATCCAGATTTTGCTAATTCTCAACTTTTTCATTTATATTCAGATTAATTTAATTCGAAATAATAAAACTTTTGTTTGGAAGAGGGAGAGTAAGGAGTTAAGGGAAGTTATCACTCCCTACGGTCGTTCGGGAAGTTAAGGGACAATAGTCTTTTTCGTAAACGTAGGGCATTTGTCCCTTAACTTCCCTCTAACTTCCCTATGCCCCTCCTTAAATATGTCCCTCCTTATAGAACTTCAACATATTGATGTTGAGGATGGCGAGGTATTTAGCCTGAAGCTCGTTCTGCTTCGCCTTGAGCAGGTTATCCTTTCCTGTTCGGAGCTCAACGATATTCTTCAATCCCAGCTTAAACTGCTCGCTCAGCAGATTGTAACTGGTCTGAGCACTCTCGCTGCTAACCTTAGCCGCCTTGAACTGACTCTGGTTAGTTGTTGCCTGCAACCAGTAATTCTCAATGGTAGAATAGAGCTGAGTCTGCTGGTTCTTCAGGTCGAGCTGAATGCTTTCACGCTGAATCAACGCCTTGTTCACCTGTGTCTTGGTAGATCGGTTCTCAAAGAGAGGAATGCTGACACCAATGCCGCCTCCAACATTGAAGTTGGTCTTCAGCTGCTTGCCCAAGCTTGTACTGTTCATGGAAGTATTGCTGGTCGTAACACCACCGTTGGCACTGATGGTAGGCAGCTTGCCCGCCTTTGCAATCTTAATACTCAAATCGTTCTGTGCCAATTGGTTTTGGAAGCTCTTGAACTCCGGACGATTGTCGAGTGCGGCTTCATAAATACCATTCAGGGCAGGAACCGCAGCGAGTGCCATCTCATCGGTAGTGTTAGGAATCTCGATGTCGAACGCCTCATCGCTTGTAATCTGAAGCAGTTCTTTCAGCTGTCGCTTGTAGTTCTTCACATTGCTTTCAGCCTGTACGATGTTGAATTCATCCTGTGCTCTCTGAGCGGTGAGCTGCGCCAGATCAGCCTTGCTCATCTTTCCAATCTTCACCATCTCCTTGCCTCGCTCTTCGTTCTGAAGGCTCGACTGATAGCTCTCCTTGTTCACCTGGATAGCCTCAGTAGAATAGAGAATCTGAACATAGAGCTGTGCAATCTGTTCCTGCAGCTTGATAGCCTGAGTGGCAGAATCAAGATCGGCAGCCTCGGCAGCAAGTTTGTTCAGCTTAATCTGATTGTGATTCTTGTTTCCGTTCCAGATGGTGTAGTTTCCCGATACGGAATAATTTCCATTGTAATAAACCTTGTCTATACTTGCTCTCGAGAAACCGTCTCCGCTGATTCCGCTAGCTACCCACGGCGTATAGTTCACGCTTTGGTTGGTGCTGGCACTGAGCGAAGGAAGCAATGCCGCTTTCGACTGTAGATAATCTTCTTGGGCGCTGGCCTTGGTAAGTTGCGTCTTCTGAAGAGAAATGTTGTTGGCAAGCGCATAGTCGATACAGTCTTTCAGCGACCATTGTTTTGCCTGCGTTGCTAATGGTGCCGCCACAAGAAGCAGAGCAGCCATTGCGTTTTTTACTTTTCCGTTCATAATCTTCTTCTATTTTCTTTTTATCTGTTTTATTTATTTCAGAAAGATATTAATCTGATTGCATTTAGACGGAAAAGTTTATCTTAAAGTTTCAATTTTAACAATCCTTGTGATTTTTGTGAAAAAATGGGAATGAAGAAAAAGGAATAAAAAGAAAATAAAAAGGAATAAAAAAGAGAAGTCCGTGGACAGGAAACCTTCCTGTCCACGGACTTCTCATTGAGTATTATTTATCTATCTGATTATCTGCTGCTTCTCAATATATCTCCCACCTTCTGCTTTTCGCTTTCAAAGCTGAATTGCTGATAGATGAGACTGGCATTCTGCAAGTCAACAATATGCGGAGCCATCATCCTGAGGGTTTTTATCTTGCCGTCATCAAATGTGAATATCTTCATCATGCGCACAACTTGAGCGCAAGAATAGTAGCAGCCGAGGCTTGCCACTTCTATCAGATCGTACTTGTTGTCATCAAAGCTTGCATTCTTCACTTTATTATATAGTCTGGAGAAAGTAGCATCGTCGAGACAATAGCCATAGTTCATTCCTAGATTGGGATTATAAACTCCGTCGAATGAAGGAGGAACAGGATGTTGAGGCTGCTGAGCATTCGACTGCTGGCTGTTCGGTTCTATGATCCTCGTGTTGTATTGCACCACCTTCCCGTTTCTGTCGAAGAAAACCGTGATGTATTTGGAATCTCCAAACAGATAATTATATTTGTCATATTCCCATTTGTCCCCATACATGTCGAAACTGGTGAGCTTAGGTTCTCCGAGAATGGCAATCACTTCCTGCTTGGTCATTCCCCGCTCCACGTTTCTTTTCCCCTTAGCCGAAGCTGAGAGGCATACGGCAAACATCAATATGGTTGTGGTGATGAGTGCCATTACTTCATTTCTTTTCATAAGCTAAACTGTTTTTTATAAGTTATTATATTGTTTTATGGTTGCAAAAGTACTACTTTCTTTTGAAATAAAAAGAGGAGGATTCCCTAAAGTAGAAGGGAAAATCCCTATCTTTGTATAGACAAGAAAAATCCGTGGACAAGAAAAATTTCCTGCCCACGGACTTTTTATATAATATTTGTAATGATATTCTTACGCCTTGAAACTCTCCAAGTCTTCTGCCTTGAAGTTCTGGATGTATGCTGAATGACCGAGAACTTCCTCCTCTGCCATGCGAACATATACGTTGGCACTCTTGGCAAACATCTCTGGTGCCTTGGTAGCATCATCGAGGATGAGGAGAGACATTACGATGTCGCCAGTCATGTTGTAGAGACGGCGAGCCAGGAAGTCGTGAACTGCCTGATCGTTTGCCTCCTTCACCTTGTTGATGGCTGCCTCGTAAAGTTCTACGAGCTTAGCAACACGCTCCTTCAATGGCTTCAAGTCATCTGATACCTCATTCTCCAACATCTCCTTGATAATGCTGAGATAAGTACCGTTGGTGATGTAGCGGATGGCTGCAACAACCTGAAGCTGGGTGGTACCCTCGTAGATAGAGAAGATGCGGGCATCACGGAACAAACGCTGGCACTTGTACTCCATGATGAAACCAGAACCACCGTGGATGCTGATGGCATCGTATGCATTCTGGTTGGCATACTCTGAGTTCATACCCTTAGCCAATGGAGTGAATGCATCAGCCAAGCGGGTGTATTTCTTCATCTCCTGACGCTCCTCTGGAGTGAGCTTAGTGTCGCGGGCGATGTCTTCCAAAGCCTTGTAGATATCTACGTAGCGAGCGCAGCAGTAGAGGAGTGAACGGCCTGCATCCAACTTAGCCTTCATTCTTGAAAGCATGTCGTATACGGCTGGGAAGTTGATGATCTTCTCACCAAACTGAGCACGCTCCTTGGCATAAGCCAAGCCCTCATTGTAAGCTTCCTGCTCAACACCTACACTCTGAGCTGCAATACCCAGACGGGCACCATTCATCAGAGCCATCACGTACTTAATCAAACCGAGACGGGTGTTACCGCAAAGCTCTGCCTTGGCATTCTTGTAAACCAACTCGCAGGTAGGAGAACCGTGAATACCCAACTTGTGCTCGATGTGACGAACGGTTACGCCACCATCACGCTTGTCGTAGATGAACATAGAAAGACCACGACCGTCCTTGGTGCCTTCTTCAGAACGAGCCAGAACCAGGTGGATGTCTGAGTCACCATTGGTGATGAAACGCTTCACACCATTCAGACGCCATGTGCCGTCCTCATCCTGTGTAGCCTTCAGCATCACGCGCTGCAAGTCAGAACCTGCATCAGGCTCAGTCAAGTCCATACTCATGGTCTCGCCAGCGCAGATGCGAGGGATGTACTTCTGGCGCTGCTCCTCAGAACCGAACTCATAGAGTGTATCGATACAGCTCTGGAGAGACCAGATGTTCTGGAAGCCTGCATCGGCAGCAGCGATAATCTCTGAAGCCATAGAGAAGATGGCGTTAGGCAGGTTCAAGCCGCCGTAACGGCGAGGCATTGACAAGCCCCAGAGGCCAGCCTTGCGGGTAGCATCGAGGTTCTCGAATGTCTTGCTGGCATAAATCATGCGGCCGTTCTCCAGGTGTGGACCTTCGAGGTCAACATCCTCAGAGTTTGGTTCGATGATGTTAGCAGCTACATCGCCGGTAATATCCAGCAATCGCTTGTAGTTCTCGATGGCATCCTCGTAGTTGACTGGAGCATCTTCAAACTGGTCTTTTTCTACATAATTTCTTTCCTTCAAGTCCACAACACGCTTCATGAGCGGATGGTTCAAGTGGAACTCTATTTCAGGATGGTCTGTATAATAATTAGCCATTTTGCTTTTCTTATTTAAATAATGTGTAATGCAGATTACTTAGAATTCTGCTTGTAGTACTTGATGAGCTTAGGAACCACATCCTCAACATTGCCGTTGATAACGTAGTCGGCAATCTTGTTGATTGGAGCATCAGGATCGTTGTTTACAGAGATGATGATGCCTGAATCCTGCATACCGGCGATGTGCTGAATCTGACCAGAGATTCCGCAGGCGATATAAACCTTAGGATGAACGGTAACACCAGTCTGACCAATCTGACGGTCGTGATCTACCCAGCCTGCATCTACGGCAGCACGGGAAGCACCTACCTCGCCATGGAGGAGATGAGCCAACTCGAAGAGCTGGTCGAAACCTTCCTTGCTTCCTACACCATAACCGCCGGCTACAACGATGGCAGAACCCTTCAGGTTGTGCTTGGCAGCCTCTACGTGGTGGTCGAGTACCTTCACTACAAAGTCTTCAGCAGGAACATACTTGCTTACCTCTGGATAAACCACTTCCTTCTTGCACTCACCCTCGTAGATGCTCTTCTGCATCACGCCGGAACGTACGGTAGCCATCTGTGGACGGTGCTCTGGGTTTACGATGGTAGCCACGATGTTACCACCGAAGGCAGGACGAATCTGATAGAGCAGACCCTCATAGTGCTTGCCGCTCTTCTTATCGTCGTAATCACCGATTTCAAGCTCAGTACAGTCGGCTGTCAAACCGCTGGTCAATGAAGAAGAAACACGAGGACCGAGGTCGCGACCGATAACGGTAGCACCCATCAATGCAATCTGAGGCTTCTCCTCCTTGAAGAGGTTGACGAGAATGTCGGTATGTGGAGCTGAAGTGTATGGGAACAATCCCTCAGCATCGAAAACAAATAATTTATCTACACCATAAGGGAGAATCTGATCCTCTACCTGACCCTTGATGCCGGTACCAGCCACGATGGCATGGAGCTCCACGCCCTGTTGGTTAGCGAGCTTACGACCCTTGGTGAGCAATTCCTGAGATACTTCGGCAACGGTTGTGCCTTCTACCTCGCAATATACAAATACGTTGTTCATTGTCTTTTCAAAATTATCCGATAATACTTTCGTTCAACAATTCCTTCATCAGTCCGTCGATGTCCTCATCGCTGCTGGTCAAGGTCTTGCTTTCCTTAGCCTGGAACACGATGTTCTTCACGGCCTTCACCTTGGTAGGTGAACCGCTCAAACCGCACTGTGCAGGGTCGCCGTCAACATCGGCAACGCTCCACTGGTTCAGAGTGAGGTAAGGGCGCTCTTCATAGAGGTTGGCCCAAGGCTCATCACCCTTGCGCTCCATAGGGCAGGTAGCGTATTTATATTTCATAACGAGCTTCACGTTGCATGGGCGACATGGAGCAGCACTTCCGTTTACGGTAATTACCAATGGCAATGGAGCCTCTACGGTCTCAACACCGCCATCAATGAGACGGCGGATAGTAGCCTTGCCATCCTCTACCTTGAGGATTTCCTCTGCATAAGTAACCTGGTTCAATCCCAGCTTCTGAGCCACCTGAGGACCCACCTGAGCAGTATCACCATCGATAGCCTGGCGACCACCGATTACGATGTCAACGTCACCAATCTTCTGGATTCCGGTAGCAAGGGCATAGGAAGTAGCCAATGTGTCAGCACCGGCAAAGAGTCGGTCGGTAAGCAACCAACCCGTATCTGCACCACGATAAAGACCCTGGCGGATGATTTCGCCAGCACGTGGAGGACCCATAGTCAAAATACCAACTGTAGAACCTGGATTCTGCTCTTTCAATCGGAGAGCCTGCTCCAATGCGTTCAAATCTTCAGGATTGAAGATTGCAGGAAGGGCAGCGCGATTTACTGTGCCTTCGGCGGTCATCGCATCCTTACCCACATTTCTTGTGTCAGGTACTTGCTTGGCAAGTACTACGATTTTTAAACTCATATCAATTAATGGTTATTGTTAAATTTTTCCTAAGTTTGTTAGTGCTTGATTCTCAAGATGTCTGTTTTCGAGTTCATAGTCAGACGGTAATCTGTCCGATACAGGACTTTCAAATGTCCATATTGGGTCAAAACACAGCCGCAAAAGTAACACTTTTTTGCGTGTTACCCAAATATTTCGTTAGAAAAATGCACAAAATAGGATAGTTTGTGCGCAAAATGGAATATTTGTGCAGGTTTTTCTTGGAAGAATGAAAGAAAAGTTGTAGTTTTGTAGGCAAAAGATTCATGTCTTGGAAACTGAGGGACAGAAGTCTTGGAAACAAAAAGAATAAATCTAAGAAAAGTAGCTTAAATAATAATGAAGAAAGTTTTTGTAAGTGGTTGCTATGACTTGCTGCATAGCGGTCACGTTGAGTTTTTCCGCCAGGCGTCTCAGTATGGCGACTTATACGTAGGTATAGGTTCCGACCAGACGATTCTCGGCTACAAGCATCATAAGACGTTCTATCCCGAGCAGGAGCGCCTTTTCATGGTGAAGTCTATAAAATATGTAAAGGATGCCTTTATCAACCAGGGTGATGGCATTATGGATTTTATTCCGACGGTGGATTTTGTGAAGCCTGACATCTTCGTGGTGAATGCAGACGGCAGCAGCGAAACCAAGCGCAGGTTCTGCGAGGAGCGAGGCATTGAGTATGTTGTGTTGCAGCGCACGCCTGCCGAGGGCCTGAAGGCACGTTCCAGCACCGACATCAAGGATTCCACCTGCCAGCTTCCTACCCGTCTTGATTTGGCAGGCACCTGGATAGACCAGCCTTACGTCAGCTGCCATGCTCCGGGCTGGGCGATAACCATGTCGCTGATTCCTACCTTCGAGGTACGTGAGCGTTGCGGTCTTTCTACTTCTACCCGCAATATGATCAAGAAGATCTGGCCGGTGAAGTTGCCTGATATGAATCCGGAGATTCTTGCTAAGCTGGTGTTCTGTTTCGAGAACGATCCTGAGCGCAGCGATGGTATTGTGAGCGGGGCACAGGATTCCATAGGAATCTGTATGCCTGGACTGGTACGTCATTATTATGACAACCGTTTCTGGCCGGATAAGTTCGAGACCTGTCTTGACGAGGACGTTCTCACCTGGGTGGAGAGTCATGTCTGCATGATTCCGATGGAGCCACGCCGTCCGGGCTGTTCCGTGGTAGAAGGCAAGGACATTACCGAGCCAAAGGTGAAGAATCTTGCCAAGGCAGCCGATGACTGTTGGAATGCCATTCTCCGAAAGGATTTCCCAGCCTTTGCCTCTGCCTTCAAGGCGTCGTTTGATGCTCAGGTAGCCATGTTCCCAGCCATGATTCAGGGTTGCGTTCAGGGCTTCATAGATAAGTATTCCGTCCTTCCTGAGGTTCATGCATGGAAGATGCCGGGAGCTGGTGGCGGCGGCTATCTGGTACTGGTTGTTGATGATGTGAAGGCATTTGCCGAAAAGCATCCGGAGACTATTGATTTGACGATTAGAAGAAAGTAGCGAGGGCGGTTGAACCATCAGCCCTGTGTATAGATTAGGCACGGATAGCACGGATTTTCCTTTAAACTATAAATGCGCTTTTTGCATTATCGTCTAAAATCTCCGTGTAATCCGTGCCTAAAATCTGCTACACCCTCTTATTCGAAGCTTTTCAGTCTTGCAATATATTTGCCGAGAATATCGAATTCGATGTTCACCACGGTTCCCACTTCGATGTTGCAGAAGTTGGTGTTCTCTCGTGTATAAGGAATGATGGCAACGGTGAAGGTGTTGTCGGTAGGCTCGCAGACGGTGAGCGAAACGCCGTTAACGGTAACGCTGCCCTTGTCGACCGTGAAATAGCCTTTTCTAGCCATTTCCTTGTTGAGCTCATATTCGAAAGTAAAATAAGTAGAGCCATCAGCGTCTTTCATTGCGATACATTTGGCAGTCTCGTCCACGTGTCCCTGTACGATATGACCATCCAGACGGCCGTTCATCACCATCGAACGTTCCACGTTTACCTTGTCGCCCACCTTGAGCAGCCCCAGATTACTGCGGTCCAGGGTTTCCTTCATGGCGGTAACAGTATAAGTACCGTCCTTGATTTCCACCACGGTGAGGCAGACGCCGTTGTGCGCCACGCTCTGGTCTATTCCGAGTTCATTAACAAAAGAACATTCCAGCGTAAAGTCGATGTTCTCCTTATCATGCTTGATAGCCACGACAGTGGCCATTTCTTCTACAATTCCACTAAACATAAGCTTTCTTCTTTATATATTTTATTTGAGGTGCAAAGTTATTGCATTCGATGCAAAAGACCAAATTATTTAAGTTCTTTTGATATTAAAATGTATATGAATTTGCGTATGTCCCGATTTTTTTGTACTTTTGCATCGAGTTAAGTAAGGATAAGTATGACAAGAAAAGAACAGTTTGTATCATTTTGTAGCAGCATGTGCTGCTTTTGATTTCTTTGTGTGTAATGACCCTTGGTGTGGCAGTGTGTGTAAGAAGTATGTTGGGGTCGAGTGTGATTTCCACTTTGCCGTATGTTTTTGAGACGGCAGGCAAGCAGGGCTTAGGCGTTCCTAAGCTTACCATCGGTCAGTATACTTATATCATGAATGGTGTCTTGGTGTTGGGGCAGATACTTGTTCAAGCAGAAGTAACAGGAATAGATATAGTGAATGCTATATATAATAAGGTATAAGGGCATGAGGATTTCCTTCTCATGCCCTTATTTCGTATGAATGAGTAGTCGAAATTTTCGTCTATACTCGAAAAAAATCATTAGAATTCGTACTTTTTGCCCAATATCTTATTGATGCTTTGGATGAGGATGTGGTAGGCAGGATTGCCCATGGCTCCGTGCCCATGACCGGCTATCTCATAAAGTTTTGTGTCGGGACGACCTACAAGATTCATCATTCTCCACATATAGGCATTCTCCTCGTATCTGCCAAAGAGTTCTATGTTTCGGTCGCCCGTTATCAGGATGAGTGGGGCGGCATCTTTTCTTACGTGGAAGAGGGGAGCATACTTGTCGATGATAGGCTGGAGGTTGTCGATGCCATTCATCTTGCGATAAGCGAAGTGGCTAATCATCTGACCGCTGAATGGAATCAAACCAGCGATATCGTTGGCATCCACCCCATATCGATTGAGCCATTCCTTGTCCAATCCGAGCATTGCTGTGATGTAGCCGCCAGCCGAATGACCAGAAACAAAAATCTTCTTGTTGCTGCCATTATACTTGTCGATATTTTTGAATACCCAAGCCAAGGCAGCTGCGCAATCATCCAAGCATTGGTCGATGGTGACGGTTGGGAGCAAGCGGTAGTTCACGCCTACGATGGTATAGCCTTGGTTCATCAGTTGTGAAGGCAACTGCTTGCTGCCACTGGTGAGTCCGCCGCCATGAAACCAAACTACGACAGGGCAGTCCTTCTGCTTCTTGTCGTAATAGATGTCGAGCTTGCATCGCTCATTGACGTAAGCATCCTTGTTGCTCTTGTACTGAATGTTGTTCACGATAGTGGCTTCATTCTTGCTTGCGCTTTGTGCGCTGATGCCCAGTGTGCATATAGCCAAGAGCATCGTCAGTAAGATTTTTCTCATTGTTTGTCTATTTAATTGGTTATTTCTATTTTATTTGTTTTATTTTTATATCATAATCGGTACTACTTCCTCTTCCGAAGGCCAATGGGGCAGATAGAGCAGGGGACGAGGAGTCCCGCCCCGCCCAGTCCAGTCTATCTTCTTTACATAGTCGAAGTCGGGAGGACCGAAGTCAAAGCTTCTGCCGTAGAGGACTATGGCTCCCCGACCTTCGTCGATTTTCCATTGTCTACCACCATAAGTGCATTGCTCACCAGGGGCAAGCATATCTCGATGCAAATAGACGTGGCCGAACTTCAGCACTCCGTCTCTATTGATAATGAATTTCTGAAACATGTTTGCAAAAAATGTTGTCTATAAAATCATTTGATGGCCTTTTTAGGGCATACGTTTGAGCACATTCCGCATAGGATACATTCGCTGGATTTCACTTTCTTGCCTTCTGATATGTACGACATCACGTTGACATCCATTGGACAATGCTTGTTGCAGGTTCCACACGAAATGCAAGGGTTGCCTGATGGGGTGGGTTGTATTAACGAAACTTTGGTTTGACATTTCATGAATAAAGACACTGGACAAGCTATTTTGCAAAAAGCTCGCCTCTTCCTGTATTTGAAAGCCAACCAAATTGCCAAACCATAATAGATGGTATTGCTGATGACGAAACAGATGAGAGAGCCAGGCTTCCCTTGCACGAGCCAAATGTGATCGCTCGGCAGTTCGTTGATGTTCATGCTTACCCAGTCGTATCCCAACCATACAAGAGACAGGGGAATGCCAATGTTGATGATGAGGGCAAGATAGCGGTATCGGGTAAGATGTGTCGGAGTCTTTCTGTTTTCCTTGATGGGAAGCCATTCCATGAGAGCGGCTGTCCAACAAGCCCATCCGCAGAAACCTCTTCCCCAGATGAAAGGACCAAAAATCTTGGCAATACAGAAATGGATGAAGACACGCACAATCATTCCTGTTTGCAAGAACAGCAACAAGTAGAAAACGAATTCTTCCAGTTGCAAATTCTCACGTTGACAGATGCCAAGGAACAGTAGAAACAATGGTGAAATCATCAAGAGACAAATTCTTCGTCCCAAGTCTTTCTTGATGCCTTTACGCTTAATGGCTATCAGGCAGCCCAATGTAATACTAAATCCTATCCAAGGGAAGATGAGCAAGAATCCCCACCAACCAGCGAATGTGTATAGTGTCAATCCTATGGTAGCTCCAATCAGGAAAGGTATGCAGCATTTTTGCAATTGGAGAAGAGTGACGCGAGATAATATCATTTTCTTCATTGTCTTGATAATTTATTAATTATTCATCCTTTTTCTTAATCATCCAACTTCTTTTTGCAAAAGTACGGAAAATAATCGATATATATTTGCTTTATTGCCATATTTTTTATATTTTTGCACATTATAATATATGCACATGATAAATGTGATATACATGTCTTTCCAAAACTCCACCGAATATGAAGAATAATGAAACCCAAATGTCGCAAAACAATGACTTCGATGGTCTTGTAGCCCATATTCAGCAAACGCAAGATGTATTGCAGAACAATGCTCGCTTAGTGATTAATCGCCACGTCACAGCCAAGGCTTGGTTGACGGGGTATTATATTGTGGAGTATGAGCAGAAGGGAGCTGATAGAGCAAAGTATGGTGAAAAATTGTTGAAATGCCTTTCTGGAAGACTTGGTAAAAAGAAGTATAGTGTGACAACATTGAAAATCTATCGTCAATTTTATCAAGTATATTCACACTTGGATAAAGAGGTTGCTGGCTTCTTGTTGTCTCAAAGTCAAATTGGACAATCGGTGACTGACCAATTGCAAATAGCTGATTTAAAGCGAAATAGAATTGGTCAGTCACTGACTGACCAATTTGAAAATGTTGCAGTATCTGACAAAATAGCTCCATTGTCAGTAAAGTCAAACTTGCTTTTTAATAAGTTGTCTTTTACTCATTTAGTTGCCATTCTCCCTATTACTGACCCTCTGGAGCGTGCTTTCTACGAGACGATGGCAATTCGTGGCACTTGGAGTGTTAGAGAATTGCAACGCCAGATTGATTCCAACTATTATTTCCGCAGTGGATGGAGTCAAAAGCCTGAAGCGTTGGCGAAGTTGGTGGAAGGCAAGGCTGAGACAGATACGCTCGCCCTTGACATCAAGTCGCCATTTACCTTTGAGTTTTTGGGCTTGCAAGCCAAGGATGTAGTGGAAGAGTCTGACTTGGAGACAGCCCTCATCACCCATCTTCAAGACTTTATCTTGGAGCTTGGTATGGGCTTCTGCTTTGAGGAGCGTCAGAAGAAAATGTTGATTGACGACCGCTATTTCAAGGCAGACCTAGTCTTCTATCATAGGATATTGAAACGTCATGTCATCATCGAATTGAAAGCGAATCGCCTGAACTATGCCGATGCCGCCCAGCTTCACATGTATCTTGCTTACTATCGCAAGAATATCATGCTGCCAGATGATAACCCACCAATCGGTATTCTCCTTTGCTCGGAAGTAGGACAGGAAATGGCAGAGTATTCTTTGCTTGATTTGGATGAGAGTGTGTTTATCTCCAAGTATCAACTCAATGTGCCTTCAAAGGAACGAATGACAGAGTTCTTGCGTAAGGAAAATGAGGGACTATATAATAAGGTATAGGAGCAGCAAAATTAGATAACACAGTTTAGGTAACAATAAAAACATTTGAAGACAATGGAAATCAAGGAAGGATATATGCCCTTCATGGGCTATCAAACATATTATCGTATCGTAGGTAAAACAGAGGAGGGCAAGAGCCCTATCATCCTCTTGCATGGTGGACCAGGCAGTACCCACAACTATTTCGAGCTATTGGATAGGGTAGCGGAATCAGGTAGAGCTGTCATCATGTACGACCAGTTGGGCTGTGGCAACTCATTTGTGGAGGGACATCCCGAACTCTGGACTCCTGAGACTTGGCTCAACGAACTCTGTGCGCTCATCGACTATCTCCACATCGACCATTTTCATCTCTTGGGACAGTCGTGGGGTGGCATGCTCGCCATCATCTATCTGATAGAGAAGCAAGCAAAGGGCGTGAAGTCAGCCATCCTCAGCAGTACTCTTTCGAGCAGCAAGCTTTGGGCAAGTGAGCAACATCGCATGATTAAGTTTATGTCGGAGGAAGACCAGCGTGCCATCGCTGAGGCTGAGGCGAAGGATGACTTTTCGAGCGAGGCGTATGCCAAGGCGAATGAACACTTCATGCTCCTGCATTGTGCCGGTGAGGTGACGGAGGATAGTCCAGAGTGTCTTCGCCGGAAGAAGCGTGCTGGTGCTGAGGCTTATCTCTATGGTTGGGGACCAAATGAATACACTCCTACTGGTACGCTCCGTGATTATGATTACACCGACCGCCTTGGCGAGATACAAGTGCCATGCTTGGTGATGAGTGGCACCAACGACCTCTGCACTCCATTGGTAGCAAAGACACTTTATGATGGTATCCAAGATTCCAAGTGGCATCTCTTCGTAGGAGCCCGACACATGCCATTTGCCGAGCAAAACGATGAATATTGCAAGGTGTTGGAAGAATGGTTAGGGGAGAAAGATTAGGCTTCTTCAAACTTTAGAAAAATGGAATTTCATCCAATCGATTGGACAAATTAAAATAAAACCGTCCAATCGATTGGATGAAATGTATAGAATCAATAATCAATATTAGTAACTTAAAGAGAGCTTTTCTCTTTTTCTGGTGCAAAGGTAGTAAGTTATTTCCAAACTTGCAAGAAGGCACGATTAGGTTACTCAGTTTCCCTGAGGTTACTATTACTGATAATGAATGGCTTGTGAAATGTAGATTTAACGATAATTAATGTGAACAAGCTATGTTAATAGAGAAACTATTGCTTCTTGAGAGTTAAGTTAGGCTCTATTCCATTGATGCCAAGTCCTAGAATGTTGGTTACTTCCCTGCATCCACAATCACAATTCTTAGCCGATGAACATCCATTGCAGACTGTAGGCTGATAAGAGCGGAATGCAAATTTATTCCAATAATCAGTATCCTTAATCCAAGGTTCTTCGCATACATTTCCTACGATGTGAGGAGAATGATTGCAGGTTCTTATTTGTCCTGCTGGATCAATAACGAAGAATCCTTTTGCCGCAGCGCATAGATACCCTACATGTATTCTTTTGTATGAATTAGCAGAAGCTATGATGCACTTTGGTATTTCTGTACCCACATTTCCATAGCGATTAGCTAGTGTTAGTACTTCTTCTGCAGTATCAAGCATTCCGTTGATTTGCTCTGTGGAAAGGCAAAGCTCATTCATATATTTCAAACCACGCCCACCAGGCAGAAAACGGTTGAGAAGAATTTCTGTAGCTCCATTGATGAGGGCAAGCGATATGGTCTCAAATAGCTCATAATAGTTCTTTTTTGTAACGGTAATGTTTGCTGTGCATTCTAAGCCGATTTCTTTGGCTTTCGAAAAGTATTCTAACACATAATCTGCATTAGCAACTCCTGTATGCTCTTCAAATGATTGGTAGCCAGGAAGGCTCATGCTAAGATGAACATTCATTTCCTTGAAGAATTTGAGTTGTTCTTCATTCATGAGTTTTCCATTGGAGATGAGTATGATTGGATAATTCATCTTCCTTTGGTTGCCAATCATTCGGATGTGTCCGATGATTTCATGAAGATCATCTCTTAGCAATGCTTCTCCGCCAGACAAAGAGAAAGTCTTTACCCCATAGTCATATAGTTTTTCTATTACCCATTTCCATTGAGTGGTGGATAGTTCCTTTCCTAATGGATATGAAGAGTTAGGCGCATACCAAGGGCATGAGCAAAACAAGCAATGGTGATTGCACCTATATGTCAGTTCCAAAGCGACTGACTTCGGAAGTATGGGTATGCTATTCTTCATTGCTATCATTTTCGTTTATTTCTATTCCCGTCATTCTCTTGATAGTATCTTGCTCATCCATGATGCTATGGTAGCGATCATAACTATCTTCAAAATAAGACTCTCCTTTTAAGAATGCCAATACGGCTTGATAGTCATAAAGTGATTCCATATCAGTTATAGCTTGATGATAGTCCTTGTCGCTTTTTGTCTTGAAGCAGAAAAGATGGTACGCATTTTCCTCACAGATATCATCTTCGGAAGTAAATGGTAAATCGAAAAACTCTGCTTCTTCCTTCGCTTCTAGGGCGCATGAACCACATATTACTTCAAGAGACGCATCATATCCCAAATCTTTTATCTCTTTGATGATGGAGTTGAACATTTCTTCATCACTGTGGAAAGCTTGATAGGTCAATGGACGATGGCAATGTTGGCATATTGTGGAAAAACTATCTATCATCGAAGGTTCATAGCACATGGCTCCCATGTGATTTGCCAGATACGTTGGCAGCTTTTGAGCAGCTAGTTCCTTTAGCTGCTCAATAAGCTCTTCTCTGTTAAGTGAATGTTTAATATTCCTGTTACTTTTTTCTCTTGATAGGAGAGAGGTTAAACAATAATTTATCTATGTCTTCTGCTGACATGTCTTTGAAGAACTCTAGAAGTTCCTCTTGTCTGGGCTGTCCCATGGTTAGACGGTAGAGGCGTAATACAGACTTCATGTGTCTGTATCTATCATAGTCCATGCTCAGAGGATAGAGTGGTACAATAGATTCGATATACTCTCTGTCAGTTTCAGCTATGCTTTTTAGCATATCTTGTGGAATCGACCAATAGGGAACTAGCTCGCAGAAGCCCTTATCTTTTGCTTCGGTTCTTGCCAAATCAAACATCTCATTCCAGGTATATGTCTCAGGGTGGAACTTGGCTACGTTTCGTCTTACAAACAAACTCTTGTATCGATCTATTCTTCCTTCTCTCTGCTCCATGTCTTGTGGATTGGATGAGATGTTCCAGTGCATGATTTTACGGCAATACCAATGGAAGTCAAGACCTTCTTGTCCTACGCTTGTTGAGGCTAAGACGAATGGACGAAAAGGAGAGTTGAATGCCAAACGAACATCATTTGCCCTGTTGGTGGCTTGATCTGTCATTCTAATGTTGCCATAAGGCATAGCGTAATGAGTGCGGATTCTCCATTTCTTTTTCTTCTCTTTGCCAAATGACTCGGTAGTATCAATCTCTTGATAGTTTCGATCGATGAACGATTCTATCATTCTTTTCTGAATCATTTCTACATTTCGCTCACCATTACTTCTTTCATCTATCATATAGGCGAACTCATCCAATACGGCTTGCAGATTGCCCATCACGCAATAATCGATGACTTGCTTGAAGTAGGTTTGAACGCTCTTCTTGTTGTAGAGTATGTCTATGACGGCTGCATTGTATCTACGGTTGAAGATATTATTGCAGAATTTTGTTGCTGCTTCTTGGGCTAAGTCTTTGTTGCCCAATAGACGATAAAAGCAAATACCAGGTGAACCTATAGCCATATTGACCAAAGTGTCTAAGCCGTCTTCGGATATTAGGATTTTCTCTCCTGCATTCGAATCTAAAAGTCTTATGGCTTCCAAAAGAAACTTTGCTGTTGTTGGCTGCTCAACTAAGGTGAGTCGGCCTGTGTTCTTTATATTCTCCTTTATGTTGGCTCTTACTTCTTTGATGTCTTGTCCAAGGTTGGTTTTTGGATTATAGGCATCTGTCAAGAAATCAGAGCTGCAAGTTACCAGTTCCAAGCTTTCTCTACGTAATCTTCCTGTTCCGGCTTTTTCTCCCTGTTGTTTATCAAGTGCATCCTTTTCGGAATTTTCTTTCGTGTTTGTATATGTGGCAGATGGAAATGCACGGCTGATACTCTTTTGCTCGACGGCATAGGAAATCATACAAGCTATCATACGTGGTACCATTTCCCATGCAGAAAAGACCAACACCTTGGAAAAGTCATGGTTCTTGGCAAACATGTTGTTGGCTGGTATCTTGTAATAAGGGTGAGACGCTGGAATCCAAAATAGTTGCTCTCCATGCTTTTCACCTTTTTCATCAAATAGAATGTTGCTTAGTTTGGATAATTTTGCATTGCATAATGGAATGTCGTTATATTTATATATATCATTTGTCTTCAACAGAAGTCTTTGTTTCTGCATATTGCTATTCCATGGATTCTCAACGTATGCTTTTACAAGTTTCTCCTTTAGCTTATATTTATCCATGAAGGACAACAAATAAGGAGAAGATTTGGCGTATTCCATAGGCAAAGTTTTTACGCTGAATCTTCCTTCGCTCATTTTGTTGCATTCATCAATAACCTCTTGCATTTGGCAATAAGACACAATATCCCCTGTACTGATTTTCAAGTGGGTGTCATCTTGGGCAGAATTGCGGTAACGCTCAGTTCTGCTCATGGCTTGATACATTGTTTCCTCTGCTATGTTCTTTCTAGCAATGAGTATGTCTAAGTTATCCGATGAGATGTGGCACAATTCTTTTGAATAGTCATGCCAAACCTGTTGGAATGTAATGTCCTCTCTGCTGTCAAAGAGAAAATCTGTCAACTTGTTGAAGTCTTGATATTGAGTGTCTATCTTGTTTTCATTCAATTCCTCCAAAGTCGTGAATGGTTTGTAAGGTGTGGCAGACACTAACAATATGAAAGGACCATCCTCTTTTCCAAAAAATGTACGTGTTAGCATAGCCTCTTCGCTATTCCCTTCCAAGTCAAGAAGTGAACTGAAGCGTTGGAACTCATCCATGATAACCAAATCGGGATTAAGTTCTTTCATGCTAATTTTGCAGAAGATGATTCTGAACTGAGTGATGGCTCTGTTCTTGGTGTTATAGTCAGCTTTTTCCTCTATGGCTTTGAGAAGTAAATTCTTAGCCTCTTGATAGTTGTCATCCTTTACCACTTCTTTGCAGATGTTTTCTCTGTATCCAGTGCATACCTTTTCTATTTCAGTGACTTCGTTTTCGTATTTTTTGATGGTATTTTCCCAATTGTCGTTATTTGCTTCATAAATGTTTAGACGATTCTTCAATGCCTTCGTATGTTCTTTGAAGTCTTTCACATGGCTAAGTATAGCGAACATCAGCGCACGTTCGTTCATGTTGCCCGCTGATGTTTGGAGATTGAAAGATGTACCAGGTGTGAGAGGAATCAATATGCTAGGTTTGTCCTTCTTAGCCTCGATTAGCTCTTTCACCTTTTTAGCCACGATGAAGTGCTGCATGGACAATCTGCTTTCTTCTATGTTCATGACATCCTCTATTCCCAAGTTTTCTGTGTTTTGCTTTACGATATTGGCGTTGGAGCAGATATACACTACTCGATAGGTGTTGTCGTCCCATATACCATATTCATCGCTTAATTCTCCAACTGCTTGAATGACACCTTTGGACACGATAGTCTTACCCAGTCCCACTTCGTCTGAAAGCAGAACTCGGCGTTGCTTCTTGCTTTTGAATATATCAACGATGTGTTTTACCGTTGCCTTTTGAAAATCCTTTAATTCCTTTTCCATCATTATTTCTGTTTTATGGCTTCCTTAAAAGTTTTGTAGATCTCTAGAAATTCTTGGGTGTATTCTTCTTTGCCGATTTTTCTGATGACATCCTCTATCTCTATGAACTTTTTGGGATTGTTGCTAGCAGCTTTCAGCAGTTGCTCATAAATGTTGAGTGAGAGAGGTACGGAATCTTTATCATTGCCGTGCTGAGCAATCAGCTTCATGCTTTGTTCTGCATCAAACAGATATTCGTCTATGTCATCGGTCAGAATAAATGACAAGTAACGGAGAAACTTCTCCTTGCTATCCACAAACGTTTTATATATAGCAATGTCTCTATCTTCGTATGGTATGCCTTCGGTCGGAATCTTGATGACTTTGTCCATATTCTGTCCATTAGCATCTTGTACCGATATAATGTAGAAGTCTGACAGTTGAGCCAATGTCAGGTTTGAAAGTATTGCCTCGTTTTCTAGTTCTACTTTGTAACCTGCTGTTTGCATGGGTGCAATCTGTATTCTGTACCTGTTGTCGTGATGTCCTGCCTTGATAATGACATTATAGTTGCCATCTTTACAGGAATAGCACTTTGCCAAGAAGTTATTCGTGATATAATTTCGTACAAAGGCTTCTAGCTCTGATGTCTCATGCGTTTCTTCTGATTCTGGAGGGAAGTTGACGGTCTCGAAGATTTTACTTTCTTCTCTTGCATCCATTTGTAGAAATTCCTCTTTGAAAGAGTCAAATACTAAATGCTTGCCATACTTGTATTGCAGTCGGATGATGAATTCTGAATTTTTATGGAAGGCTGCATATGTGGCATTAGCAGATCCGACGAACAGAAAATTTCCGTATTCCCCTTTAGGGTTACATACTAGAAATGTCTTTGCATGAAGGTCAGTTGGCATAATATCGTTATGCGTCATTCCATCTTTCATTACGTAGATTTCATGATTTTCTTTATTGAACAGGTCGTATATGTCTTTAGATACATATCCTGATGTGGTAACGAGAATGTGCCTGTTTTTTGCATTCTTGTCTAACTCTCGTAGAGTTTTTATGTCAATAAATGGAGAGATGGTCATTTGGTCTGTTCCTTGCCATGCTTCTGGATAACTGATGTTCTTGTTCAGGTTTTGCCCAAAGAGTATCGGGATGAATTCATACCCATCCTTCTCGAATAAATCTGTATCTATCTCAAAATGTTTGACTTTTCTTATGGATTCAATGACCATTTTCATCTTTTTCTTCTTGTCTTTGATGATGTGCTGGTTGTTGTTAGTGCCATTTCCCATCAAGGGAATTAATGAAGTCAGAAAGTCAATGAGAGGCTTATGCTTCTTGTTGTTGATGGTTTGTTTCCCGATTTTACCTGTGAGGCTAACAACCATATCAAGGTTATTGTCTAGAGTAAGGTTTCTGCTCATGACGATGACTTTGATTTGCTGGTCGTTTTTTTCTTCTCTGTTGGTCTCTTTGATAATCCATACTTTCGGATGGAAGTTGGATGGAAATTGAGACTTTTGAGGGCTTTGTACTTCATAGATACAGTTATCCATGAGGGATAGATAGGGTTGGCAGTTTGATGGTATGTGCGTTCCACCTTTGTTGCAGAACAACACAAATTTGTTTGCACTTCTTCTAATTCCTTCTAATAGGCAAATGGGGGATTGAACGGCAGCTTCGTTGTTGCTGCTTAGCAAACCTAATGCCATAGGGATGATAAGCAATGCTTGTGGATTAACGCTATAGGTTGTACCAATAGCGAAGTCCACGTCATAGCCTGGTGAGACCAGCATCTCGCCATAAGTATAATTGCAGAGTTGTTCTTTAGCCATTTGACAGTCCTTTCTTTATTTCTGTGATGATGTTATATACGGTTCCCCAACGATAATCGAAGAAATAGGCTTCTATTCTGTCGATTCCCTTATATTTGTTAGGATTCGCCAACTTACTTCTTGATGAACCTTTTGTTTGTTTTTCCCGATTAACAATGATTTCTTGCAATCGGATGAAGTTTTCATCTGTAGGGTTGTTAATTAATGAGCATGCTTCTTTGCAAAATTTGATGGATCCATTGTCTTGTAGGGTATAGCCAACGAAATCTAATGCTTGGAAGAGGTTTTCTTCGCTAATGTCTGATTTCCATTCTTCTTTCAACTGTTCGTAACGTACAAATTCCTTTTCTGCTTCTTCTGTTCTATCTGTTCTTGTGTAAAACACATAGTTATAGACTAACCGAAGAAGATACTGAAACTTAGAAAATCTTGCGGATAGCGTATAAATCATGAAATGCTCATCGGTTATGTATTTCTTCCATTGGTCACCAAGGTCGAAATATGACTTCTGGGCAAGTCCAATAGGGTAGTTGTCACGAAGAATAGTAGCCAAAAATGAATCTTTGGCTATTGATGAGGCTATTATCTTGTCTTTGATAAACTTAGCTTCGTCAGATGTCAAGTCTATATTGATGGGAGTGTAGCCATCAAATGTATATGACAATCCACCGCCATCAAATAGTTGGTAATTGCCTGATAACTGATTAGCATCTCCCATTTCTTTTTCTTCATCTTGGGAAATGTATTTCTTGGGTTGTTTGTGGATGGTCTTGCTTTTTTCATAAATAAGACTGTAGATGTTGCTGTTTGTCAATATCATACCATAAGAAACAAGTGCGCCATAATAGATGTAAACTGGGTCGTATTTTACGTATTTGCTATTCTCGGCTTCTGCCGCATCGATTACACTACTTCCTGTTATTCCCCAGTTGTTGGCTGGTTCTGTACCTCGCAATAGTTGACGAGTCAATTTAATCTCCAGATTCAATACCTTGGCTCTTACTTCGTTTGCACTTTTGTATGTTCCTTTCTCTGCTTCCAAAAAAAGAGAAGGGAGTATGGCATAGTATTTTGCTCTATTATGTAAAGTAGAGATTCCAGGAAACAACTTGTTGGAAAAGGCATCGCGAATGCGCCCCAGTCCAAGTTCGTCAATTGCTTGATGCTCTTGGATGGCTTGCATTACTTGGTGCATTTTAAGTTGTTCCTCTGTGCTGAAGTTTATGAATCCTAATTTCATTCTTATTTCTTTTTTGTTGTGACATGGTTACGGACATAGTTACTTTTTTCTTCATTAAGTAACTTTGTCAGTCTTGTTGTTCCTATTTAAGTGAGACTAAAAGTCCTTTTCCTTTCACCTATCTTGCAATCATTTGTGAATCATTTGTTTATGGTGAAAGGAGAATGGAGAAAGCTGCCTTTGTTACTTTAGAAAATAGATAGGCGCATGCTGAGTGCCTTCCTTTACCATGATACCCTTTTCGCAGAAATGGTTGAGCCACTTCTGAGCCATGTATGGAGTCAAGCCGAAGTGGATGCGCATGATGCGTGTGGTGATGTAGCGATTCTTTTGAAGATACTCCTTGATTTTCTCCAACATTTTTTCTTCGGAGTATTTTGTAGATTGGTTGGAATAACGAGAGCGGACAAAGTGGACGTTGCGCTGTACTTCCTCCATTAGCTTACCTTCTGGTCGGAAGTTGATGCCGGTGATGCGTACTTCCTTGCCCGTAATCTTCTTGTCTGGATTCTCCTCTGGCATCTCTAGGCTAGCCGACATGGAGAAGTAGCCTATCTCTGGGATATAAAAGCGGCGTCCCATGGAGAATTCTTCCACCAAAAGGTCATGAAGCTCTGCCAACACCGCAGCCACATCTCCCTTGGTGAGTGAGCAGCGGCTCTGGATTTTCTCTTGCAGTTGCTTCTCGGTCATAGGTTCATGCTGCACGATACGAACGTATTGGCGCTTTTCTCCTGTGCCCTGGGCATTGTTGAGAGTGTAAATGTCGTATTTCAGTTCCATATTTATAGTTGTTTGATGGTTCGTTGTTTCCTATATTCTTTGTCTTCTATGAAAGATGACGCAAATATATATAATAATGTGATAACTTGTATCTTTTGGTGTAAAATATTAGGTTTATTTATACATTGGTATATGTCATGTGATTATACGGCATTTGTCGTCCGACCGTATGATAAGTGTCTTATAATCGCATGACAAATGTCATGCAATCGTTATAATAGCTTCCTTGCATCGTTATAATTGTTTCCTTGCATCATATAAGTCACAACATTGTTACCATCTATCTCACCCTTGGCAATTCGCAGGGGGAGGTATGTGATGAGGCTGAGACTATCTATTACACCTTCGGACCTGAGAAGGCGCAGGAAATGGGGTTCAGTGGATGCAAGGTAGAAGGTGAATAAAAGGCGTTTTTCAAGAAGTGCTCATTTAGAATGAGTGGTTTTTCTCAGAATTACTCATTCCTAATGAGTAAAAATGACAGAAGTTGCTCGTTCTAAATGAATAAAAAGGAGGATTTTCTTGGTTGTTTACTTAAAAAAATGTATTCATCGAGTTGAAACGCCGTGAGTATGATGTATTTTATCATGCAGATAAGAAAGAATGTGACTTTGTGGTGAGGGAGGGTATGAGAATCAAGGAGGCTTATCAAGTAAATTTACCTCTATTGGGGATGCGCTAATTTGAAGCAAAAATGCCATCTCCATCAAAACTGATAGAGGTGGCATTGGGTTCTATGCAGTATGTCCTTTCTTACATCACATATGTATTAAATGAATGTGACTGAAAGTTGAGATTTTTATAATTTATTGTTCATATGCTTTTTGATAAAGCGACCCACATGATTCTCTTGTAGAGTTGTTGGGAGGGCTTTGAATATTTTCTTTTGATTCGAAGAACCTTTTATCAAATGCTGATAGAACAGATAGCAGATGATGCCAGGAGAATGGATATTGCTGAGTGCGTAATCCGTATACTTGCGCTCGTCCCATCCATCATGGTTCTTGCTTTCCTCTTCCACCCACTGCTTATAGAAACTTGATCCTGTGAGGCTGTAGTAACCATTGTGTACGCTTAGCTCTGCTATCTCTCCTGGTACAAAAGGAATGTCTATCCATGCCGAGCAGATGGTTCCATCTTTCATCAGTGCTCTCACTCTTCCCATGGTAATGTCCTTCAGGTCGTGCTTGTATGAGAAGTTAGTGCCGTTGGTAGCCACAAGGATGGGTTCTACATACATATCTGTTTCGTCTTTGTAACAGATAAAATAGCCACGGTCCCAAAGTTCAGGGTCACGCTTGCCAATAATCTCAAAGTTGCCTTTCAGGTTGGTCTGAGCATCTTTAAGCATCTTGGTCAACTGCTCATTAGGCACTTCTTCTTTTTCTTCTTTGGTCTTTTCTTTTGGAGCAGCCTTTTCTTCTTGGGTGTCTATTGGGGTAAGAACACCTGTATATTGTGTGGCTTTATATGTTTGCTGTTTTATTTCATCAGCCACGCGGTGCTTGTTTAAAGGAGCTTTTCCTTCTACGATGCTGATGCTTCCTTCATAGCCTTTTTCGTTAACCCAACCATTCTCTACGATATGGCCCCATTCTATGGCACAGACTCTGCGCATGCCAGAGTGACCCATTTGTTGGCGATTGATAAGGACGCTATATGCCGAGAAATTTCCAACCATAATAAGGTCGTTGCCTACAGATATGTCAAAGTTCATCCATGTTTTAAGTGGGTTGTTGTTTCCATCTACCATATAGTAAAAGTCAGTTACAGGCTGATTGCAATCTTTTTGAAAAGCCTTGTTGATTCTGTCCAGTTCCTTGAGAAACTTGTCTTTCTTGAGAGTTTTAAAGCGATATTTTTTCCAACTCCATTGTGCTGTGTCACCAACCTCATTTTTTGCTCCTGATTGATTCATGGTGAACGCCTTGTTGCTTACCAATTTTTCCAAAGCCTCTTTGAAATAAGACTTTTGTGCCTGTGCTCCCATTGATGAGAACATCATGAGTAATAAATATATGACATACTTTTTCATGTTCTTTGTTCTTTAATGTTTATACCTTATTATATATACTTTCTTTAGAGTTTTACGGTGATTCGCTGTATTTGTTGGCAATCATCCTCACTTTGCACGGCATTGCTTGTAGTGGCTTGAGCTTCTGCTGTCTGCATTTTGAAAAGATGCTCTTCGGGCAAGGTTGACATAGGGAAGAGTACCGGACCTTTTTCTTCGGTGTCTGGTATGTCATCTCCAAACTCAGCTTTAGGTTTAGCCTTCCTTTTGGGAGCATTGAGCTTGGCGAAAGTCTTTTTCTTCTCGTATGTTCTGCTCTCTTCTGTGATGGCTTTTTCTGCTGTATTTTCCTTTTCTGCCGTCAAATTCTTTTCTTGCATCATAGCTTTTTGCATCGGCTGTGTATCCTTTCTCACAGCCATTGTCGAATTGCCCGACGCAGAAGTGGTATCCTTGGGTGGTTGCAGGATGATAGCGATGATGCCAGCCACGCATGCTGCGCAAATCCATGGAAAGATACGCAAGGTGCGATGGCTGACCAAGCTCTTCCTTGCCTTCTCTATTACTTGTTGCTTGGTTTGGGAGGAGGCATGGAAATCACATTGAGGTTGGAGCAGTTGCTCTATATCCTCAAATCCTTTGTCATTATGGATGTTCATTTGATCTTTCATATATTTTTCTCCTTTCTGAGTCGTTGTTGGATATGTTGGATGGCATAGCGATAGCGAGATTTCACGGTAGCTTCTGGTATCTCCTCCAGTTCGGCTATCTCTCGGAACGTCAAGTTGTCGTAACATTTCATTCTTACGATTTCCGCTTGCTCCTGTGGAATATCTTCCAGCAGTTTTGATATTCTGAGAAATTCCTCGTGTATTTGTTTGTCACTATTGCTGTTAGGTATGCTTGCCGCTTCATTGATAGTTATGATTTGCGGACGATTTTTGCGCAAGTAGTCTCGGCATGCGTTGCTAACAGAGCGAATGATGTAGCGGTCCAACTCTTCCACTTGTTGCCCTTCTTTCAGTTTCTTGAAAGCTGCAAGCAGCACCTCTTGCACAATATCTTCTGCATCCTCACGTTGCCCGATTCGAATATAGGCAAAACGAAATAGCCAGTCTTGCCGATTGTCGACAAGACTCTCCAGTTGTTTTATGAGTTTTGGGTTGCCTATATTCATTCGTTTCTTGTTTTTATGTTTCTAACTTTACTCATATAAACGTATATTTCTCAAAAAAGATTTAAAAAATACTCTTTTTTTTTCATTTATTTGTTACTATTGTGATTGTTTATGTAAAAATGAATGCTACGAAGTATGGAACATAAGAAGATAGTGATAGTTTGCGTAAAAAGAATAGGCACGCATCCTTTCGTGGGTGCGTGCCTATACCTTTTATTATATGCTACCTTTAAATCACCTTGACACTCTTTTTTCCTTCTCTTCCATCAATCACGATTTTCTCGAAGACGATGGCTGGGTCGTTAGGAGTGAGGGTGAGGGTGTGGATGCCATCGGATGAGGCTGGCAGCTCTAGCTCTATCACCTTGTCCACGATGCGAGTGGCTATCGTTGGATAATAGATATTGTAGATGTTCTCCGGCTTCTCGTTCAAATCTTTGTTGAAGTTAACCTCTACAGGAGAAGCGCCATCTAAACTTACACCATAGGTTAAGCCGCCCTTGTTGAGATAATCCAAGGTTGATTTGGTAATCACATGAATGCGAACCTTCTGCTTGCCATTAAATGCCTTGCCATCCGAAGTTTTGCTAACTTGCATCTTAAACTTGTAAGTGATGCTGGCTCCCTTTACACTCTTGGTATACGGCATCAGAGTCATTGCCGATACGCTTTTGCCCATGAATGGAATCTCTGTCCATTTTGCCTCGGCAGCATCCGTCTTGCTGCTGTAGTAAGGAGCTTCGATTTCTACCACGCCGTTGTTTTCGCTGATAATCACTCCATCCTTGGAGGTTACCCGGAAGAGCTCCGGACAGGTATCCTTCTCGAAATCATCATTCCAACTCTTGTAGCCGATGTGCTTCTGCGTCATCATGCCGTTCCACTTGCCGCCCGACATCTTGTGGTTGTAAACATCGCAGATGAGGGAATCGCGCTTGAAGAGGCGCTCGCATTCATCCGCCCAGATGTTCGCCTTCGGATTCTTCTGCTTGTAGAGAGCATGGTTTTGAGCCTGGGCAAAGTACATCTGATGCAGATTGCTCATCAGCTCAATAGGGAAGAGGATGATCTGACGGTAGGCATCGTGATAGGATGCCGGCAGACTGTTGTACTGGCGCAGCGCATCAGCCTCGAGCTGGAGATACTGATTCACCACCTCCTGCCATTCGCCGTTCTCCAGACTGTAGGTGCTCTTGTCGAGCATCTCCGGAGTGCAGCGGCCGTTGTACTTGCAGATGAGGTTAAGAATGCGTGCTGCTTCATCGGCCTGCGATTCACCAAACTGCTGTGCGCACCAGTCGCGGGTATGACGGGTGATGTTGATTACATCGTATTTACGTGGATTCCAAGCCATGTCCATAAACTGGCTGATAGGATATTCCATCGGCTTGAGGTCGCCAACATTGAGAATCCAGAGACGGTCAATGCCATTCTCGTAAGCAAGCGTCAACTGCTCCCAAGGATTCTGCACAGGAGTAACGTTGAGCATCTTTGAGTTTCTTGGAGCACCTACGTAATCTACGTGATAGTATAAGCCCCAACCGCCTTTGTGTTTGCGTTCCTTGGCATTCGGCACACGGCGCACGTCGCCCCAGTTGTCGTCGCAGAGCAGCAGGGTTACGTCGTCGGGAACCTTCATTCCCTTGTCGTAGTAATCCAGCACCTCTTTATATAGTGCCCAAACCTGAGGCGTTTCGCTAGCCTTCCTACCGGTTACGTCGGCAATGATCTTGCGCTGGTCGTTGATGATCTGGCTCATCAGCTTTGTATCAGCCTCTGCGCTCATCGCCTCGTCACCGTCGCCACGCATACCGATGGTCACGATCTGCTCGGTTCCCTTCATGCGCTCTATTCCCTCACGGAAGAACTTCTGCAGGTTAGCCTTGTTCTTCTGATAGTTCCAAGGTCCCCATCCCTTTCGGTTGTGGGCGTATTCCTGATGGTTGCGTGCCATCGGCTCATGATGGGAGGTGCTCATCACCACGCCCATCTCATCTGCCGTCTTCTCGTTCTCTGCATCGTCGGCATAGAACGCCCAGCCCCACATGGCTGGCCACATCATGTTGCCCCTGAGGCGCAGCACTAGTTCGAAGACGCGCTGGTAGAAGCGGTGGTCGCCATATCCGGTGCCGTAGGTGTTCTTGACCCACGAGGTGAGACAAGGCGCCTCATCGTTGAGGAAAATGCCACGATAGCGCACGGCTGGTTCGCCATCAGTGTAGGTTCCACGTTTCACGAAGATGGAGTCGTGGTGCTCTACGGGAACGTCTGCCCAGTCGTACCATGGCGAAACGCCCATCTGCTGGGAGAGTTCGTAAATGCCGTAGATGGTTCCACGGCGGTCGCTTCCGGCGATGATGAGCTGGTTGTCCACCACGGTTATGATGAATTTCTCGCGCTTGCCCTTGAGCAGATTTCCGTTGATGCGTTTCTGCTTGACGAGCTGGTCGATGGCAGCAGAATGTCCGATGGTTCCCACGAGGATGGTTGCCTTGCGGTTGGAGGTGATGGTGGCTTGGGAGCCGCTCACGTTCCTGATGTCCTTGACCAGGGCATTGGCAGCATAGCTCACGCCGCGGCAGTCGTTGGCGTCCATATAGATTTCTACCTTATTATTACCGTTGATGAGTAAGTCGCCCTGCTGGAAACTTACGAATCTCTCTGCTGCGCTCATGCTCATGGCTGAGAGGAGGGCAGCGGAAGCTAAAAATGCTTTCTTGATGTCATTAAGTCTCATACTTATTTAATTGTGTTTGTTGTTTGATAGCTGCAAAGGTAGGAATATTTTCCGGAAAGTTCTTTATCAGATGTCCCCTTTACTTTATTATTTGTTTCTTTTTGGCTTTCCATGCGGTTTCTGTACGTCTTTTCCCCTAAATGTTTTGTGTTTTCAGAGAAAAGTATTAATTTTGCATCATAAAAATAAGATAGAAAAATATGATAGACAAACCGACCATAGCCCGTATTATGGACTCCACCAAGATAGAAGAGGTGGTGTCTGAATTCGTGACGCTGAAAAAGCGCGGTATCAATTATATCGGCTTGTGTCCTTTCCATAACGATTCCCATCCGTCGTTCTCCGTTTCGCCTACCCGCGGCATCTGCCACTGCTTTACCTGCGGCAAGGGTGGAAACGCCATCAACTTCCTGATGGAGCTGGAGCAGATGACCTATCCCGATGCGCTCCGATGGCTCGCCAAGAAATACAATATCGAGATTCAGGAACGCGAGATGACCAGCGAGGAGAAACAGAGGGAGAGTGAACGTGAATCCATGTTCATCGTCAACGAATGGGCTGCGAAGTATTTCCAGGACATTCTGCAGAACGACGTGGACGGACGCGCCATCGGAATGCAGTATTTCCGCAGCCGTGGATTCCGTGACGACATCATCCGGAAGTTCCAACTGGGATTCGCCCTGCCACAGCGCACGGCACTCTTCGACGAGGCGGTGAAGAAGGGATACAATCCGAAATATCTCACCGCCACCGGACTCTGCTTCAAGGTGGACAAGGACGAGGCTGGCAACAGGAGCGGACAGGACCAGTACCTGGACCGATTCTCCGGCCGTGCCATCTTCCCGTGGACGAGTGTGAGTGGAAAGATCGTGGCATTCGGAGGACGCGTGCTGGACTCCCGGACCAAGGGCGTGAACCAGAAATACGTCAATTCGCCCGACAGCGAAATCTACCATAAGGAACGGGAGCTCTACGGACTGTATCAGGCAAAGAAAGCCATCGCCAAGGAAGACTGCGTCTACATGGTGGAGGGCTATACGGACGTCATCTCCATGCACCAGTGCGGCATTGAGAACGTGGTGGCAAACTCGGGAACAGCCCTGAGCATCCATCAGATAAGACTGCTCCACCGATTCACCAGCAACATCGTATTGCTCTACGACGGCGATGCTGCGGGCGTGCATGCGGCGCTGCGAGGAACCGACATGCTGCTGGAAGAGGAGATGAACGTGAAGGTGCTCCTCCTGCCCGAAGGCGACGACCCGGACAGCTTTGCCCGCAACCATACGGCAGAAGACTTCAGAAAATATATTGAAGACCATCAGGTAGACTTCATCCAGTTCAAGACCGACATTTCGCTCAGGGGCGTCACTGACCCCGTGAAGCGCAGCCAGGCAATCAATTCCATTGTAGAGAGCATCTCGAAAATCAAGAATCAGATTACCCGTGCAGCCTATATCACCGACTGTGCCCATCGCCTGGGCGTGAACGAGGCTATCATCGTCAACGCCCTGAACAACTTCGTGCGCAACGGAATGAGCGAGCAGGTGAAGGCTGAGCGCAGAGCTGCCGGACTCAGAGAACCGGTGGCCGGAACACCCCAGCCGGGACTGCAGCAGGGGATGAGGGGAACCTCGCCGCTGGACAAGCTGCTGGAGGTGGAAGACCTGCTGGTGAAGCTGATTATCCATTATGGCGACAAGATCATCACGGTGAAGGATGTGGACGAAAACGAGGTGCAGCTGCCCGTGGCTCAATACATCAGCCTGGATATGGGCGGCGACGGATTCAAGTTTCACAAGGACTTGTATAATCAGATTCTTCAGGAAGCTCTGGATCATCTCGATGATGAGGGATTCGTGGCAGAGACCTATTTCTCAACCCATTCCAATCCTGAAATCAGTCGCATAGCCGGAATGCCTTTGGGCGAACAGGAGATAGCTACGGCTAGCCTGCAGCTGAAACTGAGTCCGGAGAAGCTGCGCCAGTATGTGTTCAAGGACCTGCTCAGCTTCCGCACGCATTATATCGCCCAGCGCATCATCGAAGTACAGCAGGAGTTTGCCAAGAACCCGACCAACCGTGAGCTGCTGCAGGAGTTTGTGAAACTCAAGCAGATGAATGCACTTGTGGCAAGTCAGACGAACTCAGTATTTAATTAGAATAAGGATATGATTTATTTCCATTGGATTTATCTGTTGCTCTATGTCGCAATCATGATTCCTGCGATCATCCGCGTCTTGCTCGACAACCGACAGCCGGCGAAGACGATGGCTTGGATTCTCGTGCTCGCCTTCATGCCGTTCGTGGGAATCATCTTCTACATCTTCTTCGGACAGAATACCCGGAAGGAGCGTCACATCAGCGACCGGAGCATGGACCAGCTGACCAAGCGCTCGATGCTGGAATTCGTAGAGCAGGAGAACCTGCACCTGCCTGCCAACAACAAGCCGTTGATGAATCTCTTCACCAACCAGAATTGGGCGTTCCCCTTCAAGGACAACAGGGTGGACATCTTTACCGATGGTTATGAATTCATCTGTTCCTTATTATATAATATAGGTAAGGCCCAGCATCACATCCACCTGGATACTTACATCTTCGAGGACGATGCACTGGGCTATCTGGTGGCTGATGCGCTGATAGACAAGGCGGAGCAGGGAGTGGAAATAAGAGTGATTTATGACGACGTGGGCTGCTGGAAGGTGAAGGACGCCTTCTTCGAAAGGATGAGAGATGCGGGCATTGACGTGCACGCCTTCATGCCCGTGCGCTTCCCGGCTTTTACCAGCAAGGTGAACTATCGCAACCACCGCAAGCTGTGCGTGATTGACGGCAAGGTGGGATTCATCGGGGGCATGAACATTGCCAAGAGATATGTGAAGGGAACGGGAAAGCAACCATGGCGAGATACGCATCTTCGCATCGAGGGTGGCGGTGTCTATGCGCTGCAGCGTGCGTTCCTCATCGACTGGTATTTCGTGGACCGCACGCTGATTACCAACCGCGTCTATTATCCTCCGGTGGATATTCATATCAGCAACAGTTGTCTGGTCCAGGTTGTGACGAGCAGTCCTATTGCTCCATGGCCTGACATCATGCAGGGTTACGTGCGCATCCTGCTTCAGGCGCAGAAGTATGTGTATATGGAGACTCCTTATTTCCTGCCAACCGAACCGGTATTGTTTGCGATGAGAACGGCGGCATTGGCGGGAGTGGACATCAGGTTGATGATTCCCCGCAAGGCAGATGCGAAGCTGGTGGAATGGGCTTCGCGTTCGTATGTGATGGAGGCGATAGAGGCTGGAGTGAAGGTTTATCTCTATATGGGTGGTTTCAACCACAGCAAGCTGCTGGTGAGTGATGATAATCTCTGCACGGTGGGAAGTACGAATATCGACTTCCGCAGTTTCGAGAATAATTTCGAGGCGAATGCCTTTTTCTATGATGAGGAAATGGCGCAGCGCATCAAGGCGATTTATCTGAAGGATGAATCGCAGAGCATCCTGGTGGATGATGTTTCCTATTTCGTGAAGCGCCCGTTCATGAAGCGATTGTTCGAAAGCATCGTCAGATTGCTTTCGCCACTGCTGTGATTAGGCACGGATTTTTATTTAAGTATGGATTTATTTAGGCACGGATTACACGGAGTTATGAGCTAAATTCAATATCCCTTATAATCTCATAAAAAATCCGTGTAATCCGTGTAATCCGTGCCTAAAATTTGCTTTTATCTGAATATCGAGAAGTTGACGCTTCCATAGCTTCTGTGCTCCAGGAATCGGGGATGCTCGGAAAAATCATAATTCTTGCCATGTTCGAAAACGAAGATTCCATCTTCGTTCAGCAGGTTGCCATTCAATACGAGGTCTGGGATCTCCGGGAGTTTTTCCAGGGCGTAAGGTGGGTCGGCAAAGATAAAATCAAACTTCTGCTTGCAGGTCTTCAGGAAGCGGAACACATCGCCACGAATCAGAAGATCCTTGTCTTCGCCCAGCTTCTTGAAACACTCGCGGATGAAGTTGGCGTGGTCGCGGTCTGCCTCTACGCTGATGACGCGCTGGCAACCTCGGGAAACGAGTTCCAGCGAGATGCTGCCCGTACCGGCAAAGAGGTCGAGGGCGGTTGCATCCTCAAAATCGATGTAACCCTGCAAAACATTAAAGATATTCTCCTTTGCAAAATCTGTTGTAGGGCGCGCCTTGAACGAACGTGGAATGTCGAAATGGCGACCCTTATATTGTCCTGTTATGATTCTCATATTTTTACTTTGAACTTATTACTTATTACTTTGAGCTTTGAACTTTGAGCTTTGAACTTTATGATTAGCTATGCTGTTGAATTGACTTTCTCTTCGGCCGCCGAACGCTGTTTCTTCACTCTTCACTCTTCGTTCTTCACTTTCTTCACTCTTCGTTCTTCACTTACTCAAGTACAGTGCCAGCAAGTCGAAAGGCATTCCCTTGATTTCCGTGATGGGGGCACGGTTGAATTCGGCGGCGGGATTCAGGAGGAAAGTCTTCCTGATGTAAAGCTTGCTGTTATAAAGGAACCAGTCCTTGTCAGGAACTTCGCCCGAAACGTGTAGCTCGTCCTGCATCTGATCCAATCCCATCTGCTTCCATACGTAGAGGATGAAATAGAGTGCATCCTTGGCATGAGCCGCATTGAACGAATTGAAGAACTTGAAGCGGTTCTTGTCGAAACAGAAGAGGTCCAGCTTCTTGTCGTGGAAATAGGCATAGAGCTTGCGGTGAATGCCCGTGAAACTGCGCTGATGCAGATAGTGCCACATCGGCTGCATGATAGGAGTGAAGCGCACATCCCGGAAATTATCTTCCACCACCATCTTGAAATCCTTGTTGATAGGGAACACAGCCACTACGTTGAGAGCCGGCTGAACACGGTAGAGGATGGCGTCGGAATGATGACCGGCAAAGGCGTGCTGATAGAGCACGTCAAGGTCTTCTTCATGAAATTCCTCTATCGGAACCAGCAGGATTGGAGTGTCGATGTAGACTCGCACCTTCTGGTAACCACGTTGCAGGAGATCGCTTTCTTTGAAAGCCTGACGCAAGTTGGCTGCCATGGATACGCCGCTCTTCACGGTATAAGGCTCGTAAATGACCTGATGCTCAGCTTCGCGGTCAACTACCGAAAAGCTGAGTGTGTTCTTGCTCACTCTTATCGTGAGGCGTGCCTGAAGTGTTTTATTGCTTGTTAGCTGCATGATCATCTTGTTGTTTTACCAGTTGCCTGCGTTGTTATTATCTGTTGTAATGTCGCCAATCTTCAGTCCCGGATATTCTCCGGCATAGTTGGCCTGCTCGGTGATTTCCTGAATGGCGTTTTCGTCCAGCCCGTCGAGGAAATCTTCATAGGCGGCTCCGCATTCCATGAGCGGAATCTGCTTGCCGCTCTTACTGACAATCGTGGTAGCGGCTAGCGAGAATTTCTTGCCGTCGGAGTAGGGGATGAAGGAATCGGCAGCCTTCAGATACTTGCCCTTGACGAGGGTATTGAAGTCGCCCGTATACACCCCATGCTTGTCCTTGTACTTCTCTTCCGCTTCCCGGATGATCATCAGCCTGGCTTTCACCTCTGCCTCTCTGCTCTTCATCCGTTTCTGGAAGATGAGGGGCTGGCAGATGCTGAGTACGCAGAGGGTCATCATGACGATGACGCATGCTCCCAGGACCGCATTATTGTTTATTTTCCTTAATTTCATTCTCATTTCAAAAAGTATTATTACTTTTGCATTTGCATTTGCTTCTGCAAAGATACTGCAAGCGAGCGCAATGAAAGCTTGCTTTCAAATTGCCGAGTGCAGCTTTTGCTTCTGCAAAGATACTGCAAAACCGAGACAACACAAAATATTTGGTGTTGAAATTATTAAATATTAATTATAAATTGTACATTCATGATTGTAGATGAACTAAAATATAAGATATTGGAGCAGTTTGGCTTTCCGCCAACTCCCGAACAGGCGAATGCGCTGGATGTCTTCGCCCGCTTCATGACCGATCGCAATCCTCATGCTGTGATGATATTGCGGGGTAGTGCGGGTACGGGTAAGACTTCGCTTTCGGGTGCCATCGTCCGCACGATGAAGACCATCGGTCAGAAGGTGATGCTCCTGGCTCCTACGGGCAGGGCTGCCAAGGTCTTCTCCCTGAGCAGCGGTTCGCCTGCCTTCACCATCCATCGCCGCATCTATCGCGAGAAAGCATTTTCGGGCGTTGACGGTCAGTTCAATCTCAACGACAATCTCTATACGGATACGCTCTTCATGGTGGATGAGGCTTCGATGATTTCCAATCTGGGACTGGGTGGAACCACTTTCGGAAGTGGCTGTCTGCTGGATGATCTGGTTCATTTCGTTTATCAGGGTCATAACGACCGCCTGATGCTGATAGGCGACAAGGCGCAGTTGCCACCTATCGGCGAGGAAGAATCGCCAGCCCTTCATGCTGCCATGCTCGAAGGCTACGGTTTGTCGGTTTATGAATGCGATTTGAACGAGGTGCTCCGTCAGAGTGAGAAGTCGGGCATTCTGTATAATGCCACGATGATTCGTCAGATGATTACGCACGATGACATTACGCAGCTTCCGAAAATCCATTTCTCCGGATTCTCCGACATCCAGCAGATGCCTGGAGCCGAACTCATAGAGGCGCTTGCCGACAGTTATCATCATGTGGGTCTGGACGACACCATCGTCGTGACTCGCAGTAACAAGCGTGCCAACATCTTCAACCAGGGCATTCGCAATATGGTGCTTGACAGGGATGAGGAACTTTCGCAGGGCGACATCCTCATGATTGTGAAAAACAATTATTACTGGATGGAAGAGGAGAGGAAGAAAGTAAGTGAAGAACGAAGAGTGAAGAGTGAAGAAACAGCGTTCGGCGGCCGAAGGGAAAGCCAATTCAATTGCTTAGCTAATCATAAAGTTCAAAGTTCCAAGTTCAAAGTTCAAAGTAAAGAACTTCCTGCTTTCCTTGCGAATGGCGACCGTGCCAAGGTCTTGCGGGTTCGTCGCCGCATCGACCTTTACGGTTTCCGTTTCGCCACGCTTCTGCTGCAGTTCCCCGATTATGACAATTACGAGCTGGAGGCAACGGTGCTGCTGGATACTTTGACGAGCGAGGCGCCAGCCTTGACCCATGAGCAGCAGGAGCAGCTCTTCCGTCAGATAGAAGAAGATTATCAGGACATTCCGCTCAAGGCGAATAGGATGAAGGCGATTCGTCAGGACCAGTTCTTCAATGCCCTGCAGGTGAAGTTTGCCTATGCCGTGACCTGCCATAAGGCGCAGGGCGGACAGTGGGCGCATGTTTATGTGGATCAGGGTTATATGACGGACGACATGCTCACGCCCGATTATATCCACTGGCTCTACACCGCCTTCACCCGTGCCACCGAGAAGTTGTATCTGGTCAACTGGCCGGAGACGCAAACCGCTACTTCTTAGTTTCAAATTGGTTCAATATCAGCGATTTCGGCAAATAAACATCAGAATGTTTGATGGTTTGAAAAAAAAATCGTACTTTTGCATCCGGATAAATATGAAGTGTGTTCCGCACGCCATGAAAGGGCGTGTGGGGTTTTTATGCAAAGGTATAAGAAATTTATTAATTTATCATATATAAAAAATAAATGGAAAAAAGAAAAGTAGCTTTAATCACGGGTATTACAGGTCAGGATGGCTCTTATTTGGCAGAGTTGCTGCTGAGTAAGGGGTATGATGTTCACGGAACTATCCGACGTTCATCTACCGACTATCGCGAGCGCATCGCTCATCTGGAAGGTACCCCAAATTTCCATCTTCATTATGCCGACCTCGGTGACTCCATGAGTATCATCCAGGTGATGAACAAGGTGAAACCTACAGAGGTTTACAACCTTGCGGCACAGAGTCATGTACAGGTAAGTTTCGACTCTCCGGAGTTTACTGCCGATGTAGACGCAACGGGCGTTCTCCGCATCCTGGAGGCTATCCGCCAGTGTGGTTTGTCAGAAACCTGCCGCATGTATCAGGCTTCTACCTCTGAGCTTTACGGTAAGGTAGAAGAGGTCCCACAGAACGAGAATACTCCGTTCCACCCTTATTCTCCATACGCTGTTGCCAAGCAGTATGGTTTCTGGATTGTCAAGGAGTATCGTGAGGCATACAACATGTTCTGCTGCTCAGGTATCCTCTTCAATCATGAGAGTGAGCGCCGTGGTGAGACTTTCGTTACCCGCAAGATTACTTTGGCTGCGGCACGCATCAAGCAGGGCAAGCAAGACAAGCTTTATCTCGGTAACCTGGATTCACTCCGCGACTGGGGTTATGCCAAGGATTATGTAGAGTGTATGTGGCTGATTCTCCAGGCTGAGAAGCCAGAGGACTTCGTGATTGCAACAGGTAAGCAGCACTCTGTGCGTGAGTTCGCCCAGCTGGCCTTCCACTATGTAGGAATCGAACTGAAGTGGGAAGGCAAGGAAGAGAACGAGAAGGGTATCTGCGTTGAGGGTCCTGAGGAACTCATCGGCAAGACACTCGTTGAGGTTTCTCCTGATTTCTACCGTCCAACCGACGTGGTGAACCTCTGGGGTGACCCAACAAAGGCAAAGGCTAAGCTCAACTGGAATCCTAACACCACCTCTTTCGAGGATCTCGTAAAGATCATGGTAGAGAGCGATATGGCGAAGGTTGCTGCCGAGGATGCCGGTCAGAAGGTTCGCTGCAATCTTGCAGAATATTTGGAAAAGGGTATTGTTAAGTAATAGTTTATAGTTAACAGTTGATAGATAGTTTATTGCAATAATCAATGTTATCAAAAGATTCTAAGATTTATATAGCAGGACACCACGGACTCGTGGGTTCTGCTATCTGGAATAACCTCAAGAAGAGAGGTTATAACAACCTGGTAGGTCGTTCTCACAAAGAACTCGACTTGACCGACCAGTATGCAGTAGAGAAGTTCTTTGATGAGGAGAAGCCAGATGCAGTGGTTCTGGCTGCTGCCTTCGTGGGCGGAATCATGGCAAATTCGCTCTATCGTGCCGACTTCATCATGCAGAACATGAAGATGCAGTGCAACGTGATCAGCAATGCCTATTCTCATGGCGTGAAGAAACTCCTCTTCCTGGGCTCTACCTGCATCTATCCAAAGAATGCACCGCAGCCTATGAAGGAGGACGTGCTCCTTACTTCTCCTTTGGAATACACCAACGAGGAATACGCCATTGCCAAGATTGCCGGACTGAAGATGTGCGAGAGCTACAACCTTCAGTATGGAACCAACTATATCGCAGTAATGCCAACCAACCTCTATGGTCCGAATGATAATTTCCACCTGGAGAACAGTCACGTAATGCCTGCGATGATGCGCAAGATTTATCTTGCCAAGCTCATCCATGACGGCGACTGGCACAGTATTGAGGTAGATATGAACAAGCGTCCTATCAACCCTACTGACAAGCTTCGCGCCATTATCGGCGAGGGTAATGTGGACGGCAGCAACTCTCACGAGCGCATTCTGAAGGCGCTGGAGTTCTACGGAATCTACGACAACAAGGTGGTGCTTTGGGGAACCGGCAAGCCTTTGCGTGAGTTCCTCTGGAGCGAGGATATGGCTGACGCCAGTGTTCATGTGCTCCTGAATGTGGATTTCAAGGACATCATCGGCATTGAGAAATACAGTTCTGTATTCTATGGTGCCAAGGTGGATGGTGCTGTGGATAGAAATAATTCTGAAGGTAGAGGTGGTGCTATCCCATCTCTCGGTGAGATTCGCAACTGCCACATCAACGTGGGAACCGGTAAGGAACTTACCATCCGTGAGCTTTCAGAGCTTGTAGTAAAGGCAGTAGGTTTCGAAGGTGAGGTTGAGTTTGACGCCAGCAAGCCAGATGGAACCCCAAGAAAGCTCATCTCAGTAGATAAGCTCCACAGTCTCGGCTGGACTCACAAGGTAGAAATCGAGGATGGTGTACAGAAGCTCTTCGAGTGGTATAAGAATAGTTTGAAAGACTAAATACAAAATATGGATAGGGAAGAGTAGCGACGGTTGGATCGCTGCTCTTCTTTTGTAACTTGCCCACCCAGTTACTTAAGAAGTTTGATTTATAATAGTGTTGCGGAATTAAGGCTAACATAAATATGAAAAAGATTATTTTATTCTTGCAGTTGATCTTCTCGATAGGGATGTCAGCGCAGACGACTGTAGAATCAGTCCAAGTTGCGGATATGGATGAAGGTGCCCCCA
>ERZ1673741.363-NODE-363-length-54186-cov-5.116329_pt1 | contig 54186 bp, 55 predicted proteins | sample MGYA00580209_ERZ1673741 | MGnify/ENA primary metagenome ERZ1673741 (study PRJEB41218, sample SAMN15661754) | gut metagenome | host: Homo sapiens | place: Canada: London | collected 2015-08-20/2019-03-30 | study: EMG produced TPA metagenomics assembly of... | reverse complement strand
AGATATGAGTAATATATTTGATATAAATACATTACTTCAAGAGAATACTTTAGCTGGTGAATTATTAGCTAAAACTTTTCCAAAAGAAACGTATATGTATTCTGCTATTAACTCATTAAATTCTTTTAGTGAGTCTGTAATCGGATTTAACAAAGATCTTTATAAATCTTTAAACGAAGCAAACTCCAAATCAGAAGAGAATGCTGTTTTTGGAGATTTCTATAATAAATATGGATCTGCATTAGAAAAATATATCAATGAGATCAATTCCATGGTCGGCAGATTTTCTATTACATTAGATAATTTGGTAGACGCTAATGCTGCTCTTTTAAAAGATCAGAATATATTAAGCTCTACGACAGAGTTTACTGTACCTGCTAAGAAATATAAAAATCTTACAGGTGGAAAGTATCCTAAATTTAATCCGTTAGAATTATATCAAAAAGAATTTGATTATATTGGTCAGATGATGCAAGATTTAGGTCCTGTAGCAACTGATATTGCTAAGATGGAAGTATTAGCAACTGTATCAAATTCATTTTGTAATAAAATGAAAAATAAATGGTTAGAAAAATGCATCGAGATGATCACTGGAGAAGAAGATTGCGAAAATCTTACATGCTACGCAAAAATTCTTCAAGGTATTTTTATTGAAGAAGATACAGCGGATATTACCATAAATAGAGGTACTATTTATGCAATGAAATCTGAGATAGATGGATACGAGAAATACAAAGATAGTATTATTGGTATTGCAAATAAACTTATATCAGATTTCTCATATATGTCTAAGAATATAGGATCAATGTTCTACAGAAATAAAGATAACGTTCTTGCTATAAGAAGCGATTCTAATGATGTAGAAAGTAGAGATTATAAACTTAATACATATGGAATGAATCAGTTAGATATCTTTATGAAATCAAAAGTAAATCAGGTATCCCAGTTATGTAGTTTATATGTAATTGCGTTATCTGTGATGATGGATAATATAATTGGATATGTAACTCAGTGTAAAGAAATTCTTGAAAAAGTTCAGGAAGAAGTTAATAAACCTGAAGTTGAAGAAGAACCGAAAGAATCTGAATCTATGGAAATGGATTCTGATATCGAGAATAATGATGATATGGAAGAAGAACCTGAGGAATCTGATGAAGATGAAGAAACAATCGACATCGACGATGATGAAGAATTCGAAGGATCTGTATCTGACGATAACGACGAACCTGCTTTTGAAGGTGAAGAAATGCCTGAGGAGCCAGAACTTGAAGGAGATGAACCTGAAACTCCTGATAATACACAGGCAGAAGAACATGAGGAAGAACCAGTAGAACTTGAAATGGATGAAGATTCTGCTGATTTTGAAAATGAATCTTATTTATTTGAATATATGGATTACGCTGTCCAGAATATGCTTGAACAGAATTCTTTGATCGAATATGTACATAAAGAAATTCTTAAAGAAGCAGACCTTCCGAATGGTCCCGGATTAAGTAAAGATAATTCATTTATTGAAAATATACTTATAGCATTCACTAATATTATTTCTAAATTCCAGCAATTATTCCAGAAGAAGAGATCAGCTCAAGCAGAGTTTATCAAAAATAGCCAGAATAATATTAAGGAATGTAATAATTTTGGTGGATCTAAGTGCACAAGATATAACCAGATTCAAAAACTTTATGGAATTAAACTTTATCAGTTTAATTATGAGCAATTTAAAGATTGCTTAAACTCACAGGAAGATTTTCTTGCTAAGAAATTTACACCAATCAGCGATGCAATGAAAGCTGCTGGAGAAAATAAAATATCCATTAAAGAAGCTGTAATGAAAATGATCGGTGATGATGGATCTGAAAATCCACCTGCAGTAGATTCCGGAAGTCTTAGTGATATGGTATCATATTGTGTAGAATATGGTAATAGAATTAAAGACGTTATGGAAGACAATAAAGCCATAAATAATTCTAAGAATATAACAAAAACTATTGTTAAGCAAGTACAACAGCAAACTGCTCAACAGAATAATACACAGGCTCAACAACAAGGAAGTAGTAACAATCTTCCAGCTCCGCAGAATGCATCTGCTTATATGACTGCCGATGATTATTTAAACGAAGCTATTGTAAAACCTGATACATCACAAGCTCCTAAACAGACAGGAAGCACTAATGGGGATATTACTAAACAAGTACAATTATTCTTTAGTGTATCTACCAAAGTATCAAGCGCAAGAATGACAGCATACAATAAAGTATTTACAGAATACTTTACAATAATTAATGATATACTTAAACTGAACGGAAAACCTACTTATAGTAGTAAGGCTGGTAATGCTGATCAAAATAACAATAATCAGCAAACATCTCAGACCGCCGCTACTAAATGACAGGGGGTGACTCCTATGGATATTTATGAATCTAAGTTAATTGATATATTTAACGAGAATCAATTAATCAATAATTCAGATATTATAGTTAACGAATTATCGTTACCGAAAGAAATAAATGCTGCCGATAAAGCAAGATACACCGATATTATCATAAGAGCTAATAAAGTATTAGATGACAACGGTGGTTCTAAAGAAACAAGAACAGAAACTACCATTACTAATATTATATTGGACGCATTGAAGTTTTTAGTTGGTGTATATGCGTCTGGGATAAGTGGAGTTAAAATAAACGCTGCTACTCCGAACACGCTTAAAATAAATATGAAAGTGAATACGGCTCAAGGAAAAAAGACTTTAAGATTCAATCCTTTAAAGTACATACTTGGGTTTGTGATAGATAAACTAGTCAATAAATTATTTGAGATCGTAGTTGCTCCAGCTCGTAGAGCGTCTATGATAAATAACTATAGAAAAATGGTAGATTCTTTACAGAAGATAAAAAGAACTTGTAAAGATGATTCTGTAGAAAAAAAATGTGATAGATTAATTGAACGTATAAATAAAGAAATAGTAAAAATCTCTAATCAGAAAGGAGACAAAAATATGAATACAATTGAAGAAATGTTACAGGATGAAGATTTTGGTTTAAGTTTTGCCGAATCTAGCGATGATAGTTTAAACGAAGCTGAATCTATTATAGAAGATACTTTACAGGAATTAGAAGAGGCTTGTGGTTCTTGCAATAAGTCTGTAAAGAAAGAAACTGCAGATGACGAAGATGGTGAAGATGATATAGATGTAGACCCAGAAGATGAATCTGCTGAAATTGAAAATGAATCATCGGTTATTGATATAGAAGATGATTTTGAATTTTAATTAGGAGGTAAATATACAATGATTTACAGTACTAATTTTGACAATGATATGCTTGTGAATGAGGCTGTTGATGAACTGAGAGATGCCTCCATTGATTATATTTTAGCAAAAGAATCTGGTGATGAAAATTTATCAGAACTTGCAGAATTATTAATCGAAGCAGAGCAGAAAGTTGAAAATACTAAAAAACTTTCTCTTATCAAAAGAATACAAGCTTATATTGCACGTACAAAAAAGAATAAAGAAATAATTGAAAAATATAAAGAAAAAGCGTTAAGTGCTGATGTCTCTGGATTAACTGTAAAGGTTTATGACACTAGTGATGCAAGTATTAATAAGTATATAAAAGCTTGTAATGCAGCTACAGCTAAACTTAAGCCGTTACTGAAAAAGTCATCTGGAGACTATAATAAAGAAACAGATAAAGAAATTAAAGCTCAGATTAAAGAAATTTTAGCTGAAAGAAATAAAATTGTTAAAGAAGTGGAATCTACTACAGAAAGAAAAAGTACAGAGATGACTATTTCTAATACTGAAGTAAAGAAAGCTATCAATTTTATTGAATCTGGAAAAGCTGAGAAGATGATTAATAAAGTTTCTCATGATCTTAATACAGCTGTGGTCGATAATAAAGATGACCAAAGAAAACTGAAAAATGGTACTCATTATGACGTAATCAATGCTATTAATGGTAATAGATATATGATTTCTTGCATCAAACTTATGGCAGCATATCACGCTCAGGATAATGCTAAAACTATTATCACTACAGCTGCATACGCAGCCGGAAAAAAGAAAAAAGACGAATAGGAGATCAATATTATGACTATTGAAGAAATGATGAATAGTATTGATGAAAGTGCTTTAGACCAGGAGGATAATTTTGAAGTAGATCCTAAAGTTGAAGAGTTTACCAATAAACTTATAGAATTTACTTCAGAATTACCAGAAGTAGATGAAGATTCTTTATCTGAAAGTGTCGAAGGTGAATCATCTGATATAAATCTTGAAAAATTCTATGATTTATGTGAATCTGTACAAGAATACTTTGAAAGTGTTTCAGAAGCTGCAGAAGAACTTGAAATTTCTACTGTTCTTGAAACAACTTCAAAAGAAATGCTCGATAAATATAAAATTAAGAAAAAAGAGTATAAGGATTGTATAAAAACATTAAAAAAATCCATTAAATCAGGAGATATCGCTGCAGCGAAGAAATCTATTAAAGAAGCCCAAGATATTATTTCTGAATTTGAAGACTTGATAAAATCATACGATAGCGAGCATCAGTATGATACATACGGGCAGGTTTTGCTTAGTTCGTGGTACGCCACTGTAGCACAGCTCGGAGAAATTACAGTAGAAGCATTGAAATGGGTAGGAATTGGAAGCGCCGCAGGATTAATATTAGCCAGAGGCGATTTATCCAAATCTATAGCTATGATAGGGGCTTATGTTTCTGGACTTATAAAGTCTATAAAGACATATAATAGTACCAAAGAAGCAGAGAAAAATAAAACAATTAAGTCTAGAACTAAAATTGATGGTATGACCAGTGCTTCTCTTTCCCTTCTTACAAAAATGAAAGAAACACTTTCTAAATTGGAATCGCAACTGGAAGTAAAAGAGAAAAAGACCGTAAAAGAATCTTTTGATTTAGATATGGACAATTCTGATCTTTTTGGATTTCCTACAATGTAATTAAAATATAGGACTAGTAGAATTATTCTACTAGTCCTCTTTTATTGGTTCAACTTTAGTTAAATCAAAACTCATTGCTGATATAAATATACCTTCTTGTTTTAATAATATTTCTTTCTTAGATACCAATAAGTATCTACCATCGTATTTTCTATTTTCAGTTTTATTTTTTATTATATATTCTTTATTAGGGGTAATCATACTACCATCTAACTCGGTTTTAACTATCTTCATCATTACATTAGTTCTTTCTAATGCATTCTTTTGAGCAGATATACTTCTAGTATTTTCATTATTTACTCTTTGAATCTTTACTTTTTCTGTAGAATATTTGTTTTTTGGAATATTTATATCGTATTGGGATACTTTTCCGTCTGTTGTGACACCAACAATTTTGTTATAGCTTTTTTCTTTAGTAGTATTAGTATCTATAGTGACTCTACTAGAATCTATTGTTATAACGTAAGAATTGTCTTCTATATTAATTTGCGTAGAATTTATGTTTCCTTCTACATCTACATTATCTGCTATTTTAATAATAATAGTATTAATGGAATTAGTTCCATCACTAACAGGATTTCCATCACACGATAATAGATAAGTTTTATCAAAGTCTCTAAAATATCTATATCCAGAATTATATATAGCATAATTAAGGTCTAGATATTCTAGAAATTTAGTTATACTATCCATAGGTGGTAAAACTAATTGACTTATATTTACATTATTTGATATAGGTTCTATAACCATATTCATATGCTTTGTATAAGTATATATAAGAGAAGATAAATTAATATTTCGTACTATACCGTTGATTATTTGCTTCTTATTGTCGTTTAATGACTGTATCTTTATTAAAGCCATATAACCTTTTCTATAAGCTTGACCGGTAGAATCAGAACCTTTAAAAGTTTCATTTACCAAAGTAGTATTATAAGAAGTATCTTTATTCATTTCATAAACAAAGTTATCTTCTATATAAGGTTTCTGTAATTGAGTAGTAGAGTTCTTATTGTATTTATATATAGATAATTTAATAGTAGCATCATTTTTATTTTTTACTAATTTATTATATAACTTAGTATTTACTTTTATACCTATATAAATAGTAGGCATATGCTTAGTTCCATATTCAAAATTTAATAATACATCAGATATAGTTTCTGTTATAAGATCTTCTACATCATCATTCGTTATAAGAGAAGCTTTTACGGTATAATTATATGCTGCAATGATAGCATCTTTATTATCTTTAGCAACACTAGCCATTAGTTATCGCTCCTCTCTATTATCAGTTTTAAATTTATTCAATATACGTTCTTCCATATCATCTATAGATTTTATGGCACTATATATATTGGAATCTCTTATCAATCTTGTATAATGCTGCAATAGTCTAACCAGAGCTATTTTGGTTTCGCTATCATAATTATTACAGTTTTTATTTATCATACTTTTCATTTTATTCACATCTACCATTATCTTATTCGTGACATTAGTAAAATATTCTATTGCCCATTCTTTTATATCAGATATAAGTTTTAAATCTTTGCCTAATTGAGTGGAATATAAATCGCCATTAGAAGATCTCAATTCTGCTTTAATTTGGCTTGTTTTCAAAAAACGTGTGATACTTCTATCACTCATGATATATGATAAGCATTTATTTAAATCCTCTTTATCTTTACATTCACGTTTGAACACTCTAGACAAATAATTGCTTATACCAAGCAAATAATTATTATTATCGGAATAAGTATCACAAGGATACTTACCGAATAATTCTATATACATTTCTTTGGTTTTCCCTTGATTAGCCATCATAATGGATTTCATTACAATACCATTATAAGATTCTGTGTATATAGAATTTAAATATAATTGTATAGATGGTTTATTCGGTATATAATAATCAAAGTCAGCCTTTATTTTTTCCAAATTTATTTTTTTCAATTTATTATTTAATCTTTTAAGGCTAGATTCTTTCCTAAATTCTCTAATTTGCAATCTAAGCTTTCTCAAAAGATTTATAATTTTTTCTGCAAGTTTATCCACGATATTCCAGAATCCATCAATTATCTTGGATTCGTTTATATAATTAATATCAAAAGACATCATTAATTCATTATCTATCATAACTTACCCCCTTAGTAAAAAATAAATGTCATATTAATAAAATGTAGGGAATATGGATTTTTATCTCCATATTCCCTTATAATTAAACTTTATAAATTATTAAGATCTATCTCATGATTTACAAATACTTTACTTACTATCTCCTTAACGGCTGCTGGATTATATAGATTTATCATTCTACCATATTGATTAATATCCATTTGATCTCCAATTATATTATTAAAGAAAAACATAGATTGCATAGCTGCACTTAAACAATTAAATCTATCTACAATCTGTTTATTATTAATTGCTCTTTTTGGATACATAGATGATATCAGCATTATAACTCTATCAACACTGGTAGGATTTCCTGGTGAGATTAATCCATCAGAAAATAATTTGTTGATAGCCGATACGGTCTGAGATATAGAATATATAGATTTAAATCCTCGATTCTTACATCCCGACATAGCACCCATTAATGGTATATAAAAATACGGATCAGATTCAAATAAAGCCGCACTTGATATTCTTTTCTTGGATATATAATAAGATACAGCATCTTTCTGACCTAATAACGCAGAATTATCTTCACTACCACTTTTAGATGGTATTAACACACATACATCTTTAGGTGTAGTTGTACATAATTGAAGATTCATCATATCATCAGATATAATCATTGCTGGTATATTATTTTGTCTCATATTCATTATATATGATGCTTTAGAATTGAAATCGTAATTGGTTTGTACTATTTCCATATTCGGCACATACAATACAACATCTTTAATTATATCCATATTATAATTAAATATAGTTGTCCAAGCTTCACTAGCCATACCTCTATCATATTCAACACAGTTTATCAATCTTCTAAATTCGCTTCCATTGTTTCCGATATTTCTACAAATTAAGAATATCGTAGTTTCTACACTATATCTAGTTCTAAAGAACCTTCTATAGTGCGCACACATATTGAGTATCCATGCAGAAATAAATAAATTATCACCAGTATTTATTTTATTCTGCATTTGATCAGCTTTCTTAATGAGCTGATCAATAAAACTAGATACGTCTATATATAATTCTATTTGATTAGAATCTGAATTTTTATAATAATCATTTATCAAATTAGATAAACGTTCATATTTAACCATAGACTTATAACACAAATATTTCTCAGGTTCTAGTATATAAGAATTATTATTCATTACTCAAACATCTCCTCTGGATTATATAACTTTTCATCCGTTTCATCTTCTGAATCGTCATCTGGAATTTCAATAGTTCCATCAGATAATTTCTTTGCTAATCTTTTAAGAATGTCTTCTCTTTTTTCTGATATTGCTGTAGCTAATTCTTCAGCGTCGCCATATCCATTTTCTATTAATACTTTAGCTAATTCTCCAGGTCCTTCTTCGGTAAGGAATGATACTCCTTTACCCATTTGCTCACCATTTTCTGTAGATATATATTTTCTTAAATCTAATCTATAATCTCCTTTATTATTCCATTGAATCTTTCTTAAAGATATAAAAGAGTTACCTTTTTCGTCTATAGGAAAATTAAAATCTGGATCTACATTATAGCTAAATTCTTTACTCATTTTATTATCTCCTTATATTAAAAAATAATTGGATAGGTGGAATTTCTCCACCTATCCAACTGATAGTTTGTTTATACAGTGATAAATCTGTTACGAATTGTAGGATCTTGTACACCAACACCGCATTCTCTTAATACGTTATTCATAGCTGTAAGATCATACTGTGTAATGGATAACAGATAGTTTGATCCTCCAAAGTTTCCGAATGATGGGATATAATTTACAGGTTTAATCTCATAAATTACTTTATTACCCTTTTCATTCTTCTCTGGAAGAAGTGCTTTCATTAATACGTTGACGTCGATACATCTTACATATTCGTGAATAACGTTTACTACTTTACCAAATCCTCCAGTAATAGGTGTAGCAACTACATCTTCTACATAAATTCCTTTAGACTGGAAAGATCTTGGATCTGCTTTCATTCTAGATCTGATATCTGGAATGATTAAATCATATAACAGATCTGCAGCATCCTGTGTAATTACGAATGATTCTTTTGTGTCGATCATCTGGTTATGTGCTTTCATACTTTCGATGATAGGACCAGCCCCTCTTTTACCATCTTCATCTGTAATTTTTCTGAATGCTTCGAATTCAGCATCAGAATTATTAATGCTTCCTGGGGTGAAATCCATTACTACAGAAATAGGTGCTTCCTGCTGACTGATGTTTCCTACTTCAATGTAACAACCATGATAATCTTTAAAAAGATTTTTAAAGATTGAGTTAATTGTTGTTGCTAATGTGTTTGAGGATCTGTAATCAATGTAAGTAGTACCGGTAAAATCCTCTTTCTGCTCGATGTTGAGAGTTAATTTTTCTCTCTCCTGTTTCTGGTTGTTCTGTTCGCTCATGGTATGAGTCCTCCTTTTTATTTTTATGATTAAACTCTAGTTCTACCTAATTGTTATGAATCAGGTACAAGTTTATCTCTTATATAATATATATTTATTGATAAATTTAATTAAATGTATTTTGACTTATTAAATACAATATGATCATAAGCCTGTTTGATATTATTATCATGCTTACCAGCTTTAGTCATAATATTATTCATCTTTACTACATTTTCTTCACCAAGACTTTCGATATTAACTACATATGGCTTAGTTCTATCTTCAGTATACGCTATAGCATATAACTTAGCATTCTTGTCTGCTACTAATATGACACTATTTGATAAGTTTGCCAAATCTATATCATATCCATATTTTACTATAACCGATGAATTAATATTTTTACAAAGCAAAGCAGATACAACTTCAGCCTCTTCATTAGTTAGAGCTGTATTATCTCTATCTGTAAAATCAAAGTCAAGATTATAGATATTAAAAGCTCTATAAAAGTCGTGCATAAAGTTATTAGTTTCTAATAATATTTTCAGAGATTTACAATATCCATTATAGCAATCTTGATTGATAATATTATTGTACATGAAATTGCCAAATTTATCTGATTGATGCTTAGCATAATCCATCATTGTAGCGTATAATGTATTATCAAAATCTTTTGTTTTAATGAATGATAATATTTTATCTAAACTATAATCAAGATAAACTGCTATCATAGTTCCGCTATGAACTTTATCACAACTAAGCATATAACTAAAATCTACGTTAGCTGGACAAGTATCTTTACTTACACTTATACCAAGCATTTCAGATCTAGGATCAATCTGTTGGTAGATAAAGTCTACTATACATTGTCTACATATAGCATATGGAATAGCTGGAGTTTCTTCCAAATCTTCTGGTTTGAAAAGAGATACAATTACATCCTGCAGATTAGCTTTTAGATCTACTATATTAAATCCTATATATCCTACTGGATTCAATAAAGCATACTTCTCTACAATGTCTTTCACAAGAATTGTTTTCTTTTCTCCTGTTTCTAAGTTTCTTACATTCGCATTTTCTCTGTTTTTGAATGACAATATTTCGTATGTGTTTTCTGAATCATATACGATATGTCCTGGAAATAAATTCATTGCAAAATTCCTCCTTTTATTTTATTCGTATATATAATATATACTTTATATTATTTTTGACATTTTTAAAGCGGTCAAATGTTCAGGTTTTAATATATGCAGAACGTCATCTAATACATAAAATTTGCCTTGATGATGCATATTATAATCATATACAGTTTCGTTTACACGTCCTCTATATAGATGATCGTATTCCGCTAAATATACTTCATTATAAGTTCCATGCCATGACATTCTTTTGCTTGATGGTTTAGTATATCTACTAAATATAGTTACATAACTAAGTCCAGTATAGTATATATTTTTCGATATTATTTTAGCCTCTTCTTTAATTTCATTATACACTTGGTCTGTATGAGATCTTCTTATATCAAAAGATCCTCCTGGTATTCTATATCTTTGCTCATTGATATCCATATATATCTTATTATCTTTAAATAGAAATACTTCTACTCTTCCACGAAATATTTTATCTGGATATCCTTCTACTGTTACAATACTATTCCAATTATTATTTACGTCATAATATCCTCCGTATCGTATAAATTTTTCAATATTAACCTGTTTAGATCTAGGTATTCTTTTTTGATGCTCATATTCCGTATAGTCCATAATAGCATCCTCCATACATAATTACGTGATTGTTTCCGTATTTGTAAAATACGGAAATTTCAATTATATAATATTATAGTGAAATAGTAGAAAGAACAAGATCTATTATTGACAACTAAAGATGTACCTGGACACGCCAGGGTAAACAATTAAAAATAAAAAGTCGCCCAAGGGTGCAGAAAGAGGTAATTTTATGGCAAATAATAATGAAACAAACAACGGAACTAACAACGAAATGGAGCAGATCCTCAATGCTATCAATAATATTAATGGAAAGATTGACAACATCCAAAAGGATGTAAATAGCATGAAGGATGACATGATCAATCTTAAAAAGCGTCAGGATGACACTGACGAGAGATTTAAGAAAATGGAGACTGTTATTAATGATGCTGTTGAAGAAGAGAAGAAATCTTCCGATCAGCCAGCTCCAGCGAAGGAGACAGTTAAAGATAAAATTAAGGGCAACCTTAAGTTTATCATTCCGGCCGGTGTAATTTTAACGGCAGCAGGAGGTGCATTGGCGTATGCGTTATATAAGAATAAGAATGCATCTGCCGATGTTATCGATGACGTCGATGGAGGCGACGTTATCGACATGTAATATAAAAAGAAGAGATACCCAGAAATGGGTATCTCTTCAAATTCAATATCATGAATATTTTTTTATAAATTCATCTATTTCTTTTTTGTATTCTGGATAGGCTTCTACTACAGTAGAATATTCCATTTTACCAGATATAATCTGTTTAGCCAAATACTCTGCCATTTTCTAAGTTACCTCCTATCAATCTATTAAAGAAGTTAATAATTCGTATACATCACATAATGCGGTTTGCACTTCTGTAACTTGTTTATTAGTATCTTCTTTATTTTTTTGATATTTTAATAAAAATTCATTTAATGCATTCTCCATATAAGATATCTTATCGTCAGCAGAATCAGGAATTAATACATATTCATACGATACTTGCTTGGTATATATATCATAATAAGCAATAGCTCTTTTTCCTTCTACTAATTTAGGCTCAGGAAAATCTTCAATAAGAAATCCTTCTTTCAATAATTCTGCTCTTGATTTATTTAATCCATTTACAGGGTCGAATGGACAAGAATGAATGAATGTAATCATTCCTTTATTAGCTCTATCTATTCTTATGAATGTCTCCATAATACGAAACCTCCTTTAAATTACTTATTTGTTTCACTTATATTTATTTAGGTTCTGAATACCTCAGAATGTAAAAGTATACCTTCTGAATAGTATATTATTACAATGAATAAGATTCAGAATGATTCTGAACTTATAAACTATTAAAATCTTATGTAAGTGCTATGGCGCCATCATTCCATAGCGAGAAAGGAGAACATTATGGGAACAAAATTAGGATTTGAAGATTCACTTAGAGGGCTGGACGAATCAAAAAGAAACGGATATGGTCCGATCGTAAACTCCATAAATAGAAATGGAGGTTTAAAAAGAGACCGATATAATTTTGGTAAATATGGAGAGAAACCATATTTACCGGAACTTGAAAGAAGATCTAACCAAGAATTTATACCAGAGCCTTACGATCCAGATTACAAGCTTTTCATTAAAGCTATGATAGATGATATCATTGGTTTACACAAACCAGTATCTGGATACATTTTGAAATTGATTTTTGATGAATATCAGAGAGGTAAAACCTCTACAGATATTTATACTAATTTCTATACCAATTACATTAGTGGGAAGAATGATTCCACTCACTGTAATATAGCAAATAATAATCTTTATTTACTTTTTATAAATACTTGGAATGATATTATCCCAAGAAGAGTATTAAAAGAATCAGACATAGTATTGCCTATCTTGCAGAGTTTATCAGGAGAAACAAAATTACCTGAAAAAGAAATATTTGCGAGAGAAATTGCAATTAGGATACACAATAAAGTTCCTGGTGATGATTGGAGAGAAGAAATGGACGGTAATATCCATTTATGGGATAAACCAATCCATATTAAATATCTTTTAATTGCAAAAGATATCATCTCTTGGAATATATTCAATAAAGAAGCAGAAGATGAGGAGGAATAAACGATGGCAGAAGTAAGAGAAATGGTAGAAAATCCACAAGTTACAGCTGACGATATACAGAAGAACTATGAAAGAGTTTTGAAACTTATGAAAGAAGTGGCTGGTCCATTCATTGATGAAAACTATAGATATATGAATGGTTTAGGAAGTACAGGTTGGAACTCAACCTGTACTAATAAAGTAATCGAAACTATTTTAAAGAAGTGGGGAATAGATGAAGACATCTATTCTATTACTGGTGAAGAAAAAGATACTACTTTTATTAGTGGTCTTATTCTTATTGAAGACTTATTAAAGAATTTCTCCGTAAATGAAATTCTTTTGATGTTTTACAGAACTTTTGATCTTCTATCATATGACGATCTTATGTCTGATTATTCCGAAGAAATACAGGAGCAATTATATTCTGAATTATCTAATAAACTTAGAAGGTTCATTATGGGTATGATGAATAAGTTTAATATAGATAAAAGTATATTAAAACTTCTTCCTGATTTTCATAATGCTAGATATACATCAGAAGATCAGGTGCGCATCCTATGGTTTAATCATTGCACTCATATTAACGTAATGGTCAGATACGGTCATCTTTATTCAGAAGAATTTACAGATTATCTTATTGATCATATGGTTAAAAAGATGAAAAGTGTAAAAACTGATAGAGAAAGAAACGATATTCTGTTGATGATACATACGTTAATGGAAAGTCGAAGATTTATGCCTATAAGTGAAATGTTTAAAAAGAAACATGCGGAAATTATTGATAAAGCTGAAAAGAGAGTAATTTCTAATTGCTATTCTTTAAAAGAAATTTTTAACGATTATATTTAATACTAAGGAGAAAATGATTATGGATACAAAAGAACTAGACAGAATTTATATAGAGCTACAAAAAAGATGTGATGCAAGAAGAATCACAAAAGAGCAAATTGACAATATCACCAATAGATTCAATAAAGCATATGATAGCTACATTGAATTTAGAAAAATATCTTATATGACGCCAATATATACAAACGAACTCAAAGCTATGAGTACAAACTTTTCTTCATTAAGAAGAAAAGCATTAGAGATGGTTATATAGAGAGGAGCTACGTTATGAGAAAATTAGACTATTTACGCAAGAAATTGAAAACCGTAAAAACAGTTTATGATATAGATCCAAAACCGTTTTTGAGACCGGGTGATTATGATATATATTTGGCTCCTTTGATAGATATCAATACTCATCTGAATATTGGTATTGTTATTCAGCATTACAAAATATATGATGACGATCCGGACAGGGTAAGTTATATTGATGAAGCCGAGAAGTATCTTCTAGACTTTCCGGACCGACTCAAAAAAGATAATCCGTGGTTTTGGCGTTGAAAAGAAACCAGCAGAGAATATTCTCTGCTGGTTTTATCTTTTATTTTTTCTACGATACTGATTAAATAGTAAACATTATCGGTTGATTCTTATTAGAAGCACTTACATAAGAGTCTTTAATATAATTTAATATTTCTTCACGTTTACCAGCTTCTGTTTCAAGATCTTGCAATTTAAGATCTACATTAGCATATACGGTTTCCATACCATCAAAATACTTAAGATTCTTATATAAGAAGTTTGCTACATCTGCTTGCGCAAGCGCTTCAAATGTTTCCATTTGAGTTGCACTAATGGTAGTTAAGCTAGGATTATGTTCTACGAATATATATATTGGATAAGCATTAATTCTAGTACTTATATTTCCACCACCAGCACTCATTAATCTAACCCTATTAGGCGGTTCAAAGTCTACATATATACTATTATTATACAATGATAATGAATCTGCTCTCATTTGAAGCATAAGTATATCATCTGTATTATAATAACCATTGGCTACATCATACATACCATACCCACTTACAACATTTTGAGCCACCCCGTTACCATTAAACTTTTCCCAGTCTATATCTTTTACACCTAATATTTTATTATCTCCAATAATATCTTCATCTAAATAATACCATCCATTCTTATATGGAGTTACTCCTTGATGAAGTATATATCGTACTTGATGAGGATAATATCTAGAGAAAGTAACAAGTGTATCCTTTATTATAATATCAGCCCATTTATCTTTTCCTAAATAGTCAGGAAGGTTCAATTGTTGGGTTCCTAATCTCCATTCTATTTTTTCTAATAAAAGGGTCATATTATTAGAATATCCATTCATAAAACGTCACCCCTTATTCTTCAATGAAAGATTCAGATACATACTCCCCGGTCTTTTTATTTATTTTCTTTTTTTCTTTATTTACTTCAAGGAATATATAACCCATAGATAGATATACTCTGTAATATGGAACAGTTGTTCCTTTTCTATTAAATATTTTTCCTTTTTTAACAAACCCTCCAAGCTCGGATAATGCTTCGTTAGCTTCTTGTATTATTTTTCTTACAACGGCTTCGCATTTTCTATATTCATCGGATTTAGTTGTTGTTGTAGAAGTGGTCAAATTGCCATTTAAATCTGTACCTACAGTTCTCTGATAATCTTCACTTATATTGAAAGTATACAAAACCATATAATCTACAGTTTGTTTTAAGAAGTCTGCCTTTTTATTGCCAGATTTTAATACAGCATAATCGTACTCTTTATATTTACCATTTAAAGCTTTATCGAAAACACCTTGAGCTATATTGTAAGCCTCTTCTCTAGAAACTTCTGGTTCGACTCTTACATTTTTATATTTGAATAATTCTTGTAAGGATTCTTCCGTACAATCATAACTTACGTCTTCGTCAAGCATGTCTCCGACTGTAAAAGTTTCAGGTTCGTTAACCTCTTCTTCTATAGAATCGATATAATTGTTGCTATCTAATAAATCACCTATATTATTCATACCAACTCTCTCTTTCTGTGTATCATTATACACCAAATCTATTATATAATCGTCCCAATCTCCATCGGTATCTAAACTATATCCTTTTGGTAAAAGGTTTTTATTATTTATATCTTTTACTGTTTTGAAAATGAGTTCTAATTTTATCGGTTTCATTCAAAGATTCATCACAATTACTTTCTAATAAATCTCCTATTGTCATAAAAGTCTCCTTTTATAAATATTTTTTAGTGCAGAAATCTATTATTTCGTCTCTTACATGATCTTCTATATTAACCATTGCTACATCTCCGGTAGTTTTGTTTACCAGTCTTACTTGATTAGCATTTTCTGTAAGAGATATATCATTATACTCGAATTCTAATGATTCTGTAAACATTTTAAGATTAGCGGATTCCTGTTTGACAAAATCTATTACACCTGGAGTAATAATAGGAATAAGTAAACCAGAATCATTTTCTGTAAGATATAATCTATTTCCGTTATCACATATTCCAGATTCTTGGATGCAAGCTCCTTCAGATACAATCTTTTCTGTATATGCTTTATCATGGGATGGATAAATTACCCTATCATAAGTAATTAATTTAAGGCCTTTTACTTCTCCGCCTCTAGCAGTCTGCTCTACTCTACCTAAAGCACGTAAAGACCAAGATGGAAGAAATCCATCAAGTAGATCTTGATTAAATTCTGCTCCTTTAGCATTATTAGTTCCTCTATATCTACCTTTAACAAAATTACCTTCTGTCCATAAAGCTGTAAATATAGCAACTGTATTATTTGGATCAATAGTTTGCTGCCTTTGTAAACTACTATCCATAGGATGACCATTTTCTGCTCTCATATTACCGGTTTTAACTAATTCTTGTGTTCTTGAACAAGTAATCTGAGGGAATAGTTCGTTATCACTATACCATCTTAAGTTTCTATTTCTCATATTAGCTTCCTGCAAAATACCTTCTGCAGTAACCTTATTAGTACCATTTCTATCTACGTCTATTTTTACGGGAAATTCCTTGTTCGTAAGACCCGTTTCAATGATTATATAACCCATATTTTTTAAAGGATTAGTACGAATCATGACTCTAATTCCTCCTTTTAATATTCAATTAATAAATTGTTTCGGGTAATGGCCTATAAATGTACCAGGGTAAACAATATTATAATTATTGAACTAAATGGGAGGAATAAGGTATGCATAGATATATCCCAATGCAAACGGTAGTATTCAGAAAACAATCTCTGACTGGTATGAATAATTTGGTATATATGAATGAAAGTAGATTTATCAATTATGCTTTCATTGAGCCAAAGAAGAACAGTCCTTACAAAGCCAAAAGAGAATATCTAAATGCTTGCGATAATTCCAAATTTCTAAATGAAACTGGAAGTATATCAAAAGTTACAAAAGTAATTAATAGTATAATGGAATCGGGAAGCAATAGTCAAAAAGAAGAAACTATGAGATATATAAATAATAACTTGATTCCAAAATTAAACAGAGATGCTACATCTATATTTGTAAATCAGATTAATAAAAAGCTTTTGAACGAAAATTATACTAATAGTATTAATGATACTATTAGTATTTATAAAGAATGCGATCGTGTATTAAATAATGACAAGAAATTAGCAAAGAGATTTAATTTTGATAAATTTATTCAGGAGAATTATAATAAGAAAACTCCTAAAGAATTGGTTTTCTCTTTATGCGAAATGATAGATACCTACAATATCAGTCCAAAACAAAAATATTATATAGCTTTAGAGTCTGTACAATACGCTTTATATAATTCTCCAGTAAAAATGGATAATGTGGTTAAAGATATAACTGATTATTTTTTATTGAGGGAATCAATTATACCGGATAGTATAATGTCTGGCTATATATCTTGTGCTAAAGATAACCAATTTTTAAGCCCAGAAGAATTATCCAAATTAAAAATAATCAAAAATGATTATAGGGATTCGTATTTAACAAAGATAAATTATATTTCATCTACATTAGATAACGAAAGAGCAAGAAATATGCTCAATAGAATTCAAAATATTAGTACGGAGGAAGATGCTTCCCAGTATATAAAAGATGTATATAATTCTATTATGAATGACGTTACATTATCAGATTCGGATAAAACAGAATTGGAGAATTCTATATATATGATACCATTAGTATCTGGTATAGACCAATTATTTATTGACTACGAGATTAAGAAAATAGATGGAGCACTACTGGCAACAAGAGATTTGACTGAAACTGTAAACTATATAAACGAATATTTTGAAGATACTGAAATGGTAAGTGCTCCGAATATTCGTGATACTATAGAAAGTTTCAAATGTTCACAAGATAAGACACCGAAAAGATTTGCAAGATTAATCGGTAAGTTTAATATAAATAGCGAATATGCTATTGATGTACTTATAGAATCTTTGCCTGAATTATATCTTATAATGAGATCTATATATGTAGCTGTATATTCTAATTCTGATTTAGAATATGTAATGCAAGAATATTTGTATTTATTCGATAGAATCGACGAATATGCTGATCAGAAGCAATATGCTGATATATATAAAGCAATATCTAAAGAGATATCATGCGTTGATAAGATATTAAACGATGGAATACCAGACCAAGAGATATCTGAAAGATATATAGAATATAAATCTACTCTTGATAAATCTTTACAAAAAATAGATAAATTGATGAGTACCAATCACGATATTTTATCAGAAAATACAAGTTTATTTAATGATATGAGTATAGAAGAATGCGAAAGTCTAATTACTACTTTAGCTAATGGAATGGATTCTGTAAATAGATTAAACAAAGAAGAATTGTTATCATCTATATCTGATAATATAAGATTATTTACTATAAATTCTGATAATCTTAGAAATCTTTCTAATATATTGATGATAAGCAAATGCGTGGATAAATCTGCCTATCAAAGTTGTTTGATTCAAAGAGCTTCCGATGATGATTGTACCAAAGCTGAAAATCTTATTATTGCAAATGAATTATCTTATCTTAAAGATTATCGCTATCCAAAAGTAGACGAGATAACCGAATGTGTAATGATAATAGAATCAGTAAAATTATTAGAAGAATGCTTTTTTGAAGATATAGTAAATGAAGCCACAGGAAAACCAATTGGTAAAAAGAAAAAGAAGAAATTGACATTTAATGACCTTCAGATAGCCATGAAAGCATTTGGAGCTAAATTAAGACAAATAAATACTAAAGCTGCGTCTATGTGGCAAAATATAGATGCTAAAGCAGCTAATATAACCAAAGGGATGCAGAGAGCGTTGACATCAGATAGAAGAGAAGCCATTATAAAAGGATCTATTATACCATCAATGTCTTCTTGCATTAAATCTATTATAGCTATATCTGGTACAACATTAGTCGGATCATTCTTTGGCGCGCCATATGTAGGAATATTAACAGCTGTAGGTATATTTGCAGTTAATAAAAAATTAAACGATAGAGAGAGACTTTTAATTTATGATGAAATAGATACAGAGTTAAAAGTTGTAGATAAAGAAATAGAGATGGCACTTCAAGATGGGGATACTAAGAAGTACAGATTTCTATTAAATTATCAGAAAAAATTAAATAGGGAAAAAACTAGAATAAAATATCACACTACACCAATAGCCAGAAAGATTCCAGTATAAGGAGGTGTATATAAACATGGGACTTATTAGCAACTTATTTACAGAATCTGAATTTGACGATTATAGATTTATCGAAAAAGTATTAAGAGAAGCAGATAATGATGATGAAGATAACTTTGATATGCCTGACGATAATACTGACGATAACGAAAACCAACCTGATAATACCCCAGAACCTGAAGATGGTAATGCATCAAACGATGATAATGCCGGGGATGAATCTAGCGATGAAGATAACTTCGATATGCCTGACGATACAACGGATCCCCAAAGTGACGAAGGTGTAGATACGCAGTCTATGGATAATCCTGAACCACAATCTACCGATACACCAGACACGCAATCAAATGATGTATCGGGCGAGAGCGGAGATGAAGATAACTTTGACTTACCAGACGATGACGCTGGTGGGCAAGCTCAAGACACTAATGGTGGGGATGCGACAGGAGATCAATCTACTGATGATGATATGTCTGGTGGAGACGATGATAACTTTGATCTGGACGATAGTACTGCTGATAGCGGGGATGGATCTACCGATGATATGTCTGGATATAATGGTGGAGATATGTCAGGTGGAGAAGATCCAGATCAAGATCTAAAAGATGCAGAAAATGATATATTCAATGGATTATCAGATCAAGATAAAGTTATCAAGATTAATGAATTAAAAGATTTATATCAAGACTTATATAATCGCATAATAACGTTATATGATAAAGTAAATGATATACCTAAAGACGATGAATTGATTAAAGTATATAATTTTGTCATAGATAATCTTAGTGATCTTAAACAATTTGTTTATGATTACCTTACAAATACATTTGATAATAAAACTTATCTTGAGAATATGGTTAACTATAAAAAGTACCTTAGTACTTTAAACGTTATAAATGGTATTCTTGAAGAGATAAGAAAAGGGTTATATAAAGAGTCAGGTAATTAGGTCTTTATATAACAATTTAGTAAATATTTAAGTAAAATATTATGTTATATTTGATATAAATTTGAAAGGAGATTCCCGAAATGATCGCAGGAAATACTACTAATACAGTCATGGGTGGTTCTTATAGTGCCGATCACGCACTTTATAACTTCTCAGAACAAGTTAAAAACTTATTTGAAGATATGGAGCAGACATCTCAGCACAACATTCTCAGTGAGACATGCAAAGTGCTTAAAGATGAGCTTGCTTCCGATCAGCTCAAGAAATTCTTCGTTGAAAATTCTTGTGACGTAAATGAATATGTTGGAAGACCTCAGGCTCTTGAGGAACACTACAACGATATGGAACAGCTGTATAAAAATGATAAGAAAGCTCTTATGGAGAATACAGCTATGGGAACAATCAACCCTATCGTTGGTCTTACATTCCCAATGCATAAACTTATTCTTATGAATATGGTTTTTGATAAAGGTGCTATTCAGAAAATGATCGCTCCAGAGCCAGCATTCACTGTTGCTATGGAAAGACGTATCATGATTGATACTGAAGGAAATGAGCTTGACCTTTACAAAGATCAGAATAAACTTACTGCAGCTATTAAGAAAACTGCAGCTGTTAAAGAGATCGAACTTCAGCTTCCTGTAACTGATGATACAGAAATTGTAAATCAGTATCTTGATGGTATGGCTGGTGTTGATCATCTTAACGTTGAAACATATGTATGTGCTGTTAAAGTACCTAACGTATATTTCGAAAAAGGTGATATTCTTCCGGATGAAAATGGATATCTTGGAGAGGGAGAAGAAGCTACAGAAGCCACAACAAAAGATGTTTGGGTTCGTACAAAAGCTAACTTTGTTCCGATCTATGATGATGACGGAAGAGGACTTACACATAAATTCAAATTCACCCACAAAGTACTTGAGGGTTCAGAAGTAAAAATTAAAGATGACTGTGATGTACTGACAGGTTATATGAAGAAAGACCGTCTGATGATCCAGTCTAACAAGGGTGTTGTTACAGCTGTTAAGGTATATGCAAGACTTGATACATCTTCTGCAAACCTTACTACATGCTCTGCATCCTGGAAACAGATCACAAGCTTCGTAGAGATTCCTGAAGGTATGCCGATCAATACCACAATCTCTCCACAGGAAGTTAAAGATATCGCAGCAATGTATAATATCAACCAGATTACAAAAGTTCTGGATGTTACAAAAACATTACTTGCAAACTATAAAGATGATGATATTAAAGAATCCCTTGATACGTCTTATCTTGGATTATCTGAGGATGAGAAATTCTTTAATACATACGATTTTGCTCCAAGAGCATCTTACTACAGTGACCATGTAAATTGGAGACGTGATACATTCTTCGATTTCTTCGATGAATTCGTTGAAAGAATGCTTCGTGTACTCAATGATCCGAACGTTACTGTTACTATCTTCGGTGATGCTTCCATCATCAGAAAGATTGCTCCGGTAGAATATAGCTATCAGTCTCCATCCAACATTGGACCAGTAGAACTGGATTATGTTAAGACTGTAACTACATCTCACCATAGAGTATATCAGTTCATCGCATCTGATAAGATGAGATTCTCTAATGATCTTATTGTAATTCTCTGCCCAAGAGGAACAGATAGAATCATCTACAGAATCTATGATTATCAGACATATGTATCCAATGAGATCCGTAATGCAAATAATCCATCCCTGCCAGCTATTCATGCATTTGAAAGATACAAATTCTATGAATATCAGCCAGTTCAGGGACGTATTAAGATTAAGAATCCTACAGGTCTTATTCCAGAAACATATGATGTTGTTCCGGTTAAACATATTGCCTAATCAAACAAAAAATAAACCACATACGGGATTTCCCGTATGTGGTTTTTTCTTTCTACTTAACGTCAGGATATAATACATATTTAAATATATCCTGAATAGAATCCTTTATAATATTTGATATAGTATAATTCAAATATTCTTTTACATCATCCGGAACGTTAGATACACTGTTTAATCTGCTTGTAGCATCGCATTCCAGTTTATTTATTAAGAATTCTTTTTCAAACTGCATTGTGTCAGTTTTAGTTTTTTGTGTATTTTCGTATTCTTTCTTATTTATCTCATGCAATAAATAAGATGAGCAAGCTCCTACAAATTCCAAATTTGTGGGTTTACTTTTCTTTTTGTAGTATTTGAAAACCTCATCAAAGGTTTCTGTATGCGGTTCTTTCCACAATTTTTCTACTACAAATCTAAGGTTTCGTTCGGACTTATTCATGGTCCTAATTTCCGATCCATTATGCATAGAAACGTATTTTGTTGTTTCTATGTATAATGCTGTCATTTTTGGCCTTTCTTTATTATTGGCCAAACTTTCACAGTATCTTTTAAGTATATACTTAAAAGATATTTCTCCTTTGTACGCATTAGGTATTATACCTAATCTTTCAGTAAATTCATTAATTTCATTTTCTGTCGGTACTCTCATTTTGTTTTCCTCCATTCTTTTATCCAATTATCCAAGCAAAATAGAATAACGTGTAGATATATAATATATCTACACGTTATTCATTATAATAATATACAATTCAATACTCTGAATTATTCAGAATGGTTCTGAATGTCTACTTTTGTGTATCTCTACAATGCATAGAAGTCCTGTGAAGGTATTTATTAAAGGTTACCAATGGAGACGTAGTGCTACCACATTTAGGGCACACCATATTATTTATATGCGTTTTTAAATCCGGTACATCAGATAGTCTTTGATCAGAAATACATCCGCAATTAAGACAAAGTACATCATCTTCTGTCATTATAGCTATAATATTTTCTTTATCTGAAATACTATACTTTTTACTATAATAATTAGCAATCATTTCTGGATCTTTTTCCATAGTATCATATGTAGCTTTATATGGTTTAGCCACTATTTTTTGTTTAGATTCTTTCCTTGGAGATTTATCTAAATCTCTTTGTAAAGTTAAGAACTCGTAATTATTTCTTTTAGCATTAATAAAATAGTAGATATCATCTTTAATAGCTTTAGGGCCTGTGCAGTATTTCGTAAAGAATTTTTGTATACTGTTATAATCTATTGCTATATTCCCAACAGGTTTAGGTATTCTATCAGGATTTTCTGCAGATATTGCTGTCATCGTTATACTCGTAGTTGGTAGGTAATTCATCATATACTCTTTAATGTATTTACCTTTTACACTAAACCTGTCTATACAGTTTAAATCGAACCCAAAATCGTTTTCTTCCATATTTTTTAACTCCTTTTCTTTATCCTCTTAGGTGTGAAAACCTATTATTTTATATAAGAGTTACGGATAGAGTAATAGTTAAAACTTAGGATCTGTAAGCTTTACTTTATCCTCATTCAATACTTTAGTTAGATTATATATGGCTTGTACTGCTTCATTTGTAGAAACTTTAATATTATTTCCGCCAAGATCTATATATACTGCTTTAGAATTAATCTGCTCCCTTAACTCTCTATTGGCTTCTTCTGACCAAACAGCTTTTACAGAACACTGGTCACCATCATAGTCACCACCAATGGATTTAAGATAAACATTACTGAATACTAATGTATCAATGAACTTATTGGAAGTATCACTTCCAATATCAGATTCTCTAATCTTTGGATAGAATGGATAATATGTATTATTTACATATATCTTTTCGGTTTCTTTTGTTGTACTTACTCTTACTAGTATCGGAAACTCGTTGAAGTAAGAATCCATAGGGAATCGAGTAATAAGAATGGTTTTATCCTTACATGCTTCACATGCTGCCATATATAATACATCACACCATGTAAGCGGCCTATTAATAAGAGAAGATTCTCCCATTATATCACCGCCAGTTTTAGCATACTTAGCTTTAGATACTTTCTTACCTTTAAATACTAATCCTAAAGTTCTTCCTGTCTTTTGATCAGTTAATGTAACTGGTTCTAATCTCTTAGAGAAAGAGAAGATAAATTTATCTATCTGAGAATCTATTTCTTCATCAGAAAAAGTTATAAGCGGATCCTTAGGTTCAAATGGTACCAATTTTTTAGCTTTTGGATCGTAGACTTGCATCAATTCTACATTTTGAAATAGATTTTCAAATAATCTTTTAGCCTGGAATATAATAAATGGTTTAAAGTTTACCAATGCAGATGCTAATGGTAATGCTGCATGGTCTGTATCTACCATCAAATCTTCCATAGCTTCTACTTTTAAATCTGGAGCTGATAATACCAAACGTGTACCCATATCAGTAGATTTACTCAATACGGCTTCACGTATAATACCTGTCTTACCAGCTAATCCAATACCATCATCTTTATTTTTAGAAGTACCAAATAAAGCATTAGATATATTTAATAAAGTTTCTTGTATTCTAGCATTGGTAGTATTCTCTATAGATAATCCATAATCCTGAGTTTCTTGTATAGCTTTAGATGATATTATTAATGATTGATAATACTTATTAATACCACCAGCTCCAACAGCACCTTTAACCTTAGTATCCATATCTCTATAGAACGGAGGTATTACAAGAAATTTATCAAGAAACATCATTTTCTTGCATTTATATAAGAATTGTATCTTTGTTGATCTAGTTCTTGTACCAGTTTCTTTTATTTTTATTTTATTTATATTTTTTCTAAGGAATTCTATACCAGTATCACCGCCAGATTGCACCTCTTGAATTAAACCATCCTGGTCTACTTTATAGAATCCTATTCCTGATACTATATTTCTAATTCTTTTATCTATACTGCACCATACTTTGTAGCAAAATGGATGCATGAACCACCCATGTAAATCAATATAACCAAATATATTAGCTCTATCATCTTTAGTTATACCGAATATTTCTTGAGATAATAATCCTTTCGGAGCAGGATAGCCATCTCTAATAAATAATAAAGTATCTGTGATCTCTTCTACATTATTTTTCTTTATAAAATCTTGATAATCTAATAAGTCTACCTTAAGGTGATTCATTTCTGCTTCATTCAAAACTCTACGACCATTAGTAGACACCCCATGAACAACAAGATTTACTATATTAAACTCTTCTTTAGTTAAAGTGAATTGTCCAGATTTACGCTGATAGTTTAGTGCGCCTAAAATACCTGTCATTATATTAGACCTCCTAATATTAATATTATAATAAAGTTACAGATAGCAGAAAATAAGCTAGTATGGGTTAACCCATACTAGCTGTATTTAAAATATTTATTCGTATTGATTTATCATCAACTACACTGTTTATGAAATACTTATCTCCATAAATATGTAGAAAGGTTCCGTTAATTAATCCTTGCATTTCATTAGCGTCTTTTTTGTTCTTAAATGCTATTACGAAAGGATTAATTATTTTATTATCAACAGATATATTCACCGTATCACAGTTACCAAATAGATTATATAGAAGCATAACCTCTTCAAAATGATTAAGTATATATTCTTCTATACTTATATCAGAGGAACTGGACAACGAGTTTATGAATCTACATCTATCCAAAATCTTAATCCTCCTCTTTTACATGTCTCCATTGACAGCATCTTCTAATACTTCAGCTTGTTTAGCTTGCTGTGCTCTCTTACTTCTAGATTCACGATCTATTATATATTTCAATGTATTGACATGCCCAAAAGGTATATTAGTCAATTCAAATATAGTAGTTCTTCCTCTAAAATAAGTAGCTATGCCAACGCACTCTCCTATAAAGCCGCCAGTGCTGCCAATCTGTGACGCGTAAAAACCAATTCATCTGCAGAGATAGCTGTAGCTGGAATAACTGCATTACATTCAATACATGTTGTTTCAGGAATCTGATAAGAGATAGATTCGTCACGTTTACTGATCTCCTGAATATACATAAGAATTGCATGATACTGGTCAGAAGACAGTTTACGAATAGTCTTACCAAACTGAATGATTTTAGATTTAGCTGTTTTAGCTGTATTATTTGTATAATGACGATACTCGATAGGATCAAGAGTCATTGTATTCTTATTAATATAATAAATAGAATCAATATAAGATACAAGTGCAATAATATCTCTATATTTCTCTACGAATGCTGTATCAAGCATAGCAATTTCAAATACCATATTGAAGATAGATGGTTCTCTAAATCCAATAGCAAAATCTTCAGATACAGGTACAATATCAGATTTATATAATCCTTTAGGTTTAGCGATATTTCCATTATAAATATCATAGAATTTTGCTTTAGCTTCATCATTCTCAAACTTAACGAAATCCATAATATCAAGATTATCAGTTAAGAATACGTGCTTATTATCTGTAGGACAGTTTGTAATCGGCATATATGCTTCTCCTTCAAATGTAGCACGAAAAGCACCAAACCAATAATGCTCGATATCGAAGAAGCTTGTACACTTAGCCCACTCTTCCATTGAAGCAGGTTTATCTCTATCAATAATATGATCATAAAGCATTTTATATCTTACAGATTCAGAATTCATTCTACTTCCACCAGGATTATTGAGCTTATCGATTTCTGCACCTGTGAAACCAAGCATTCTAAATCTGTTACCTGTATTATATGCTACCCAATCTGCAGCTTTTCTATTAGGATTTTCTACTGTATCAAGTACGGCATTTAATGCTACTGGCTTCTTAGATACTGTAAATGCAGAAAGGTCGTATTTTTTAGCTACAACCTTAATTTTGGATTTTACTGAAGCTTTTAATTTCTCATTGATAATTTCATCATCTCTTGTTTCCTGAGTAGTGGTTGCAGTATTTTCATCTTCATCCTCGTCATCATCAGGGAATTCGATATCATCAAGATTAGTAGGAATATTATACTCTTCTTTTTTAGGAGCATTATCGAATCCAATTATTCTCTCAGGATCTGTATCTACTTTTACATCTGCCATTTCTTTAAGTTCATCGTTTGATGTAGGAGTCGCAGACGTTGTTAATACGGGCTTTTCTTCTTCATTCGTATGATCTGATTCAATTTCAAATTCTTCTTCATTTGTATATTCATCATCTTCTATGATATTAGAATAACCTGTTGTGTATTTAACAGTTTTTTCTACTTCTTCTTGCTGATCTGGTTCTTTTTTAGCTACGCTTTTTGTTACTGATCTACCAGTAATAGCGCTAGCTACCGTTTCTTCATCTCTTTCTTGTGCATAATGCACTTCATTTCCGTCATTCTTAAGATCACTAAGAGATACGGAATCTTCTGGTCTTGCGTTGTCTGTAAAAACTTTGTTTTCTGTGGACATATTTTACTTCCTCCTTAAAATTATAAATCGTCTTCATCATCGAAGTCATCTTCAAATCCAGTTTTAACTGAACCCAAGATATTATCTATTTCATCAGCAGACTGTTTAGTTTCTGCTGCAATTTTCTCTTTGTTTTTATTTCGAGCTTTTATAACTCTTTCCATAGGTTTAGTATTTAATGGAATAGGTTTATCACCTAATAAGACATTAGCATATCCATATCCAAGCAATTCATTCATTTCCTGTTTAGAAATATTACCATCTGTCTCTTCCATAATTTCATTAAATTTTTTAGCTTCCGCTATTTTCTTAGGAATAATAACTTTATCGAATACATCCAAAGCTCTATCAGCATCATCTTCTTTTTCTGGATGAAGCATTGGATCATCTTCCTTAGGAGCAGGTTTGAAACCGAGTTCTTCAGGAGTCATTTCTACTAAAGCCATAAATATATCTCCTTTCTTTTATCCGTTATATAATTCAGTTAAAGTAACTTCATTATTTTTGGATATATTAGCTTTTAATGTATAAATAGAATCGTCAATATCTAATTCTATTAAAAGAATTTTGTTTTCTTGTAAACTTATATTTACGTCTACTTGAGTAAAATATGGAAGAAATCTATTTATTTGCTCTTTAATATTTTCTTCTAATTCGACAATAGTTTCAGAATTCATATATCTATATTTACTAACCAGTCCTACTCCAGCTTCTGGAGCAATGGAAATAGTACCTGGTTCTAATAGTATTAATCTACATACTAGAGTTAGTATTGCGTCTTTATCTTTTATAACTAGAGGTTTATTGAACGTACTTGTCGTAAACAAGTGATCTGTAAAAGTTTGCATCATTTACCTCCTTTAAATCTTACTATAAAGTTATTCAAATACAATTATAATGCATTGTAAAAACGTTTTACATGATTATATATTATCATAATAATAAGGAGGTAATTGTAATGAAGAAAAACATATTAGCGGTATTTAATTGTCTGGTGAAAGTAAGATATCCAAACGGGGAATATCATACAGAAGATGACAGGTATTGGATGCAGTCACATCAGGATTTATTTGAGACATTAGAAGAAGCAGAAAAATATATATCAGAGATATTTGACGATGTATACGAAAGAATTGATTCTGATGATCCGGAAGAATGCCCGTATGATCTGGTAAATGACGAATACGATATTTATATCAAAATACTTAATGACAAATTTGATCCGGCAGGATATGATTCTGGTTCCGTGGATATGCTATGTTTTGACCATGATATCAGAGCCAACGGCGAATATCTGAAATACGTAGATTATGTGGAATACAGATACGATTTTAAAACAAGAAAAAGTAAAAGATATGAAAATGTCTACGGGTGTGAACCGATACGAAGAGACATTGGAGACTATAAAGAAAATGCAAAATTTAAAGATGGCGATATCGTGAAATTTAAAGATTCCGATAAATTATATGCAGTAAGCGGTGCGCCGAATAAGGAGAGCCTGAACAGAACGGTATGGAATCTGTTGTATGCAGTAGTTCCGTATGAATTAAATAAAGAAATGGATCTGGGATTAGAAATAGATTCTATACATCAAAGTGAACTGGAATTTGTATCCAGAGGGGAGAAACATCTGCATATTGATACTCATAACTATATTTATACGATAACTGATAAGGGGGAAATATAATGAAAACGGATTATTTAAAATTAGCTGATGATTTTGAAAAAGAAATTACAGAAAATTTAAAAGAAGAACTTTTACTATTAAATGAATTTACTGTAGATAAAAGTATAACCGGACTAGATAATAATATAATGATGGGTAATGTATCTTCCAGTCATACAAGAAGAATCAAAATATTTACAAATCAAGGAAAACCGTCTGTTACTATAACTTCTAAAGGAAAAGGCGATACACCTGATAAAATAGAAATACTACCAAGCAAAAAAGAAGCACAGAAACTAGTAGGTGGGCCTAAAAAATTAAATAATTGTATAAAATTCTTTATAGATAATTATGATTTAATAATTAAAATATCAGATAGCATTTTGAATTTAAATAGCACTGAAGGTAAAAAATTAGAAAATGAAATTAAAGCAGAAATACAAAAAAGATGCATTAAATGATAATTAAAATTTTTAAGGGTAACAAAATTTGTTACCCTTAAAAACTAATATTGATTTTATTTTTTTGACATTTCAGTAATCAATCAAATAAAGGAGAGTACAGTTATTATGAACGAAATAGCATTAATGGAAGCAGCCTCTTCTGTATATAAAAGAAAATATCAATGCCCTTATTGCAATGATAAATATGATAGAGTTAAACTCGTAGATCATATAGAAAAGAAACATTCGGAATTCATTCCAAAAGACTTTACTGCATCTAGAATAGTATTTAATATTGTAAATAAAAAAGAAAAAGGTAAATGTACTATATGTGGAAAAGAATCTCCATGGGATGAAGATAAATGTAGATATGATAGATTTTGTAGTGATAAATGCAAAAAAGCTTACGAGCAATTAGCTGCAGAAAGATTAAAAAGAATAAGAGGAACGACTAAGCAAGAAATGCTTAAAGATCCAGAATATCAAAATAATGTAATGCTTGCCAATAGAAGCATATCGGGAAAATACAAATTTCAAGATGGAACCATAAGAACTTATGTAGGTTCTTATGAGCATAAGTTTTTGGAATTTATGGATAAATTTTTAAATGTAAAAAGCGAAGACCTAGAAACTCCTGGACCTATAATAGAATATAAGTTTAAAGGAGAAACTCATAAGTGGATTACTGATGCTTATTATGCTCCATATAACTTAGCATTTGATATTAAAGATGGCGGAGATAATCCTAATAAAAGAGAAATGCCTGAATATAGAGCTAAGCAGACAGCAAAAGAAGATGCTATTAGAAAACAAGGTAAATATAATTATATAAGATTAACCGATAACAAGTTTGAGCAATTAATAGAATTAATGCTCGAATTAAAAGAATTATATATAGAGAATAATGGAGAATACAATCCTATTATAAGAATCAATGAATCTACTGTATTAGAAAGCAAGAAAGCCAAAGACTTAGGACCTAAAGTATGTAGTAAATGTGGATCTAAAAACATAGGAGTATTTTTCCAAGGAGAGCCTATCTACAAATGTAAAGATTGTGGAAAATATTTAGGAACAGTACCATTTAACGAATCTACTTCAAATGATATAATCCAAAATGCGTTTAATTCAGTAATTCATACTATTAAATGGTGCAGAATGGATGACTCTGCTTTTTGTAGTATAAAAGAATATAGTGAACCGAAGATAATTAGTGATAATTCATTTTCTGCTGGTAAATTTGCGTATGAATCTGGAATTGATGATGTAATAAAAACTATTAACTATAACAATATTTTCGAAAATGGAAAATATTCTGCAAGATGTGATAATAATGAATTAATTATCACGATTGATAAATTGAATAACGTGAATGAATCATATATTATAGATGAAATATATAAAGGAGATAATAATATGATTCATGAAAATTCTATGAAAAGTACTATAGATAAAGATTTTAAAGCAAAAGGAAAACTATCTTTATCTGAGTTTAAAAGGGTTACTTTTGATAAATCTATAATAGATAAATACAAAAATACTACAAAGAATCTAAAACATACTGATCCAAAAGACAAAGGATATGCATGGATAGACAAGGATGGTAATTTAGCAGCATATTGTACTGTAGACGATTCTAAAGGCAAAAATATTTGGATTACTGCGGCAGAAGTTACAAAAGATTATCAAGGATATGGATTAAGCAAACAACTTTTAGATGTAGCTACTAAAGAATTAAAAGCTAATGCATTATCTGTATCAGTAAATAATAAATTAGCAAAAAATATTTATGAAAAATATGGATTTAAAGTAAGCAAAGATTCAGAAGAATCCGTTAAAAAAGGAAAAAGTACAATGTACTTTATGTACATTGGAAATATAAACGAATCCAAATCTACGCTTGATCTAAATCATAAAACTAAAAAGGCTAATACAATTTTTAAGTTTATAGATCTTAAAGATCCCAGTGTAGATAAATATTTAAAACAAGACAAATATTGTACAGAATATTGGGATTATATTCATAAAAGTTGTATAGGTGAAATAGTTATAGATGATGATAGCGATTGCATAGCAGGATATGTATTCTTAGATAATAAGAAATATCCGGGATTTATAACTCCTGTAGTAGTAATTAAGAAATATAGAGGATATGGATTATCTTCTAAGCTTGTAAAAGATGCCATAAATAAATATAAAGCCATAGATTTAACTGTAACGAAAGATAACGAAGTTGCTATTAAATTATATAAAGATAATGGGTTCGTTATAATTGGAGACGGTAATTCCAAAAATGAATATTGGATGAAGCTCAAAAGCAAGCTTACTGATGAAGAGAAATCTAAATCTATAAAAGAATTTTCTATAATAACTCCATCATCTGATAAACCTTCTCAAGAAGGATTTATTGGTCATGGATCTTGGAACGCTATTAAGAAAGTTAATGGAGAACCATATAGAGAGCGTGTAGAAGTAATTATATTTAATAAGGAATTAGATAAAGTACTTATTGGTACTAAAAAATCTGACGGTAGTGTTAAACTACCTGGAGGTGGTACTGATAAGAATTCTTCATTAGAGTCTCAAGCTGCTAAAGAATGTCAAGAAGAAGTAAAGGTAAATATAGATAATCTTAAGTATATCGGAAGTTATTCTATGTCTAATAAACAGACTAGGTATAAGGATGATGTATATAAAGGACAATATACGTATCTATATTTAGCAACTTATGATTCTGATTATACTGGATATATTAGACCAGAAGATCTTGATTCTTTATACGGTACGGCTGAATGGATGAGTATTTATGATGCTAAAAAATTATTAAAGAAGAGATCTGTAGATTTATACAACTTATTTAACTATAATTATAAATTATATATTAATGATTTATCGTATTTAAAATTATAAATTGTAACCCCATAATCTGTATTGGATTATGGGGTTTTCTTAATGGCTCTGAATATATTCAGAATATGATAGATTCAGAATATATAATTGTATATTATTACTGTGAATAAATAAAATTTTTCACACTAAGGAGGAAAAACTTATGAAGATGAACACTAAATATCATTTTGGAGTATCTATCGAGGAGATGGATCCAATAAGCCGAAAGGTTTATGAAGGATTATGCGCTGGTATAAGTAAAAAGGTTCTAAGTAACCAATACAAAATGCCAATTTCTACTGTTAATGCCATAAGCAAAAGATTCCGAGTTGGACTTAACCAGCAAACTGCGCCAGCTATTAGAGAATATGAAGGTACAAACATGGAGCAGATAACAGAAGAAAAACCTAAAGAAAATAATAAGGTGTTAAAAATGGATCAACTTAAATCAGAAATTAATAATGAGAATATCAAACCGCAGAGAAAGAAGAGAAAAACCCCGACACAGGAAGATGTCGAAATGGTTGTTGATCTAATAAAAGAAGGTTATACTTATGATCAAATAGCCGAGCTGACAGATCTTTCGACGTCTACTGTTGGTCGCATAAAAACAAAACATTTTGTATCAACAAAAACGTCCAATGGTCAAGCTAAAAAGGAAACTGTAATTAAATCATCTGAAAAAGAAGCAAATCTTGTGCATAAAAGCATAAATGAAGATATTGTACAGATTGCAAATGATTCAATAAGAGTCGGTCTCGTTGCAGATCGACATGCTATGCCTGTTAATGATTTTATCTTTAAAGAAGCATTAAGTAAAGAATTAATGTTTGATTATGATAAAATAGAAGAAATCTGCAGAGATTATATCAAAGATATGATAGACTTTGATAAAAATGGGAAAGCCCTGCAAGGCTTAATAGTATATGTAACCGGTATTCAGTGCGCTTCCAGTTCACTGATAAAAGTCACTAATGAAATGAAAGTAAATCTTACTTTCAGACACTATGATACGGATACAAAAACGTATCATACTCAAATAATCTGGGACAAATTCAATAACGGATTACTACCAGAAGAACTTGGAGAGTTATTTATGAATTGCAGAAGTTCTTATACATATAAATGTAGTGTCGACGAGCTTCTTAAAAATGGATCTTTAGCAAAATTAACAGAGGTCCATTATGATAATAATTCAAACTTGGATTATCAAGATATGTATCTGACTTTAGATACGACAATGGCTTTTGAACTTGCAAATAAGAAAGTCGACGAAGCCAACAAGAAAAACGAGAAAGTATCAATATATATTAAGGGCTTTGATCTCAAGAAAGGTAGATTCGTACAGAACGGATTTGACTTAAAATTAAGAACCAAGAACTAATTTTTCAAGATATTTTCATATTGTGTCCAAACGGAAACCCAGGTACTAATATTAGTACCTGGGTTTATTTTTTGTTTATGGATACAATAAAATAAAGAGAATTCGAAGGTAGGTGATACAAGTGCCAATATTTGTTGATGATACAGAAGCTGTTAATGAAAAAGTTAACAGTTTCTCAGCATTCATATCTACTAAAATAATAATTGATGAAAAAGAAAATAAGATATTTATTAAAGGAATTAATTATACTAAATTTCTTATAAGAATAAAAGATATGTACGAAACTAAATCGGTAAATAAATTATTTACAAAAAACTATACTCCATTTACGCAAAAATTATGGGAGAAAAAGAAAATACCTGGATACAAGAGAAAAGTTACAAATTTAGAAGTAGATTTATTTTTTGCTAGCGAATTATATAATATATTAATGCAATTAGGTGATTATTATAATCTCAGATATTATCGTAGAATGGCAGAATATATAAAGAAAAATACTTATTTGGATAATCTCGATAAAAATATTGATGTAAAAGTTGATATAAATAGATTAAATAGTATATTGAACGACGCTTACAAGCCTAAAGATTTTCAAGAAGAATTTATCAAAAAATATTTCGAATATAAAGAAATATATGATCTAGATGGGTATATATTATCGTTTGATCAAGGTTTGGGAAAGACATTTACTGCGGCTTGTATATCGGAACTTATACATCCTGATCAAACAATAATAGTATGTATGAATACACTTAAAGAGAACTGGGCTAATGAATTAAGATTATATTTCAAAAAATATAATGATATCGAAAGATTCAAAAGAGAAGTATATGTATATGGAGTTTCTAAACCAAAAGAATATTCCAAAGATACAAGATATATTATCGTAAATAATGAATCAATAAATAAAATATTTCCATTAGTTAAGAATACAAATTCTACTATGATAATAGTCGATGAATCTCAAAATTTTAGAAATTTAGATTCGTTGCAAACTAAAAACATGCTTAAATTAAAGCAAATAACTAAGTCTAAAGACAATCTTATGATGTCTGGTACGCCTATAAAAGCTAATCCGAGTGAAATAGTACCAGCTATGATGATGATTGATAGAACCTTTACTTTAGATTTAGCCAAACTATATATAAAAGCATTTACAAGTAATACCGATACATTGTCTGATGTGGTTCAGACAAGGTTTAATAGAACTATATATAGAAAAACAAAAGATCAAGTTTTGGATTTACCATCTAAAACTGTAACTAATTTTAAATTAGAGTATAAAGATGAAGATCCTTATTTGATGATAAATGTAAAAAAGAAAGTAGCGGATAGATTTCAAGAAATACTTGAAAGCTATAAAGACGAGGTAAATTCTGTTAAAGATGAATTTAGAGAAACGACTTTAAAATATTCATCACAAGATAGAACTACTACGTTAGACTATATAAAATTTGTTGATAAAGGACAAGATTATGAATCTGTACATGATTCGTTATATGACTTATATGATGGATTTATCAAGAATAATGTATATCCTAATATAAAAGATAAAGATGAATTAAAAAGATATAAATACGTAGTAAGTGTATATGTATATATAACTCAAAAATGTTTTTTCTTAGCTATGGGAGAAGTTCTACCAAAAATAAAAGCTAAAGCATTTAATGAGTTATATGATAATAATAAAGATCTTATATATAAAATGATCAATAATAATCCAAAGAAAACAGTTATTTTTTCTACTATAGTAGAAGTTGTAGATCATATTTGTGATGATCTTAATAAAAACGATATAAAAGCTGTAAAGATAACTGGATCTGTAAAAAATCGAATGAATATTATTAATCAATTTAGAGAAGATGATACTGTAGATGTATTAGTAGCAACCTCTCAAACTATGGGAACTGGTGTTACATTAGTAGAAGCAAACCAAATGATGGTATTTTGTCCTCCGTATAGAAAAGCAGATTTTGATCAAGCCTGTGATCGTATATATAGAATAGGACAAACTCATCCGGTAAATATTTATAATATAATAGGATCTACTTCATCTAAAGACATAACTACAAGAATGACAGATATATTAGATTGGTCAGATCAAATGGTTTCTTCTGTATTAGATAATATAGTTAATGAAGAAGCTTTAATAGAAAAATATAAAGGAGAAGATACTAATATGATCATGTTTGAAGAAGCTATATATGATTCTAAACATACAGAACCGGTATATATAGTATTGATGCATACCGGAACTATGCTGGCTAATACCATAAAGGCTGTAACAAAAGATGAATTTTCCCATTCATGTATATCATTTACAAGTAAACTTGATCCGATGTTTTCTTTTGGTAACAAGAAAACGTCATATATTGCCGGTCAACCTGGATTTGTTCAGCAAAATACCAAGGACGAGTTTTTTAAGAAGAAAAAATCTGTTTATGAAATATATGTAATGTTTGTAAGCAAAAGTCAAAAACAGAAGATGATAGATAGATTAAAATGGTTCAAAGAAAAAGATAAATATTTAGGGTATGATATTATAGGATTAATTAAATATAAATTAGGCATATCTAGCGATGATAATCTTAAAAAATGGTTCTGTTCAAGATTTGTAGCAGAATTATTAGGCCAAGCTGAAGATTTGGGCAGGGATGCTAGTTTATTTAGTCCTCAAGATTTTAAAAATGATTTGAATTTTATTTCTTTAGTTAATAAAGGCGATGATTTATATAATTATGATTACAAAGTGACAGAGCGAAACTTAAAAAAAATAAAGGAAGGAGATTATTCGTATAACGAATCTGATGCAAATATGGGAATAATAGAAAAAGCTTTACTAGAAATGGACAATACAGATGATATTAAAGAATCAACTTTATTAACTGAGACACTAGAAGATTTTCTTAATAACGGTATGACTGTAAGTGAATCTTTAGCATTAAATGAAGCCACATTATCTTCTAAAGAAAGAAAATCTTTACCTGATAAAACATTTGGTTTACCAGAAAAAAGAAAATTTCCTTTAAACGATTACGATCATGTAATTTTAGCTATTAAATTCTTCAATAGATGCGACAAGAAAGATCAAGAGGAATTAGCTAAAAATATAATTAAAGCTATGAAAGTATATAAAGTTCCTACTGATAAGATAGGTAAAAATAATAAATTAAGAAATTATATAAATGGGTCTTTAAAGGAATTTGCTATTCATGAAGGATTGCTTAGTAAATATAAAACAGAAAAAAGAGAGATAACTCCTAAAGTTTCTAAAAAAGAAGCTGCTAATAAAATGGTGAATTATTTAAATAGCTTACTGAATGGAAAATATAAGCAATTTAAAAAGTATATAGAAATTGCAATTGATGATAAATATATAACCAATTTTATTAAAGATTCAGATTCTAGATATGTTCATATAGATTTATACTATTTCAATGTACCTGAAAAAGATCAGGATATACAGATTATATCATACGGAAAATGCAAAACATTTGATGATTATGAAGATAAGCTTCCTAAAAACATGATAGACGATCTATTTGGAGACCTCGAAAAATTTGCGAAAAATTTATCCGGAGACGGTGTATATGATGTATACAGTATTCCCGATCAAGGATGGTCTTTAGAAGGAACCGTAGGATTTGATTATACAAAAAAATATGAAACTGTTAAAGTTAATAAGAAAACAGGAGAAGTAATGAAAGAATCAGTTTTGGATGAGGGATTATTCAAAAAAGATCCTTACAAAGATACAATTAAGAAATACAGAAAATATAATCCTTCAAGACCAGATTGTGATAAAACGATGAAAGACATAGAAAATACTCTGGTTAACGATATAGCTAAAAATATTAGAACGAAATTAATTAAAGTTGAAAATAATGAAGACGACACTGTATCTGTAATATTTAAAACAGATAAAGTATCTGGGTTAAATAAAAGATGTTTTGACGCTGTTATTAGATCTAAAGGAGTAACACTTCTAAATGAATCGTATAAGCTAATTACAGTTAAATATAAAGATTGTATTTTACTTGTATCGACTAGTGATGAAGATGATGACGATATCGAATCAATTTTTAGAATAGATCTATCTGTTTTATATTGTAAAGAGTATTCTGATGCTTGCAAGATTTCTATATCATCTATAGAGGTTTTATGTAAAAATGTAAATATAACATATACGTCTTTAGTAAATCCTGCGTTTGTGTCATTCTCCGTAGCCGGAGGAGGAAATGCTTATACAGATAAATATCCGAATATAGAAAAAAATACCGGATGTAAAATAATACCTAAAGCATTCGCGATATATGTATTTTCTAATAATGCAATACATGAATCTGTAGGAGTTCCTGTTGTAGGTCTTACTAGCAAAACACCAGTAATAGTAGATAATATGTATAATAATGCATTTACTTCATTAGAAATGGATGAAGAAATAATACGTAATTGCATGATGTCTTCTACTAAAGCATTACTAAATAAAGAGGATAAATTCTACGTTCCTTATATTCCATATATACAGGAATCTTTAAATATAGATCCTAACATAGGATTTTATAGAGATAGAAATGGTATATTTGTAATGAACGAGAATACCAAATTAAGATCTCCTTCATATAATGACGTAGATGATATAGATGATAGAACTATATTATATGTAACATATGGAGAATTAAACGATTCTAAATTAAACGATTTATAAAAAATAAAACGGAATACTCCATATGGAGTATTCCGTAATATCTTTATTTTTTGATCGTATACTATCATATTGAAAAAATAAATAATAATATAAATCATACTTATTTAAATAAGTGTGTAGAAAGAGGTATGATATGAGAAGAGATGAATTCATGAACGCGCACGAAGTAAGAATGAGCGAGCTTGAAAAAGCTTGCGAGGATCTTAACGAGATTCTCGGCTCCGATCCTGTAGAAGGATTTGAAGATGATATCCTGGATCCTTCCCTAGAAAGCGAAAGAGGAATCCAGGATATCCAGACAAAGAATTCTCAAGATTTGGATGACTTATTGAAGGGTCTTGAGAATTTATAAAAAATAAATAACGGATAAGCATTTACTTATCCGTTATTCTTTCCCAAAAGCTGATTTATTTTTTCTTGCTCCAGGTATCTGTCTTCCCTTAGATGCTTTTACTGGAGCACTCATAGCTTTTTCTGATTTTTGTTGATCTCTTTCAAAATCTGATAAATTAAATCCGTTCTCTGGTCTACCTAAATAATTTACCATATTTTGAGCATATCCAAACATATCTACTGTGTCTATTAGATATTTAAATCCTAGAAATAAATCTGATATCATATCTACATATATAGATGGATCTGATATAGTTATTCTTACTCCTTGATTTTGGATATTATTCCATTCGATCACTACTGGATCGAACCATAAATATTTACCATCTGGTAATGACATTTTTAATGTATTTCTTCTTTTACAAGTTAAATTACCATCTTTAACTTCAAAAGTATTATCTATCATCCATTTAGATGCCATACTTACTAATTCTCTTAATATAATAATATCTTGTATACGGATCATTACACTTCGATCCCAATTGTCACCTCCTACGTCTATAGACATATAATACGAAAAACATCTTTTAATAGTTACTGCTACCTGGGTATCGTCGTATTTCGATTCATAACGATACTCACTGTGAAAAAACCTTCTACTATTATCTATGCTTGAATTCTTTTTTGATAATAGTACATTAAATCGCAGATTAATATTATTCCCTAAATACATCATATCATCTGTGATTTTATCATAATCTACGTATTCAACTTGCATATTAACTGTTTAACTCCCTATTATTTATAAAAATATATTATTAAACAGTTTATCTGGATATAAATTTCCAATTAAGATCTTTCTTCCAACTGATATCATAAGTTCCATTAGATACAGCTATAATTACATCATCTGTCATTCTTCCATAAGAATCTAATGATGACAGCATGAAAGAATCCGGATTATTATATATCTTCAGCCCAAAATATAAATCTGGGTTTCTAGAAACTTTTCTGGCTTTTTCTACTAAAGGTATATAACCAGCCAATACGTCAGTAAATGTAATAATCTCCTCTCCCCATTTATCTTCATAAAACTTTATCGGTATTTTATAATAAGGCTCAAGCCTTATATCTGATCCATGCTTTGGACCATTCTGCCTAAATCTAAATACAGAACTTCCAAATATATTATCACCATCTGGAGATTCTGATAATCTAACTATTGGATATTCTGTATCAAGTTCTAATCTTTCTGATGGATATTCTGAAGTATCTCCAGTATACGTGACATATTCAGTAACTTCCTTATCTTTGCACTTATCATTAATATCACGTACAATGCTCGGTAATGATTCTTCTACTATAGCATCTGCTACCTTTGTTGCCGTTTTAACAGCACTATTTAATATTGTATCTGCTATACTTGGTTCTTCTTTCCTCTCCTCCTTAAGTTCTTCATTATCAGAAAAGCACTCTGATAATCTTTGTAATTTTGTTTTGTTATTTACGGAATTACCCTCATAAAAAGTTTCATAAATTTTATCCGTAAGTGCATCAATAAAAATTCCCATTGTTTTCTCTCCTTTTCATTTTATTCATCTATATAATATATAAAGAAAAGAAATTTTGGAAGTATACTTTTCAGTATACTTCCGATTCATAATCATGATATAATATTTTTCCTTTTTCTTTTTTAGACTCTAATCTAGCATGTCTATTTATTAATTCCAAATCACCTATCTCTACTTCTGTACATCTAGTAGCATATTTATCGAATATAGGTTTCTTATAATTATAATATTTCTTTATCTGATGAAAACTTTTATCTACTATTTCTATATACATAGTATTATTTGCTCTGGTTCTACCTAATGTCTGTCTAGCCAAAACCTCTGATTTAAATGGTTCTGCTAATACTACAGTCATCTTTAATCCATCTATATCTACTGCAGCTCCTGCTGATTTAGTTGTAGATAATATTAATCTTTTATTTAAAGCTTGTTGTTTTTCTTCTTCTGATACCATAGAAGTATATACACCGACGTTATTTCTAAATTCCTGATGGTTTTCTATGATCCAGTTGTATACTTCTGATATGGCATTATTTGTACCTATATATACCAGGCATTTTTCATATAATCCAACATTTTCTTCTATTATTTCGAATAATATATCAAGCATCATATAGAAATTATCATTAGTTACTATTAGATTAGTATACTTATTTCTGTCTAATCCATATTGATTTTTACAGCTTGATATCTGTTGTGGGGTAGGTTTACTACTATACAATATACTTAAATATTCAGTATGAGGATCAGTTTCAGGATCAAATAAATCTATTGCTAATACATTTTTAAATGATAATTGATAAATATTATTTTCAAATTCATTTGATCTTAATGCTGTTGCAGTAATATAATAATTCTTATAAGTATTTGTATAGTAATCTATCTTCATCATATTATCAAAATTCTGATGAGCTTCATCATAGAATTTCAATCCTATTCTTAAATATTGGAATAATTCAGTTATTTTATCCCATCCGTGAGTATCTCCATAACTCTTTAATGTAGAATGAGTTACTGTAAAATATTTAATTTTTCTTATTTCTTCTGGTGTTTTGGTTAATAATCTATATATACAACCAGAACCTTTTATATTATATATCTCCTTATCTGTTACATTCGTATACTGCTTAATTCTATCTATCCATTGAGTTAACCAAGAACTTTGCGAGGTTATAATGATAGATTTAATACCTAGATAAGCACTAGTAGCTATAGCTATATAAGTTTTACCTTTACCTGTATAGAGATTTAATTGTAATTGAGATTTAGTAGCTGTATCTCTATATTCTTCTTTACCTATAGTAAATCTCAATGCTTCTTTCTGTACATCGTTTCTTGGTAAAGTCTTTATCATAATATCATTATACATATCGAACTCATCACTCATATTACGTTCTACAATAGCTTTTTGCTCCATTATTTTTTCGACAAAATAAACGTCTATACCTCTCGGGAGATATAGAGTACGATTTTCCGTGTCATAAAATAATCCCTGATAGTAATATTGGTGATTCGTTGGGTTAAACATTAAGAAATATTTCTCTAAATCTGGATGTGATCCAAATTCATAATCGGTTATTTTTATACATGTATTTTTAACTATTATTTTACTCATTGCACCTAATTCCCTTCTTTGAGAGCTTTATTTACTTATTTGTACGTACAAAAATGATTTATTATAAATGACAGTACTTTAATATAAAAATGAAATGGAGGATATTATTCTATGGAAAATTACAAATGTTTTGTATCAGATAACACTAAAGAATTAATGAAAAAAGATTTTAAAAAGAAAGTTAAAGAAGTGGAAGAACATTTAAAAGAACTGAAAGAATCCAATCTTCTTACAAAACGTGATTTTGAAATGCTGGTACATACGTATACTAGTGTTGTGAATGATTGGTATGCGAATTATTGTACGGCTATTGGTAAAACAAATGGAAACGCTGAAGATGAGGAAATGATTAGGATGGCTAGTTCAGAATATTTTACATCAAAATTTATAAGAAAATGAAATATTATAATACGAAATACTCTGAGCAGAGTATTTCGTATTTTTCTTTTTGCCAAATTATAGATCTTAATAAATCCTAATACAAATATATATTATATAGGTGAAAATAAAAAGAAAGGAGTATTATGTTTTATATGGGACGTTATCGTAATATTAATGTGTGTGAAAATTTTGGCTGGATATCTGATTCTATTGTACTGAAAGCCGAAGAAGAATTGCTAGACTATATAAATAAAACGATAGAATATTTGGACAATCTCTGGAAAAGCGGGAAAATATCAGCTGAAGACTTTAAATCAATTGTACTCAACTATGAAGTTCAATATGATTTATATACAAAAACTTTTCTTGATACTTTTGGTTATTCCATAGAAGTAGAAGAGGATAAATGTAGTTTTGTTAAATATTTTAATAAAGCCAAAGACAATGATTGTGACACATATTCATACGGATATATATCATACAATCAAAAATAAAAGAAAGGAGTATTATATTATGGATAATACGAAATATTTAAAAAGTGACATTGTTTCTAAACCAGTTATTAGAAGATGGGATCTTCATTATTGCTCATTAGATCAGGATATACTTCCTGATTCTGGTTCTGTTTTAATTGGGAAAGCTAATAGGCCATGTTTAATAGTTAGCTCTAATGAATATAATCAGATGTCAGATAAAGTATTAGTAATGCCTTATTGCAGTAATAATAGAGATGATTTAACAGATGAAGAGTATGTAAAGCAGGCTGCAGAAAGAGGAGAAACTTTAATACCAATGGTATTAAATAGAAATGCCAGATCATTTCTTATCATTGATCAACCTAGATTAATTGCAAGAAAGATGCTTAGAGGATATGTAGGAACACTGGATGTAGAAGCAAACGAGAAATTAGCAATTAAAGTAACGGAAGCTGTATTTAATTATATGATTGATCCTGAAGTGTTTACTAAAACAGAAATATTCAAATCAATGGTTAACGAATACTTTGCTAATAATTTTACTGTTGATGCTACAGACGAAAGTATTTCAACTCCTCCAAAAGATGTCGATGAAAAACCAAAGTCGGTCCCTAATACTATTCAGGAAGATTACGGAATAATATGCATGAGAAGATCTAAAGAGGAAAATGCTAAATATGCATTAGCAATTTAGATTAATTAAATACGAAAGAAGGAAGTATAAATGTTAAAGGGAGAGGGAAAGTACGGATTGAAGGAATTTGTAAAGAAAGAAGGTGTAAATTACCATAATAGAAATTTAAAAACCGGAGCATGTTTTGAGCAATATGATAGACAGGGTAACCTTATATATTATAATTGCTCATTCTTGCTTGCATCTAATGCTGTATCAAATTATAAACAGGAATATGCTTATAATCATATAGCACATATAGTATCATATAGAGATTCTGATGGGGTTAAATGGGAAAAGCAGTACACTCCAGAAGGATTTGATATTGTATACAAAAATAAAATATTTAGAGTGGCTTTTAGATTTAAATATAAAACTAATAAAATCATAGCCATAGAAAGCAATGGTCATAAAGATATAATAGATATATCCAAATGTAAATCTATATCAATAATAAACGGAATAGATTTTTCTGATAGATTCTTATTAGAAAACAAAAGTTTATTCAATTATTTTATATCAGATTTACCCGCGACCGATTTACAAGAAAAAATAATAGCTTTTAAAGATGATGAATTATCTGATAAAGTATTAAATTATTTGAAAGGGATATGATAATATGGATTATTCAAAATATAGCGATAGAGAATTATTACTTGAAATACTCAAAAGATTAGATAAACAAGACGAGGCTATAGCAAAATTAAAAACTAGGACAAACAGAAAAAACGAAAAAATTACAAAAGACGATGCAGTTTGTATTAATTCAAGAAATAAAAGAGCTATACAAAAATCACAAGGTATTTGCGATAATCTATACAGACCTACCCCTCAAAGTTTTTAAATAATAATAGGGTACAAAGGAGATAAATATGATTAAATCATTCTATGCTGTTTTGGATTTAAAGAATCCAGATTTAGTTATTCAGAAAATAGATCCAGTAAATTTTAAATTATATAGAAAATGGAAGAATGGGGTAGAAGAATGGATTACATTCTATTATCTTGCAGATGGAAAACGTATTCTTATTAAAGAATATAAAAACTCTACTGGATATGAATTTAAGATTGATACTGAAAATAAAGAATTCATGTATAATGATAATCTTGGTAATTGGTACAAGTATAATATAATTACTCACGATTATGAATCTGTAGACTTAACTCATAGATATGATAATAATGGAAATCTTATATATTATAAGTCTCCAGAAGGGGTAGAAGAATCTTATCAGTACGATGACAATAATCTGATACAGAAATATGAAAAGAGAGTAGATGGAGAAATAGTATTAACTCGTACATATCAAAGATATATAGCGAGAGGTTCATCAGAAGAATATTTTATGGATGAACCTTTAACCCAAATTCAAGAGAATACTAAAGACTTATATTCCGAAAGAACTTATGATATGAAAGGAAGAGAAATTCTTTATGAAGACGAAGATCGAAACGGAGATAGAATAATGGCTGGAACTAAATATGAAGATAAAAGAGCACATGTAATGGTGTGGAAGAATGGAAAGTTTATTTACGAATACTATGTCAAAGAAGGAGACGAAAATTATGGAAAAGGATTCAAAAAATAATACGATTATAGATGATAAGCCAGGACAGGCATTTTCTATGGTTTCACCATACGGAGTTATGCCACATGATGTCTTTTGTAAGCCACGCAAAAGGATAGAGTATATTTTATCTCCTAAAAACTGTCCTGATGAGGGAATTATACCGTTACCGTTTTTACTTAAAATAAAAGATGAAGACAATTATTTAATATTTAAAGGTTTACAAACTGTAAAATTATCTAGCGAAGAATCTTATGATAAAATAACAAATAAAAACATCATAAGATATATACTAAAAGAGCACATTGCTGCAGTATTTCGAGCAAGCTATAAAAATAATATCGATTTTTTAAAAGCACAAGAATACGGAGAATTAACAGATTAAAAAACGAGAAAGCTATCCAATGGATAGCTTTCTTTTTTCTACGATACTCGTAAAATCGTTTTTTTGATCATATAATATTATAGTGATAAACAATAAAAATATGCATAAATCCTACGTAACCAATCGTAGGTAGAAAGAAGTAAACTTATGAGAAGACTTGACACTATGAGAAAAATTTTTAAAAATGCAAAAACTAATGACATCTATATGCTGGACGTAGATATCCTGGCAAGACCAGGTGACATTGACGTACAAGCTATACCAATTGAAAATTTGGAAGGAAGTGTTACAGGTGTGATAATTGAACACCACTATCCGTCCCAGGATACTGATGCAGATTGGGCGGTACCTGTTTGGACCTATCACGAGGTGTTTAAAATAACTCCTCCGAAGAGGTTCCGTTAGGTCGAAATTTAGGGAGAAGCTTTAAGCTTCTCCCTATGCTTTTGCCTGAATTTTATTTTTTATTAAATACTCATTATATTACTATATGGAATATTATTGTTTCCGTTAGTCTGAATATTTACAGACTTAAGTGGGAAGTTGCCAATATTATCATTTATAATAGTTGTATAATCAATAAATTCTACAACCCATTTAGGTACTCCTACATCTAACGGTATTGCTAATGATGTAAATTCATTACCTTTACTTGTAGCTTTTCCTTTAAAAATACTTGTATCCTTTAATACATTCTTTATCTTTTCGTATGTTTCTGGATAAGTATCTTTTATTTTTTCTACAGTTTCTTCATTTACAACTACTTTTACAATATCCATACTATTTCTAGCTGTTAAGTCAAATCCTTCAAGACCATCATCTTTAATAGCATTCCATATAACTGCAGCTTTTATACCTTGTATACCCATAGGATCATCATAATGATCCATAGATTTTACATTTACTGGTTTATAGAATTCTTTCTCTCCATTATTAAGAGATCTAAATATCTTTTTATCTAATATCGCTAATCTCTTTATAATTCTAACTTGATCTATTACATCTGTATCAAGTATCTCTTCATATAATATCTTAGATAAAGCTGACTGTATAGATTTATTTAAGGTTACCTTTCTGATCTGTAAACCTTTAATATCCATACTTTCTTCTTCTGGTACTTTATGACCTTCCTGAAGTTCCTGTTTAGATGCATAGTTCTTCATACCTTCTGTTAATAATGCTCTTTTCATAAGAAACTCATTTTTCATATAGATAAGACATTTTCTATCTTCTCCATAAGAATGATTAGCTTTAGTATATTCTACCATATAATCATTTACTAAAGCACCTACTATATAAGCCATAATATTAACTAATGAATATCTTAAATTATCAGATCCAGTTTGCTTATTAGGATTTACTAATCTTTTTCTAATTACAATATCATCATTAATGAAATCGTAATCTTCATAATCTTCTTCAATAGGTTTAGTTTCTCCTAATACTGGATTATCTATTTCATTTAAGATTTTGAATTTATGTCCTTTACATTTCTCAAGACCAAATCTGAACCAAGCTTCAAGACTAATAATAGCACTATCTGTATCGGAGATACCAGCAATATTTTTAATCATATTATCGCATCTATCAACTTTATCCATATATTGATATTTAAAATATACAAACTCTTTCAAGATATCTACCAAAGTATCTATCTCTACTTTGATTTCTTTTGGTGGTTCGTTTGGATCCATAAACGGTTGATCTAATTTTTCCAATAAAATTAATAATGCATTCGTCATTGATGCATTATCCATGAACTCGTAAAGGTTATTTTTGTAATACAGTCTATTTATATCTTCTTGATCAAGTCTATTAATAATATCCCATATGATCTGTAAATCCATTTCATCAGGTAACCATTTTATTAATCCTTGCTTATAATCGCCTATAGTAAGTACAATTTTATTGAAACATTCTTCTTTAGAAATATTACGATCTAATATATCACAATCTCTATATCTTCTTTCTTTTCTTTCACTTACCGCACTATCAATAAACCATACAACTTCTTCAAGAGAAGCAAATTTAACGTTATTAGATAGAAAGCTTTCGAAAAACATAGTTGCTGTACTAATGAGTTCTCTACCTGTTGTAGTAATGGATTCTGCTACAAAGATATTATAAAACATTGCTTGACATTGACCAAGTACACCATATATTCCATTACAGTCAATTTTATCAAGTAACTGCAATAGATTATATTTCACAAACATTTCAGACCCTTTTGGATACTTAAACATTTCTGCTTTATGAACACCTCGCATTTCCATAAATCCTCTAATCATTTCTATTAAAGGATTAGGAACCGTTCCATGTCTCATAAACATTACTCCAGATGGAGTACATATTGGCTGCTGAGATGCTATATAATTTGTAAACTCTGATAATAACATCTCGTGTTCTTTCTTATTGTAGTTATTGACTATTTTGCATTTAGTATCAACAAATCTTTTCTTTACAGAATAATCAATAGCATCTTTTATCTCTTGATTATTTAGGCTTGGATATATTAAAGACATTACTGTATGCATTTGTTGCATATATCTCTTAACACCAACCGAATTATCTATTGCTGAATTAACCATTTTATTATCTTCCTTTCTTTTAGAATTATTCTTATGTGTTCGCAAAGATAATATATCATTAAAACTAGTATAAGGTTAAAATAAGAACATATGTGTAAAAATGGCTTGTTAAAGTTATGATTCTAAAAATAAAAGATTATGAATTCAAGGAGGACAATATCATGTCATTATTTGATACAGGTTCTGAAAAGATTACTTTAGAAAATACATTTGATGAAGATCAGAAAGATTTAGTTATTGAAGCTCTTATTTATGACGAAGTTTCTCATCTTCCTCAAGAGAAAATTGAAGAGTTCTGTAAACCGAATGGAGTTGGAGAAGAACTTGTTATGGAAGGCAAGATCTCTAAGAAAACTATTGTACGTCTTAATAGACAGGACGACCTTGCTAGACGTAAAAAGATTATGGCTCTTAATCTTGCTAAAGAAGCTAATGATCCATTATATGCTAAATCTGTTATGTTTCGCCAGAAACAGAAAGAATGTGTAGCAAAGATTATGCAGAAATATGGAAATAAAGCTGAGAGACTTGCTAAGCAGGCTCAGCAGGAATTCTTACATCCTGCATCTGATAAGAAAGTTCTTCCAGCATCCTTTATGAAAGCTGGCGGAGCTGAACGTGTTGGTCAATAATTAATATAAACATATAAGTAATTCTGATAAGTAAAATGCCTTCAATAATAATCAACGAAAGAAATGAGAGTAAGTGGATTAATTTCCACTTACTCTCATTATTTGTTTTATTGATATATTATAAAAATAATTAAGTTATAGGATTTTGAAAAATACATACAGTTCTACAACTTAATAAGTATAAATAGGGAGGATTAGAACTTATGGACGAATTATTTAATGATCTTTTAAACCCAGAGCCATTTATATCAAAGATTCAATCTCGATTTAATGAGATACAACCTTTGATAATTGATGATCTGACACACTATGAGAATTATGGTGAATATGTACCGCTAGTTAATACTGGAGCAATCAGTATTAACACTTCTAATTTGAGTAAAGAGAATATTGATTCTCATTTTACTTGGATTTATAATATCATTGCTGATGGTATTGAGCAGAAAAAAGTTCATGATATGATAGTATATATTACATTTATGGATAATGTACAAATTAGATTATCTATATTTGATTATATGCTTAATCTTATTATGTGGAAACTACCTTTGCAAGCCGGAGATTCTTTAACAAGTAATTTCCTATTCTTTGATGATTGCATCACGCAGGATTCTATCAAAGATTATATTGATTTTAAATTCATTGATATTCACAGAAGAGATTTTAATAACTGTGATATGAATCAAATGATTGATGAGACAATATACAAATTTATGTATATTGATGACTTTGCTTATTATCTTATCAATACTATCAATGAAAAAGATACTATTGATTTAATGAAGAAATCCCAAGTAGCATGGGATACATTGCATTTTTCTACGATACAATATCCGTTGGAAGACAAGAAAGATGCTGCTATGGATATGACAAACAAATTAATTGCAGTAATAAAATCACCTGATTCTGAACATTGTTTAAGGGATTCATTCAGAGCTAGAGAAGGTGTTAACCCAAAACAGTTCAGGGAAATGATTTGTAATATTGCAACTAAACCTGATGGTAATGGAAGTATCTTTAGTATCGACCTTGATACAAACTATATGCAAGAGGGTGTAGCAAAACCTGAATATTATACTATTGATAGTAGTGCAGCAAGACAAGCACAGATCTTAAATAAAGAGAATGTAGGACAATCTGGAGCATTTTCTAGAAAATTAAGACTAAATAATATGCACGCTAAAATTCATCCAAATCCGAAATATGTTTGTAATTCAAAAAGATTCTTACCAATATTTATTAAAGATATGAAAGTATTAGTAAGATTCAAAAATAGATATTTCAGATTTAATCCAAAAGGAATGGAGTATAAAGTATCTCCACATCCAGAAAGAGATAATGTAAATCTTATAGGAAAGACTTTATATTTCAGATCTCCGGAAACATGCGCTTCACATGCCAGAGGAGAAGGAATTTGTTATAGATGTTATGGGGATTTGGCATATACAAATGCAGATATTAACCCAGGATGTATGGCATCAGAGTTATTGTCTTCTGTATTAACTCAGCGATTACTGTCTGCTAAGCACTTATTAGAGACAAATGTAAAAGCATTAAACTGGGTTCCAGAATTCAAAGATATTTTTGCTGTAAACTGGAATATGATTATGATTATGGATGATTTTGTTCCAAAGAAATGGAAACTTATTATATCATCAGATGATATTTATCAGGAATCAGAATATGATGAGTTCGATTATAATTCATGTATAACTACTTTCAATGTAATGGATCCTGATGGAAATACCATTCTTATCAAAACAGAGGATTTAGACAACTTATATATTTCCCCAGAGTTAAGAAAAGTAATGGATAATCAGAAACTTGTAGATGATCAGTATATAATTGATTTCTCTGATATTATGGGAATTCATTTATTTATGGTCAATATTACAAATAATGGATTATCTGCAACTCTTGAACGATGCAAAGCTACTCTTGATAAACAAGCTATTATCAAAGAGTATAAAAATGATATCGGATTATTTACACAAGGATTTATTAATACTATTATTGAGGGTGGACTTGATACAGATGCAGTTCATTGTGAAGTACTTATATCAAATCAGTTACGTAGAGTCACAGATGATTTAGGAGATTCTATGTTACAACCTGAGTGGGAATATCCAAATGAACCATACAAGATCGTAACTCTTGATACGGCATTAAAAGAGAATCCAAGCATCACTACATCATTGAATTATCAGTATATACAGAAACAGTTATTCAAACCAATTACATTTAAGAAAAATAAACCTGGTATGATGGATTTATTCTTTATGGAAAAACCGCAAGAATATATGAATGTAGAATTGGATTATAATCCAAAATTCAAAGATGACGTTGATGATGCAATTGATGGATTTATTAATCCTATTTATCACGTAGATGAAAATGGTAATAAATTATAATTAAATATTGTCTCACTAGTATATCATACTAGTGAGACTTTAATCTAGAAAGGAGAATTTAATTTATGAGCAACGTATCTATGTTTTTATTTAACGATGATGAGGAAATGAAACCTAAACCATCAGAAATTAAACGTTTACAGGAAGGTAGTGTGAAATGCATTGAAAAAAAGAAAGAACCATATGTAAAAGCAATGATTTTCGTATTACAAATGGATAGAGAGATTGATAAAGATAAGCATTGTATTATATCTCCAGGAGGATATACGTTTAAATCCAGTAAAAGTGAAAAATCTTTACAGTTTGATTTCTTTGACTATGCAGGATATATAGATTCAAATGATAAGACAAAGATATTATTTGAAACTGAATTATTAGACGAACAGTCTTTTCCAGGAATTATAGATAAATTAAACAAATCATTTTGTGAAGATATAAATGAAATTACAGATTTCTATATTTATACTGGAGACGATGAAGATCCAGAACTAAACTTATCTAAAATTATAGACATAAGTTTATTATTTACAGATGGTACTAAAATTGATATTAAACCTGAAGTAATTGATAAATTTAATAATACTATTCTTAAGAAGGAGGATTAAATATGATATATTTAAAATCTATAGAAGTCACAGTCAAATTTGAGAGCTTACCAGATAGTATAATGCGTCAATATTTAGAAGGAGCGAATGATTTTCTCGAAGAGTTTAAAATGACTGCTTCTAGAATTGGTAAATCTGTATTGTTTGGTTTTTGTGGAGATACCGAAAATCATTTCTTTGAATATGATAGAACTATATTAACCGAAAAAAGAAGCGAATTAAAAACAGATACGTATTATTTCGCAAGTTGTGATCTTACAAAAGATTTTGTAAGATCTATAGATAAAATAGATTTTATAGATTTTGATGATGTAGCATTAGATACATTTCATATTCAAGAATTTTTAACTATCAAGTTTATATTCTCTGATGATGATGAATATTACTTAAATAATTACGTAATAGATGAATATAATGAAAGATATAAAAGAGGAGAGGTTAATTATGAAGAGTAACGAGAACAGAGAAATTTGTAGCAAATGTAGAGGAATTTGTTGTAGAAGAATGCCGGGACAATACGTCCCGGATGATCTTTTTGATCATGAAATGACGAAAGAAGAGTTGAAGAAATTTATATTAGAAGTCGGGAATATATCTATAGACTGCTGGGAGGGAGATGAAGAATCAGGTTATGAATCATATTATTATTTAAGACCAATGAGAAGAAAATTGACTCTTGAAGAAGCAAAGCGAAATGTAATAATGATTGATGAGAAAGATCCCGATAATTTATCATTAGAAGATCAAGAGAAAATAGCAGGAGTGTGGGCCAATATACTCAGTTATTCGATTAAGAATTTCAGAAATCAGGATCTTACGGTTGATTATGGATATAACGAATTTGTACTAGTATGCTGTCATTTAACCGAAAATGGGTGCGATTTAAAGTTTGATAAAAGACCTACCAATTGCAAAGAATTAATCCCAGGAAGAGATACTGAATGCTATATAGAAGGATTATCCGAAGATGATTCAGCGAAATTATATTATGCTAAGAAATGGGAGAAATATAATGATATGCTATATGATATAGCGTGTGAAATCGAATTCGGAAAAGATTATAAAGAATATATTGGAGAGGAAGAATAATATGATACAGATATTTCCTAAAGATGAAAATGTAAATATGAATCTAGAAGTTCCTACATTTGTAAATACTAGGAAAAATGATTACATATTATCTAAGAAATATACTAAAGAAAAGGAGGGCTTTATCATGAAAAAGCTCAATAAGAAAATCGAAAATATAAACAATATTATCCTTGCTGTTGCAATAGCAGGGATAATATTTTGGTTACTCGGAGATGGCCTTTTTGGTCATCTAGGAGGTCTTGTAGTTACTATTATAGTAACTACGATTATTTCCTTACTGACAGTAAGGAAACTTCAATTGAAGAATAAAAAGCTTCAATTGAAGTTGATGAAAGCAAGACGATAAGTCTTGCTTTCTTTTTTCTACAATACTCCGTAAAATCGTTTTTTTTTGAGTGTATATTATTATAGTGATAAATAATAATAAATCCTACTTTTAAAATAAGTAGGTAGAAAGAGGCACAAAATGTACAATTTATTTGGTATGGATGAATTTTTAATAGACCGATTTTCTGAGGAGGCTTCTGCATTATTAGAAGACCCTCAGGAAGGGGATTTAGAAAAATTAAAAGATATTTTTAGGAAATA
>ERZ1673741.358-NODE-358-length-54871-cov-131.915353_pt1 | contig 54871 bp, 43 predicted proteins | sample MGYA00580209_ERZ1673741 | MGnify/ENA primary metagenome ERZ1673741 (study PRJEB41218, sample SAMN15661754) | gut metagenome | host: Homo sapiens | place: Canada: London | collected 2015-08-20/2019-03-30 | study: EMG produced TPA metagenomics assembly of... | reverse complement strand
GTCCTCATCTGTTATCTCAGATGGGGACAGTTTCAGTTTTATAAATCGACATTAAATCTTTTAAGCATGCCTTTTCTCGTAAGCCAGGCTGTGGTCGTGCTGGTCGATATCATGCTTCGACTTGCTCTTTACCACGAGCCATACACCAGAGAATACGAGGATGGCAGCAATCGCCTGCATACTCTTGAATACGGCGAGACCCACGATAACACTCACGGTAACCGATACCAGCGGCTGCACATAATTATATACACTTACCACGGTAGGGCGCAACGTCTTCTGACCAATCATCATGCAGATGTAACCCAGATAGGTGCCGAAGAGAACCACGTAGCCCGTTTCCCACCAGGTGCTCATCGGAACATGGGCAAAGTCGATGCTCACCACGTGGCTGATGGTGAAAGGCCATATCAGAACCGTTGCCCAGAGGAACATCCACTTGTTGATGGTGAAGAGCGAATACTTAGACAGCAGGTTCTTGAAGAGCGACAGGTAGAGGGCGAAAGAAAGCTGCGCCGACATACAGAGCAGGTCACCCCAGATGTTTCCCACTTTGGCATTGCCTGCTGTGGCACTTGTCGTGATGATGATGACAGCACCAGCACATCCCATCAGCACGCCGAGCGCCTTCTTCCAGGTGATAGGCTCCTTCAATATCAGGAAGGAGAGAATCATGGCGAAGATAGGCATCGAGGTGGTCATAATGCTGGAATTGCTAGGCGAGGTCATGTTCAGACCGATGGTGTAAGAACACTGGTTGAACACGAGAGCAAAGAGTCCTGCAGCAGCAAACTTGAAGATGTCTTTTACTGGAACATGCTCTTTCTTGGTGAAGAGCGAGGTGAGCCAGAAGAGAATGGCACCACCCAATACACGGAAGCTCACCAGGTCGATGCCGTCGATGCCGTGAAGCATGGCATCCTTGCCTACGGGAGCCATCAGTCCCCAGAATGCGCCGGAACAGAAGAGGCACAGGTGGGCGATAAGAGGTCGTTTGTTATCCATTTTTTCCTTATTTCTATTAAAATCTTCCTATTTTTGAATAAAATCGAGTGCAAAGGTACAAAAATTCGAGGAATTTTGCTATATTTGCGGTATATTTTTTGAAACTTAAAGGAGTTAAGAAGTTAAGACAATAGTCTTTTTCCATTCTAGACTATTAAAGATAGGAGATTATTCTTATGCAGAAATATGCTGATTATATCAAACAGATAGAGATAGAATCTCTCTGGAGCGGTACCAAACATATTCTTTGGAACCTCGACCGCCGTGTCAATATCCTGAGTGGTGTAAACGGCGTGGGCAAGAGTACTATATTAAATAAGGTGGTAAAGGGTCTGGCGGCTGGCGGTGAATTCCCTAGTCACATGATCAAGGGCGTGCATCTGAAGGTGGAGCCGGAGGAGGCAAAGTGGATTCGCTACGATGTAATCCGCTCGGTAGATAGACCATTGATGAATGCCGAGATGATCAACAAGATAGACCTTACCCTGGTTACCGAACTCGACTGGCAGCTCTTCCAGCTGCAGCGCAAGTATCTGGATTATCAGGTGAACATCGGCAACCGCATCATCGCCGTCTTGCAGAGTGGCGAACCGGATGCAGCCTTCAAGGCTCAGAAACTGAGTGAACCGAAGAAGATGTTCCAGGATATGGTAGATAATCTTTTCAAGGATACCGGCAAGACCATCATCCGTACTGCCAACGAAATCCGCTTCAACCAGATAGGCGAGCAGCTCTCGCCTTATCAGCTCTCGGCTGGTGAGAAGCAGATTCTTGCCATCCTCCTCACCGTGCTGGTGGAGGACAACCAGTCATACGTCCTCTTTATGGATGAGCCGGAAATCAGCCTTCATTTCGAATGGCAGAAGCAGCTCATCGGTCTGGTGCTGCAGCTTAATCCGAATATCCAGATCATCATGACCACCCACAGTCCTGCTGTGGTCATGGATGGATGGACCGATAGGGTGACGGATGTGAATGATATTACGATTTCGTAATGTTGAATGTTAAGTGTTGAATGTTGATTTTTTCAGCTTATGGCTAAACGTTTAACCGATAATATCAATTCCCAGTTCTTCGAGGCAGCCAACAGGATGACCTCGAAGAAGGCTCGGCGCAAGATTGTGGCTTACGTCGAGAGCTATGATGATGTCTTCTTCTGGCGTTCTGTACTGGGAAAGTTTGAGAATGAAAAACGCTATTTTGATATCATGCTGCCTACCCGTAACCAGCATTTAGACCGAGGCAAGAAGGCTGCTATCTCCAGTATGCTGAAGGGAGTAGGTAGGGATATGATAGCCTGTGTAGATGCCGATTACGATTATCTGCGTCAGGGCTCAACCGAGTCTTCCCAGCAGATGTTGGAGAATCCTTACATCTTCCATACCTATGCCTATGCCATTGAAAACTTCCAATGTTATGCCAGAGGATTGCACGAAACCTGTGTGATGGTGACGCTCAACGACCGTCGCATCTTCGATTTCGAGCGTTTTCTTGAGTCCTATTCCCGTACCATCTGGCCCCTCTTCTTATGGCACATGCTGTTCTATGTGCGTCATCGCAAGATGTCGATGCATTTTGATATGGCGGAGTTTGATAAGGTCATCATGTTGCCTTCTGTCCGAATCCAGGATCCTAAATGGGCGATAGATTATTTGGGAAAGAAGGTGCGGGCAAAGCTGTTCCAGCTGGAGCGCCGCTTCAAGAAGTTTAAGGATGAGTTGGATGAAATGGCTCTTTACCTCAACAATCTGGGTGTAAACGAGAGCAATACCTATTTATATATTCAGGGTCATCATCTCTTCGACCTGGTAGTTAGTCCTATCGTCCAGAGCGTCTGTGATGCTTTGCGCAACGATAGGGAGAATGAAATCCGCGACCGTGCCCTCCATTCCGAGCAGGCCCGCACCGAAATGGCATGTTATGAGAATAGTCTGGGCAAGGTGAAGATGATGATGAAGAAGAACACCTTCTACCAGTTCTCTCCCGAATTCCAGAAGATTCAGGCGGATGTGGAAAAGTATTTGGAAAGGTAAAAAAGGTAAAAAGTAAAAAAGGTAAAAGGGTAAAAAAGTAAAAAGAGCCTGGCGGGATGTCATCTGCCTGCTTTCTTTTTACCTTTTTACTTTTTTACCTTTTTACCTTTAAAATTATACGTATGTCTCCAGGAACTTCAAGGTTCCTTCTATCTTCAATGTCTTGGTGCTGGCAGGAACAACGATGCTTTCGCCGCCCTGGAACGTAATCTCGTTACCTTCGTTGTCGGTAATCTTAGCCTCACCCTTCAAGCCAATCAGAATCACGAAGCTGTCCAATTCTGAATAATCCAGCGTCATTGGCTCATCGAGATCATAAACGGCTGTGGTGAAGTAAGGGCACTGCACCATGCTTACACCCTGGTTCTTGGCAGGAGTGTAGTGCTGGCGATAGTCTGGCAATACGGTGTAGTCGATGCACTCAGCAGCCTCCTTGGTGTGGAGCTGGCGATAGTTGCCATCCTTGTCCTTGCGTTTGAAGTCGTAGATGCGATAGGTAACATCGCTGGTCTGCTGAATCTCGACAACGAAACAGCCTGTTCCGATGGTGTGGATTCTGCCGGCTGGGATAAAGAAACAGTCACCTTCCTTCACGTTATACTGAGCCAGGGCATCGGTGATGGTATCATTCTCCACCATCTCCTTGTACTGCTCAGGAGTAATCTGCATCTTCAAGCCGTTGTAGAGTTTGGCATCCGGCTCGCATGGCAGCGCATACCACATCTCGGTCTTGCCGCGTTCCTTACCTTGCTTCTTGGCAATTTCATCATTAGGATGCACCTGGATAGAGAGGTCGCGGTTGGCATCGATAAACTTGATGAGCAGTGGAAACTCATTGCCGAAACGCTTGTAGTTCTCTTCTCCGAGGAAGCTTCCCTTCCGTTCTGCAACAACCTCGTTGAGGCTCTTGCCCTGCATCTCGCCATCGGCTACGATGCTTTCATTTCCTGGTACTCCAGAGATTTCCCAGCTTTCTCCCACATTCTCTTGCTTTACGTCGAGATGCTTGAAAGTGATAATCTTACTGCCACCCCAGATGGTGGATTTTAATAGCGGTTGAAATTTTAATGGTTTCATTATTACCTATATTTAGTTTATAAATGTACTCTTCAGTACGGTTTCTTACTCTCCGGTAAGGCTCTTGCTGAACCTATACCTTATTATATATAACGCTTTTTGTGCGAAATATACTTAGTCTAGTAAGCGTATTTCTTACTTCAAATATCAACTTCTCTTTTATTTTCTAACTCCCCCTCTGGGTATGTTAGTTCTCTCTCCAGAATGCTGGTGTAAAGATAACCAGCACACTGAATATTTCCAGACGACCGATGAGCATCATCAGCGAGCAGAACCATTTTGCCACATCCGGCAGTTCGCTCCACGACATGGTTGGTCCGATTTCCGTACCCAGCGTAGGTCCCACATTACCCACACAACTCAGGGTGATGGTGATGGCATTGGTATTGTCAATGCCCATGGCTATCATCGTGAACGATATCACCAGACAGATGATGAGATAAGTGGTGAGGAAGGCAAGCAGCGTAACACGCTTCTGCATCGGTACGTTCACACCATCAATCTTCAATGGCAGCACGGCGTTAGGATGCAGAATCTGGCGGAATTCATTCTTCACCATTCTTACCAGCATCACGCCACGGATACATTTCAAACCTCCACTCGTACTGCCCGAGCAGGCTCCGAAGAACATGCAGGCTGCCAATACCACCCAGGTAACATGAGGCCACACAGCAGCATCGTCGTTAAACAGACCGGTGGTGGTGATGAAAGAAACCACCTGGAAGATAGCACTTCTGAAGGCATGCTCCACATCGTAGTTGCGCATCACCATCAGCTCTACCATGATGAAGGCGCTGAATGCAGCAACCAGGAATGCATAGAACTTAAACTCTGAGTTCTTGAACAGATCCTTGATTTTAAACTTGATGACGGCTGCATAGAGCAGGGTGAAGTTCACACCCGACAGGAAACAGAAGAACGTACAGATGTATTCCAGCGCTGGTGAATGGAAGAACTCGGTACTGCTGTTGTGGGTAGCGAAACCACCCGTTGCCGTCGTGCTCATCGCATAGTTGAAACTGTCGAAGAGATTCATTCCCGCCACATAGTAGGATATGATGCAGGCGATGGTGAGCATCAGATAGATACTCCATATCCATTTTGCCGAAGTGGAAAGACGGGGATGAAGCTTGGTCTTGATAGGACCTGTAGCCTCGGCAGCAAACACCTTGGTCTGTCCTCCTACAAGCGATGGCAGCAGGGCGATGGTGAAGAACACGATTCCCAGACCGCCTATCCATTGGGTGAGCGAACGCCAGAACAGCAGTCCGTGGGGGAAACATTCTACATCGTCTAATATCGTAGCCCCCGTTGTCGTAAATCCCGACATGGTTTCGAAGTAGGCATCGGTAAAGTTGTTGATGTATCCACTCACCATGAAGGGGAGGGTTCCGAAGAAACTGAATACAATCCATGAGAGCGTTACCACGAGATAGGCATCACGGCGCGACATTGAGTTATCGGCTCCGTGTCCTCGCCATTTCAGCACCAGTCCGCCTCCGATGGTGGTAAGTGTTGCCACAATGAAGGCAAAGATGTCGTCCTGCTGGTAATAGAAAGCTACCAGCAGACTGACGAAGAGCAGGAATGCTTCTATGAAAAGCAGTTGCCCTAAAATCTTATATATTAATTTGCTGTTTATCATATATGAAGTATTTCTCTATCTCCTTCACGCTTAGATGAAGTATTTCTCAATTTTCTTCATGTTGATGTTGTGGCAGAAAACCATTACCGAGTCGCCCGGTTCTATCTGGGTATTACCCGAAACGAGCATACCTTCTTCACCGCGAACCAGTCCACCGATGGTTACACCGATAGGCATGCCGAGTTCCTTCACTGGTTTCTGGGTTACCTTCGAACCTTCTTTGGCTATAAACTCAGCCACATCAGCGTTAGCGCTCATCAGGAATCTCACGTTCATCACGTCGGCATCGAGCATCATCTGGTAGATGTAGCTGGCAGCAATCATCTTCTTGTTGATGATGGTACCGATATCCAGACTCTCTGCCATGCTCACGTAGTCTACGTTTTCTACGGCAGCCACCGTCTTGCGCACACCCATTCTCTTGGCGGTAAGACAGGCCAGAATATTGGTTTCGGCGTTACCGGTCAGTGCCACGAAGGCTTGCGTGCTGCGGATACCTTCTTCTACGAGCAGCGGAATGTCGCGTCCGTCTCCATGAATGATGAGCGTCTTGTTCTCATCGAGAATATCGTTGAGATATTCGCAGCGCTCCTCACTCATCTCGATAATCTTGCATTCCATATATTCCGGCATCTTCTTTACGGCTCTTACGGCTGTGCGTCCGCCACCCATGATCATCACGTTCTTCACATCCACATAGTGCTCCTTGCCCACAATCTTGCGGATATATGGGATGTAGTTGCGGGTGGTCATGAAGTAGGCGAGGTCGTAGAGTTTCAGTTCGTCGTTACCGCCAGGGATGATGGTATCGCTGCCTCGCTTGATGGCTACCACGTGGTATGGATCGTTAGGACCGCTGATGCTCTTGAGTGGTTCGTTCAGTATCTCGCATCCTTCGCGTAGTTTGATGCCGAGCATGATGAGTGCGCCGTCGTGCACATCCCAGCGCTGACGTACCCAACTCATTTTCAGTCCGTTATTGATATCTACGGCTGCGAGCATCTCCGGATAAATCAGTTTGCTGATACCTAATTCTTTGAAGAATTCCTGAGCCTGCTGATCCATATATTCCGGATTATCCACGCGGGCCACCGTTCTTTTGGCACCCAGGTTCTTGGCAAGGATGCTAGCTGTGATGTTGGTACTTTCTACCGGAGTAACGGCGATGAAGAGGTCGGCATCTGCTACCCCCGCATCGCGTAAGATGTGAAGACTGGTAGGCTTGCCCAGCATGGTGAGCAGGTCGCAGTCGGAGCCAATGCTGGCCAGGCGCTCTTCGCTTTCATCGATGAGCGTAATCTCTTCATTGCTGCGTGACAGGAGTCTCGCCAGGTGAGTACCTATGGCATGTGCGCCAGCTATGATTATTTTCATTTCTTAATTGCTTCTTTGATTGATTCTTTATCGAGATGCACGATTTCCCTGAGCTGTGCCACGGTTCCGTGTTCCACAAACTCATCTGGCAATCCCATTCGGGTCATCTTTGGCTGATAGTCATGGTCGTTCATCCATTCCAGTACGGCTGAGCCCATACCGCCCATACGAACACCGTCTTCGATGGTGATGATGCGGCTGAACTTTTCGCCCACCTCTTTCAGAATGTCTTCATCGAGTGGCTTGAGGAATCGCATATCGTAGTGGGCGATGCTTATTCCGGTTTCGGCTTCTACCTCAGCGATAGCCTGAGCGGCATCGTTTCCGATAGGACCGATGGTAAGAACGGCCACATCGGTGCCGTCTTTCAGCTTTCTGCCGGTACCGGTCTTGATTTCCTCCATCGGGTTGCGCCAGTCTACGAGCACACCCTTGCCTCTCGGATAACGGATTACATAGCTGCCATGACCTGGCAACTGGGCTGAATACATCAGGTTGCGCAACTCATGTTCGTTCATCGGAGATGCGATGGTGAGATGCGGAATCGGACGGAGAGCCGCCATATCGAAGGCCCCATGATGGGTTGGTCCGTCTTCGCCTACCAGTCCGGCACGGTCCAGACACATGATAACCGGCAGGTTGAGTAGTGCCATGTCGTGGATGATGTTATCGTAGGCACGCTGTGCAAACGAACTGTAGATATTGCAGAATGGGATGAGTCCGTCTTTCGCCATACCTCCTGAGAAGGTGACGGCATGCCCCTCGGCAATACCTACATCGAAGGTACGGTTTGGCATCGCCTTCATCATGATGTTCATGGAACATCCTGTAGGCATGGCTGGCGTCACACCTACAATCTTCGGGTTCTTCTGAGCCAGTTCCAGCAGCGTCTCTCCGAAAACATCCTGATATTTCGGAGGCTGGTTGCTGGTATCGGCAATGATTCTCTCACCCGTTTCCGGATCGAATTTGCCTGGCGCGTGCCAGATGGTAGCACTCTTCTCGGCAGGTTCGTAACCCTTTCCCTTGGTGGTATGCAGGTGCAGCAGCTTAGGACCCTTCATGTTCTTAAGCTGTTTGAGCACTCTCGCCACTTCCTTCACGTCATGACCGTCGAAAGGTCCGAAGTAGCGGATATTCATACCCTCGAAGATGTTCTGCTGATGACTCAGTGCCGACTTCAGTGCATTGTTCAGGCGCAGGATGCCCTTCTTGCGGTCTTCGTTGAGATAGCCTTTGGAGTGCAGCCACTGTGATGCCTTGAAACGGAGGCGGTTGTAGGTCTCGTTGGTATCGAGGTTCAGGAGATATTTCTCCATACCGCCCACAGCCCGGTCGATGCTCATATCGTTGTCGTTCAGGATGATGAGCATGTCGTTAGGTGTACTTGATACGTTGTTCAGTCCCTCGAAAGCCAGTCCGCCGCTCATGGCTCCATCGCCAATGACGGCTACCACATGCCTGTCGGTATCTCCGTTTTCGCGTGCGGCAACGGCCATACCGAGTGCTGCGGAGATGGAATTGCTCGCATGTCCGCAGGCGAAGGTATCATATTCGCTTTCTAAAGGTGTAGGGAATGGACGGATGCCGTGCAACTTGCGGTTGGTGCAGAAGTTTTCGCGGCGTCCTGTTAATATCTTGTGTCCGTAGGCCTGGTGTCCCACATCCCATACAATACGGTCGTATGGGGTGTTGTAGATATAATGTAGAGCTACGGTTATTTCCACCACGCCAAGAGAGGAGGCAAAATGACCGGGGTTGACGGCAACCTCGTCGATAATGTCTTCTCTTAACTCTTTGCAGACTTGTGGCAGCTGGTCAATGCTCAGCCGTCTCAAATCTTCCGGGTATTTTATACTATTTAATAGACTAAACTTGTTCTTGTCCATGTTTTCTTCGTGAAAATCTTGTGCAAAGATAATGCTTTTTTCCTATATAAAGCACTTTTGAGGCAATATTTTCGCTTTTTCCGATTATTCTTTGTATTTTTGCAGGGGAAATTTCTGAAAAAGGAATGAAATCTGGAATTAGTTATATAACAATAAGCAAATAAATACCTTTATCGTGATGAGAAAAAACGTATTACTTTTGGGAGCCATGATGATGGCTTCCATGTCTCTGATGGCGCAGACCAAGGGTGGCGGCATCAGTCAGTCTGCTCTCCATCAGATGGAGAAAAGCCAGCAGTCAGGTATCGCCAACAAGGCACTCTTCAATGCGATTGCCAACAACAGCATTGATGACCTTGTGAAGAATCATGCCAACGAGGCCCCGGTTGATACTCATTTCAGCATCGAGACTCCTTCGCAGAGCATTCACAACCAGAAGAGTTCGGGCCGTTGCTGGATGTTCAGCGGTTTCAACGTGCTCCGTTCCAACTTTGCTGTCAACGACAAGCAGGGTAGAGTGGTGGAGTTTTCTCAGGATTATCTCTTCTTCTATGACCAGCTGGAGAAGGCTAACCTGATGCTGCAGGGCGTCATCGACCTCGGCAAGAAGAGCATCGAGGATCCTCAGGTGCAGTTCTTCTTCAAGAATCCGCTCAATGATGGTGGTACTTTCTGTGGTGTTGCCGATTTGGCAAGCAAGTATGGTCTCGTACCAATGAGCGCCCAGCCTGAGACCTTCTCAAGCAACAATACTTCCAAGATGAGCCGTCTCGTAAGCAGCAAGCTCCGCGAGTATGGTCTGGAACTCCGCAAGATGGTGGCTCAGGGCAAGAAGCCTGCAGCTATCCAGACTCGCAAGAACGAGATGCTCGGTCAGGTTTATCACATGCTGAGTCTTACTCTCGGTGAACCAGTAAAGGAATTTACCTATGCTTTCCGCGATAAGGATGGCAAGCAGATTGGTGAGGCTAAAAAGTATACTCCTAAGAGTTTCTATGAGGAAACTGTAGGCAAGGATCTGAACGGTACCTTCCTGATGGTGATGAACGATCCACGCCGTCCTTACCACAAGACATACGAGGTAGAGTACGACCGCCACACTTACGATGGCCATAACTGGAAGTATCTGAACTTGCCTATGGAGGAGATAGCCCAGCTCGCCATCGCCTCTCTGAAGGATGGTCATAAGATGTATTCAAGCTATGATGTGGGCAAGCAGCTTGATAGAAAGCGCGGCTATCTGGCACTCGACAACTTCGACTATGGAAGCCTCTTCAATACCTCATTCCCAATGAACAAGGCTGACCGTATCGCTACTTTCGATAGCGGTTCTACTCATGCCATGACGCTGACTGCTGTAGATCTCGATGCCAATGGCAAGCCTGTAAAGTGGAAGGTGGAGAACAGTTGGGGTGCTGACAATGGTTTTGCCGGTTGCTTCATCATGACCAACGATTGGTTCAACGAGTACATGTTCCGCCTGGTAGTAAACAAGAAGTATGCTTCTGAGCAGCTCTTGAAGGAATTCGACCAGAAGCCAACCATGCTGACTCCTGATGATCCTCTGTTCCAGTTGGAAGACTAATAATAAGAATATTCAAAGCCATATATGGTGTATCATGCGCCATATATGGCATATTGTTTCTAGTAATCAACATAGAATTAGGTATAGATGAATAAGCGGGAAGTTTTTGGGCATTTTTTCAAATCATATTATGGTCGATTATATTATTATGCGCTGCAACTCCTGAAAGATGAGGAGGCAAGCCGAGATATCGTGAGTGGCGTTTTTGCTCACGTATGGGAGAATTTCGACTCCTATGACATGCAAACCTTGCCAGCCTTCTTGCTTAAAACCGTGAAAAATAAGTGTTTAGACTATCTTCGGCATACAGCTGTTCATGCACAATATGCCGATTACTATCTTCATGCTGTAGATCAATGCTATGAAGATAATGATATCCAGAAAGAACGTCAGCGGCAAGTAGAAGAAATGTTGGATTTGTTACCGGATACTACTCGTCATGTTTTGGAAGAATGTTATCTTAACCATAAGAAATATCGGGAAGTGGCAGATGAGATGAATGTCTGTCAGGAAACGGTCAAGCGCCATATCATAAAGGCCTTGAAACTGTTAAGAGAACATTATCATCAAATAAAAACTTGAAAATAATCAAAAGAATCTCAATTGGAGATGTTACCATTTTGGTAGGTAAAACGTATTATTTTTAGTAAAGAAATAGAAATATGATGAAGCAAACAGATATTTTTAATGATGAGAGTTTACAGAATGACATCCAAGACTTGGTTGCCATAGAACAGGCTATGATACGCAAAACATATCCTCTGCCAAACCTTGACAAGGAGTTGGAGAAGATAGTAGGCAAAGAAAATTCGGATGCCGAAGAGCCTGTGAAACATCAATATCCGATGATGAGAATGCTGATGAGTGCTCTGATGGGCGCTGCTGCTATGTTGGCGATAGTTTTTGTATGGCAGTGGGTGAACTCCAGGCAGACTATTGATGGAGCTACCGGAAATCGGATAACGCAAAATGTATCTTCTGAACAAGATATGACAATGCTTCAGACTGCAGATGGTGAGATGATTACTCTGACACTGGCTGATGGCACTGAAGTAAAGCTCAATAGTAATAGTAAGATTACTTATCCCCACTGCTTTAAGGGAGCAGAGCGTATGGTGCATCTTGAAGGAGAGGCATTCTTCAAGGTAAGGCACGACAGTAAGCGTCCTTTTGTGGTGGATGCAGGTGGTGTCTTGACCAAGGACTTGGGTACTTCTTTTAATATCAAGGCTTATCAGGGTAGTGACTGTAAAGTGACTTTGGTTGAGGGAAAGGTGGAAGTCCTGGCAAAGAACAGTCAGCATAAACCTGTGACATTGAATCCGGGACAGCAATATTCCTTAAGTGCAAAGGAGACTGTTTCTGGGCAGATAATTAATGTAAATACGGATGAAACTACCGCATGGGCAGATGGTGTGCTCTATTATCACGACCAGACTTTGGAATACATCTTGGATAATCTTGCAGCATATTATCAGAGTAAGGTGGTATTTAGAAATCCTGCAGTCAAAACCAAGCATCTCGATTTCTCCGCAGATAAGAGTGGCAGTATAGAGGATGCTATAGGACTCTTGAATAATCTGGGAGTTGCAAAGGTTAGTTTTAAGGAAAATACTATATATATAGAATAAGGTATTTAAGTAAATCTTGATGAATCGTCACATCGGCATTTCTGGGAAATTATAATTCCTGAAAATGCCGATGTTTTAGTTTTATTTGTAAGAAAACAAACTTTTTTCATTATTTTTTGAAAGTAGATGTTACCGATTCGCTGTCAGAAACGTATTTTTATTATAGTATTAACGAAAAAGAGAGAAATATGAAAGAAGTAAGATGTGTATTCATGTTTGCTGTCCTGACTTTATGGATGGCATTACCTGTAGGAGCACAGAATGCAAAGAGAGGCATCACGATGTCGCTCGTTAATGAGTCTTTGGCTTCTGCATTGAGAAAAGTACAGCAGAAGTCGGATTATAAGGTGAGTTTTGTGATAGAGGACGTAAAGCCCTATACCACAACGGTTCATCTGAAGAATGCTTCTGCCTCAACTGCCGTAAAGCAGATTTTGCAGGGTAAACCTTTCACTTACTCAGTAAGTGGTAAGTTTATTACCGTCAAGAAGGTTTTGCAACATAAAACTGCAGCTGAAGCTACAGATAATGGAGCTGCCATCCGCCCCCTCTCAGGAACAATTACCGATGAGGATGGAGAACCTATGATTGGCGCTTCTGTTGTAGTGCTTGGCAGTCCTTATGGAACCGTGACTAATACGGATGGTATTTTTGAGTTTTATATTCCTAAAGAATGTCATGAGGTTACAGTTTCGTATGTCGGTATGAATGACCAGAAGGTAAAGGTGGCTGGTAGGGATCATGTGAAGATTGTGATGTCTGAAAATAAGACCATACTTGGTGAAGTGGTTGTAACGGGTTATCAGACTATCTCTAAGGAGCGTGCAACCGGTGCTTTTACCAAGGTAACAGCTGATGAACTGAAAGACAAGAGGTTGGGTAATCTCTCTACTGTGCTGGCTGGCGAGGTTGCCGGATATAATGACGGCATGATTCGTGGCGTAACCACGATGAATGCCTCTGCTTCTCCTCTCTATGTCATTGATGGCTTTCCAGTAGAGAAAACTAAGTTGACCGGCAATGGAACTGGTGATATTACCGAGGAAATCCCTGATTTGAATATGGATGATATTGAGAGTATTACTGTTCTTAAAGATGCTGCAGCTGCTTCCATCTATGGTGCTCGTGCTGCCAATGGTGTCATTGTCATCACTACCAAGAAATCGGCAGCTAAGGGTAAGACCAATGTCTCTTTCAATGCTTCTCTTACCTGGCATCCTTATTCTTATTATACAGATTATCTCGCCAATTCTTCTCTTGTTATTGACTTGGAGAAGGAGTGGGCTGCGCAGAATCCGAATCTTGCAGGCAATGGAGCTAAGGTATACGCTCAGAATATGTTGGATCAGAAAATCTATACGAGCGCGGGTATCTGCAATATCTTGAATTATTATGCAGGCAATATCTCTGAGTCAGAAATGAATGCTAAACTGACTGATTTGGCTGGAAAAGGTTATAACTACTATGACCAGATGAAGAAGTATGCTAAGCGCGATCCGTTGTATCAGCAGTATAATATGAATATTGTAAACAACTCGGTGAATAATCTCTTCAAGGCTTCGGTCACTTATAAGTATAATACCCTCGAAGATAAGTATTCCAATAATCAGAGTTTAGGCATCAACCTTGCCAATACTTCTTATTTCACGAAATGGCTTTCTTTGGATTTAGGTGCTTACCTAAAGGTGGGTGAGGATCAGACACAGAACTACAATGTCCTTTCTCCTGGATATTCTGTTTTGCCATACGATAATTTAGTGAATGCTGATGGCTCTTGTTATACCAAGCCGATGAGTGAGAGATATGATGCAAGTACTTTGGCTATCTATCAGAAGTATGGTCTTTATAATATGGATATCACTCCTTTGGAAGAGCTGGATCGTCAGATTACCACCAATAAGGAGTTGGCTTTACGAACTTTTGCCCGTCTGAATGTACAGATTCTGCCCTGTTTGAAGTATGCTGCTTCCTTCCAGTACGAACGAGCTTCATATCGTGGTGAAAACTGGGCTGATAAAGCTTCTGCGCAGGTTCGGGGTGTGGTAAACGGGTATGCAACCAATAATGGTGATGGCTCTGTCAATTATGTGATTCCTTATGGGGATATCTTGGTTCGTTCAGACCAATATACCTCTGCTTATAACTTCCGTCAGCAGTTGAGTTTTGATCAGACTTTCAAGGATGTTCACAGCGTAACTGCAATTCTGGGCACGGAAACCATCCAGAACAAGCAGGAATTGCATCGAGACAAACTGTTTAACTATGATTCTCAGATGTTAACATCCAGTATGGTGAATAATGCTGGTTTGTTGAAAGGTATAGCGGGTGTGCTGGGATATAAATCTATGACCGCGACTGATTTGTCTGCTTCTTATGAAAATGTAAACCGTTATGTTTCGGTATATGGTAATGCTGCTTATACTTACGATGACCGTTATAGCTTGACTGGTAGTTTGCGATGGGACCGCTCTAATCTCTGGGGAACCAGTTCGAAGTTCCAGAACAAGCCTATCTGGTCGGTAGGTGCCAGTTGGATTATCAGTAAGGAGAAGTTCTTCCACGCAGATTGGGTCAATTATTTGAAACTCCGTGTTTCTGATGGTATTGCCGGTAACGTATCTAAGAATTCTGCCCCTTATATGGTGGCAAGCTATAATAATAACGGGCATGTGGGAGGTACACAGGGATATGTGCAGTCGCGTGCCAATCCGATGCTGAGCTGGGAGAAAACCAATACCTTTAATATAGGTATCGATTTCTCGCTCTTTAAGAACCGACTCAATGGTACTGTAGAGTATTACGACAAGAAGGGTACCGACCTCCTGGCTTCTTCCATGGGTGTACCTACTGAAGGTTGGGGCTACAGCACCTATACCATCAACAATGGCGAGATGTACAATCGTGGTGTAGAAATTTCCCTGAGTGGTGAGGTTCTGCGTACCAGGGATTTCTCATGGAGAGCCAATATGACTTATGCTTATAATAAGAATGAGGTGACTTATGTAAATGTAAAGGCGCCGGTTTATATTCTTCAGTTGGATTACCCTTCGGCTTATCCTATTATCGGCAACGAATATAATGCAATCTATGGCTATAAGTGGGCTGGATTGAGTGAAGAAGGATTGCCACAGGTGTATAACGAGAATGGTGAGAAGGTAACTAATCAGCCAACGACATTGGATGCCATCTCTTACATGGGTACTACCACTCCTAAGTATAGTGGATCTTTCGGAACCAGTATCAGCTACAAGGATTTCGATTTCAGTATGCAGTTCCTTTTTGCGGGTGGTCATAAGATGCGCAATGCCAATCCTGCTTTCCTCACTTGCAGTTATTCCAGCGTAGGATATATCTCCAATATTGCGGGAGCTAGTGCCGGACTTGCTAATCGTTGGCAGAAACCAGGTGATGAGGCTTATACCAATGTGCCAAAGGCTGTTTTTGCCGAAAGTGGTTTGTCAGCATCTTCTTTGTATAGTACTTATTTTTATTCTGATATCAATATCCTTGATGCCAGTTATATTCGTCTGAACAACATTTCTCTGGCTTATCATTTGCCAAAGTCGCTGTGCCGTTCGCTCTATATGCAGAGTGCCCGTGTTCAGGCTAATGTGGAGAATCCGTTCTTCTGGGCAAAGATCAAACAGGCTAAGTACCAGCTGGGTGGTTATAATGCCACCAACTATGTGTTAGGCATTTATCTCAACTTTTAAATAATGAAGAAAATGAAACAGAAATTAGTATATATGGTGTTGTTGCTGGGCATGGTTATGGGACTTGCCTCTTGCGATAACTATCTCAATATAGAACCAAAGGGCAAACGCATCCCTAAGTCGCTCGCCGACTATGAGGCTTTTCTCCGTTACGAGTATGGTACTCATCGCATGCCGGTTTTGCAAACGTGCTATTTGCTTAATGATGAATATCTCACCAATTCGTATGCCAGTTATTATCCGATGTATAAGGCTAACTACAATTGGGAGGAGGAAACCGATCGTGCCTATTGGAACTCTGCAGATGAGAGTACTTATTATGTGGCTTATGGCACTATCAATACCTGCAATCTGATATTGGAAGATGTGCCTAATACAACAGAAGGTACTGAGAAAGAAAAGGCTGAGGTGATGGCATATGCCAGAGTGTTGCGTGCGATGAACTATTTCAATCTCGCTAATTATTATGCTGATACCTACGAGCCTTCAAATGCTGCCAGTAAGTTGAGTGTGCCTCTGATTACAAGCAGTCTTCAGGATGCTCCTTATCATCAGGCCACCATTCAGGAAATCTATGAATTCATTTTGAATGATTTGAACACGTCGGTAGCTGATCTTCCAGATATGGGTACCACGCTCCTCCATCCGGGCAAGGGAGCTGCCTATGCTATGTTGGCACGTACCTATCTTCAGATGATGAATTATGAAAAGGCGTTGGAGTTTGCTGATAAGGCTCTTGCCATTAATGATAAGTTGGTTGATTGGGTTGGATTCTATAATGATAATAAGGGTGTGATAGGCCAAGAGGGTGTTTATCCTTCTTTGAAAACGCCATTGGGATTTGATAGCCAGGACTGTTATAATTTCAATTATGCCGATAATAGTTCCAACTATGCATCTGCGATATTCAAGATACCGGTAAATCGTGCTGCCGGATTCGAAGAGGGAGATGCTTATTTCTTGAGCAATTGGAAACTAAGAACGATGGGTGCAGAAACTTATTATCAGGGGTTGACCAATGGCTATATCAATCTTGCTGGTATGAGAACCGTGGAGCAGTATCTTATCAAGGCTGAATGCTTGGCTCGTAAGAAACAGTTGACAGATGCTATGGATGTGCTCAATGAGGTGCGTAAGACATATATCCTTCCAGAGAAATATCAGCCACTATCGGCGTCCTCTGTGGCAGAAGCTATCCGGTATATACGTCAAGCTAAGGATAATCAACTTATCTTCTCTATTGTGCCGTTTGGCGATGCTCGTCGCTTAAATGCTGAAGGTACCTATGCCCGCACGCTGACAAAAGAGATAGATGGCAAGCAGATAAGTCTTGCTCCATCCTCTCATCTCTGGACCTTCCCATTCCCTAAGGGAGCCATTGATAATCCTGGCAACGGAAGTTTCGTACAGAATGTGGAGAAGTAATGAACGTTAAAATAAATCTTTCTAGTAATTGTACAATTATGATGTTTAAAAAAACAATTTTCTCATTGGCATTGGCGCTCATCTCTGTGATGAATGCTCATGCTCAGAATACAGACGAGTGTATCATTGATGCAATCTTGAATGGTGTGCCTGATGGTACGGAAATGGAAGCCGTCCTGGCTGCTACCCATCGTAATGAGAAACCTCTCGCTAAAGGTGTGGTAAAGGGTGGAAAACTTACTTTAACCATCCCTGTTACAGAGGCTCGTTTTATCGGTGTCGGTCCAAGAAACGGTGTTTTCACTTTTAGTCTGATGACCAAAGGTGGCGAAAAAGTACAGGTGTCTCTCGATGCCAAACCCATCAATGATGGGGTGAACACTGGTTTTAATACCAGCAATGTCAAGATTTCCGGCAGTGCTATGAACGATGAATATCAGACAAAAATCGGTTCAGTGAGGGATATGCTTGATAAGATGTATAAGGATATAAACGATAAGCATAAAAAATTGGTTGCAGAACAGAGCAAGGCTTACCAGGCAAAGGATAAAGCTAAGATGAAAGCTTTGGAAGATAGTGACGAGAGAAAAGAGATGGCTACCGAACAGAAGAATTTCTTTGATACGGTAGAGGCTTCTTATGGAAAGTTGTATTCAGACAACAAGGATTCCTGGTGGGGACCTTTCGCCATGCTTTGTACCTTGAACTATTTCACCAAGGAAAACTCCAAGGAATGGAATTCGTTCTCAGAAACTGCTAAGAATAGCTTCTATGGAAAGTTGCTCAACGAGCAGATTAATCCAAAGGGACTTGCAGGTGAGACTTTGCCTCAGTTCGAACTCCAGCAAGTTGATGGTTCTAAGGTGAGCATGGCTTCTTGTGTAAAGGGAAAGAAGTATTATCTGGTTGATTTCTGGGCTTCATGGTGTGGACCTTGCCGCAAGGAAATTCCTAACCTCAAGAAACTTTATGAACTGTATAAAGGAAAGGGACTGGAAATAGTAAGTGTTTCTATCGATAAGAATGAAACTGCTTGGAAGAAAGCGCTTGCTGAGGAGAAACTTTCTTGGCCTAACGGACTTGACCGTGCCGGTATAGCTGATTCTTATAAGGTAAAGTTCATTCCTGCCATCTTCCTGGTAGATGGTACTACAGGTAAGTGTATTGCTGAGAATATCCGTGGTACGGAATTGGCTGCAAAGTTGGCTGAACTATTCTCGAAATAAGATATTTAGACGAAAAGTTTGGCTAAAGTACTCCTTTTATATAAAGATAAACCGTATTTTTTCGATAATATCGTGAAATACGGTTTATTTTTTGTATTTTTGTACCCGAAATAATGGTAAGAACGTTATTTATATAAAAGTTATATAGATTATGTTAGAGAAAAGTAAGCGTGAGCGCATCATTGCGCTCGTTAATAAAGAGGTGGTTCCTGCCATCGGCTGTACCGAACCGATGGCTGTGGCACTATGTACAGCCAAGGCTGCTACTACATTGGGCAAGCGCCCTGAACGTATTGAAGTTCTTCTGAGTCCTAATATGCTCAAGAATGCGATGGGGGTCGGCATTCCTGGCACGGGTATGATCGGTTTGCCTATCGCCGTATCGCTGGGTGCGCTCATCGGAAAGCCTGAATATCAGCTGGAAGTGTTGAAAGATCTTACTCCCGACAGTCTGGAGCAGGGCAAACAATATATCAAGGATGCGGATATCAACATCAAACTGAAGCAGGGTGATGTGGATAAACTCTATATCGAAATCATCTGTCATGCCGGTGAAGACCAGGCTACGGCAATTATCTCCGGTTCTCATACCCATTTTGTGTATGTTGAGCGTAATGGTGAGGTAGTGCTCGATAAGCGTGGCGGTACTGTGGGTGATGAGGCTGATGACGACATCCAGCTCAATTTCCCGATGGTTTACGAGTTTGCAACAACAGCTCCGCTCGATGAGATTTCTTTCATTCTCAAGACCAGGGACTATAATATGAAGGCTGCCGAGTTGAGTATCAAAGGCAACTATGGCCACTGTTTGGGCAAGACGATGGACCGTCCGTTGAGTCATGGTATCTTCGGCGATAATATTTTCTCGCATATCATCTCCCGCACCGCTTCAGCCTGTGATGCCCGTATGGGTGGTGCCATGATTCCGGTGATGAGCAACAGCGGCAGCGGCAACCAGGGCATCTGTGCAACGAATCCTGTGGTGGTTTATGCGCTGGAGAACGAGAATACCGAGGAGGAAATGATCCGTGCCCTGATGCTCAGTCATCTGACTGCCATCTATATCAAGCAGAGTTTAGGCAAGCTTTCAGCTCTTTGCGGTTGTGTGGTAGCCAGTACGGGCAGCAGTTGCGGCATTACCTATCTGATGGGTGGCGATTATAACCGCATCTGCAATTCTGTCAAGAATATGATAGCCAATCTCACCGGTATGATTTGTGACGGAGCGAAACCAAGTTGTGCCCTGAAGATTTCATCAGGTGTCAGCACCGCTCTTCTTTCCGCCCTTCTTTCTATGGAAGGCAAGTGTGTCACCTCTGCCGAGGGTATCGTAGATGATGATGTGGATAAGTGCATCCACAACCTCACGAGCATCGGTGCCGATGCGATGAGAGCTACCGATGATATGGTGCTTGATATCATGACGCATAAATAATATAGCTTTTGATAAGTTATTTAAATAGTCTTAGAAACCTGTATTATTTACCTTTTAAATATAGTTTCGTATGGTTGCCGGCAGCTGCCGGCAACCTTGCTGCCATATGCCGACAATGTTGCTGCCATATGCCAGCAACCTTGCTGGCGGCTGCCGACTATTGAATAGATCTACTTCTTCATGCCGATAGATACGGCTTCTGTAGCTAATTCACATGCTTGCAATGGATGATAAAACAAAGCATCTATGGACTTAAAGCATGATGTTTATACTATTACCAATATTATGATCTTGCGTATCGTTATCATCTTATTCTTAAAATTAAAAGATATTAAAAAACTGGCTTTTTCTTGGAGATAATCGCGGATATGTGTATATTTGCATCATCTGATAATCGCGGATAGGTGTAAAAACTGAGAAATGTTAATCGCGGATAGGTGTGTTTTTCCGATAAAATTAATCTAGGATAGGTGTAAATTATGAGAAGAAAAGTATATGATCAACTCAAGAAATGGAAAGAAGAACAGAACGGAGAAAGTGCTGTTCTCATCAATGGTGCCCGTCGTGTAGGAAAGAGCTATATCGTAAAGGAATTCGCTCAAAAAGAATACAAGAGTTATATTTTACTTGATTTCAATAAAATAGGAAAGGACATAAAATCCTTGTTCGAAACCTATCTGGATGACTTGGATACGTTCTTTATGTATTTAAGCAGTTTCACCAATACACCTCTATATCCAAGAAATTCGGTTATAATCTTTGATGAGGTGCAATTGTATCCCCAGGCTCGTACAGCTATCAAGTATCTGGTTGAAGATGGTCGTTACGATTATATCGAGACAGGTTCGCTCGTTTCTATCAAAAAGAACGTAGAGAATATCATGATTCCTTCTGAGGAGGAAGAAATATTGATGTATCCTATGGATTTCGAGGAATTCTTGTGGGCACTGAACAATGAAACCCTGATGCCGCTTATACGAATGAACTTTCAGAAAAGGCATGAGATGGGACAAATGATGCATCGAATGGCAATGGACTATTTCAGACAGTATCTCATTGTTGGAGGAATGCCGCAGGCTGTAGCTAAATTTGTAGAAACCAGAGATTTCAATAAGGTGGATCGTGTGAAACGCCAAATTCTTGCTTTATATCGTAACGATATCCAAAAGTATGCGTCAACTTATGTATTTAAAGTTACTCAGATTTTTGATACAATTCCTTCTCAGCTTCAAAAACATGAGAAGAAATTTATGTTGAAGGCACTCACAGAAGGGGCGAGAATGCGAGATTATGAAACGGCATTCTTTTGGCTGTCAGATGCAATGATAGTCAATATGGCCTATAATACGACAGAGCCAAGTATCGGTCTTGGCATGAATACCGATGATACGACATTGAAATGCTATATGGCTGATACGGGGTTGCTCATCAGTCATGCTTTCAATGAAAATACGATAGTGTCGGAAAACTTATATAACAAGCTTCTGATAGATAAGCTGGAGTTTAATGGTGGAATGATAGTTGAGAATATTGTTGCTCAGATGTTACGTTCGGCAGGGCATAAGCTGTATTTCTTTTCCAAATATAGTAAGGATGATGCCCAGGAAAGGATGGAACTGGATTTCCTGATAGCCAAAGATACCATAACGTCAAAGCATAATATTTCACCGATAGAAGTGAAGTCAACTAACAGATACACGCTCACTTCTCTCAAAAAGTGCATCGCTAAATATGGTAGCTATCTGGCAGAACCGTATGTTTTGCATACTGCTGATTTGAAAGTAGAGGAGGGAATTACTTATTTGCCATTGTATATGACAGGGTTATTATAAGTGGTTTTAGTTGAATGGAAACGGCTCGCAAGAAATCGAAACTTCTTGCGAGCCGTTTTATTATTGTGATGCAAGCGAATTCTTCACTCTTCACTCTTCTTTCTTCACTCCCAATTATACGAGTGTTGCAACGATTTCCTCACGGGTTCCTGGCAACATATCGATAACTGGAATCTCTGGCATGGTGTAGCAACCTGGCTGCAGACGGAATGAAGCACGAGCCACGTTAACCAAAACCTGAGCGGTGAGGGCTGGGTTGTTGATGCTCATATTGAACTCGAAACGCTGGTTCTGGGTCTTACCAGATACACCCTTGCGAACGAGGTTCACACCATGACCCATATCCTTTACATCATCTACTGATGCTACGGCGAATACGTGGGTCTCATCGTGAGCAAAGTATGGATCGGCCTTGATTTCGGCTGTTACATCCTCAAGCTTGGCACCTTCTTCCAACTCTACGTATACCATACGGCGGTGGATACCCTCACCCAATGGGATGGTTACAGAGAGCGCTTCCTTTACGCCCTTCTTGCCACGAACACAAACTGAGTGACCCATACTCATACCAGGACCGAAGTTGGTATATGTCAAGCCCTTAGGAGCAAGGCTCTCCATCAGAACACGTACGATAGAATCAGAACCTGGGTCCCAACCAGCAGAGATAACGCTTACCTTGCCAGCCTTCTTGCAGTTCTCCATCTGCTTGGTACGGTAGTCGAGGATGCTGGTGTGGATATCGAAACTGTCTACGGTGTTGATACCGAGGGCAACGATCTTCTCTGCATACTCAGGGCAAGAGCGGGTAGGGGTTGCGAGGATAGCAACATCTACATCCTTCAACTTGGTGATGTCATCTACTACTTCATAGTTTGCCAACTCAGCTGGTTTGTCCTTGGCACCCTGGCGACGTACAATACCTGCAATCTCAAAGTCAGGAGCTGCTTCGAGTGCCTCAACAGTAAACTTACCGATGTTGCCGTATCCTACTACGGCTGCTCTAAATTTCTTCATTGTCTTATTTCTTTTATTTTGTTGTTTTTATTTCTTTTATTTGTTGCGGTTTAGTCATCCAACGGATATGTTTTCCGCTTTTCATTCTATTTCCGGTTGCAAAAGTATAGCTTTTTCTTGAAATACGTGACGTTTTAATAGAATTTTAACTCATAAAAGTTGCAAAAAGTAGTAAAATCATAGTTTTTAGGTATGAATAAGCGGAGATTTGTAAGGTATCTGTAGCAAGAGCCTTACAGTTTCGTTATTTTGTTGCGAAACATCATACATCCTCTTTCCGATTCCTCCCGATGTGCTTTGAACTACGTCCTGACGTAGATTTTGCTGCGTCCCGACGTCTCTGGCTCTGCGTCGGGACGTATTACATGCTACGTCGGGATGTAATTTTATGGAACTCTATTACAATAATCCCGCCCTTCGCACGTTATTAATATATTAATTTAATTAGGAGAAAAAGAAAATGATAGAATATATTCATGGCGATCTGACAGAGCTGACACCTGCGCTGGCTATTGTTGAGACTGCGGGGGTGGGCTACGGACTCAATATATCGCTCAATACATATACTGCCATTCAGGGCAAACAGGAAGTGAAACTCTATGTTCACGAAGTGCTGGTGGCTGGTGGAAGAGATGACTCTTTCACCCTTTTCGGCTTTGCTACCAAACAGGAACGTGAACTCTACCGCCTCCTCATCACCGTTTCTGGAGTAGGCGGAAATACAGCCCGTATGATACTCTCTTCACTCTCGCCACGCGAACTCTGCGAAATCATCTCTACTGGTAACGACAAGGTGCTGAAAACCGTGAAGGGTATCGGACTGAAAACAGCACAGCGAATCATCATCGACTTGAAAGATAAAATCGTGAGCCTCGGCATTGCTGACGAACTGCCAGCCAGCGGAGGCAATGTGGTGATGGTAAACAATGACGTAAAGGATGAGGCGGTAAGCGCCCTCACCATGCTCGGCTTCTCGCCGGCACCATCTGCCAAGGTAGTAGTAGATATCCTTAAGGCACAGCCTGATCTCCCGGTAGAACAGGTTGTGAAACTGGCATTGAAGCAAATCAAATAAGTTAGGAGTTTTTTATCGATGAAACAGAAGCAAAGATTCATATCTTTTCTATTGGCTTGGCTGATGGTGGCAACCTTCGGCTATGCGATAGCTTTGCCTCAACTTCAGGACGATAAAAAGAAAACCCATACCAGCACAGCCCAGCCCGTGCAGCTCGATGAAGATACCATTCCCGATTCGCTGCTGCATACCCGCTGGCAGATTCAGCGCACCCAACCTTACTCCCTGAGCGACCTCTATCAGAGTCCGCTCGACCTGAAACGTCCTGATAATCTGCAATATCAGGTAGTCTACAACGATACCCTCGACCGCTATATCATCGGCAACCGCATGGGCTCAACCTGGCTTTCGGCTCCTATCATGCTCACTCCGAAAGAGTATCTTGCATGGACCGAACAGCAGCAGCGCAACAGCTACTTCCGCAAGCAGAACGATGAAATTTTCCAGGCAAAAGGCAAGGAAAAGTTCGATTTCTCGGATATGCACTTCGACTTGGGACCTGCCGAGAAAATCTTCGGTCCTGGTGGCATCAGAGTGAAGACACAGGGCTCTGCTGAACTCAAGTTCGGTATCAACAAGAAAAACATCGACAATCCTTCGTTGCCTATCCGCAACCGAAAGACGACGATGATGGATTTTGATGAGAAAATCAACCTCAACGTCAACGGAAAGGTGGGCGATAAGGTGAACATGAACCTGAATTACAACACCGATGCCACCTTCGATTTCGATGCACAGAACATGAAACTGAAGTACGACGGCAAGGAAGATGAAATCATCAAACTCGTTGAGGCGGGCAATGTCTCCTTCCCTTCCAACTCTTCGCTCATCAAAGGCGCCAGCAGTCTGTTTGGTGTTAGAACCGATATGCAGTTTGGCAAACTCAAGCTGCAGATGGTAGCTTCGCAGAAGAAGAGTGCATCGAAGAGCGTATCTACCAGGGGCGGTGTGCAGCTCACCCCTTTCGAACTGAATGTAGCCGATTATGAGGAAAACCGCCACTTCTTTCTCTCCCAGTATTTCAGAAACCATTATGATGCCTGGATGCAGAAACTTCCTAATCTCACCACGGGCATCACCATTAACCGTGTGGAGGTGTGGGTTACCAACAAAACCGGCAATACCACCAATACCCGAAATATCGTAGCCCTGACCGACCTGGGCGAGAACCAGAAACTGAGCAACCCGATGTGGGCGGCGAGCGGACAGGTGCCTTCTAACCAGGCGAATACTGAGTATGCTGCGATGAACAGCCAATATGCTGCTGCCCGTGACATCGACCAGGCAGCAACCACTCTCGATGGAGGCGGACTGGTTGGCGGAGCCGATTATGAGAAGCTGGAGAGTGCCCGTCTGCTCAATTCTTCTGAGTATACGGTCAATACTGCATTGGGTTATATCTCATTGAAAACCAGTCTGCAGACCGACCAGGTACTTGCTGTAGCCTATGAGTATACATCGGGAGGCGTTACCTATCAGGTGGGCGAGTTTGCATCCGATCTCAGCGATACCAAGCAGGCACTCTTCGTGAAATCGCTCAAGAATACCAGCAACAACCCGCGACAGGGCAACTGGGGACTGATGATGAAAAACGTTTATTATCTGGCTTCTACCGTAGAGAAGGAGAAGTTCCGCCTGGATGTAAAATACCAGAGCGATACCACCGGCGTATATCTCAGTTATATCCCTGAGCAGCAGGTGAAGGAGCAGCCAATCATCCGTGTGCTGGGCGCCGACCGTCTGGATAACAACAACAAGGCACACAGCAATGGATATTTCGATTATGTAGAAGGCTATACCATCTCTAACGGACGCGTGTTCATTCCGAAGGTAGAGCCTTTCGGCAGTTATATGCGTGATTATCTGGTCAAGCGGGGCGTGGCTGCCGACAAGGCAGAAAAGTATGCCTTTACCGAACTCTATGACAGTACGAAGACCGTAGCCAAGCAGATAGCCGAGAAGAACAAGTATCAGATTGTGGGACAGTTCAAGGGCTCTGCAGCCAATGTCATCTCGCTCGATGCCTACAATGTGCCACAGGGTTCGGTCTTAGTTACGGCAGGCGGTATCACCCTGAAAGAGGGCACCGACTATTCGGTAGATTACAGTGCCGGCGAGGTGACCATCCTGAACCAGAGCATCATCGATGCCGGTACGGCAGTCAACGTTTCTCTGGAGAGTAATACCGATTTCGGACAAACCCGAAAAACGATGTTCGGACTGAACTGGGAGTATGATTTTACCAAGAACTTCCAGTTGAGCGGTACTATCCAGCACCTCTCCGAACAGGCGCTTACCACCAAGGTATCTTTGGGCTCCGAACCGCTGAAGAACACCCTTTGGGGCATCAATCTCAACTGGCGCAAGGAGAGTCAGTGGCTCACCAATGTGCTTGACAAGATACCATTCCTGCATCTTACCCAGCCATCGCAGATATCCTTTACTGGAGAATTTGCCCAGCTTATTGCCGGTGAGGCAGGCGGCACACAGGACAATGCATCTTATATCGATGATTTCGAGGGTACGAAGACCACCATCGATGTGATGACTCCTACCTCCTGGTTCATATCCAGTGTGCCTTCGCTCAATTTCAAGGACGATTACAGCGACAAGACCGGTCTGAGCAGCGGCTTCCACCGTTCGCGCCTTGCCTGGTATACCATCGATCCGCTGTTCACCCGCCGTGGAAGTTCGCTCACTCCGGGACATATCAAGGGCGACCTTAAGCAGTTGAGTAACCATTATGTCCGCGAGGTCTATACCAAGGAGCTCTTCCCATTGCGCGACCAGAGCAGTTATCAGGGCGCTACCAATACCCTGAATGTACTCAATCTGGCTTACTATCCAAGCGAGCCGGGACCATACAACTTCAATGCAACAGATTTGCAGGCAGACGGAACCCTGCTGAATCCGCAGCGCAACTGGGGCGGAATGATGCGTAAACTGGATACCAACGATTTCGAGCAGGCAAACATCGAATACATCGAGTTCTGGATGCTCGATCCGTTTATCTATTCCCGCGAAGAGGCTGATGCTGCCGATTATGGTGGCGATTTCTACATCAACCTGGGCGAGGTGAGCGAGGATATCCTGCGTGATGGCAAGAAATTCTATGAGAGTGGCATGCCGGTAGATGGCAGCAAGAGCTACACCTATACCCAGTGGGGTAAGATTCCTACCCAGAGCACTGTGACCTATGCCTTTGCTACCACCAGTGGCAGCAGAGCCTTGCAGGATGTGGGTTTCAACGGACTGACTGATGCCGAGGAGCAGGAATTCTACAAGAGTGCTTATCTCGACCAGATTCAGGGCAAGGTGAACCAGGCGGTATTCGACAGCATCTTTGCCGATCCGGCACGTGATGACTATCACTATTTCCGCGGCTCCGACTGGGATGAGATGCACGCTCCTATCTTGCAGCGATATAAGTATATCAACAATCCTCAGGGCAACTCGCCTGACAGCGACAGCCGTTCTGAGAGCTATGATACTTCTTATAAGTCAACGCCGGATGTCGAGGATATCAACCAGGATTATACGCTCAACGAATATGAGAAATACTTCCAGTATCGTGTCAGCATCCGTCCGGAAGATCTCGTGGTGGGTAACAATCATATTGTAGATAAGCGTGAATACAGCCAGACCTGGCGTGATAATACCAAGTCTACCGTTACCTGGTATCAGTTCCGCATACCTATCGATGAGTTTGAGAGCCGTCAGGGCAACATCAACGATTTCTCCAGCATCCGCTTCATGCGTATGTTCCTCACCGGTTTCAAGAAACCTATCGTGCTGCGTTTCGGTACCTTCGACCTCGTGATGGGCAAGTGGCGTACTTATGATCAGCCGCTTAGTGCAGCCAGTGGCGGAACCCTCGACGCAAGCAGCGTGAGTCTGGAAGAGAACGGCGAGAAGACACCGGTCAACTATGTCTTGCCTCCGGGTATCAGGCGCGAACAGGATCCTAGTCAGCCTCAGTTGGTTGAGGCGAACGAGCAGGCGTTGAGTCTGGTGGTCAAGAATATGAGCACAGGCGAGGCGAAGGCGGTTTACAAGAATTCTACCCTTGATCTGCGCCAGTATAAGCGCATCCAGATGTTTGCCCATGCCAATGCCCTGGAGCAGAATACCACCCGTCTGCAGGATGGTGATCTCTCAGTCTTCATCCGTCTGGGTAGTGATTACAAGAATAATTACTACGAGTATGAAATCCCGCTGAAACTCACCGAGCCACGCTCCAACTACAACCGCTATGTGCTTGCCGACTGTAAGGCGGTATGGCCTGAGGAGAATATGCTCGATGTGCCGCTGAGTGTCTTCACGGCATTGAAGAAAAACCGCAACAAGGCGAAGGCACAGGGTGTGGCTTCTTATCTCGCTCCTTATTCCATGATGGATGCAGAACATCCGCAGAACAAGATTACCATCGTGGGTAATCCGAGTTTGGGCGAAGTGAAGACTATGATGCTGGGTGTGAGAAACAATTCTGCCGACATCAAGAGCGGTGAGGTATGGATAAACGAACTCCGACTCAAGGAACATAATAATTCGGGCGGTTGGGCTGCCAATGCCAACCTGAACGTACAACTCTCCGATTTGGGTAGCGTGAATGCCACCGGCAGATACATCAGCGAGGGATTCGGCGGTCTGGAAGATGGCGTGGCAAGTCGCACTACCGATAATTACGGTACTTACAGTGTGACCACATCGCTCGAAATGGGTAAGTTCTTCCCTGACAAGGCGAAGGTGAGTATACCTTTATATTATAGTGTTACCAAGGAGAAGACCACTCCTAAGTATAATCCGCTGGATACCGATATGGAGTTGAAGGATGCCCTCGATGCCGCCGGCTCCAAGCACGAGCGCGATTCTATCGAGAACATCGCTGCCACCAAGATTACGCAGACCAACTTCTCTATCTCGAATGCCCGGGTGGGTATCGCTACCAAGCGCCATCCGATGCCATACGACCCAGCTAACTTCTCATTCACCTACAGTCATCAGCATCAGTATACTACGGGTGAAACGACGATGTATGAGCGCAAGGACAACTGGCGCGGAGCCCTGGATTATTCGTGGAGCCCGGTTTATAAGGCTTGGGAACCATTCAAGGGACTGAAGAACAAGAGCAAGTGGCTCGACATTCTGAAACGTTTCGGACTGAACTGGCTACCGCAGAACATAGCCTTCAATACCGAGATGACGCGCGATTACTACGAGTTGCAGGAGCGCGATATGGAAACCCTGATGAGTGGAGCTGCCGGAGTAGACTCCAAGTTGCCGCTCACCTTCAGTGAACAGTTCCTCTGGAACCGTGAATTCTCCATCAACTGGGATCTGACCAAGAACCTGCACATGAACTTCCAGAGTGCTACCCATGCACAGATAGAGGAACCTTATACACCGGTCAACAAGGATCTTTATGCCGACCAGTATCATGCCTGGAAGGACTCCGTATGGACCAGCATCCGCCACTGGGGTGCACCGCTCGACTATAGTCAGAATTTCCAGGCATCCTACAGGTTGCCTCTCAATCTGCTGCCTGTCTTCGACTGGGTGAACAGCGATGCCTCTTACAATGCCAACTATTCTTGGGAGCGCGGTACAGAGGATGAGGAGGGCAACTCGTATGGAAATACCATCAATACCCAGCGCGAACTGACATTGAACGGTAACTTTAACTTGGTGAAACTCTACAACCATGTGCCTTTCCTGAAGAAGGTAAACGATAAGTTTGACCGTACCCAGAGTAGGGCACAGATGCAGCGCAAGAAGCAGGAAAAAAAGAAAAAGAAGCAGGAAGCAAAGGAACAGGCGGCTGATCCGAAGAAGGCGCTGCCTAAGAACAAGCGTGCCTTCGAACGGGAAATCACCCTCCTGCCTGATACCACATTCAAGATACGCCACGGCAAGAATACCAAGCGACTGATTGTGAATGCCAAGACGGAAGACGGCAAGGTATTCTCGCTTAAATATAAAAAGGTGGATAATAACCAGATCAGAATCATCTCAAAGGTAGATACCGCCATGAAGGTGAAACTCTCTGTCCTGGCAAAGGAACCGCTTGATGATAAGAAATGGTATAAGGGATTGCAGTTGGCTAGTCGCCTGGCAATGATGGTGCGCAATGTGAGCATCAACTATCGCAGCAGCTATCAGCTCACCCTGCCGGGCTTCTTGCCTAGTGTGGGTGATGCCTTCGGACAGAAGAAGGTGGGACAGATGGCACCGGGTCTTGACTTTGCCTTCGGTATGGTTGGCGACGATTATATCGAGAAGGCAAGAAACAACGACTGGCTGCTCTGCAACGACAGTATCGCAACACCAGCCGCTACCAGCAAGACGGATAATCTTACGCTGCGTGCCACCCTGGAGCCTGTCAAGGATTTCAAGATTGATCTCTCTGCCACACGTACCAAGACCACGCAGAAGAGCATACAGTATATGTATGAAGGAACGCCAACCACCCAGAGTGGAGCCTTCCAGATGACTACCATCTCGCTGGGTTCGGCTTTCGAGGGAATGGGCAATGCCAATTCGGGTTATCGCAGCAAGACCTTCGAGAAGTTTGTCAACTCGCTGGCCGGTTTCAGAGATAGGGTAGAGGCGCAGTATGCCGGAACTGTTTATCCGGCTGGTTCGGCTCTGGCTGGCGGCAAGTTTGATGCTTCCCGCACACCGGTTAACCAGTATAGCAGCGATGTTATGATTCCTGCCTTCCTCAAGGCTTATACCTCGATGGGTGGCAATTCGCTCTCGGTATTCCCGGCATTGAGTCGGATGTTGCCAAACTGGACCATCCGTTACAGCGGACTGGGACGTCTGCCTTGGTTCAATGAGCACTTCAAGAGTGTCAACATCAACCACTCTTACAAGAGCGTCTTTGCGGTTGGCAGCTACAACAGTTACAGCACCTTCCAGGAGTATATGAACGGTCTCGGCTTCGTGAGTGATGCCACTACGGGCAATCCGTCGCCAAGCAGCATGTTCAACATCTCGCAGGTAAGTATCAACGAGTCGTTCTCGCCATTATTGGGTATGGATGTCACATTCAACAATAATATGACGGTGAAGGCTGAATATCGCCAGACTCGTGTATTGAACCTCAGTATGACGAGTGTGCAGCTGAACGAGGCATTGAGTAAGGACTGGGTAATCGGTATGGGTTACCGCATCAACAACTTCGATGTTTTCGGCTGGGGCGCCAAGGCATCCCGTTCCAAGTCGAAGGGCGGCAACAAGAATGCAGCCAATAAGAATGCGTCGACCACCAAGACGGTTCAGAATGGTACCAACCATGATCTGAATCTACGTCTTGACTTCAGTTTCCGCAAGCAGGCAGCCATCGTTCGTGATATAGCCTCAATGGTAAGCAGTGCCAGCAGCGGCAACAATGCTCTGAAACTGAGTTTCTCTGCCGATTATACCTTCAGCAAACTCCTTACCATGAGTTTCTATTATGACCGTCAGACCAACACCCCGCTCCTGTCGAGCAGCAGTTATCCTACCACCACACAGGATTTCGGCCTGAGCATCAAGTTCTCGCTGACGAGATGATGTTTTTATCGCCCAACTGCGGTGCAAAGGTACAATAAAAAAAAACATTGCTTTATAAGAATGGGGTCATGTAAATCGGAATCAGGAGTGTTTGCCCATCTTTCTGCAGATCTTTTGTGTAAACCAAGTACGGATTTACTATCCTGTTGGAGAATTTTTGACGGAAAGCATCAAGCGAGGCATGCGTTTTGTATCCAGACGACTTGACCTCTATAGGGCACAACTTACTGCCGCGTGACAACAAAAAGTCGATTTCGTAAGAATGCGTGGCATCCTTTGGAAAAGTATAGTAAAAGAGTCTGTTGCCTGAGGCTCTCAGCATTTGGGCAACCAGATTCTCAAATACGTATCCCATGTTGGTGGATAGCTTGTCGCTCAACAGTTTCTGGTAGATGATGTTCTCCGTATAATCCTTGTCCCAGAAAGCCAAAGTTACGAATAGTCCCGTATCGCCTATGTACAGTTTGTACTTGTTGATGTTGGCTGTCAGTGGCATTCCTACATTCGGATCATCCGTGTGGTAAGCAATGTTAACAGTCTTGCTGTCTTCTAAGTTGAGTATCAACTCATCTATTTTCTCAGCAGCCATTCTTCCTACAGCAGAAGTAGGCTGATAGCGGAGCTGGTTCCTGCTCAATTGGGCTGGGATAGACATGAATAGTTTGGATATTTTGCCCGATGGGTCTATCTTTCTGAAATCATCAGCATATAGTTGGAGAATCTGTCGCTTTACGGTATCTACTTGCTGTAGATTGTTGGTGTTAAGATAAGCATTGACAGCTTGTGGCATTCCTCCTACCAACATATATAGGCGTAGCTCTCTCATCTTCAATCTGTTGACTCCCTCGCCTAGAGATATTTTCTTATCGAAGACTTGACGCAGCAGAGGCACGCTAGCCGTGTCCCCCATGGCCCATCTGAACTCTTCGTAATCCATCGGAAACATCTCGATACGATGTTCTTCGCTAGGGATGCTAATGTCCTTAGTGCTCTTATGTATACTGATAAGTGAGCCAGTCTCTATATAGTCATATCTACCGTCTTTTACCAAATACTTGATGGCTTGTCGGGCTTTCGGACATTGTTGTACCTCATCGAAGATGATAACCGACTTTCGCTCATGCAATGTTTTATTGTAAGCATTCTGCAGGAAAAGAAAAATGAAATCCATATTCATAAGATCATCAAAGAGTGCTTTCACTTCCTTGGAAGCCTCATTGAAATCTATCAAAATGTATGATTCGTATTCATTCTTGGCAAATTCTTCTACGATAGTTGACTTTCCAATACGGCGAGCACCCTCTACAAGGAGGGCTGTACTTCCCTTGGAAATTTCCTTCCATTCAGCCATTTGGCTATATATTTTTCTCTTGAATACCCTATTCTCCATATTTTCAATGTTTTATGGGTGCAAAGATATATAAAAAATATGTTTTACCAAAATCTTTTTAGCAAAAATATGTCGTTTTACCAAAATTTATTTTTGCGATTTATGTCGTTTTACCAAAATCTTTGCTGCAAAAGCGTGGTCATCTATGTCATTAAGAATTTGAACTTTCCTGTAGGCAAAGAAAAAGCCGCTAGGATATCGTGTGAGAATATCCTGGCGGCTTTATATGGTAGCTTAAAAAAACTTTATTTCTTGTCGTAAGCATGAACAGGGTAGTCGATGGTATAGTGGAGACCACGGCTCTCCTTGCGTTCTATCGCCATGCGGGTGATGAGATAACCCACGTTAATCATGTTGCGGAGCTCGCAGAGTTCCTTGCTTACCTTTACACGCTTGAAGAGGTTTTCTGTCTCTTCGTAGAGAAGGTCGAGACGGTCCCATGCTCGCTTCAGACGAAGATCGCTGCGCACGATGCCTACATAGTTGCTCATGCATTCGCCCACCTCTTTCACGCTCTGTGTAATCAGCACCTTCTCTTCGTTGGTCAAAGTACCTTCATCATTCCATGCTGGTACCTTCTCATTGAAGTCGTATTCATCTACATGCTCGATGCTGTGCTTGGCAGCAGTCTCGGCATAAACCACAGCCTCGATGAGCGAGTTGCTGGCAAGACGGTTACCGCCATGCAGACCGGTGCATGAACACTCGCCGAGAGCATAGAGACGGTTGATGCTGGAGCAGCCGTTCAAATCTACCTTGATACCACCACACATATAGTGAGCGGCAGGACGAACAGGGATATACTCCTTGGTGATGTCGATGCCGATGCTCAGGCACTTGGCGTAGATATTAGGGAAGTGACGCTTGGTCTCTTCTGGATTCTTATGGGTTACATCGAGACAGACATGATCCAATCCGTGAATCTTCATCTCCTTATCGATGGCACGAGCCACGATGTCACGAGGAGCCAGACTCAATCGCTTATCATATTTCTCCATGAAACTTTCGCCGTTAGGCAGACGCAAGATGCCGCCATAACCACGCATAGCCTCGGTGATGAGGAAGGCAGGATGGGTTTCGCCCGGATGATAAAGAGCGGTTGGGTGGAACTGGACAAACTCCATGTCGGCCACGGTACCCTTGGCACGGTAAACCATCGCCTCGCCATCACCCGTAGCGATGACAGGGTTGGTGGTAGTCTGATAAACGGCACCACATCCGCCGGTACACATCACGGTTACTTTGCTCAGATAGGTATCCACCTTCTGGGTATCAGGATTCAATACGTATGCACCATAACAGTTGATATAAGGAGTGCGGCGAGTAACACGGGCACCCAAGTGGTGCTGAGTGATAATCTCCACGGCGAAATGATTTTCCTTGATATCGATATCCGGACAGTTGCGCACAGCCTCCATCAGACCGCGCTGGATTTCTGCACCCGTATCATCTGCATGATGAAGAATGCGGAACTCGCTGTGACCGCCCTCACGGTGGAGGTCGAACTTGCCGTCCTGCTGCTTATCGAAGTTGACGCCCCACTGCACGAGCTCTTGAATCTGCTCCGGTGCCATGGTGACAACCTGCTTCACTGCTTTATAATCGCTGATGTAATCACCAGCAATCATCGTGTCTTGAATGTGCTTGTCGAAGTTATCCACTTCCAAGTTGGTAACTGACGCAACACCACCCTGTGCAAATGACGTGTTAGCCTCGTCGAGCGAGGTCTTGCAAATCATACACACCTTACCTTTATGCGCTCTGGCTACTTTCAGGGCGTAACTCATACCGGCAACTCCTGAGCCGATAATCAGAAAATCATACTTATAAACCATTTGAGTTTATTCTTATCTAATTTCAATTTTAAGAACAGGTGTTTTTATCTATAAAACAGCCCCATTCTCTCAGAATTAATTCTTAATTCGTTGCAAAAGTAATAATTAATCTTTAAAATGAGTAATAAGAGAGGGATTTTTTGTAATTTTGCAGCGAAATTTAAGGTTATATAGTCTTTTAGACTATCAAATGGTCGCAAAAACGACTTTATTATAAGGTAATAAATCAAAGTTATGACAGATAGAACTTTTCATAAGCGCTTTACGCTGACGGCACGTATCGGTGTGGCGGTGTTCGCAATTCTGGCTCTCTACTTCTTCTGGGTCAAGCTGGCCATCATTGGCATCTTTGTGGCTATCATCATCGTGGGCATGATAGAGCGCATACTGAATACAACCTATACTTTCAAGATGGTAAAACCGATAGACCTGGATGAGGAAATGGAATATCTCATTATCAATGAGGGCAGGTTCTCTTCCAACAGAAATGTGCCGCTATGTGATGTCACTGATGTACACATCGTCAAAACTTTCTTCGGTTTGGATCATTGTGTGGTCATCGAATACGGGCATAAGAATATTGTGACCGTTCAGCCGGATAATGAAGAGGCGTTTATGGAGAGAATCAAGAATAAATAATTTCTTTTAAGTTCAGGTGAACTGATTGTGATGAAAAAGATAATATATATGATGTTGGGTCTGATGATGGTATGGATATCCGTACCGGTGCAGGCCCAGAATGTAATCGAAGATGAGGGAATAGAAACGGTTGATGAGGAGGATGTTTCCGACTCTACACTCGTTGACTCCCTGGCAGCGGATACGCTGACGCAGAAATTTCCTTGGCCCGAATCGGTGAAGGTGGGTATTGATAAACTCCTTGAGAGTAAGATGTTCGAAACATCACAGGTAGGACTGATGGTCTGGGACCTGTCTGCTGACTCTTGTATCTATCAGAGAAATGAACGACAGCTGATGCGTCCGGCAAGTACGATGAAGCTCCTGACTGCCATTACGGCGCTCGATAAGTTGGGCGGTTCTTACCAGTTTAAAACCACTCTGAAATATACCGGTACCATTGAGAATGGGGTGTTGACGGGTAATGTCTATTGTATAGGCGGTATGGATCCCCGTTTCAACAGCGATGATATGTCGGCATTTGTCAATAGTCTGAAGGATATGGGTGTTGACACCATCCGTGGCAGCATCTATGCCGACCGCTCTTTGAAGGATGCCGACCTCTTGGGTGAAGGCTGGTGCTGGGATGATGACAATCCGGTGCTTTCGCCACTGGTGTTCCAGCGCAAGGACATCTTTATGGATAAGTTTCTTGCCAAGCTCCGTGAGGAGGGCATCGAATATTCCTGCTTTGGGGCTTCAGAGAAGACTTGCCCTGCGAGTGCCTTTACGGTCTGTACCCGATTCCATACGATGGATCAGATTCTGCACAAGATGATGAAGGAGAGTGATAATCTCTATGCCGAGAGCATGTATTATCAGATTGCGGCTTCTACGGGCAATAAATGGGCGAGTGCCAAGAGTGCCCGAAATGTGGAAAGACAGCTTATCCGTAAGATAGGACTCGATCCGGCAAGATATAAACTGGCTGACGGCTCGGGACTTTCGCTCTATAATTATCTCAGTGCCGAACTGGAGGTGAAACTGCTGCGTTATGCTTATCTCAATGGTAATATCATGGACCATCTGAAGCATTCGCTGCCTATCGGTGGAGTTGACGGTACGTTGAAGAAGCGTATGAAGAACAGTTTTGTGCATGGCAATGTGAAAGCGAAGACGGGTACGCTGACGGGCATTATCTCATTGGCGGGTTACTGTACCGCAGCCAATGGTCATGAGCTCTGTTTCGCCATCATCAACAATGGTATCATGCATGGCAATAATGCCAGACACTTTGCAGATAAAGTATGTACTTTGCTCTGCCAACCGTGAGCGTTAGTTGATAGTTTATAGTTGATAGTTAATAGTTTTATGGAGGAAATTCGTAAGTTTGTAGATGAAATGATAACATGGGCAGGAGTCACTGGTGATTTTGTGCCCATGCTGCGCCATATCTTGCTCACCATTACTGCCATCCTCTTGGCGATGCTGAGCGATTTCCTGTGTCGCAAGATACTGGTTCCGCTCATCAGTAAGATTACTGATAAGACGGACATCACTTGGGATGATGTGCTGCTGAACAAGAAGGTGCTCACCTCGGCTTGCCATATTGTGCCGGCTGTGGTGATATGGTCGCTCATGCCACTGATTTATCTGGAGTATCCGATATTCAAGGAGATATTGGAACGGGCTACGGGCATTTATATCGTGGTGATGTCGGTGCGTACGGCTCTGGTTTTCATCGAGTCTTTCAAAGGATTGGAGGATTCTCAGGAGCGACGCTCGTCGACTCAGCAGTATTTTCATACTTTCTGCGGTGTTCTCAGGGTATTGATGCTCTTCGTGGCTGCTGTGGTGGTGGTTGCCATCCTGTTGGGCAAGAACCCGATGACCCTCTTTGCCGGTTTGGGTGCTACCTCGGCAGTCCTGATGCTGGTCTTTAAGGATACCATCACGGGATTGGCGGCTGGTGTGCGTCTTACCAGCAATGATATGTTGCATAAGGGCGACTGGATTACGGTGAAGTCGGTTGATGCCAATGGTATCGTTGAGGATATGTCACTCACGACCGTTAAGGTGCGCAACTTTGATAACACCATCGTTACCATTTCGCCTATTACCCTGGTGAATGGTTCGTTCCAGAACTGGATTGGTATGCAGAAGAGTGGTGGACGAAGAGTGAAGCGCGTGGTTTACTTCGATTTCCGTAGTGTCCGTCTGGTGGATGAGACATTAAAACGTAATCTGCTTGCCAAGCATTTCGCCACCGAAGATTCGTTTAAGTTGAAGGAGTCGTTGCAGAAGGCGATAGATAAAGATATACAAGAAGGGAAGGATATTGAGGATTTAAAGAATCCTGCAGCCCTTGCTCCTACCAATCTTCAGCTTTACCGTAAATTCATGGAGAAGTATCTGCGCCAGCGTCCGGAGGTCAATACCGATCTTACGTTGATGGTGCGCCACATGGAAGCCACGCAATGCGGCCTTCCTATCGAGTTCTATTTCTTCATCAAGGATAAGGTATGGGTAAATTATGAGCATATTCTCGCCGATATCATGGAGCATGCCTATGCCTTGGCGAATGAGTTCGGTCTGAAGATTTACGAGCAATATCCGGAACAGTAATTACTTTGAACATTGAATTTTATGAATAGTTTTTCGGCTGTCATTATCCGTTGGTTTCGTGAGTATGGTAGGGATTTGCCTTGGCGCGAAACCAAGGATCCTTATGCCATCTGGCTGAGCGAAATCATCCTTCAGCAAACCCGCATCGCACAGGGATGGGAATATTGGGAGCGGTTCATGAAGACCTATCCCAAGGTTGAAGACTTGGCTGCTGCCAGCGAGGATGATGTCTTGAAACTCTGGCAGGGCTTGGGGTATTACTCGCGAGCCCGCAACCTTCATACTGCTGCCAGACAGATAGTGGAGCTCGGTCATTTCCCTGATACGCTTGAAGGTATCAAAGCCCTGAAGGGGGTGGGCGATTATACTGCAGCAGCCATCGGTTCTTTCGCTTTCGACATTCCGGCGGCAGTAGTAGATGGCAATGTGTACCGGGTTCTTTCACGTTACTTCGGAATAGATACTCCTATCAATTCAACGCAGGGGAAAAAAGAGTTTGCTGCGTTGGCTCAATCACTCTTGCCTGCTTCGTCTGCTCAGCAACTTTCTGATACAGCATTATCGCCTGTTGCTGCCTATAACCAGGGTATGATGGATTTCGGAGCTATCCAGTGCACTCCCCAATCTCCAAAATGTCTTGTCTGTCCGCTTGCCGAAACCTGTGAGGCTTTGAGAACAGGAAGGGTAGAGGAGTTGCCGGTGAAGAACAAGACACTGAAGGTGAAAACGCGCCATCTCTCCTATATTTATATAAGGTGTAAAGGCGATGTGGCTATCCACCGTCGCGGTGAGGGTGATATCTGGCAAGGATTGTGGGAACCGTATAACGCATCAGATGCTCCGCAACTGCCTGCCTTTGTCCATAATCCTCTTCTCCTGGCTAAGGATGTGAAGCATGTACTTACCCATCGCATCCTCCTTGCCGACTTCTATCTGCAGGAAACAGAAACCCGCCCCCTGCTCCCTGATGATTATATCTGGGTGAAAGAGGACGAGATAGAACAGTATGGTGTTCCAAGGTTGATAGAAATCATGTTGGAAATGGTTCAAGCTAAATCATAAAAAAGAGGGTGTGTCATAAGGCCATGACACACCCTCTCTTATTTATATATGTTCTGTTAGATATTTCGTCTCAAGCAAGAATTAGTAATTCTGTGCTTCAATCTGGAAGTAGCTCTGTGGGTGGTTGCAGACTGGGCAAACCTCAGGAGCCTTCTTGCCTACTACGATATGTCCGCAGTTAGAGCACTGCCAGATGCAGTCGCCGTCACGAGAGAAGACGAGCTTGTCCTGTACGTTCTTCAAGAGCTTGCGATAACGCTCCTCGTGGTGCTTCTCGATTTCAGCAACCATCTCAAACTTAGCTGCAATCTCCTCGAAACCTTCTTCGCGAGCCTCCTTTGCCATGCGTGGATACATATCGGTCCACTCATCGTGCTCACCATTGGCAGCAGCTTCCAGGTTCTTCTCTGTATCCTGGATAGCACCGCCCTCCAGATACTTGAACCACAACTTAGCGTGCTCCTTCTCGTTAGCAGCTGTCTCCTCAAAGATATTGGCTATCTGTACATAACCGTCCTTCTTTGCCTTGCTTGCAAAATAGGTATATTTGTTACGAGCCTGTGACTCACCAGCGAAAGCCTCCTGGAGGTTCTTCTCTGTTTTTGTTCCTTTTAATTCCTTCATAATGTATTCTGTATTAAGTTATTAATATGTTCTTTATTAAATTCTTTTGCAAAGAAAATGCAAACGAGCGCAATGAAAGCTTGCTTTCAAATTGCCGAGTGCAGCTTTTCTTATGCAAAGATATTGAAAATATTTCAAATATACAAATAAATTAAGAACTATTTAACTTTTTGGCGCTTATTTAAATAAAATAAAGCAAAACAGAGCATGGCAACACCGAATATCCACGAGATGATGGCACTCGTTACCATACCCAGCGTATGAGTGAATCCCGCTACAATGAAGGTGAGGAAACTCACAAAGGCTACAGTCAGGGCGTAAGGCAACTGTGATGATACATGATGTACATGCTTGCATTCCGCTCCTGCACTCGCCATGATGGTGGTATCGCTGATAGGAGAGATATGGTCGCCACATACCGCTCCAGCCATACATGCCGAGATAGAGATGATGCGCAAAGGATCAGCACCAGGGAATACGGCGATGCAGATAGGAATCAGAATACCGAAGGTTCCCCAGGAGGTGCCCGTTGCAAATGCCAGGAAGCCTGCTACCAGGAAGATGATGCCCGGAAGAAGCATCTGAAGTTCTGATGCACTGCTCGCTACAACCGATGATACATATTCTGCCGCACCCAGCGAGTCGGTCATACTCTTCAGCGTCCATGCCAAAGTAAGAATCAGAATGGCTGGTACCATCGCCTCAAAACCCTTGATGAGACTACTCATCGCCTCATCGAAAGGCAAGGTCTTGCGAATGGTAAACATCATGATGGTAAGAATCAGGGCAGCCAATGAACCGATTACCAAGCCCACAGAGGCATTGCTCGCAGCAAAGGCATCTACAAAGTTGAGATAGTTGGCATTATCGGCATCGAAGAATCCGCCCGAATATAACATGCCCGCCATGCAGAAGATAATCAGCATGATGATTGGTATCACCAGGTCGCTCACGGTTCCCTTGTTCTTGGAATCCTCTTCCTGTTTGGCTCCCACACCATGCTCAACAATCTGCAGTTTGGTATCGCTCACCTCATCGAGCTTCCCGCCATTGGTTCGCTCGTACCATTCCTTCAGTCTTGCATCATACTTGCTCATCGCCTTGAAGTCGAAGCCCAGTATCACGATGCCAAACATAAAGAGGATGGTAAAGAATGCGTAGAAATTAAAAGGTATCGCCTTGCAGAAAAGCGCCAGTCCATTCTCTCCGCCCGATACGAAGCCCGATACCGCAGCTGCCCAACTCGAGATAGGGGAGATGATGCAGACCGGTGCTGCAGTGGAATCGATGAGATAAGCCAGCTTCTCCTTGGTAACACCGTTGCGCACAGCGATAGGGCGCATCACCGAACCCACGGTAAGGCAGTTGAAGTAATCATCGATGAATATAAGAATGCCGAGCAGGATGGTGGCAATCTGTACGCCAACCTTCGAGTGTACGTGCTTGGAAGCCCAACGGCCGAAAGCAGCCGAACCACCCGCCTTGTTCATCAATGAAACGATGCTGCCTAATACCACCAGGAATACCAGAATACCCACGTTCCATGGGTCGGAAAGGCAATGTATCAAACCGTATGCCTTGGCATCATCGCCTTCACCTACAGTGTGGTTTGTCAGGTGAACGAGGAATCCGTCGAAACCTGTTCCCATCGAAATGCAATATTGAACGGCACCCAGAATGATACCGATAAAAAGAGAAGAATAGACCTCCTTCGTCTTCAGCGCCAGAGCGATGGCGACGATAGGAGGCAGTAACGACCATGCGGTCCCAATCATGTTGTAATCCATTTTATTGTTTTTTGGCAAAGGTAGTTTTTTTCGGTAATATATGCAAGCTTTTGGGCAGAAAAAATGGTGCTTATGGGTTGATATGGGCTATTTTAGCATATTTTATCATTATAAAGTGTCGTTTTTCTATATTTTTATTGTATCTTTGAAAACTCAAATTGCAACTCAATCTGAGGTAGAAAGGTAACTCAATTTTAACAACTTAATAATGGAGGACTAATTATGAACTTCAATTCTGGTATTAAGCAAGCCGTGATTTTAACCATCGGCATCATCATGCTTGGATTTTGTATCAAGTCGGGACTTGAAAGTGTGATTAGTAAAGACCGAAAGGTTGTAGTGAAAGGCCTTGCCGAAAAGGAGGTGGAGGCTGATAAGGTGACGTGGCCTATCGTTTCCAAGGAAATAGGCAACGACCTGCCTGAACTCTATCAAAAAATCAATGCCACCACGAGAACCATCAGAAACTTCCTGGTGGAGAATGGCGTTAAGGCTAATGAAATCAATGTGAATGCGCCTGTGGTCATCGACCTCAATGCTGAACGATATGGCGAAAACCGCCAGGGGTATCGTTATAACATTACTTCCATCATCACGGTTACATCGAAGAATGTGAAACTGGTCCGCAGTATCATTGCCCGTCAGGGTGATCTGCTTCAGAAAGGTGTTGCCATTGTGGATGGTGGTTACGAGAATCCGGTGAAGTATGAGTATGTTGCCTTCCGGCAGATGAAACCTAAAATGATGCAGGAAGCGATAGAGAATGCTGAGCAGACTGCTACCCAGTTTGCTGAGAACAGCAAGAGCAAGATTGATAAAATCATGAATGCCGACCAGGGTCAGTTCTCTATCGAAGACCGCGATTCCAACACTCCATATATTAAAAAGGTAAGGGTTGTTACTACCGTTACTTATTCTTTGAAGGATTAGGAGTAGTGATTAGTGAATAGTGATTAATTGTAATAAGAGGGTGTGTAATAGCCTAATGGCATACCTTCTCAAATTAAAACAACGAAAAACTATGAAGAAAATTATATTAGCAGCTGTTTTATTTCTACCATTTCTTGTTTCTTGTTCACAGAACAGGAAAGCACCTGCTGTTTCTCCTCAAACGACTGTAGGGAAGTCTGAGAAAACTGAAACTGCCAAGGTGCAATATCTTACCACATCTGATTTCAGAAAAAAGATTATGGATTACGAGGCTCATCCGGATGAATGGGTATTTGCCGGTTCCCGTCCTGCCGTCATCGATTTCTATACCACCTGGTGTGGTCCTTGCAAGATGATGGCTCCCGTAGTGGAATCTCTCGCCGGGAAATATGCCGGCAAGATAGATTTCTATAAGGTGGATATCGACCAGGAGTCCGAACTTGCTTCTGTTTTCGGCATCAGCAGCATCCCTACCTTCCTCTTCATCCCCGTGAAAGGCAAACCATCTGTGCAGATGGGTGCTATGCAAAAGGAGGATTTCGAAGGACTGATTGGTAAAATTAAAACAAAATGACAATTTGGTAGCATCTCAAATTTCCATGCCTCTCCTTACCTATATGTAGGTATTTTCGGGCGATACCAACTTTTGATGATGCCCGAAATTTGGAGATTTGTCAGATAATACCTAAATTTGCACTCGGAAAAAATGTTTTACGTAATTAAAAGTATTATAGTATTATGATTATCGAAAATGTTCATGCAAGAGAAATCTTGGATTCTCGTGGCAATCCTACAGTAGAGGTTGAAGTTTCATTGAAGTCAGGTGTCGTAGGTCGTGCATCGGTTCCTTCTGGTGCATCAACTGGCGAGAACGAGGCTTTGGAACTTCGTGATGGCGACAAGAACCGCTATGGCGGCAAGGGCGTCTTGAAGGCCGTGGAGAATGTGAATCAGGTGATTGCTCCGGCTTTGGTAGGTTTTTCTGCCTTGGAGCAGCGTGCCATCGATTATAAGATGTTGGAACTCGACGGTACCAAGACCAAGTCTAATCTGGGTGCCAACGCCATCCTCGGTGTTTCTTTGGCAGTGGCTCATGCTGCTGCTGAGTATCTCCATATCCCATTGTATCGCTATATCGGCGGTTGCAATACTTACACCCTTCCTGTTCCTATGATGAACATCATCAATGGTGGTGCTCACTCTGATGCGCCTATCGCCTTCCAGGAGTTCATGATCCGTCCTGTGGGTGCTCCTTCCGAGAAGGAGGCTATCCGTATGGGTGCTGAGGTGTTCCATGCCTTGGCTAAGCTCCTGAAAAGCCGCGGTCTTTCTACTGCCGTAGGTGATGAGGGCGGTTTTGCTCCTGCACTCGATGGTATTGAGGATGCGCTAGACAGCATCTGCAAGGCTATCAAGGATGCCGGTTATGAGCCTGGAAAGGATGTGAAGATTGCAATGGACTGTGCTGCCAGCGAGTTTGCCGTTCAGGAAAATGGTGAGTGGTACTACGATTATCGCCAGTTGAAGGATGGCAAGAAGAAGGATCCTAATGGTAAGAAACTGACTGCTGCTGAGCAGATCAAGTTCCTGGAAGAGCTGATTACCAAATATCCTATCGATTCTATTGAGGATGGTCTTGATGAGAACGATTGGGACAACTGGGTGAAGTTGACTGCTGCCATCGGCGACCGTTGCCAGTTGGTAGGTGACGACCTCTTTGTTACCAACGTGAAGTTCCTGGAGAAGGGCATCAAGATGGGTGCTGCTAACTCTATCCTCATCAAGGTGAACCAGATTGGTTCTCTCACCGAGACACTGGATGCTATCGAGATGGCTCACCGTCATGGTTACACCACCGTTACTTCCCATCGTTCTGGTGAAACCGAGGATACAACAATTGCTGATATTGCCGTAGCAACAAACTCTGGTCAGATTAAGACGGGTTCTATGAGCCGTACCGACCGTATGGCTAAGTACAACCAGCTTATCCGCATCGAAGAGCAGTTGGGCAATAGCGCAGCTTATGGTTATACGAAGTTGAAATTGAAGCGATGATATGAAATTGGAAAACACCAATTTCACCATAACAAAACATAATTAGTAATAACTGAATAGATCAGATACGAAATAGATGGGCATGGATAACTGTGAGGGTTGTCCATGCTTTTTTTCTTCTATGATGTATCTGCATCTTCATGTGTTTAACTGGATAACTTCGATATATTTTATTGATTATGACAAACGTATTGATTAGTGCCGCCGGACTTTGTGGTGCCACCATTATCGGTGCCATTCTGGGTTTCTTCGTCAAGGAGTTGCCTCATAAATGGAACGACGCCGTATTGGGATATTGTGCCGGAATCATGCTGGCAGCTTCCACGTTGGGACTGATAGTGCCAGCCTTCGAACAGACCAGTCTTTGGTGGCTGGTAGTAATCGGCGTGATGGCAGGAGCCTTGTTTCTGAATGTGCTAGACCTGGTGACTCCCCATCTTCATCACATCACGGGACTCGACCCCGAGGAGCATCGCAACAATGCCAGGCTCAGTCATGTGATGCTCTTCGTGATGGCGATAGCCCTGCATAAACTGCCCGAGGGCATGGCAGCAGGAGTGAGCGTCTGCTCAGCAGAAGGCGCAACGGAGTGGGGTGTTTCCTTCGGCATCGCCCTGCAGAACATCCCAGAGGGAATGGTGATCATTGCTCCCTTGATGCTGGCAGGCGTTACAGCAGTCCGCACCTTTTTCATTTCCATCTTCATCGCCCTGCTCGAAGTGATAGGCATTCTGTTGGGTTTCGGTTTGGGTTCAGCCTCTTCCACCTTCCTCCCCGTGATGCTGGGCTTTGCCGGTGGCGCCATGCTTTATGTAACGAGCGATGAGATGATTCCTGAAACCCATGCCCATGGCTTTCAGAAGCAAGCCACTTACGCTCTTCTCCTGGGTTTCATCACCTTTGTGTTGATGGAGAAATATGTATAATCAAATTCTGATATGTTGATGGAGAAATGTGTGTAGTCAGATTGGTTACGTAATAGAAATACATTGGAATATATTGGAATTTGGGAGAAGATATACAATCCGATTTTTAATTATGGCGAATTCGCCATAATTAAAAATCAAGCGGGATTGAATCGCTTTTAAATAAGTGTTAAGGATTTTGAGAAGGTTTATATAATCCTTCTTTTAAACCCCTCGAATTCGAGGGGTTTAAAAAAGAGGCAGGTCTTAATGCTTTTACTCTTTCTCCTAAAAAATGGATAGATACCACCCAAGGTCACAATGATAGCATCCATCTTCTCGTTTTTGTTCGTTGCCATAATGTTGCTTATATATAAAAAAGGTGTATATAACCTAAAAGCAACATGAGTTACAAAATAAAAAGTTAGTATTATGGCAACAGTAAAAGTAAAATTCAGAGAATCCTCGGTGCCAGGAACGGAAGGCACATTGTATTATCACCTCATTCACCAGCGCTGCCTGCGCTGGATCAGTACCGACTATCATGTCTTTCCGGATGAGTGGAACGACAAGAAGTCGGCTATCATTGTTTCTAACCGCAACAGCAGACAGGCACATCTGCAGCTCATCCAGTCGCAGATAGATTGGGAGATGAAGCAGATGCAACGTATCATCCATGACAAGGAGATGGATGGCATCCCTTATACCATTGACGACATAGACAAAGAGATACAGCAGCTGCCACCCTGCCAGAGCGTCTTTACCTTCTTCCGCCAACAGATAGACAAGAAGGAGCAGATGCAGTGCATTGGCACCAAGAGCAACTATGTCAGTGCAGCCAACAGATTTATGGAGTTTCGTCATCACGAAGACCTCACCTTCTCCCAGATGACCAGCGAGATGATGGAAATGTATCAGGCATGGCTATGGAATAGAGGTGTCGGACAAAACACCGTGTCCTTCTATCTGCGAACCCTGCGCACATTCTACAACAAGGCAGTGGAAACAGGCCATGCGCCAGCCAATGATATCTTTGCTCACGTGCAGACCGCTAACGTGAGAACTGCCAAACGAGCCATCTCTGTAAAGGATATTCGCAAGATAGAAAACCTGGACTTGCCAACAGGTTCCTCCCTTGACAAGGCACGAGACCTGTTCCAGCTTAGCTTCTATCTCCGAGGCATGGCATTCGTGGATATGGCATTCCTGAAGAAGGCAGACTTGAAATGTAGTATGGTGAACTACAACCGTCGCAAGACCCACCAAAACCTCAACATAGAGTGGATGAAACCGATGCAAGCCATCATCGATAAGTATGCCGAACAGACCAAAGAGTCTCCTTATCTGCTACCCATCTTGACAGGCAAGGAATCCTCTCCATACACGGCATACCGCAAGGTGGAGCACAACACCAACTACAACCTGAAGAAAATCGGTGAGAAGGTAGGCTTGAAGATACCGCTCACTACCTATGTGGCACGTCACACATGGGCAAGCGTAGCCTTGCACATGAACATCCCAATAGCCACTATCAGCCAGGGCATGGGACACAACTCCTATAAGACCACACAGATTTACTTGCAGTCATTAGACGTAGCAACCATCAATGAAGCCAACGCGCGGATTATAAAAACGATCTCAAAAGAGTTGTAAACAAATCGTTATGTTTACCCCATTTCGAAATGATGGGGTAAAATTTTTAGCAAACTTCGCCCTTTCTTCTTAGAAGAGAGTAATTTGGTTACAAAAGTACGAAAAATAGTTGGATTACGTGTCCATTTTTTATATTTTCTGTGTCCTTCCCCAAAATTTAACACAAATGTTTAGCAAATCTGCCTAGGGTATTCCTGTAAATGGCAGATTTGCACTTATTTCGGCAGTTGTTGCCCTTTTCTAAGAAGAAAGCGCAAATGATGTAAAATAAAGCTACATGTGTAGAGGCTGTATGGCTAATACTCATATATTACGATTAAGATTATGCATAACAATAATATATGGACTAGGCTTCCACAACCATCATGTATGGTTGCAGCTGAGAACATAAAGTAGAACGCGAATATGACGCAGGATTGCTTGAATTCACCTTCTACAGCCGACGTAAGCAAGCGCTTACCAAAGGGCATCCACGTTATCGGGGCTGAAAGACTTTCGGATCCGAGTGTAGAAGGAATATCCCGACGTAAACGGATCAGAAAGAAAGAAGACCCTTCCACCAACCCCACTTCATGGAGTTATATTTTTATTCTTCACATGGCAGCTAAAGGGATGGAGAAATGGCTTGAAAAATTTAATGCTGACGAGAAAAATACCAAACAACATTATTTCATTCATAAAACCCTTCGTTATTCCTACAAGGATGAAGAAAAGCAACAAGGAGTGAAAAAGACTTTGGAGCAATCTGTCAGCGGACTTGTCTTCTTGCAAGGTACCGTGAAGGACCTACAAGAATTTCTTGCAGATTATTTTCCCCAATTTCATTTAGTCAAAGACCGCAGTTTAGGACGACCTGCATCCATCAAGGACTCCATCATGCAACCCTTTATGAATGTGATGAAGACCCATCCGGAGCAGGTTACATTCCTTCGTGATGATTTTGAGAAGTTTGCCAAAGACCACGTGAAGTTGCGTGTCCTTACAGGCCCATTTAAAGACTATGAAGGCTACATTGTCCGCATAGACCGTGACCGCCAGCTCGTCTTCGACTTCGGTGGACGAGCTGTAGCTATCCGTGGCGTGCATAAGGAAGACTTCGAAGTTGTAGAAGAGTAGTTGAACAAAAATACTGTTAATATGTTTATGTTGAAACCCGAACATTAGCCAGGCGTTCTTCATCAGCAAGTAATAGCCTGGCGGTCCCATCCCGCACAACCTGGCGAGGGCTTTGATGCCCCGCCAACCTTAGAGCGTAGCGGTTCTGAGCACCGGAGGGCGGTTACATCCCTTGCCCTTTTGGAAAGGGCGAGGGCTTGGGAGTGGGTTAAGGACCCCCTCTTCTCAAGAGGGGGACAGGGGAGTCGAAAAAAACTTACGTTATGAACATAGAAGAAAAAAAGCAGATAAGGAAGCAGAATCATTTTGTGTGTTGTAATGTTTAGCCCTAAGCCAAGTATAGGTTAATAAATGCATTTTTTCTCTTAAATCCTTGGTAGTTATGAAATAAAATCGTACTTTTGTCGCTATATTAGCAATAAAAATGTATGATTATGGCAAACGAAAATAACAATATACAGGCAACTACTGATGAATCTCAGATAGTACTCTATCAACCAGACGAAAGCATTAGGTTGGAGGTGAAACTGGATCAAGATACGGTTTGGCTCAATCGTCAACAAATGGCGCAGTTATTTGGTCGTGATATCAAGACTATAGGTAAGCATATCAACAATGCTCTTCATGAAGAGCTTGCTTCTGACCCAACAGGCGCAAATTTTGCGACAATTGAAAATAGTAAAAATCCAACTGTCGCAAAATTTGCGATAGTTCAAAAAGAAGGTGGACGTTTGGTTACTAGACAAGTTGAGTTTTATAGTCTTGACGTTGTTCTATCTGTTGGTTATCGTGTCAAGTCTAATAGGGGCATTCAATTCCGACGTTGGGCGAATGTTGTTTTACGTGACTACCTTCTTCAAGGTTATTCCGTGAATCGTCACTTGATAGCCTTACAGGAGAATATGGACAAGCGTATGACCCATATTGAGGATACCCAGGCTAAGCAGCAACAGCAGCTTGATTTCTTTATTCGGACTTCGACCCCTCCTGCAGAGATGGTCTTCTTCGAAGGCGATTTCTACACAGCAAGAGTTGCTTTGGAGAACCTTGTTCGTTCTGCCAATAATCGAGTAATCATCATAGATGGTTATGTTTCATCGCTAACCCTGAGTGTGTTAGATGTTCGTAAACCTGAAGTAACAGCGACTATTTATACTGCAGGTGTAGGTCAAGGAATGCAACGTCTCATGGATGAGCATGACCGTCTATTCCCCAATAATCATGTAGATATTCGCAAATGGAAAAAGGAGTCTCATGACCGCTGGCTTATCATAGATGATAGCCTCTATCATTGTGGTCATTCATTAAACGCCAATGGCGGTCATAAGATTTCCGCCATAACCCTGATGGGAACCTCCCCAGAAGTAATCCTATCAAAAGTAGAATAAAAATAATATTCCTCATTCGAGCGACGACAAGTGCAGAGCGATACTGCAATGAGGAACAAAAATAACTTTTTTCAAAAAACTGATAGGTGTAACCACTTGTAATATAGTGGTTACGCTGTATTGGTGATATACGACATAGGCTTTGATTGATTAAAAATTTAACAAAAAAATATGGAACCAATAACATTAATAACATCAGCAATGACAATACTTTCACCATACCTTGTAAAGTCTGGTGAAAAGATTGCCGAAGAAATGGGAGCAAGTTTGTGGTCTTGGATAAAAGGAAAGCTTAGCAATAATCAGCAATTACCTACTTCTCCATCCGAGCCTGACAAAAATACGATCCAATTGCAACTAATGTCCGAGATTGCGCGAAATGCGGAATTTGCTTTATCCCTTGAAAAGAAAATACAGGAGTTAAAGCAAAAATCCTGCAGTCAAGGTATCATGAATGTTGAAAATCATGGCACTGTTGAAAAACAGATAAATATTACCAACAATTCTGGTTCTATTTCTTTATGAGCGATTCTTTTGTTCGGAATAACTCAGCCATAGGTGCTCAGGCAAACGTCAAGGAGAACAATGGTACTATCAACATCGGTAATAGTAGGTCTCGATTGTCCGCAACTTTCGAACGACTAGAACAAGAAATTCTGAATAATACGAGAAAAGAAGTTATTGACGAATTGTTGTTGTATACCACCAAGTTGGACGGCACCAAAGGGCTTGAAGAAAAGCTTCAAGACGGAGGCTTCCAAAAAATGTTTATACAAAAGGCAATTATACAAAAAGAGATGTATGCTAAAAGGGCAACTAAATATGAGTGCTATCCAGCCGCACAAGAAATTATTCTCAGCCTGTTTGCAAGGATAAAGAATGAGTTTGACGTTAGAATTTATCCTATGATTATAAAGGGGGCAGACGTTCCTTCTATCATGCAAGAAGTTCACAAGCAAATTGTTTCTCCAATTTTGCAAATGATTGAGATGAATGGGGCGAATGATCAATCTTTGTATTTCAACATGGATCACATTTATGGTATGATATATTATCTTACAGGTATGTGCCATCTCAATTGGAAAGATTATGATAACATATAATCCAGCTTTCGATCTTTACCATTGTATCTTTCGTATGATACATATTATACAACGACTAGATGACAATGATTGTTTGGAAGTTGACAAAATCAGAATTTGGGACTTTTATGTCTTATTCCCTTCAAAGACTTACACTATCATGATTCGTAGAAATGAAGAAGAATTAAAGTCTTGGAGAAAACGTTATATCAATAAAACCAAAAATCCATACGAGTATAACGGAGATAATAGAAAGCTGTTTGACAGATTACGTCCGTATCAAATGGCAGCATTAAGTTCTTTGGTTTCGTATGGTATAATAGACAAAAAACATTTCCTTAATAAGGAAATAATGATTTCCAATAGAGCCCTACTAAATAAATTCATCGAAAAAACAGGCGCACTTTCACAAACGGAAAGTAATACGCTTTCCTTCATGAGTCTGTTTTCAAAATCAATGTCGATGTTGGGAATTTATGGTTTGAAAAGCCGTACTAATTTAATGGAATCTAAGTATGATGCAGGATAGTTTATTTCTTCAACGCTTACGTATAGTGACTCTTGAAAATAAAATTGCTTATGATGAGCAGTTTCATAAAGGAGTAAATATTATACGAGGGCAAAATAGTAGTGGCAAATCAACTATTATCCGCTTTATTTTCTTCGCTTTAGGAGGTTCTTATAGTGAATTTGTTCCTGAGGCTTTAAAGTGTAGATATGTCATGGCAGAAGTCTGCATAAACGAAGGAACTGTCGTCACACTGAAACGCTACTTGGATGTAAATGCCGAACAACGTGTCAATTCAAAGTCTCCTATGTATATATACTATGGAACTTTGGATGAGAGTCTGAATGATAAGAAAAAGGACGTTTGGCAAAAGTTTGGATATAACACTTCTTCTGAACGAAGAAGTTTCTCAAATATATTGTTTGAGATGCTTGGGTTGCCAGAAGTTAAATCCGATAGCAACATTACAATGCACCAAATACTTCGTTTGGTGTATTTGGATCAAGAGTCACCTACAGATTCTTTATTCTACTTTGAGCGTTTTGACAAGGAATTGACGAGAGAAACTGTAGCAGAGGTATTACTCGGTGTTTATGACGAAGATTTGTACAAAGCAAAATTGGAACTGCAGTCAGTACAAGGAGAACTAAAAGAATCCAAAGGAACAATAAAGATAGCCAACGCCTTTTTTGCAAACCCAATGACCAAATCAAGTGCGGCAATCCAATCTTATTTGTCCAATCTTGCCAATGAGATAAATCGTCTTACCGAAGAAATTGTAAAAATGAGGGAATCGACGGTAAAAGCCAAGGTCAAAATGAGGGAATACGAAACGCTTCAGGCTAAAGTTTCAACCCTACGAAGACAACAACTTGAATTGGAAAATGAAATAAAGAATCTGGAAATGGAAATACTTGATTCCAACTTTTTTATAGCAACACTTTCCAAGAAAATCGAAGCGTTGGACTCGTCTATTGCCACAAGGGATTACCTTGACAAATTGCCGTTAGAATATTGTCCCGAGTGTTTGTCTAAGCTTGACACCAATGTGCCGAAAGGACACTGCCGCCTATGTAAATCGCCAATAGACAACACGCAAGGAAAAGCACAAGCACTTAGAATAAAGTTGGAGATTGAATTTCAGATAAGGGAGTCTGAACAATTGTTAGCGCAGAATATGAGCCTCAAAACTGAGAAGAAATTAGAACTAAAATCTGTAAAGTCATATTTGAGAACAGCCCAATCTCAATTGGATTCTTCTCTGAAAAATGTACGAACAACAGCTAATGAACAGTTAGACCAGTTAATACAGACCAAGGGATTTAAAGAAGGCGAGATTCTTCAATACAAGACTTTATTGAAAACTGCCCTTCAATATGAAAGTCTATTGAGCCATCATGAAGATTTGCAGCAAAAAGAATCTAAATTAACTCGATTCATTGAGGCAAAAATTTCCATATTGAAACAAAAGCGTCGTAAAATAGACAAGAATGTCTCAGAAACAGGTATTTATTTATTAAAGCATGACGAATTACGACAAATGGAATTTCAGAGTGCAGATGATTTTACAATTGACTACAAACAGAATATAGCCTATATTTCCAACCAATATATAAAATTGTCTGCCAGTTCAGGTTTCTATCTAAAAATGGCTGCACGTTTTGCAATATTCTTAGCTTCTTTGAAGAATTCAGATATGCGTTTTCCGAGGTTGTTATTTTCCGATAATATGGAAGATAAAGGAATGGAGGAAAATCGAGCAAAAAACTTTCAAAGAACAATAATTAAGTATTTGCAAGAAATAGGTAATGATAATTATCAATTGATTTATGCTACGTCAATGTGTGCAGACGAGTATGACAATGAACAATATGCTGTAGGAGAGAAATATACAGAAAATAACAAGAGTTTAAAGAATTTGTAGAGTATGAAATAAAAACAAAAACAGATAGTATCATCAACTGAGCATACTATTCTCTCAGACAATGGTACGGAGCTTTCGATGTTGAAAGACTTAAATAGATTATTCTTGTTTAATTTGTATTCAAATGAAATATTCAAAAGGAAAGATAATAATTTGCGTCTGCTCATGTCTTGTAGCGATATTGCTCGCACCATATCTTTTAACGAGACCTTTTTGTGATGAGGTCTCTTTTGTGGATACGGGACAAATAGGAGACACTATAGGTGGCACAACAGCACCAATTGTTGGCATAGTAAGTATCTTTCTACTTGCATATACTTTAATAGAGCAATTGAAGTTTAATGCTAAGCAAGTTGACTTACAACGGCAAGAGCAATTTAAAACAACATTTTTCGAATTATTGAAAGAACAAAGAGATATAAAAAACTCTTTGTTTACAAACTATGAAGGTGTTGATATGAAAAATCCAACAAAGATACAAAAAATTCCGGTAAAGGGACTGGAATTTTTTAGAATGGGTAGCTTCGTTCTAAAGAATCTGTTTGATTCAATGGAATATGGACATTATTGTCATACATATGATTCTAAAGAAATTGATGCTCAACTTGTAGGCTTAGATACCTACTCTGAAGATTATTATGAGGATGACCAAGGTAATCTACATTCTTTTGATTTTGAAAAGATCAAGACCCAATCAAAGTTCTGCTTTCTGAACGATAAGTATAAGATAACTAATGAAGAGTTTGAAGCTTATAAACATTTGAATGTAGAACAGAAAATTGAATTTGTTTATCGACGTTTTTTCAATGTTCATGAAGAATGTGGTAACTATTTTAGGCATTTATACAGAATATTACGCTTTGTTAGTCAGTCAGAAGAAGAGGAAGTGAATGATATAGAGGATGATGCTGAAAGGCAGCAAATATTCAAAAGATATTTTGAGTTGGTTCAATTTGTACAAGCTCAGATGTCAACAAGAGAGTTACTTATGGTATTCTACAATAGTTTTTCTTTTCCAAAATTAAGAGATTTGCTTATAAGGTATAATCTTTTGGAGAATCTGACTGTTGAGAATCTTATTGATAAGAGTCATAATTGTATTGTTGGTTATCATCTCAAACACCGGTGATTAGAGGCAAATATCATATGTTAACAGTAATTTCAATGTATAATGACTTACAATATTAATGTTAATGAATCATCTCAAAAGAAGATTATTGTTGAGGCTTTGAAAACAATGATTTGTAATAACAATCCTGAGCCTCAAGCAACATATCTTTGTAATCAGCTGGATGATGCAAGTTGTATAGCTGATTGTTTAGAGGAGATGTATAAGCAGATAAGGATGCATTACAATGAGGGGCTATAACCCCAGGCGGTCCCATCCCGCAAAATATGGCGAAGACCTTTGATGGTCCGCCAACCTTAGAGAGTAGCGGTTCCGAGCACCAGAGGGCGGTTACATCCCCGCTTCCTGAGGAAGAGGGGCTTGGGGAGAAAGTGGAGCTCTCCTTGCAGGAGAGACGGAGAGGTAGAAAAAAGCCTTTTTTTATGGGAAAAAGCGATGCCAATGAGTGCAATGAAAACTCGCTTTCAAATTGCCGAGTGCAGCTCGCTTTATCAACAAAGAGGGACGGGATGATTTTAGAAGAGCGATACAGCAATGAGGAACCCAATATAACATTTTTCAAAATACTGATAGGTGTAACTACTTGTAATATAGTGGTGACGCTGTAATGGTGATATACGAAAAAACTCCCCATCTGTTTTCAGATGAGGAGCATTTTCTAGAGATGGAAGGTAACCATCTACTTCTCCATATTGCCCGCTAAAAAATAAGTATTACCTTTGCT
>ERZ1673741.356-NODE-356-length-55283-cov-90.324238_pt1 | contig 55283 bp, 40 predicted proteins | sample MGYA00580209_ERZ1673741 | MGnify/ENA primary metagenome ERZ1673741 (study PRJEB41218, sample SAMN15661754) | gut metagenome | host: Homo sapiens | place: Canada: London | collected 2015-08-20/2019-03-30 | study: EMG produced TPA metagenomics assembly of... | reverse complement strand
ATGTTCCGATGCTCGTAAGTGCCATCAACTTCCTGCTTCGTGACCACGAGTTTGATACACTCGATGAAATCTGTAATCACTTCAATGTGAACCGTGCAGCATTAGAAACCAAAATGGCTACTCAGGGCTTTGAGTGGTCAGAGCAGCAGAAGAAATTCTGGTAAGAGCACCCTATAAACTATAAATTATAAATTGTAAATTATAAATTAATTATGACTCCTCCTCGACCCTTGTGGAAGTCTGTACAAGACTATGTTTTGATTGCGATAGGTATGATATCCTACGCTATTGGATGGAACGTGTTCCTCTTGCCAACCAATGTAACAGCAAGCGGACTTCCTGGTATCTCCAGTATTATCTATTGGGCAACCGGTTGCCCTGTCCAAATTCCTTATTTTATCGTCAACGCCACCTTATTAATATGTGCGTTCAAGATTTTGGGAGCAAAGTTCTGTGTCAAGACTGTTTATGCCGTTATAGTGGTAACCATCCTGACCTCTTTCTTCTCCAGCCGTTTAGGTGATGTTCATCTTTTGGAAAACCAACCTTTATGGGCTGCTTTCCTGGGTGCCGTTTTCTGTGGCTGCGGAATCGGACTCGGTTTCTCGGTTGGTGGAAGTACGGGTGGTACGGATATCATCGCAGCCATCGTCAACAAGTATCGCGACATTTCTCTAGGTAGAGTGATTATGATATGCGACATCTTCATCATCAGTTCCAGCTATCTGGTGGTACACGATTGGGAGAAGGTGTTATATGGTTATGTAGTTCTTTGCGTTCAGGCATTCTGCATCGACCAGGTGGTAAACAGCAGAAGACGAAGCGTACAGTTCTTTATCATTTCACAGAAGTATGAGGAGATAGGCAAGCGCATCAATGTAGATGCTGATAGGGGAGTAACGGTGGTGAATGCCAGCGGTTTTTATTCCGGTCAGGATGTGAAGATGCTGTTCGTGCTGGCCAAGCAGCGCCAGGCTCCAGCTATCTTCCGTCTTATCAGCGAGATAGATCCACATGCCTTTGTCAGTCAGAGTGCCGTTATCGGTGTGTATGGTGAAGGTTTTGACAAGATTAAATATAAAAGCAAAAAAGAGCATGGAGTTTAATCCATGCTTTTTTTGTTCTTCCTCCATTTATCCTTCTACCCCCGATGGGGCAGGAGCATCATCCTCTTTGAATGACAATGCAAAGATACGAAATCTGAAAACGCCACTTCATACTTTCTCATACTTGCTCACACTTTCTCATACTTTCTCATACTTTCTCATACTTGGAAGCCTATGGTTCGCCGAGAAAATAGGTAATATAGGAAATTTGCATAGGTGTGAATTCCTTGCTGTTCTTGTCGTATCCGCTTTCATGAAGCTTCTTCAGAAGGTCGGGATTGCGACAAATCCAACGCATCAGATGAGCACTTGCCACCACGGGTGACGAATCGGGGAAATAGAGCAGAGCCAGTTCCTGCTTCGTATAGCTTCTTATATCCATATAGCTTTTGATGTTTAAGTATTATACTTACGGGTTGAAAGTAACATACTTACGGGTCGAAAATAAGATACTTAGTCCTCGAAAGTATCCGTAGGATCGACGGCAGCGTCGCTGTTCAGCTCGATAGGTTCCTTCTCTATGACCATATCTTCCTTCTTCACATGGTCGAAGTCGAGCTGGAACATGTAGGTAGGTTTGAGGAAGTCGGCAAGTTGCCTGCCGTAGCCGTCCATGAGTGCCGAAACCGTGATGGCAGGCATCTCAGGCTTGTACTGGTCGGCAAACTGCTTGCTGATGGCGAGACGCTTGCGGTAAGTCTCGGTCATCATTCGAAGCTCAGGGTTAGAGGTAATCACGCTCTTGAGATACAACCAGTCGGCGAGTGGATGGCTCTCCGAAGATTTGATACAAGGGAAGTACGATGGCATCGTAGCTGTCTCTTCCATACAGTTGGTGTTTGATTCTTTTTCCATTTGATTAAAATTGTCTGTTGTTAATATATTAATCTGTTGATTGCAACGTTCACTAACTAAGAGTGTGGGTGAACACTTGGCTATGAAGTCGGTGAAGGGTGAACCCCGATGCCAACCTTTAGCGTTAATAATGTGTTAAAAACACTATATAACCCATTATAATAGAGACTCTTATATTTCTAGCATGCGCTGTATATACAAAGTTCTTTTTACTAGGGTTCACCCCGGAGCCCAAAAGGTGAATGCTTGGGGCAAGTGTTCACCCCGCTGTTCACCATTCGGTAACTGTCAGCAAAGTTACGATAAAAGGGCGATATAGGAAATCGGAAATTACCACATTGTGGTAAAAATAAATAATTTAAGTATTAATTTTGTTTAAAGAGGAACGATGGAAAAAAGAAATTCCTACTTTCTGCCGCTGAGAAGTTGAAGCTCGCGGCTGAGATTTCGTCGAAGACTGCCGAGCAGCGTTTCGACAAGTTGTCAAACCAGTTAGTGAAGTCTGCCAAGCACATTTATTCAGAGAAGGCGACTTATCATGAGTTGACCGAAGGCATGCGTGCCTGGGTGTTGAAGAAGAGTGATATCAAGAAAAAGTTTCACCTGACCCGCACTTTCTTCACCCATTTGAACAAGGGCGAGCATATGTTGCTCTCCGAGTTTGTCCGTTTCACCAATTGGATTTTCACCCATTATGCTAGCGGAGGGCACCTTTTTCAGTGCCCTCAAGAATACGGTAGGGGATTCGGACTGACAAGCATAAAGAACATGCGCTCTTTTTACCTGATGTTCAGCAATTACAAATTGGTCAAGCAATGCTTGACCAATTCAAACTCACAGACGAACCAATTCGTCAAGCACCGCTTGACGAATCTACGATACCATTCTATCCTAACCTATCATGGCTTCACTATGAACGCTTACTGCGTGTAAAAGATGCGGATGCAAGGTTGTGGTATTTGAAGGAGGCGGCTCGTGAGCAATGGGATTACCGTACCTTGCAGCGTAATATCTCCTCACAATACTATTACCGATTATTGCAAACCCCTGAGCATCTGCGCAAAGAGGTAAGTGACGAGATGCGTTCGCTGACTTCAGATTTCGAAAAAGACAAACTAAAATTAAGAAATATGCCCCTTTTTAAAGTGGGCTCAGTTCTTGACTTATCTTTTTATCAAGAATTAGAGAATTCTTTCTTCTGTCATGATGATATACAATGAATTGAGGCGTTCCGACGGATTTATACTCTGTAACGAAACAAAATCCCCCAACCCGCTGGAAACAGTAGGTTGGGGGATTCTTATTTATCTTACTTCCGAGATCATATCTGTATTATTCAGGTTTCCCTGATTTCTTCAGCAATGGGGCGAGGAACTTGTAGGTATAGCCCTTCTTCGCCTTCACCATGTCTTCAGGTGTGCCGGCAAAGAGAAGCTCGCCGCCACCTCTACCACCTTCTGGACCCATGTCGATGAGCCAGTCGGCTAGTTTGATGACATCCAGATTGTGCTCGATGATGATGACTGTGTTGCCACGGTCTATCAACTTCTGCAATACATTCATCAGGATGCGGATGTCCTCGAAGTGGAGACCGGTGGTTGGCTCGTCCAGGATGTAGAGCGTCTTGCCCGTGTCTCGCTTGGAGAGTTCGGTGGCAAGTTTTACTCGCTGACTCTCACCACCGGATAGGGTGGTACTGCTCTGTCCCAGTTTGATATAGCCGAGACCTACATTCTGCAACGCCTTGATCTTGTTGAGAATCTGCGGCACGTTCTCGAAGAATTCCACCGCCTGGTTGATGGTCATATCCAGTACGTCGGCGATGCTCTTGCCCTTATATCTCACCTCCAGGGTCTCACGGTTGTATCGCTTGCCATGACAAACCTCGCAAGGTACGTAGACATCCGGGAGGAAATTCATCTCGATGGTCTTGTAACCATTTCCCTTACATTCCTCACATCTTCCACCCTTCACGTTGAAGGAGAATCTGCCCGGCTTGTAACCACGGATCTTCGCTTCCGGCAAGCCAACGAAAAGACTGCGGATATCGCTGAAGACACCGGTGTAGGTGGCTGGATTGCTGCGAGGCGTTCTGCCGATAGGACTCTGGTCTACATTCACCACCTTATCTATATTGTCGATACCCTCGATACTGTCATACGGCATCGGCTTCTTCAGACTGCGATAGAAATGGTGGGAGAGGATAGGCTGAAGAGTCTCGTTGACGAGGGTGGACTTGCCCGAACCGCTCACTCCCGTTACCACGATGAGTTTGCCGAGAGGGAAGTCTACGTCTACTCCTTTCAGGTTGTTGCCCCTGGCGCCACGGATGGTGATGTGCTTGCCATTGCCTTCACGACGCACGGCAGGAACCTCGATAGCCATCTTGCCATTGAGATACTGGGCGGTGATGGTATCGGTCTTGAGCATTTCGGCAGGAGTACCCTGAAAGACTACTTCACCACCCTTGCGACCCGCCTTCGGACCGATGTCTACAATCCAGTCGGCAGCACGCATCATATCCTCGTCATGTTCTACGACGATGACCGTATTGCCCAGGTCGCGCAGTTCCTTGAGACTGTTGAGGAGGCGCTCGTTGTCGCGCTGGTGCAGACCGATGCTCGGCTCATCGAGGATATAGAGCACATTGACCAGCTGGCTGCCAATCTGTGTGGCAAGGCGGATGCGCTGACTTTCACCGCCTGAGAGCGAAGCCGACTGACGGTTGAGCGAGAGATAGTTCAGTCCCACATCGAGGAGGAAGGTGACACGGGAGCGCAACTCCTTGATAATCTCGTGAGCCACCTTGGCTTTCATCGGAGGCAGATGCTGTTCCACCTCTTCCAGCCAGTTGCGCAGTTCGTCGATGTCCAGGTTTGCCACTTCGGAGATATTCTTATCCCAGATTCTGAAAGCCAGGGATTCCGGCTTGAGTCGGAGACCGTGACATTCCGGGCATTCAACGACAGAGATAAACTGGTCAGCCCATTTCTTGCCGTCATTACTTTCGTCATTCTCCATCACCTTCCTGAGATAGTCGATGACGCCATCGTAGGCACAGAAATAGTCGGTGGAAGTATGCACCTTCTCCTTATCTATCTTTACGTTTTCCAAGGATCCATAGAGAATTTCCTCCATGGCAATATTCGGAATTCTGCAGATAGGAGTCTTGAGATTGAGGTCGTATTTTGACAGGAGCGACTCAATCTGCCAGAAAATCATCTGATTCTTGTATTTTCCGAGCGGCACGATACCACCCTCATAGATGCTCATGTCTTCGTTCGGGATGACCTTCTTGAGGTCAATCTGGTTCACCTTTCCCAGACCCTTGCAGTGAGGGCAGGCACCTTCGGGCGAGTTGAAGGAGAACATGTTAGGCGCAGGGTCCTGGTAGGCGATGCCGGTAACAGGGTCCATCAGTCGCTTGGAGAAATTCTTCATCTCCTGACAGCCTTTCTCGATGACAGCCACCATGCCGTCGCCTTGTTTCATGGCGATGGAAACACTCTTGCGGATGCGTTCTTCGTCAGCTTCGCGCACCACGAGCTTGTCTATCACCACCTCGATGTTATGGTTCTTGTATCGGTCAATCTTCATGCCCGGCACAATCTCCTGAATCTCTCCATCCACCCGGGCATAGAGATAACCCTTGCGCCGCATGCTGTCGAAGAGTTCACGGTAATGACCCTTGCGCTGTCTGACGAGGGGAGCGAGGAGGTAGATAGCCTTGCCGGCATACTCATTGAGAATCATCTCGATGACCTGTTCCTCGGTATATTTCACCATCTCCTCGCCGCTGCGGTAGCTGTAGGCAGTACCGGCACGGGCATAGAGCAGACGCAGGTAATCGTAGATCTCGGTGGTGGTGCCCACAGTGGATCGGGGATTCTTGTTGGTGGTCTTCTGTTCGATGCTGATGACCGGACTGAGACCTGTAATCTTATCCACATCCGGACGTTCCATGTTGCCCAGGAAGTTGCGGGCATAGGCAGAGAACGTCTCGATATAGCGTCGCTGACCTTCGGCAAAGATGGTGTCAAAGGCCAGTGATGACTTGCCCGAACCAGAAAGTCCGGTTATGACGGTGAGGGAGTCGCGGGGTATTTCCACGTCGATGTTCTTGAGGTTGTGAACCCTGGCTCCCCAAACATTAATCTTTTCTTCTGAAATCATTGTCCTGAATTAGTTTGATTCTCGATGTATCCCCTCAGCAGGTTGACATCTTTTTTGAAGTTATATATCTTTCCATCTGCACCTTTTGCCTTGACGAGGCAGAAGTAGACGCCATCCTTGACGGGACTACCCTTGTAGGTGCCGTCCCATCCAGTAGCCGGATCGGTCCATTCAAAGAGTTTCTGCCCCCACCTATTAAATATGTAGGCATGGAACTCAGTGATGTTCTGGTATCCGCTCTTGGGTTTGTAGATGTCGTTGATGCCGTCTCCGTTTGGTGAGAAGGCATTCGGCATGAGAAGAGAGCTGACCTGTGGTGTCTCTTCCGGGTTGCCCTCTTCGCCATCGTTGACTTCCTGAGCGTGCAATTGGCACGTTAAAAGTGGCAACAAGATGCAAAGTATACTTATTTTTCGTCTCATTTGAAGAATTATTTGTGCAAAGATAATAAAAAGCTGAGAGATTTTGGGCAGAATGCAAGATTTTTTGTATTTTTGCAAATGAAAACATTGAAATCTGAAGATTATCGGCAGAAAAATGACTCAAAATCTGCAGAAATCCGAAAGATAGGAATATAAAATTAATGAAGTTATGAGAAGAATCAAGAGATATTTCCTTGTTGTCGTTGGGCTGATGCTCAGCGTCAGTATTTTCGCTCAGACCACCAAGTGGCGCGACATCTATACGGTGAAGAAGAAAGATACCATCTTCGGTATCGCCAGCAGCTATGGATTGTCGCTTCCGGAACTCATGGATGCCAATCCGGAGATGAAGCAGGAGGGGTACATGCTACAGAAAGGAGCCACCCTGTTTATCCCTTATGCCAAGGGACAGAAGAATCCAAACCAGAAGACAACTACCGCTACTCCTGCTGCCAGCCAGAAAACGGTTGCTCCTGCTGCTGCCAAGCCTGCAGCTACCGTCAGCAACGCCGTGAAGATTGGCGTGATGCTGCCGCTGCATGATGTGGATGGCGACGGCAAGCGCATGGTGGAGTATTACCGTGGCATCCTGATGGCATGTGACTATCTGAAGAAGCACGGTGTTTCTACCGATGTTCATGCCTGGAATGTGCCTATCGATGCGGATATCCGTACCACCCTGCTGCAGGAGGGTGCCAGCCAGTGCGACCTTATCTTCGGTCCGCTTTATACCAAGCAGGTGGCTCCACTTTCCGAGTTCTGCAAGAACAATGGCATCAAGCTCGTCATTCCTTTCTCTATCAGTGGGGATGACGTGGAGCGCAGCAAGGAGATTTTCCAGGTTTATCAGAGTCAGGAGAGTCTGAATGATGCTACCGTGAAGGCATTCCTGAAGAGATTCTCCAATGTGCATCCTATCTTTGTTGACTGCAATGATTCCACTTCTCGCAAGGGTGCCTTTACCTTCGGACTCCGCAAGGAACTGGAAAAGCGCAATATCAACTTCAGTATCACTAACGTGAATTCGAGCCTCGAGCAGTTTGCCAAGGCTTTCGTGCCTAGCAAGCAGAACGTGGTGATTCTCAATACAGGCCGTTCACCTCAGTTGACCGCTGTGCTCAACAAGTTGGATGAGTTTGATGCCAAGTATCCGGGTGCATCCATCTCGCTCTTCGGTTATACGGAATGGCTGATGTATGCCAAGTACAATCTGGAAAGGTTCTACAAGTATGATACCTATATTCCTTCCACCTTTTATTATAATGCCAGCAATGTGCGTACCCAGTCGTTGGAGACGAGTTATCAGCGTTGGTTCCATCAGCCGATGCAGGTAGCCCTGCCACGTTTCGCCATTACGGGTTATGACCATGCCATGTTCTTTATCCAGGGCGTGAAGAAGGAGGGGCGCAACTTTACGGGCGACAGCAAGCATTCTACTTACCAGCCTGTACAGACACCGCTGGATTTCGAGAAGTCGGGACTTAAGGGAGGTTATAAGAACAAGAGTTTCATGCTGATCCACTATACCTTCAATCATCAGATTGAGGCGGTGAAGTATTAGGACTTTGAGCTTTGAGCTTTGAACTTTGAAGTTTGATCTTTGAATATTGAAAAATGAACTTTATGATATGCATTTGATAAGAAGATATATACTGCTTTCTCTGGTTTTGGGGGGCGGACTGACTGCTTCGGCACAGATTGGAGAGCATCGCAATGACTTTGCAGTCGGATTGAATGGGGGCTTCATTATGAGCTCAGTAGGTTTTACGCCAGACGTACAGCAGACGCAGCACGGCGGAATGACGGCGGGTTTCTCGATGAAGTATACCTGCGAGAAATATTTCAACACTATCTGCTCCATCTATGCCGAGGTAAACTATGCCAAGGTGGGATGGAAAGAGGATATCCTTGATAAGGAAAACAATCCAGTGATTATCACGGAGACTCAGGAGCCGATGGCGTATAGCCGTACCATCAACTATATCCAGGTGCCGGTGTTCGCTCATCTGGCATGGGGTAGGGAGACGAGAGGACTGAACATCTTCGTGAATGCCGGTCCACAGTTCGGTTATTATCTCAGTGAATCGACCAAGACCAATTTTGATGTGAAGAAGTTGCCTCAGACGGACAACAACCGAGTGAGCCCGGTGATGGCACAGGATACGATGGCAGTAGAGAACAAGCTGGATTACGGTATCGCCGTGGGTCTGGGTGCAGAATACAGCATTCCGAGAGTGGGTCACTTCCTTGCCGAAGCCCGCTACTACTACGGATTGGGAAATATCTACGGTTCGTCGAAGCGAGATTACTTCGGAAAGAGCAACTTCGGACAGATAGTCCTGAAGCTCTCTTATCTCTTCGATATCACAAGAACGAAGAACGTGAAGAGGAAATAGATGATAATTGATAATTAATAATTAATAATTAATAATTGATAATAAATCAATGATAACGGGTTTATCATTGATGTTTTGAAAAAAATGAGTACAACAGAAAAAATGCAGATGAAATTGAGCGACTCAACGTCAGCTCGCTGGATCGCCCTCCTCATCGTGAGTGTCACGATGATGTTCGGCTACTTTTTTACAGACGTGATGTCTCCACTGGAACCACTCTTGACAGCAGCCAAGGGGGCAGAGAATGGTCTCGGACTCGGATGGAGTTCGGATGAGTATGGCTTCTTCTCTGGTGCCTACGGATACTTCAATGTGTTCCTCCTGCTTCTCTTCTTCGGTGGTCTTATCCTCGATAAGTTTGGCATCCGTTTCACAGGTATCCTCTCCACCTTCCTGATGTTTGGTGGAGCCTTGATCAAGTGGTATGCCGTAGGGCATGAGTTTGCCGGAACGGTAGCAGTACCATTCTTCGGTACTTATAGTACACAGGTAGTGATAGCCGCTCTTGGTTTTGCCATCTATGGTGTGGGCTGCGAGATATGCGGTATCACGGTGAGCAAGGTTATCGTGAAGTGGTTTACGGGCCATGAGTTGGCTCTGGCAATGGGTGTGCAGGTGGCTACGGCACGTTTGGGAACTGCTGCTGCCCTGAGTGCTTCTCTTCCTTTTGCCAAGGCGATGGGTGGAGTGTCTGCTTCTATTGGTCTGGGTGCAGCTTTGCTTTGCGCTGGTGTACTGGTTTATCTGGTTTATTGCGTGATGGACAAGAAGGAGGATGCTTCAGCAGCTGCAGCAGCTACAGAGCCGGAGGAAGGTTTCAAGTTTTCAGACCTGGGTGGTCTTTTCAAGACAACCGGTTTCTGGTATGTGGCTGTACTCTGCCTGATGTTCTATGCAGGCGTATTCCCATTCCTGAAGTTTGCCACCAAACTGATGATTTTCAAGTATGGTGTTGAAGCAAATATGGCAGGTCTGATTCCTGCGATGTTGCCATTCGGTACCATCTTCCTCACCCCGCTTTTTGGTGGTATATACGACAAGTATGGCAAGGGTGCCACGCTGATGATTATCGGCAGTTGCCTCCTGACCTTTGTACACGTCATGTTTGCTCTGCCAATCAACTCATGGGTGCTTGCCATCGTACTGATGCTCATCCTTGGCATCGCCTTCGGACTGGTACCATCAGCCATGTGGCCATCCGTGCCAAAGATTATCCCTATGAAACTCTTGGGAACTGCATACGCCCTCATCTTCTATATCCAGAATATTGGACTGGCTCTCATTCCAGTATGGATTGGTAAGGTAAACCAGGCAAATACCGCAGCCGACGGCACTATCGACTATACCCAGACGATGACCATCTTTGCCTGCTTCGGTGTGATAGCCATCCTCATCGCCTTCCTCCTTCTTTTTGAAGATAAGAGAAAGGGATACGGTTTGCAGAAGCCTAACGTGAAATAAGTGAAGAGTGAAGAACGAAGAGTGAAGAATGATGAAGAACGAAGAGTGAAGAATTCGTTTGCTCTTTGTTCTTCGGACTCTTTGAAAGTATAATTCTATAAAAGAAAGGAAACAGCCATGAATGCTACACCTGAATCATTGATTAAAGAATATGCTGACCCGATAGAGCAGCAGGAGATAGACAAGTTTATCTGTTCGGAAATGAGCAGACAGATTCACCGATATATCAAGGGTATGTCGGGAACCAAACAAGCTATGCTCAAGTTTGAGGAAAAACTGGCGAGCCTCTCTGTCCCTGAGAAGGAGAAGGCGATTGCCAAGTATATCGATCTGAACCGAAAGGCATTGGACGGTCTTGACTTGAAGATGATTCTGGTTCGTTCGGTGGCTAACTATTGCGATACTTTCCAGTATATGCTGGATTTCGTGAACGACAAGCGCAAGATGGTGTTCTATTACCATCGCCTGAAGGAGAAGTACATCCGTTATCATGAGGTGTTCGAGGAGAACGGCAAGTTTGGCATGAAGGACCATCAGGGCAACGTGATGCTTCAGCCGGTGTATGATTTCCTCCGAACCTGTTACATCTATAATGATGACTTGAGCATCATGCCGGTGATTGCAGAGAAGAATGGCAAGATGGGACTGGTAATGCCGGACGGCAACGATACCATCGTAGCCGATTTCCTCTATGATGAGATTTGCTTACGTGATGAATATCCTTATTTCGAGGCGGTAAGAGACGGAATCAGCGGATTGATTGATAAGAATGGAAACTTTATAGCTAATTAATAGTGATTAATTTTTAGTGATTAGTTATTAGTGATTAGTTATTAATTAATAGTAAAAAGAGAAAGGGCAATCAGATTGGGATGAACCAACTGATTGCCCTTTTTCCTTCGTTGCTATGAGCAACTTAGTTTTTATCTAATTTTCTCTCGTCTTCTATCCGAATGAATTAATCACTAATCACTACTAATTAATCACTAATCACTACTAATTAATCACTACTAATTATCCCAGGTATTTCATCAGGATCTTGATCTTTCCGCTGTCACGGAGCTTGATGATGCTCTTTTCGCGAATCTGGCGAACACGCTCACGGGTAAGGTTGAACTCGCTGCCGATTTCCTCCAAGCCCTTCTCGTGGCAACCGATGCCATAGCAGTAGCAGAGAATCTTGCGCTCACGCTCCTTCAATACGGTCTTGAGAACACGCTGCAGCTCGCTAGCCATTGACTCGAAGTCAACACCCTTGTCGGTACGGCTGTCATCGCCAGATGCCATCACGTCTACCATCGCATTGTCATCATCATCGCTACCGAATGGAGCATCAATACTCATGTGATGGTTGTCAGCCTTGATGGTCTGGTCAATCTTGCTTTCCTCCATTTTGGTAATCTGTGCCAACTCAGCAACAGAAGGCTTGCGCTGGTTCTCCTGCTCGAACTTGCTGATTTCAGCGCTGATCTTGCTCAATGCACCCACCTGATTCAAAGGCAAGCGAACGATACGGCTCTGCTCAGCGATAGCCTGGAGAATGCTCTGGCGAATCCACCATACAGCGTATGAGATGAACTTAAAACCCCGAGTCTCATCAAACTTCTCTGCCGCCTTCACCAAACCGATGTTTCCCTCATCGATCAAGTCGGTAAGACCCAGACCCTGGTGCTGGTATTGTTTAGCAACAGAAACAACGAATCGAAGGTTTGCCTTAACCAATTTTTCCTTGGCACGTTCACCCTCACGACCGCCTTTGCGAATCTTCTGTGCGAGTTCGATCTCCTCATCGATAGAGACCATAGGTTCACGACCAATCTCCACCAAGTACTTATCAAGTGCTTCACTGGAACGGTTGGTTATACTCTTGCTAATCTTAAGTTGTCTCATATAAATCCTTTTACCTTTCTATTTATTTTAATCTCATTATTAATAATGTCGGAATCCACCTTTACGGTTTCGGGGTGCAAAGGTACAAAAAAAAACGCAATTACACTGTAATATTATTGGAAAATTTTTCTCCGATTTGTCTGTTTTTTAGAAATTTAGGTGATAATCAGTATGAAAATGCAATTTGCTGAACGGTTTTTCCTGCAATAAGTTTGAAATATGGAATAAATTATGTATCTTTGCACAGAATTTGCGAGAAAAGAATAACTAAATAATAAAATAACAATAAAACAAAAATTATGTTTGAGAATCAACCAAAAGGTCTGTGGACCTTAGCTTTGGCAAATACGGGTGAGCGTTTCGGTTACTACACCATGCTCGCAGTATTCGCTCTGTTCTTGGGTGAGAATTTCGGTTTTGATGCCGGTACGGCATCAGAGATTTATACCTGGTTCCTCACTGCAGTGTATTTCTTGCCTCTGTTTGGTGGTATGGCTGCCGACAAGTGGGGTTACAACAAGATGGTAATCATCGGTATCCTCATCATGTTCCTGGGCTATCTGTTCCTAGCTATCCCATTGGGTGGAGGTTCTGTAGCTATTGCTGCCATGGGTGCAGCCCTGCTGCTCGTGAGCTTGGGTACGGGTTTCTTCAAGGGTAACCTCCAGGTGATGGTGGGCGACCTTTACAACGATCCTAAGTATGCGCAGCATCGCGACTCTGGTTTCTCGCTTTTCTATATGGCGATTAACATCGGCGCCTTGTTTGCTCCTACTGCTGCCACCACAATCATGGCATGGGCACAGAACGACCTGGGCTATTCAAAGGCTGATTCTTATCACTTCGCTTTCGCAGTAGCTTGTGTTTCTGTGATTGTTTCTATCCTCATCTACTTCTTGGGTAAGAAGACCTACCAGCAGGTATTGGTAGCTGACAAGAAGAAGGAAGACGGCAAGACTGAGGAGGTAGAGGAGATGAGTCCTGCTGAGACCAAGGAGCGCATCGTTTGCCTCGGTTTGGTTTTCGCTGTGGTTATCTTCTTCTGGATGGCTTTCCATCAGAACGGTTTGACCTTGACTTGGTTTGCTGATGAGTTTACTGCTCGTGAGGCTACAGGTGCTACCGGTATGATGTTCAATGTAATCAACCTCGTTTGGTGCATCTTCATGGTATTCGGTATCTGCGGTCTGTTGACTGCTCCTAAGGGTACTTCTGGCAAGAGCAAGTTGATCAATCTCGCTCTCATCGTGATTCCTGCTGCCATCCTGGGTTATACTTACATGAATTCCGGTGATTCTACCGTATCTATCGATGCTCCTATCTTCCAGCAGTTCAACCCTTGCTTCGTAGTAGCTCTGACTCCAGTGAGCATCGCTCTCTTCGGCTGGTTGGGTCGCATCGGCAAGGAGCCTAAGGCACCAGTGAAGATTGGTCTGGGTATGCTCGTTGCTGCCGGCGCTTATCTCCTGATGACTGTATCAAGTCTCGGTTTGCCTGCCACTGATCACCCTAACCACGTAGCAGACGTTACTCCAAACCTTCTCGTTGGTACCTATTTGATCCTGACTTTCGCAGAGTTGTTGCTTTCACCTATCGGTATTTCATTCGTATCTAAGGTAGCACCTCCAAAGTATAAGGGTATGATCATGGGTGGCTGGTTCGTTGCAACAGCCCTCGGTAACAAGTTGGTTTCTATTCCAGGTCACATGTGGGATATGCCATTGCCAGTAGTATGGGGTACCTTGATGGTTATCTGTCTGCTCGCTGCTCTCTTCATCTTCTCTATCATCAAGAAGTTGAACCGCGTAAGCTAAATCTTAGAAATATCATATATTAAAAAAGGCTTGCTTCATTTTTCGAAGCAAGCCTTTTTTAATATATGTTATTTCTTCAACCACTTATCCAACCATCCGAAGAAGGTGCGCTGCCAGAGCACGCCGTTCTGTGGCTTCAATACCCAGTGGTTCTCATCAGGATAGATGAGGAGCTCGGCTGGGATGCCACGCATGCGGGCTGCGTTGAAGGCGCCCATGCCCTGGTTGGCATTGATGCGGTAATCCTTCTCGCCGTGGATGCAGAGGATTGGAGTATCCCACTTGTCAACGAACTTGTGAGGACTGTTCTCGTAAGTCTTCTTGGCGTTGGCAGTCTGGTCCTTGTTCCAGTAAGCATCCTCGTATTCCCAGTTAGAGAACCAAGCCTCCTCGGTATCGGTGTACATGCTCTCCAGGTTGAAAGCACCATCGTGAGAGAGGAATGCCTTGAAACGCTTGTTGTGATGACCGGCGAGATAGTATACTGAGAAACCACCGAAGCTGGCACCTACACAGCCCAGACGATCCTTGTCTACGTAAGGCAGATTCTTGGCAGCATCGTCGATGGCAGAAAGATAGTCGTTCATGCACTGACCGGTCCAGTCTCCTGAAATCTCCTCGTTCCATGCGCTTCCGAAACCAGGAAGACCACGGCGGTTAGGCAATACGACAACATATCCGTTGGCTGCCATGATCTGGATGTTCCAGCGGTAGCTCCAGAACTGGCTGACAGGACTCTGAGGACCGCCCTCGCAGAAGAGAAGGGTAGGATACTTCTTGTTAGCATCGAAGTTGGCTGGCAACATGATCCATACCAGCATCTGCTTGCCGTCGGTAGTCTTCACCCAGCGCTGCTCACACTTACCCATATTCAACTGGCTGAGGATGTGGTCGTTCTCACGGGTAATCTGCTCTACCTTGGTGCTTTTGGCATTCTTGCCAGGGGTAACGATGTAGATATCTGTAGGGTGGCTCATGCTAGCCTTGGTAGCGAGAAGCTTGTTGCCGTTGTTGGCGAGCGAGATGCTTCCGTAGTCAGCCCACTCGTTGGTGATCTGCTTCACTTCGCCCTTGAAGTTAGCCTGATAGAGGTTCAGGGTTCCGTGCCATACGCCGATGAAGCTGAGGCTCTTGCTGTCCTTGTTCCATACGAAGCCCTCTACGTTAGAGTCGAACTTGTCTGATACATAGTTCTTCTTGCCGGTAGCGAGTTCGTATACGCAGAGGCGGTTGCGGTCGCTCTCGTATCCATCGCGAGCCATGCTCTGCCAAGCGATGTACTTGCCGTCAGCAGAGAACTGAGGGTTCACGTCGTAACCAGGGTTGTTCTTCAGATTCTCAGGAGCGTTGACAGCCTGGTTCTTCATGCTCTTGGTAGCATCAATCTTAGGCTCAACATAGCCAGCCTCCTTGCAGAGGTTCTTGGTCTCGCGCGTACCTATATTATATAGGTAGATATCAGAGTCGGTAGAGATGGCATACTGAACGCCCTCTTTCTTGCGGCAGGTATAGGCGATGGTCTTGGAATCAGGACTCCATGCCAACTGCTCGATGCCTCCGAATGGAGCCATAGGGCACTCGAATGGTTCATCTTTCAGGATGTCTTCGCCAGCGTTGACGGTACCGTCCTCTGCCACATCAGCCACGAATGGGTGGAGAAGGCTCTCTACGTAGTGGTCCCAGTGGCGATAGTTCATGTCGGTAACGAGACGACCGGTAGCCAATGGAAGGTCAGAAGGATTCTCCTTGATGGTTCCGTGATAAGGGAGTTCCTTGATAAGGATTACCTTCTTGCCGTCAGGAGAGAAGCGGAAGCCCTGGATGCCCAACTTGTCGTTGGTGAGCTGCTTGCGGTCTGTTCCGTCTGGGTTCATGCTCCAGAGCTGACCGCCACGGATGAAGGCAATCTTCTGACCGCCCTGGATCCATGCAGCATCGCTTTCGCTCTTGGCATCAGTGGTCAAAGCCTTCTGGTTCTTGCCATTGGCATCCATGATGAAGAGCATCTGATGGCTCTTGTTTTCCTTAACACTGTAGTAACCCACCTGGTAAACCACCTGCTTGCCATTAGGCGAAGCTTCTGCGGCACCAATACGTCCCATAGCCCAAAGAGCCTCTGGGGTCATCAGGTGGTTCTCCACCTTGATGTTGTTTTTCTCAATCATAGTCTGTGCATCGACTGTTGTCGCACCCATGGTGAGGGCTGCAGCAGCCAAAATCATTGCTTTAATCATATTTTTGTGATTTTATTGAATATTCGGTGCAAAGTTACTGCAAATCGAGGACAATACAAAATAAATCGTGATTTATTTTTATAGTCGAGTGCAGCGTAACTTATTCAAAGTTACTGCAAATCGAGGACAATATAAAATAAATCATAAAAAAAACTTATGGATTTTTTCTCGTATCCCATTTTTTTTGTAATTTTGCAGTGTGTAATCAAGACATTAAACTTATTATGAATATATTATTTCTAACTCTGTTTGCCTGCTTTGTCGTTTCCGGTATGCTGGCATTATTTCTGATATTGACCCGCTTTCAGATACGTTGGCCCAACCATCGCTATGAGGTATCGCGATGGCTGATGTGTGGAGCTATGCTTGCACTGACCTTCCATTTCGTCTTGCAGATGGCATTTGATATCCGTGCCAAGAGCGATGCAGTCGGTGCCGTGGTGAACATTCTCTTCTATGCACCTATCGAATATCTCATGGCCTATTCCACTTTCAATCTCATCTGTTATCGCAGCGGGCGCAAGCGGATAGGACTGCTCTGTTCGCTCAGTTATGCGCTTATCATTATCTGCTTCCTGATGGGGTTCATAGGGGTTGTACCCAAGGGCAGCATGCATGTCGGTTTCTGGCTGTATCTGATGCTGGCTATCTTTACCCTCACTCTCATTTACTGCAGCATCGTTACTTTTCGTGAGATGCAGCACCATCGTAAGATTATCCTGGACAATACGGCGGAAGACATGTTGCCGTTTGACAGCTTTGCCTGTGTGAGCTATGTCTCCATGTGTATCGGCGGTCTGGCTTTGATGGCGGGCATCATCTCCCGCCCCATTCTGCTGGTCATCGCCCCGCTGGTACTGCTTTCGTTGGTTGTCTTCATCGTCAGTTTCGTGGGTTATGGTTTCAATATCATGCCGCTGGACAACATGCTTGAACAGCAGATAGAGGAGGAGACAGAAGAGGAGACAGAAGAGGAGGAGCCTGCTGAGGACGAAGAGGAAGTTGACGAATGTCTGACGCCGGAGCACATCGCCAAGATTGAGAAATTGCTGGCAGAATGGTGCAAGAATGGAGGTTTCCGTGACAGCGCTATGAACATGCCGATGCTGGCATCCATGATTTGCGTCAACCGTAAAGACCTGTCTGCTTATTTTGAAGATTATCTCCAGAGCAGTTTCCGAGTATGGCTGAGCGATATCCGATTCCAGAAAGCCCAGAGCATGTTGAGGGAAGAAACCAGATACTCCAACGAAACGGTTTCCATAGAATGCGGCTTCTCATCCCATGCCCATCTCTATAAAGTCTTCAAGGCTAAGACAGGTATGACTCCGATACAATGGCGCCGTTTTATGGCAAAAAAAGCTAGTGAAAATAGTTTCATTCCTACGAATGAAACACCTATTTGATAGGAATGAAACTATTTTCTTGAGGAATGAAACTTCTTTTTTGGTTTTTAATTATTATATTTGCAACCGTAAGTGATAATTAAAAATGAATTTATATGGAGAATTACTCAGTTTTACAGACCATGACACTCGCTGATATCGTGGGCGTATTTCTCATCCTGGTGATAGCCCTTGGCTCATTCTCTCTGATGTGGATAGATTATAGTGTATACCTGGAAAATCATAACAAGCAGTTCCGCCTGTTCGATTTCATCAGGAAGGAACAGTTGTATCTTTTCCTTCTCCTGATGTTCATCTTTCTGATTGGTGGGGAGATATTGCTCTATTCCTATTTATAATGGTACTGATGAGTTGCCAGAAATAAGGGAACTGCTATTTTTATGGCATGATAATGACAACTTTTGCGTCCTTTATTTGATTATTCAATAGTTTTTTTGTAATTTTGCAGGCGATTTTTGATTTCAAATTGCAAGATATAATAACAATTATGAAGATAGGATTTGACAACGAGAAGTATCTGAAGATTCAATCCGAGCATATCAAGGAGAGAATCTCTAAGTTTAACGGAAAGCTCTACCTGGAATTGGGAGGTAAGCTTTTCGATGACCACCACGCCAGTCGTGTTTTGCCGGGTTTCCAGCCTGATAGCAAACTGCGCATGTTTCAGAAAATCAGCGATAGCATTGAGATTGTTATCGTAATCAGTGCCGCCGACATCGAGAAGAACAAGAAGCGTGCCGACCTGGGTATTACTTACGATGAGGACGTGCTGCGTCTTCGTGGCGAGTTCCAGAACCGTGGTTTCATGGTGGGTTCTGTTGTCATTACCCATTATAACGGTCAGCCTGCTGCTATCGCTTTCAAGCAGCGTCTGGAGCGTGAGGGCATCAAGGCTTACTGCCATTATCTCATCGAGGGCTATCCTCACAACGTGAATCTCATCGCTTCTGACGAGGGATTCGGTCAGAATGACTATGTGGAGACTGAGCGTCCGCTCGTCATCGTTACTGCTCCTGGTCCTGGTAGCGGCAAGATGGCTGTCTGCCTGAGCCAGCTTTATAATGAGAACAAGCGCGGGGTGCGTGCAGGCTATGCCAAGTTTGAGACCTTCCCTGTATGGAATCTCCCATTGAAGCATCCGGTGAACATCGCATACGAGGCTGCTACTGCCGACCTCAACGATGTGAACATGATCGACCCATTCCATCTGGAGGCATACAACAAGATTGCCATCAACTACAACCGTGACGTGGAGATTTATCCAGTGCTCAATGCTTTGTTCGAGGGCATCTATGGCAGCAATCCTTACAAGTCGCCAACGGATATGGGTGTCAACATGGTGGGCTTCTGCATCTCTGATGATGAGGTTTGCTGCGAGGCATCCAAAAATGAGATTATCCGTCGTTACTATGCTGCAACCAACAAGATGGCGGCTGGCGCTTGCAATGATGCGGAAATCAACAAGATCCAGATGCTCTTCAATCAGGCTAAGATTACTACGGATTACCGCAAGGTGACTGTGGCTGCCAAGAATCACAAGAAGGAGACGGGTCATACTTCTGCTGCGATAGAGTTGGAGGATGGCACGATTATCTGCGGTCACAGCAGTGAGTTGTTGGGTTGCAGTGCGGCATTGATATTGAATGTTACCAAGCACTTGGCGGGAATCGACCATGAATTGAAGTTGATTCCTCAGTCGATGATTGAGCCAATCCAGCATACCAAGGTGAATTATCTGGGTGGTCATAATCCTCGTCTTCATACGGATGAGGTTCTCGTAGCCCTCTCTGTTCTTTCGGAGAATGACGAGAACTGCAGAAAGGCATTGGAGCAGTTGCCTAAGCTTCGTGGCTGTCAGGCACATTGCACCGTGATGCTGAGTGATGTAGACCAGAAGATCTTCAAGAAGCTCGGAGTGAATATCACCTGCGAGCCGGTATTGAAGAAGTAATTTCGAATTGGATTCTATAGAAGAAGTAGATTCGGATTATATAAAATACCCCCGAAGGGGTATAGTTAATCGTGTTGTTTGATTAATTATACCTTTTCGGGGGTACTTTTTTATCTTTCCACAGGCATTCCGAGCTTGGTCCAGTTTAGAATTCCACCTTCCATATCATATACCTTGAAGCCTTGCTTCTGCATTTTCTGGCAGGCACCATGGCTTCGCTTTCCGCTTCTGCAATAGATGTAGTAGGTGCGGGATTTATCAAGCTTACTGATGCCGGCATTGAATGCCTCGGGATTGAGGTAATCCAGTTGTTGGGCACCTGCCAGATGTCCTTCTGCATATTCCTTTTGGGTGCGGACATCTAGAAGGATGCTGGTTGTATCTGCCTTTGCCTGGTCGATAAAGGCCTGTGGAGCCAATACGATGATGCCGTCGGATGGGGCTGATTTTGCGGATGAGGCCGATTTGCTAGCCTGTGCTGAGCAGCCCGTGGTTGATAAGCCGATGGCTGCTAAAAGAGATAAGAGTATTTTTTTCATTTTCTGTTTTGTTTATATTGTTCTTGTTTTTTGCTTTTTTTATTCATGTTTGTTCTGCTTGGCGGAAAGAATTGCAGAAATAATTGCTGAAAGAAATTATCTTAATGCCATGACTCGGCTGAGAATCAGTTTCTTGTATTCCTTCTTCTTGCCGTCTGGCAGGAAGGAGGCGTCTATCAGGTCGAGCCATTTCACGATAGAGCGACGGAATTTCTTGGCGATGTTGCTGATTACCTTTTCGCTGAGTCCTGATGCCGTCATTACCTTGATGAAATCTGATTTCAGAATCTTTCTTTTTCTTCCATTCAGCGTCAGTGCGAGTTCTTCGGGATCCTCCGGCATCACGAGCTGGGTGCAGAGGAGGTCGTAGGCTGGGGTTAATCCATAGCCCTGTTTCCTGTTGTTGTAGAGCGAGAAGTTCTTGAGATGCATGTCGGCGTTGCCAGTAATCCACGAGAAGATGACTACCTCCCAATAGTTCACGAGGTCGAGCTGCGAGAAGGAGGAATACTTTTTGATGAGTTTGGCTACCTGCTCGTAGGAACCTTTGTATTTGTATTCGGTAAGGCGCTCGGATAGCTGGCACATATCTTCCATGGGTACTTTGGTGCCATCATCCAGTCGGTCTATTCTCCGGGTGATATAACAGAGTTCGCCATCGGCAAAGCGAATCAGGCCATGGGGAACCACGGCGATTTTGGCTGCTTCGGCGAGGTGCATCGTGAGGTCTTCTATTTCCGGAAGACAGCGATAGCGGTCGGTCTGGGGCTTGAGGATGTATTTTCCCCAGAGGCCTACGATGGTAAATCGGGATGGTTCGTTCTTTCCGCCTGGGTTCACATCGAGCGAGAGTTTCGCCTGCACACCGGTGAGGGTGGTTTGGGCACGCACTACCTGTTTAGCCAGGTCGCCGATTTCCTTTCTAACATAGGGTAGGACAGGGGCTTCCTTGGTACCGAAGAGTTTCTTGGCGCAAGCAGGGTGGTAATCTATCTGACCTGGCTTGAGCGGTTTATAGCAATATAGACATTTTTCCATATTTCTTTCTCCTTTCTAGTTTTTGGGGAAAGCATTTGTTCCTTCTGCAGGTGAAGTTCCTTCAGCAGGTGAATTGTTGGTTCTTTCTGCATGAGATTCTTCAACCGGGATGACGCTGACGGCTCCGATGCAATCCTTGCAGCAGGCAAGGAGGAGCGACATTCTATCCCGCTGGTTGATTTTCCAACTGCTTTCTGCGATATTCAGCAGCCATCCTTCGGGGATTAACCCATCGAAGAAGGGAAACAGCACGGTATCGTGGTAGGGCTCGTTTGATAACGGGAGTGTGAGGCTCACGGCTTCTGCACCATCCGATGCCAGATAATCAGCATCGTAGGCAAAGGTGAAGCCCGTTTCGTCTTCCGTCAGCAGGCCTACGTATTGGTTGTAGAGATAAATCTTTCCTTGTTTCATAAAGTTCAGTTTTTATTCTTTTCTGATAGGAACGGGGCCGATTTCCTGGCCGAAGAGGAGGAGAACCTGATTAACTTTGTCGAGTCGCAGCGTTTCCTTTCCCTGTTCCAGTTCTCTTACGAATCTTAGGCCTACGCCCGATTTCGCCGCCAGATCTACTTGGGTCAATCCGAATTGCTTGCGCATTTCCTTGACGTATGATGATAATGTATTGCTCATGTTTTATTTATTTTATACCCTTTCGGGTAAAATCCTACAGCTAATAATACTATATTATACCCTTTCGGGGACAAATATACGAATAAAAAATGAAAATACCCCCGAAAAGGTATAATTTATAATATCATTTAACAAATTATACCTTTTCGGGGGTAATGTTATGTACCAATTAATACTGACTGAGTAAATCTTCGATGATATTTTTCAATTCTGGCAATTCGTTTTTGATTGTATCATATACGATCACTTCGTCGACATTGGCATATTCGTGAGAAATCATATTTCTCATACCATATATCGCTTGCCAGGGAATGTTAGGATAAGCATCTAAAGGCTTTTCTTCTGCCTTTAAAAGTTTACCCACATGTTCACCAATGACTTGTAATCTCATAACACAAGCATTGAAGGCCATATACTTTGTTGGGGAAAGCATGAAATCATCAGCTGATTTAACATCTTTACTCCATTCTTGTATTAACTCGATGGATTCTTTGATTTCTTCGAGCTTGTCATGGATGGTACTGCGCTTATACATAAACGGCCTCCTGATTGATGTTTGACTGCAATAAAGGGCGGAGCGATTTGCGGAAGCGGACTAAATCAACTTTGTTATTAAATAATTTACTTAAAGCCTCATGTAAGTTGTGCATGAGCGAGAGAGTTGGTTTTTCTACTTCCACAACAATATCTATATCACTGTCTTCTGTATTTTCGCCTCGTGCTACCGAACCGAAAATTCCGAGTTTAGTGATACCAAAGCTATCTCCAAACTGTAGTTTGAAGTTGGCTAGTTTTTCCAAACATTCTTGTAACTTTACCATAACTTATCATGTTAGTTGCTACAAAAATACTCAATTATCATGAAACTGCCAAATGAATTTGCTGTTATTTTATGATAAGTCTGGAAAATCATCAAAAAAAAGCGTAACGAATACCTTTTGGGGTAATTCATTACGCTTTCATTTATCTGGAAACCATTATTTCCCGAGATTATTATTTTCCGAGATTATTCTTTTTCTCGTTCAGTTCTGCCTGCTTACGCATCATCTCTTCCTGCTGCTGGCGCTGCAACTCCTGAAGGGCCTGCATTCTTGCCATAAGGCCGCTTGCCTTCTTAGGGTTGTTCTTGTTCTCCTGATAGCGCTTCTCCAGGATGGCGAGGAGCTTCTCGTCGTTGGTGGTCTTGCGCAAGGTCCACATGATTGCGGCACTGAAGAACAAGGAGATGAAGTAGTAGAAGTTCAAACCTGCTGAGTAGTCGTTGAACATGAAGAAGAACATCAATGGCATGAGAAACATCATCCACTGCATCATCTTCATCTGCTCTGCCTGCTGACCTACCATCTGATCACGCTGCTGGCGCATTGTCATCCATGAGTACAACAGGTTGGCTACGCAGAAGAGAATACATGTCAAACTCAAGTGGTCGCCAATCAACCAGATGTTGGTGTTCCACTCGATGATTGGGTCGAAGGTGCTCAAGTCGCTCATCCATAAGAACTTCTCACCACGAAGCTGAATAGCATTAGGAACAAAGTTGAACATCGCAACCCAAACCGGCATCTGAATCAGCATAGGGATACAACCAGATAATGGGCTTACACCATACTTGGCATACTCTGCCATCATCGCCTGCTGCTTCTGCATCTGATCCTCAGGCTTGTTGAACTGAGCGGTAGCTGCCTCGAGCTTTGGCTTCAGCACACGCATCTTGGCAGAACTCATGTAGCTCTTCTTCACCATAGGGTAGGTGATGAGCTTGAGGAGCAATGTGATGAGAATCAATACGATACCCATTGGGAATACATTGCTCAACCAGTCGAACACATAGAGTGTGAAGAAACGGTTGATCCAGCGGATGATAGGCCATCCCAGATAAACGAGCTTCTGGAACTCAAGGTCCTTGCCGAAGGTGCTCTCCTTCTCAGTATTCTTCAGAATCTGGAAGTCGTTAGGACCGAAGTAGAACTCAAACTCAGATGCCTTCTTACCGGTTGGGTCGAAAGCTGTCTTCATCTTAGCCTGGAACTGCTTCAGATAGCCAGAACCCTTCTCCTGAGGGATAGAGGTCATGAAGGCATCCTTCTCGAAGTTATCCTTTGATACGATGATGGCAGAGAAGAACTGGTTCTTGAATGATACCCAGTCGATGGCTTCTTCTATTTTCTCGTCTATTTTCTCGCTGCCCTCGCTCAGATGGTCGGTACCGCCTTCTGCATTATGGTAGGTGAGGGTAGTGTAACGGTTTTCGAACATGAAACCACGTTCCTGCTGACGTGCCTTGTCGCTCCAGTCAACATCCATCTTATTATAATTAGGTGAGAACAGACCAGCCATACCATTTGCCTGCAGGCTCATGTGCAGCATGTAGTCATCGCCCAATGTATAAGTCAGGGTGAGCGTCTTGCCTTCACCAGCCACAGCGGTCATGGTTACAGACTTGTCGGTCACGTTGGATGGAGTGAAGTAGAGATCGCTGGTGATGATGTTGGCCTCCTTAGCCTCGAGCATGAACTTGAGGCTCTGGTCTTTACCCTCGAAGAGGGTTACGTCCTTGGCATCAGCCGAACCGTCTTTCACCTGCAGGTTGTGTCCCACATAGCCCTTGATGACAGCCTTCTCTACAGTAGCACCCTTGGTGTTGAGTGTTAATTCTACCTTGTCGTTTTTCAATACAATCTTCTTAGCCTGGCCTTTGAGTGCCGAATAGAAGAGGGCGGTTGAGTCTGCCTCAACCTTTGCTTTGGCATTAGTCTGGCGCTTAGCAGCGGCAGCCTTGCTGGCCTTTTCCATCTCGGCATGTTTAGCCTTGGCGATGGAGTCCTGAACGAATGCCGCTCTCTGTTCTTCGGCAGATGGCTGGTTGTACCAGCTAAAGCCAATCAGCACTACGGCAATCAGGAGGAAACCGATAATGTTGTTCTTATTCATTATTATTTTTTATTGTTTTATTTTCTCTGAAGCGACAGCAAAGGCCGTGCCATTCTGCTGCCTGAAGCCAGCCTGCCGCTATTTCTTGTTAGCGATGGCTGTCTTTACAAAGTCAACAAACAATGGGTGTGGCTTCAATACCGTGCTCTGGTACTCTGGGTGATACTGTGTTCCGATGTACCACTTCAAGCCTGGGATTTCAACTACCTCTACCAGGTCGCTTTCCGGATTGCGGCCTACGCACATCATGCCGTGCTTCTCGAATTCCTTCTGGAATTCGTTGTTGAACTCATAGCGGTGGCGATGGCGCTCCTGGATATGCTCCTTCTTATAGATGTTGAACACGCGACTGCCTTGTCTCAGTACGCACTCGTAGGCACCGAGTCGCATGGTTCCACCCATGTTTGATATGTTCTTCTGCTCCTCCATGATGTCGATGACATTGTGTGGAGTCTTCTCGTCCATCTCGCGTGAGTTGGCATCCTTGTAGCCCAATACGTTGCGGGCAAACTCGATGACCATCATCTGCATACCCAGGCAGATGCCGAAGGTAGGGATGTCGTGGGTGCGGGTATAGTGGGCGGCGATAATCTTGCCCTCGATGCCTCGCTGGCCGAATCCTGGGCAGATGACGATGCCGTCCTGTCCCTTCAGCTGTTCTGCCACGTTCTCTTCTGTGAGATATTCTGAGTTGATGAAGGTGATCTTCACCTTATGGTCGTTGTAGGTGCCGGCATGTGAGAGACTCTCGCGGATACTCTTGTATGCATCCTGCAGGTCATACTTGCCTACGAGACCGATGTTTACCACCTCTGTAGCCTTGTTTCTGCGGTCGAGGAATGTCTTCCAAGGACCCAGCGCTGGTGTTTCGCCGATAGGCTCGCCCATCTTGCGGAGGATGGCGGTGTCGAGGCCCTGGTTCTGCATGTTTACAGGCACCTCGTAGATGCTAGGAAGGTCTTCGCTCTGAATCACGCAGTCCAGGTCTACGTTACAGAAGCTGGCTACCTTCTTCATGATTCCCTCTTCGAGATGCTTCTCGGTGCGGAGAATCAGAACATCTGGCTGAATACCTACGCTCTGCAGTTCCTTCACGGAGTGCTGGGTAGGCTTTGTCTTCAACTCGCCTGCTGCCTTCAGATAAGGCACATAGGTAAGGTGAACGTTGATGGCGTTCTTGCCCAGTTCCCATTTCAGCTGTCGGATAGCCTCCATGTAAGGGGCGCTCTCGATGTCGCCGATGGTTCCGCCAATCTCGGTAATCACGAAGTCATAGTGATACTTCTTGCCGAGCAGCTTCACGTTGCGCTTGATCTCGTCGGTGATGTGAGGCACCACCTGGATGGTTTTGCCGAGATAATCGCCACGACGCTCCTTGTCGATGACTGCCTTGTAGATACGACCAGTGGTGAGAGAATTCGCTTTCGTAGTTTGGATGCCGGTGAATCGCTCGTAGTGTCCGAGGTCCAGGTCGGTCTCCATACCATCTACCGTCACGTAGCACTCACCATGCTCGTACGGGTTCAGTGTACCCGGGTCGATGTTGATGTATGGGTCAAACTTTTGGATAGTAATGTTGTAGCCTCTTGCTTGAAGAAGTTTACCGATGGATGATGAGATGATTCCCTTACCCAAAGAAGAAACCACACCACCAGTAACGAAGATGTACTTTGTTTCAGCCACGATATTTATAATTTAAATTAGAATAATTTTGGGTGCAAAGTTACTATAAAATTATGAATTAGCCAAAATATTTGTAAAGAATGGCTCTGAATTTAGAATTATTTTGTTACCTTTGTGCCCAAATTATATTATATCAAGGTATGAAAATAAAATTTGGATTACTCGTTTTAGCTTGGGTGGCTTGTCTGGCGCCTGCCGATGCGCAGCGTTCGCACAGGAAAAATGCACCTAAGGAGACTCTTGAAGCTAAGGATAATCGGCTGTTGAAAGACTATGCTGATTCTCTCTCAGTATATGGCAGTCGGCTGGATTCGGTCAGGTTGAAAGCCGATGACAGCCGTTTCGGCCTGCTCTTTACTCCGCTCACTTTTTATCATTCTCCTGCCAATCATCTGCTGCGCATCTCGCCAAAGGGTGAAGTGGGGGATTCGCTCGAAACGGAGCTGGATGCTGCCCTGATGGATATCTATCTCAGACGTCCCGACCTGGTAAGGGCTACGGAATCCCGACTCAGAAAGGTGGGGGCACCGCTCGATGCGCCTTCCAAACCGAAGAAAAACCATCCTGACCTCGTTGAGCAGGTGGCTCCGAAGGCGATAGAGATAGAGTCGGCTCCGATGGATCTAGTCATCACCCGTCCTAACTTCTGGACCATCAACGGTGATTATTACCTCCAGTTCCTGCAGAATTATGTTTCGAGCAACTGGTATAAGGGTGGTGAGAGCAACTATTCGATGCTGGGACGCATCACCATGCAGGCAAATTACAACAACAAGCAGAAGGTGAAGTGGGACAACAAGCTGGAGCTGCGCTTGGGTTATCAGACGTCCAAGGGCGACTCCCTGCGTTCTCTCAAGACTTCCGACGACTTGATACGATATACCAGCAAGTTGGGTCTTCAGGCTACCAAGCGCTGGTATTATACCTTGCAGATGGTGGCTCAGACGCAGTTTGCCCATGGATTGAAGAGTAATGACAAGATGGTTTATTCAGATTTCTTCTCTCCATTCAATCTGAACCTCTCTGTCGGTATGGATTATTCGGTTGATTGGTTCAAGCACAGGCTGAAGGGTAGTGCCCATCTGGCTCCTCTGGCGGTCAACTGGAAGTATGTGGGCCGTGAGGCGTTGGCTACAAGATATGGTCTGGACGAGGGCAAGCACAGCCTGGTGGATTACGGTTCGGAATGTACCTTTGACCTGTCCTGGCAGATAGCGCAGAACATCAAGTGGAAGACCCGATTGTGGGGATATACCACCTACAAGCGTGCGGAAATAGAGTGGGAGAATACGATTACCTTCCAGTTCAACCGTTACATCTCCACCAACATCTTCCTCTATCCGAGATTTGATGATGGAGCCAAGCGCAAGGACGATCAGAGCTACTGGCAGTTCAAGGAATTCATGTCTATCGGCTTCTCTTATTCGTTCTAGGCAATTTATAAGTGAAGAGTGAAGAATTTAAGTGTATAGCTTGGAATAAATAGATATAATGAAGGCTCGTTTCCATGTAGGAAGCGAGCCTTTATTGTATTTGGTTGTGTCTGTTTAGAATCTGAAGCAGAACTCAGCATCTGCCATGGAGTAATTATGCTTCGCAAGGGCCTTGTCATTAACCAATGCATACTCGGTAAGGATAGTGATTCGCTTGCCGATGTGGAAGTTCAAACCTGCCTCATACTGAGTCTTCTGCATGTTGTTCTTGCCGTTAGGCTGATACATGTCGTAACGTGCCTTTACGTCGATACGGCTGTTCTTTGGCAGCTGAGCCAATGGGGCGATAACCAGTCCATATACACCCTGTGCCTTGTCGCCAATCTTTTCATTAAGATTGCAGTCCTTGGCGTTGGCATCGTTGAAATTAGTGATGCTCTTGGCAAAAGCCTTGCCGGTAGAGTGGATATACTCTGATCGTACGGTCCAACCATCTTTCTTATATTCGAAAGAGAAGGCGTAACGGTTCTGGGCAAGCTTGCGAACCTCATTGGTGTGAGTAATCTCTTTTGTGGCATCTGGTCGGCTAGAGACCAAATCTGTAACAGTTTCCGTCCAGTTACCCTTTCTAGCATAAGAACCGGTCCATCCGAAGGCACCGATGCGCATGCCGCTTACTGGCATCAACCATACACCACCAATCACATTCTTCTGCTGGTCAACGTCCTTGGTATTGGTTCCCTGTCCGTTGAATACACCAATCTGATAGTGCAGCAGGTTTCTGCCGTTGGCATTCTTGAGGAAATCACCCTGAAGCTGCAAACCGATGTCGCGACCATTGGAAGCGTGCTCTCCGGCACGATCGCTGAAACCAGCCAACTTGCTCACGTTCTGAGAGTATCCCATAAATCCCTGATCGATAGGATGCATCGGATTCTCGAAAGTGAATGGGTTCTTGAACTGACCAATCTTCACCTTGAAGTACTCATACTTCTGCCATTCAGCAAACAGATCCACCATTCTCGGGCTTGAACCCAGGTTGGAGGTGTTGCCGTTGAACTGAATCTGAGTCTTCCAGTAGAAGTCGCCAGCGATGCGACCTTCGAGAGCGATACGAGCCATACGGATGTTGAATGAGTTGGATTCAGCATCTTTCTGTCCGCTGTACTGATACTGGGTCATTCCATAACCCGACAATTTTACGTTGCTCAACCATGAAGGCAATTCAATGGTCTGCTTCTTTTGGGCGCTGGCAGAGACCGCAGTCAAAGCCATGAGCGCCAGGATGATACTCTTTTTCATCTTGTTTCTATTTTGTTTCTAGGTTTAATTCTTTGCAGCGAGTTCCTCTTCTGTCAGGTCTTCTGCCTGGGCAGCCTGGGCAGCGAGCTTCTCTGCCTCCTTGGCAGCCTTGGCTTCTGCTATCGCCTTCTCACGTTCCTTGCGCTCCTTCTTCTTCTGCTTGATTTCAGCATCGCTGCGCTTTTCGAGCAATACAACGTTCTCTACGTGAGGAGTATGAGGGAACATGTCAACTGGCTGGACAGCAGCCACTTTGTAGTGGTCGTCCATCAGCTGCAGGTCGCGTGCCTGGGTAGCTGGATTGCAGCTTACGTATACGATGCGCTTTGGCGCGGCGTTCAGAATCACGTTTATTACGTCTGGGTGCATTCCGGCACGTGGTGGGTCGGTGATGATGACGTCCGGGCGACCGTGCTGGGCGATGAAATCATTGGTCAGGATATCCTTCATGTCGCCAGCATAGAAGAGGGTGTTCTCGATGTTGTTCACCTGGGAATTCACCTTGGCATCCTCGATAGCTTCTGGCACGTACTCGATACCGATGACCTTCTTTGCCTTGTGAGCCACGAAGTTGGCGATGGTTCCGGTGCCGGTATAAAGGTCGTAAACCAGCTCATCTCCGGTAAGGTTAGCAAACTCGCGAGCCACGCAGTAGAGGTGGTAAGCCTGCTCGGTATTGGTCTGGTAGAAACTCTTCGGACCCACCTTGAACTTCAGGTCTTCCATCAGTTCGTAGATATGGTCGTTGCCCTTGAAGAGGCTGAGTTCCAGGTCGTTGATGGTGTCGTTTCCCTTCTGGTTGTCTACATACATGAGCGATGTAATCTGAGGGAATTTGTCAGCCACCTGCTGCATCAGCTCCAATGCTCTCTGCTCATCGCCCTCCTCATCGTAGTGGAACTGGAAGACGAGCATCCACTCTCCGGTGTTCGAATTACGGATCATCATGTTGCGGAGCAAACCGTGCTGCTCACGGAGATCGTAGAAGGTATAGTCGTGAGAATCAGCGTATTCGAATACGAAGTTGCGGATTTCGTTGCAGAGGTCATCCATCAGCCAGCACTTCTTGATAGGATAAATCTTGTCGAAGGCTCCGGTGATATGGAAACCGATGGCGTTCTGGGCGTGGCGCTCCTTGAGCGATGTTACGGTATCATCCTCTTTCTGAGGGAGCTGAGCCAGTTCCTCGGCGGTGAACCATCGCTTGTTGCTGCATCCGAACTCTATCTTGTTGCGGTACTCCTGAGTCTTCACGCTGCCCATGATAGGGCGGAACTCAGGTAGTTCAATCTTTCCGATGCGGGTGAGCTGGTCTTCCACCTGCTTCTGCTTCGCCTTGATCTGCTCTTCGTAAGGCAGGTTCTGCCATTTGCATCCGCCGCAGATGCCGAAGTGCTCGCACATAGGCTCCTGTCGCACCTCGCTCTTCTTGATGAAGCGAACCACCTTGGCTTCGCAATACTTATGTTTCTTCTTTACTACCTGCAAGTCGACAACATCTCCTGGCACACAGAAAGGTACGAAGATGACCTGCTCATCTACGCGTGTGATGCACTTACCCTCGGCTGCTACTGCCTCGATGGTGATGTTCTCTAACAGAGGTAATGGTTTACGTTTTCTTGCCATAATAATGTTTTGTATTTTTTTATGGGTGCAAAGATACGGCAATTTTATGAGAAATGCAAGAGTTGTCCCGAATTATTTGCGTTTAAAAGTAAAAGGCGTTTAAAGGTAAAAAAAGTAAAAAGGTAAAAAAGTAAAAAGATTGTGGGGCGGTAACAAAAGTAACAGGTAATATTTTGTGGTTGTAAAGGGGTGAAAATGTGAATGTGAATGTGAATTTGAAATGTAAGTGAAGAAAATGAGTGGATGGTATATATTTATTATAATATATTTATTTATTTTATGTTCGCGCGTACCTTAATTATATAGGGAATATCTTATTTTTATATCATTACATGATTCCCTTTTTTATTCGCTTACATTTCAAATTCACATTCACATTCACATTTTTATATCAGAAGTTACCTGTTACTTTTGTAACTTATGTTATCGTCTCATAATTCTTTTACTTTTTCCTTTAAAACTGCGTCCCGACGTAGCGCCAACTGCGTGGCGACGTAATCTCTTCTGCGTCCCGACGTAGCCATCCCTGCATCGCCACGCATTTTCATCCCCCTCGTATCGCTTTCTCATCCTCCTCGCTACGCATTTTCATCCTCCTCGCTACGCTTTCTCATCCTCCTCGCTTCACTTTTCTATCTTACATTTTTGTTACTTTTTCCGCTTCCTTGTGGTGGATTGTTAAAAATATCCCCGTGTGTGCGACAACAGTTTAAAATGTAATCTCGGGATAGCAAAAAAGAGTATAAAAGTTTGGTGGTTTCAAAATAATGTCGTATATTTGCATCATCAACAAAGAATTGATAATAGCTAGAATAATATAATATTTTTGAACCTATAAAAATATGAACGAAAAAAGAGTTTATACATTCGGTAATGGAAAGGCCGAAGGAAATGCGAAGATGCGTGAAGTGCTTGGCGGTAAGGGTGCTAACCTCGCCGAGATGAACCTTATTGGTGTACCTGTTCCTCCAGGTTTCACTATCACAACAGATACATGTAATGAATACTATGAGGTAGGTGAGGAAAAAATCAAGGAACTTCTTCAGGATGAAGTAATGGCTGCTGTGGCTCATACAGAGGCTTTGATGAACAGCAAGTTCGGTTCTGTTGAGAACCCTCTCCTCGTTTCCGTGCGTTCTGGTGCACGCGCTTCTATGCCAGGTATGATGGATACTATCCTCAACCTCGGTTTGAATGACGAAGTTGCTGAGGGATTGGTCAAGAAGACCGGTAATCCTCATTTCGTATACGATTCATATCGCCGTTTCGTACAGATGTACGGTGACGTTGTTATGGGATTGAAGCCTGTTAACAAGGAAGATATTGACCCATTCGAGGCTATCATCGAAAAGGTGAAGGAAGAGCAGGGCGTTACTCTTGACAAGGATCTCTCAGTAGAATCTCTCAAGAAGCTCGTTGAACTCTTCAAGGCTGCTATCAAGGAGCAGACTGGCCAGGATTTCCCTACTAATCCTATCGATCAGCTCTGGGGCGCTATCTGCGCTGTGTTCCGTTCTTGGATGAACGAGCGCGCTATCCTCTACCGTAAGATGGAAGGTATTCCTGACGAGTGGGGTACTGCTGTTTCTGTCATGGCGATGGTATTCGGTAACATGGGCGAGACTTCTGCTACTGGTGTTTGCTTCTCTCGTGACGCAGGTAACGGTGAGAACCTCTTCAACGGTGAGTACCTCATCAATGCACAGGGTGAGGACGTTGTTGCTGGTATCCGTACTCCACAGCAGATTACAAAGATTGGTTCTCAGCGCTGGGCTGAGCGTGCCGGTATTTCTGAGGAGGAGCGCGTTGCTAAGTATCCTTCTATGGAAGAGGCTATGCCTGAGCTTTACAAGGAGCTCGACGCTCTCCAGGATAAGCTGGAGCACCACTATCACGATATGCAGGATATGGAGTTCACCGTACAGGAAGGTAAGCTCTGGTTCCTCCAGACACGTAATGGTAAGCGTACAGGTACCGCTATGGTGAAGATTGCCATGGATCTCCTCCACGAGGGTATGATCGACGAGAAGACAGCTATCCTCCGTTGTGAGCCACAAAAGCTCGATGAGCTTTTGCACCCAGTATTCGATAAGCTGGCGCTCTCTAGAGCTAAGGTCATCACTCAGGGTCTCCCAGCTTCTCCAGGTGCTGCTTGCGGTCAGATCGTATTCCACGCTGACGATGCTCAGGTGTGGCACGAGGATGGCAAGAAGGTCATCATGGTTCGTATCGAGACTTCTCCTGAAGACCTCGCTGGTATGTCAGCTGCCGAGGGTATCCTTACCGCTCGTGGTGGTATGACTTCTCACGCTGCCGTTGTAGCCCGTGGTATGGGTAAGTGCTGTGTATCAGGTGCCGGCTCTATCAACGTAGATTACAAGACTAAGACTGTTGAGATTGATGGTGTAGTTTACAAGGAGGGTGATTACATCTCTCTGAACGGTACTACAGGTCAGGTTTACGCAGGACAGATTGAGACAAAGGCTGCAGAGCTTTCAGGCGACTTCAAGGAGCTGATGGACCTCTGCGACAAATATACAAAGATGGAGATCCGTACCAATGCAGATACTCCACACGATGCTGAGGTAGCCCGTGCATTCGGTGCCAAGGGTATCGGTTTGACACGTACAGAGCACATGTTCTTCGATGATCAGAAGATTGTTGCCATGCGTGAGATGATTCTGGCAGACTCAGTAGAGGGTCGCGAGAAGGCACTTGCCAAGCTCCTCCCATACCAGAAGGCTGACTTCTACGGCATCCTCAAGGCTATGGATGGCTGCCACGTGAACATCCGCTTGCTCGACCCACCTCTCCACGAGTTCGTACCTCACGATTTGGCTGGTCAGGAGACCATGGCTAAGGAGATGGGTGTAAGCGTTGAGGAAATCAAGAAGCGTGTGAACTCTCTGGCAGAGAATAACCCAATGCTCGGTCATCGTGGTTGCCGTCTCGGTATTACATTCCCAGAGATTACAGCTATGCAGACTCGCGCCATCCTCGGTGCAGCTTGCGAGTTGAAGAAGGAAGGTTACAACCCATGTCCTGAAATCATGGTTCCGCTTATTGGTACCGTTCAGGAGCTCAAGCAGCAGAAGACTATCATCCTCGCTACTTCTAAGGAGGTATTCGCTGAGTACGGCGTAGAGGTAGAATTTGAGATTGGTACCATGATTGAGATTCCTCGTGCTGCCCTTACAGCAGGTCAGATTGCAGAGGAGGCTCAGTACTTCTCATTCGGTACTAACGACTTGACACAGATGACCTTCGGTTACTCTCGTGACGACATCGCTTCATTCCTCCCTGCATACATGGAGAAGAAGATCTTGAAGGTTGACCCATTCCAGGTTCTCGACCAGGAGGGTGTTGGTCAGCTCATCAAGATGGCTGTAGAGAATGGTCGTGCTACCCGTCCTAACCTCCGCACAGGTATCTGCGGTGAGCACGGTGGTGAGCCATCATCAGTTAAGTTCTGCGCTAAGGTTGGCATGAACTACGCTTCATGCTCTCCATTCCGCGTGCCTATCGCACGTTTGGCTGCGGCGCAGGCTGCTGTTGAGGAGTAAATCTTTTCTGAAGAAGATAAGTACGATTAATAGATTAGATAATTTGGAGGGAAGTGTTTCAAGAGGAAGCACTTTCCTCCTTTTTCGTTTCTTTTAGGTTAAAAATCAGAAGAAAAGTATTAAATCATTTGCAGATTACATTTATTTTCCGTAATTTTGTCGGAAAATAGAGAATATGGAAGGATTGGTAATGATTTATGCGACTATTACGGTCGTTGCTGGTGCTATGGCACTTTGGCTTCATACAAAATGGGGTAAGAAATTCTTGGAGAATCTCTAATGGTTGATATTGCTGGCCCCATATGTTCCCGGCGTATGGGGCTCCTCTAAATAGGGCGTATGGGTTCATCCTCTAAACGTTAAATTTATGAATACATTGGCTTTAACTTTCGCAATATGCTTAGTTCCGGCTACAGCATTTTTGATTTGGCTCTTTACCCCTTGGGGAAAGAAGTGGTCTAAGGAATTGTAGTGATGAAGAAGATAAAATATATTTTATGTGCTTGCCTGATGATGGCAAGCTTGGGCATGGAAGCCAAGTCTATGAAGGACTTGCTGGTTTCGATGCCCGATTCTGTCGTGCCTTATCTCAACCACAACCTGCGGCTGGAATTTACTGAGCTGCAGGAGATGGGAGTGAAGGCAGAAGTGAAGAATCTGTTAGGCGAAACGAGTGTGATGGATACGCTGACTGCTGATTTCGCCCAGTTGAGAACAAGCAAGAGCGCTACTTTGCAGATGAAGAAACTGCCATCGGCTAACGGCGATTCGCTGCTTTGCGTGGTGAAGACGTTTGCCGGAGTAGAGAAGGAGAGCGAACTCTATCTCTTTAATCAGGACTGGCAAGAGCAGGATGCCAGCAGGATTTTCGATGGGAAATCTTTGCAGCAACTGGCTTCCGGTCTTGTTGCCAAACCCGATACGATGAGCGAGGCTAAGTTTGAGGAACTCAAGGGGAAAATTGAACTCAAAATCGTGAGCGCTTTGCTCCTGCAACACGAAAACAGTCTCGTAGTGCGCTTGGCTTTACCTTTCCTGTCTGCTGACGATAAGAAGGCTGTAAATGCAATAAAAGTGCAAAGAAAATTTAATTGGGATGGTGAAACTTTTAATGAGAGTTAAATTCTTGAAGTTTTTTGCTATAAACTATTGCAGGTTACAAGATTATTTGTACCTTTGCATCGTGTTTTTCATGGTATTAGATTATTAAGGTTAATAAAAGATTGGTTGTCGTGAGACAATCAATTTTTTTTTGTGCCTATGGGAAAGGCTTTTTGCTCTTAAGGACCGCAAGGCTTTAGAAGATGAATAATCCGATGATACCACAGATGAAAAGCAGCAATATCGGGTTGGTCTTCTTTACCTTTGTAAAATAGAAAGCACCGATGAACAGCGCTACACTTACTCCGAAAGCAAATGGATTGTCATGAGGCGAACCGAAGTTCTCCTTATTCATCAACAGAACCGCTGCAGCTGCTATCAGACCGATGATGGCAGGACGAAGCCCCGCAAAGACATCCTTCACTATCTTGGAATCCTTATGGGTTATCAGATAGCGGCTGATGAGAATCATGATGATGAATGGAAGCCACATGATGGATAGCGAAGCCAGGACAGAGCCCAACCACGCTGCCCAGACCGGGTAACCATCGTGAAGACAGGCGGTATAACCCACGTAGGTGGCGCAGTTGATGCCGATAGGACCCGGAGTAGACTGGCTGATAGCCACAATATCCGTAAACTCAGCATTAGAGAGCCAGTGGTTCTTCACCACCGTCTCGTTGTGGATGAGCGAAAGCATCGCATATCCACCACCAAAATTAAATGTACCAATCTTGGTAAATATAAGAAATAATTTCAGAAACAACATAACTTTGAACTTTGAACTTTGAACTTTGAGCGTTGACCCTTGGAATGATGTCCCCTCTGAGCCTCCGTTGAATCCGATTCCATCGGATTCCCTCCCCAGAAAAGGATTCACTCCCCAGCCAGAACCCTCTTTATCTTTTTACCTTTCCATAAAGCCAGCCAAGCACGCCGGCAGCAATGATGATATAGATAGGCGAGATGCCGAAAACAGCAATCAGCGCACAGCAGACGAAGGGAATCCAGATGTTGTAGCGGTTGATGCTGGCCGTCTTAGCCATCTTGAAGCAGGGAGCAGCAATCAGCGCTACCACAGCCGGACGAACACCCGCAAAGAACTTCGCCACCCAGTAATTGTCCTTGAACTGCTGGAAGAACATGGCGATGATGAGAATGGCGATGATGGAAGGCAGCGCAATGCCGATGGCACCCACGATGCCGCCCCATACGCCCTTCAGCTTATAGCCGATATGACTCGCCATATCAATGGCAAAGATACCCGGAGTAGCCTGAGCCACCACCATAATGTCCATGAATTCCTCCTTGTTCATCCACCGGTTCTTATCCACGAATTCTCTCTCCATGATAGGAATCATGGCGTAGCCTCCACCCAGCGTGAAGGCACCAATCTTGTTACACGTAAGGAAAAACTTTAATAACATTTTCTATTGATTCTTTGTTTTTGGCTGCAAATTTACACATTATTTGTTAAATAAACTAGCTTTCCGGCGGATAATCTGCAAAAAATTACGCTCTTTTCGATAAAATATGTATCTTTGCACACTATAAACTGCAGAAAACAATCCCAAAAACGGTTGTATTCTGAGCAGTTCAAGTCGAATCTTAATACCAATAGAAATTAGAAAAAAGAATATGAATCTGAAAGTACGATTATCAATAATGAACTTCTTGGAGTTCGCTGTTTGGGGAGCCTATCTTACATCTATGGGCAACTATCTCGGAAAGGCCGGAATGGGTGCAGAAATCTCCTGGTTCTATACCATTCAGGGTATAGTCTCCATCTTCATGCCTACATTGATGGGTATTGTAGCGGATAAGTATATCCAGCCACAACGCCTTCTGGGATACTGTCATCTGCTGGCAGGTCTGTCGATGATAGGACTTTTCCTGATGGGACAGGCGAGTGCCACTCCTGATGAGGCGCTCTTCATGGCTGTCTATACCTTCAGCGTGGCGTTCTATATGCCTACGCTGGCGCTTTCCAATACCGCAGCTTTCACCATTCTGAAGAACCATGGACGGGATACCATCAAGGACTTCCCGCCTATCCGTGTTTTTGGAACCGTAGGTTTCATCGTCACCATGTGGATTGTCAACTGTGCCACCTGGGATAACGGAACCTTCCTGTTCCTCTTCTCAGAGAATGCCAACAAGTTCCAGTATACCCATCTCCAGTTCCTCGTATCGGGAATCCTGAGTATCGTACTCTTCCTCTACTGCTTCGGCTTGCCACAGTGCCAGCTGGTGAAGAAGCAGGCGCGCAGCTGGGTGGAGACATGGGGCTTCGATGCCTTCAAGCTCTTCAAGAGCCGCGAGATGGCGCTGTTCTTTATCTTCTCATGTCTGCTCGGTATGAGCCTGCAGGTGACCAACGGTTATGCTACACCGTTCATCACCAGCTTCAAGGGAGATCCTGCCATGCTGGATACCTTTGCTGCCAATAATGCTACGCTTCTGGTATCCATCTCTCAGATTGCTGAGGCGCTCTGCATCCTCCTGATTCCATACTTCCTCAAGCGTTATGGCATCAAGATCGTGATGCTCATCGCCATGTTTGCATGGGTGTTCCGTTTCGGCTTCTTCGGAATGGGCAATCCGGCGTTCCCTGGCGTTGCCCTCTTCATTCTCTCATGCCTCGTATACGGTGTGGCTTTCGATTTCTTCAATGTGTCGGGTGGTCTGTTCGTAGACCAGAAGTGCGAACCTAAGGTCAGAGCTTCGGCACAGGGATTGTTTATGCTGATGACGAATGGTTTGGGTGCCTCTATCGGTACCATTCTTGCCGGACAGGTAATCAATCATTACTGTCATTGGGAAAATGGGTATTTAATGGGCGATTGGCAGACCTGCTGGTTTATCTTCGCAGGTTATGCTCTTTTGGTCGGAGTTGCCTTCGCCATCTTGTTCAGACCTAAGAAGGAGACAAAATAAATGGTAAAGTTAGTATATAAAGGATCTTTTGCAATAGCTGAGTCGGTAGATGCCGGGGTCATTGCCCTCACCAATGAGGAAGAAACCCGTGTGCTTACCATTCTCACCATTCCGGAGGTGGCGATGAAAATCAAGGAGTATGAGCAGCACAAGGATGAAGAGAGAATAGGTGCCGTTGATGTGCTGGCGAAGATTCTCAAGGAAGACGACGCTGCTCGTTATGAGATTGAGGTCTTGGGCATCAAGGGAGTGGGACTGAAGACGAAACTGGTGAATGTTGACACCGACCAGTCTTACCTGCTCCAGATAGAAGATGCCATCCTGCTTTCCTTGATGAATGGGTATGAAATCCTGACATCTGAAGAGGTAATCAAGAACTTCTCTACTCCTTACGAGGGAGGAATGCAGCGTGTGGCTATTCCTATCCTTACCCTGCCAGACCGACTGCTGGAACTGGCTTTGCAGAGAGCTGTAGATGATGAGAAGTATGAAGATGCTTCTTATATCCGTGATGAAATCAAGCGCCGTGAGGAAAAGGCGAAAAATGCGAACAAATAATGAAGGAAGTTAGATATTTCTATGTGCCGGATGCGGCTAATCAGGTGGAACTGCCTGCCGAGGAAGCTACCCATGCCCTGCGCGTTCTGCGACTGAAGGGTGGGGACGAGATATTCCTCATGGATGGAGAAGGCTCCTTTTTCCGTGCTGAGGTTACTGCTGCATCCAGCAAGCGATGTCTCTATGAAATCAAGGAAGAGATGCCGCAGCAGCGTGCCTGGAAGGGACATATCCATCTGGCGATTGCGCCAACCAAGATGATGGAGCGTATCGAATGGATGGCTGAGAAAGCCACGGAAATCGGTTTTGATGAACTCTCGTTCCTCAACTGCCAGTTTTCTGAACGCAAGGTGGTGAAGACGCCAAGAATTGACAAGATTGTGATTTCTGCCGTCAAGCAGAGTCATAAGGCGTGGAAACCGGTGGTGAACGAACTGGTCAGCTTCAAGGAGTTTATCCAGACCCCTCGTCCCGGCAGAAAGTTTATCTGTCATTGCTACGAAGAGGTAGAGAAGAAAGACTTCTTTACCGAGATTTCCTGTATCCAGAATGCAGATGCTCCCGTTGCTCCCGTTGCTTCCGATGCTGATATTACTGTATTGGTAGGTCCGGAGGGCGATTTCTCCATCGATGAGGTTCGTCTTGCCCTGGAGAACGGCTACGAGAGCGTATCCCTGGGCACCAGCCGCCTCCGTACCGAAACCGCCGGCCTTGTAGCGGTTCACATGGCGCATATCGCAAGGAGATTATAGCCTGTTTGATCCAATACGCCCTGAACCAACGGTCACCGGCCGAAGGGAAAGGTAAAGGGCAGAAGCTCCTAGCCCAGGGCACGCCCTGGGTTTAATTTAGCAACAGCAATGCGCCCTGTAAGGGCAAAAGCTTTAAAATATTTATCTAAATGAGATGAAAAGATTGTATAAGAATTTGGTTATGATGTGCTTGGCATGCCTTGTCGGGATGCTCGCATCATGTTCTGGCAGCGACTATCTCAATGCCATTCCTAAGAAAAGTACTGCACTTATTTCGGTGGATATGCAGCAGATGGCTTCCGATATTCATGCGGAAGACAAGGCGGGCATGCTCAAATCACTCCTTCATGTAGAGGATGTAGACAAGTGTGGTATCGACATTACAGAAAAAATGTATCTCTTCGAGAGTGCTGACGGAAACCTCGGGCTCTGTGCCAAGGTCAGCAGCGAGAGTGATGTGGAAGACTGGCTCGCTTCGCTTGCCAAGCAGCATATCGCATCCGAAGTAAAGGAACGCAAGGGCTTCCATTTCGCCGTCTTGAAGGACTCATGGCTCGTGGGCTTTTCTGACCAGGCGCTTCTCGTCATGGGACCGGTAGTGGCTGATGCACAGGCTCAGCTCCAGCAGCAGATGGTAAGATATCTCAAGGCTGAAGAGGAGGAGGGCATCACCGTTTCTCCTTTGTTCGAGCGCTTGCAGACCATCACGTCTCCTATGGCGATGGTGGCTCAGGCTCAGGCTTTGCCGGAAAAGTTCATCGCTCCATTCACCCTCGGTGCACCTAAGGATACCGACCCTTCCCAGGTGGTGATTGCTGCCGAGATGAACGTCAAGGACGGTATCTTGCAGATTCACGGAGAAACTTTCTCTTTCAATAAAACCATTGACGCTGCCTTGAAGAAGGCGGCTCAAACCTATCGTCCTATCAAGGGAGCCTACGTCAAGTCGATGCCGGGAGATGCTCTGGCTGGCATCTTCATGAACGTAAAGGGCGAGCAGTTCCTGCCTATGATGCAGAGTAACAGCAGTCTGCAGACCCTCCTCATGGGTATTAATCAGGCGGTGGATATGGACAATATCATCCGTAGTGTGGATGGAGATATGACCATCGTGATGCCAACCTTGGGAGATGCCGACCTCAAGATCATGATGGCGGCTAAACTGGCTCACAGCAAGTGGTTGGGCGATGTGGATTACTGGAAGAAATCATGTCCTCCGGGTGCCAAAATTGCCAACTGGGCTAAGAATGCTTACTTCTATACCGACGGCAAGACTTCTTTCTATTTCGGCGTAACCGATGACAAGCAGTTCTACAGCGGAAGCGATGAACTCACTGCCCAGTATGCCGTGAAGCCAAGCAATCATCCGATAGATGCCAAGATTCAGAAGCTCATCGTGGGTCAGAAGCTGGCGATGGTCATCAATCTCGCCAAGAGTTCCGACGGCAACGGTTCGGGTAAGGACGATGCCATCTCTACCGTAACCGGTCTGCTGTCTCCAGTATTCGGCAACCTTACTTCCGTGGTCTATACCTTGAAGTAAAAGGCAAAAAGGGTAAAAAGAGTAAAAGCTAAAAGGGCAAAAAGCTAAAAAGAACCTTGCCCCCTCTTGCGCCCCCGTTCCTAGCGATTCCATCGCTAGGTCCCCCGTCCTAATTTTAAAGGTTAAAGGGCAAAAAGGCTTTAAATGTAAGGTTGTTCCTGCAATTAAACATTAATAATTATACATTAAATAATATAACGTGGAAAAGATTCAGCTTCATTCCGTTCTCCCACAGGTCTTCGCCCAGCGCAATGACCTGGATTCGGAGATATGGAAGCAGGATGTCACCTTCGAGAAAGGGCATCTTTATCTTATCGAGGCAGAGAGTGGCAGCGGAAAGAGTACTTTCTGCAGCTATGTGCTCGGCTATCGTCACGACTACAGCGGAAGCGTGATGTTCGACAATGATGTTACCGCCAACTATAAGGTGAAAGACTGGGTAGAGATGCGCAAGCGTCACATCAGCCATCTCTTTCAGGAACTCCGTCTCTTCCCTGAGCTTACTGCCCTGGAGAATGTAGAAATCAAAAACAAGATAACCGGATTCAAGACGCGTGAGCAGATCCTGAAATGGTTTGATATGCTCGGTATTGCTGATAAGGTAGATGCCAAAATCGGCAGAATGTCGTTCGGACAGCAGCAGCGTGTGGCAATGATGCGTGCGCTCTGTCAGCCTTTCGATTTCATTCTGGCTGATGAGCCTATCAGTCACCTCGACGACAACAATTCGCGCATCATGGCAGATATCATGATGACCGAAGCGAAGGAGCAGGGGGCTGGCGTTATCGTAACCAGTATAGGTAAACACATGGACTTGCCCTACGAGCATACATTTAAGTTGTAATTTAACATTTAACATTCAACACTTAACATTAAAAAAATGAATCTCGTTTGGAAATTATTGCGTCAGCATATCAGCATACCTCAGTTTGCGGGCTTTGCCTTCGCCAATCTCTTCGGTATGCTCATCGTTCTTTTCGGCTTTCAGTTTTATAAAGACGTGCTGCCTGTCTTCACTCAGCAAGACAGTTTCATGAAAGCCGACTATCTCATCATGAGCAAGAAGATAGGTATGGGAAATACCATCAGCGGCCGCTCCAATACCTTCACGGGTGCTGAGATAGATGATGTCAGAGACCAGAAGTTCGTGAAGAAGGTGGGAAAGTTCACCTCTACGGAATATAAGGTAGATGCCCAGATGGGCGTCAACGGCGTGAATGTACTGAACAGCGAACTCTTCTTTGAGAGCGTGCCCGACGGCTTCGTCGATGTGCCGCTCAAGGACTGGAAGTATACGCCAGGAGCCAAGGAAGTGCCAATCATCCTCCCGCGTACCTATATTAATATGTATAACTTCGGATTCGCCCAAAGTCATTCGCTCCCGAAAATCAGCGATGGACTGATGGGAATGATTGATTTCAATATCCAGATTCAGGCAGCCGGCAAGAAGGAGCAGTTCAAGGGAAAGGTCATCGGATTCTCTTCCCGTCTAAACACCATTCTCGTGCCACAGGCATTTATGGACTGGAGTAACCAGGAGTTTGCTCCAAACCAGAAGAGCGATCCTAACCGCCTCATCGTAGAGGTAGGCAATCCGGGAGATGAGAACATCACCAAATACCTGGATGATAACGGATATGAGGTGGAAACCGACAAGCTTGATGCCGAAAAAACCACCTATTTCCTTCGCATGATGGTATCCATGGTAATGATTATCGGACTGGTCATCTCCATCCTGAGTTTCTACATTCTGATGCTCAGCATCTATCTGCTGGTACAGAAAAACTCATCCAAGTTGGAGAACCTGTTGTTGATAGGCTATAGTCCTGCCAATGTGGCGAAACCATATCAGGTGCTCACCATGTCGCTCAACCTGGTGGTGCTCATCATTGCCTGGGTCATCCTCTTCTTCGTCCGTGGCTACTACATGGAGTTTATCGAGGCCATCTTCCCTGACATCGAAGAAGGTACCATGCTCCCAGCCGTCTGCTTAGGCATGCTTTTGTTCCTGATAGTCTCTATCCTGAACATCCTCGCCATCCGTCGCAAGGTAATGAGCATCTGGCAGAGAAAGGAGTAGGGGCAGCCCGCCCCTACTCAGGTCCTCTTCAGGTCCCTCCTCAGGTCCTCTTCAGGTCCTCTCCAGGCCCTCCTCAGGTCCTCTTCAGGTCCTCTTCAGGTCCGTTTCAGGTCCCTCCTCAGGGAGCCTAGCCCCCGTTCCAGGCGATTCCATCGCCTGGTATAGAAGGTCAGTCCCCCGAGGCAGCCCTCCGCCTCGAGCCCCTCGAAAAATTATAACCAAACCCCCGTTATAAATAATAATTTAAAGAAAATCTGCGTTATTTCCTTAACGCAGATTTTTTTTATGTTATAAAACACAATTTTTCATGCAGTTGTAACACTTATATCGAATTTTTTGTTTAATTTTGCACCCGTAATAGATATTTGGGGGCTATTCCCCCGTATTATTAATTAATTTTATAAAAAAAGGTATGCAGAAAAGATTGCATTTATTAGTGGCTTTGCTGGCCTTTATGGTTTCAACCGCTATGGCGCAGATTACTACATCTGGCATTAGTGGTAAAGTGACTGCCAATGGTGAGGACATCATTGGTGCAACTATCAAGGCTGTTCACCAACCTTCTGGTACAGTCTATCGCGCAGTGACCAATATTGATGGTCGTTATTCTATTCAGGGTATGCGCCCAGGTGGTCCTTATGTCTTGGAAGTTTCTTATGTAGGTTACAAGACTAAGGAAGTTAAGAATTTTAATCTCTCTCTCGGTCAGAACACCATTCTGAACGAAAGTCTCTCTGAAAACGCAGAGATGTTGCAGGATGTTGTTGTTACTGCTGATCGCAACAACAACATGCGTACTGACCGCGCTGGTGCTACAACAAGTATCAACGCTGATCAGATTGAGGCGGTTCCTACTGTTTCACGTAGCATGAACGACCTCTTGAAGTTGACTCCTCAGGGTGCTAACGTAGGTAGCGGATTCTCTGTTGGTGGTGGTAACTACCGTCAGTCTTACGTTACTGTTGATGGTGCTGCGTTCAACAATGCCTTCGGTATTGGCGGTAACCTCCCTGGTAACGGATCTCCAATCTCTCTCGATGCTTTGGATCAGATTTCTGTATCTTCATCTCCATACGATGTTCGTTTGAGTGGATTTACAGGTGGTGCTATCAGCGCCGTAACCAAGAGCGGTACCAATGATTTCAAGGGTACAGCTTATATGTACACTACCAACTCTCACTTGCGTGGTAACAAGGTAAGCGATTATGAGTTGAACCGTCTCCAGTCTCATGCTACTACATGGGGTGCCAGCTTCGGTGGTCCTATCATCAAGGATAAGTTGTTCTTCTTCGCCAACGGTGAGTATCAGAGCAACATCTCTGCTGGTCCTTCTGGTACAGCTCGTGTAAATGCTTCTGATGAGTGGTCTCCATCATCTGGTACCGTTCATCGCCCATTGCAGAGCGATATGGACAATATGCTCAGCTTCCTCAACAAGACCTATGGTTACAACCCAGGTCGTTATCAGGGATATTCTCTTGATACTCCATCATACAAGTTCCTGGCTCGTATCGACTGGAACATCAACGAGAACAACAAGTTGAACTTCCGTTTCTCTAAGAGTCACGACAAGGATTCTTCAGCTCCATCAAGCTCTACAACTCCATTCAAGGATACTGTCATCTATCCTGGTGGTGAGGATGCTACGGGTGGTAAGTCTCAGTCTGGTCGTACAGCTAACGCTGGTCTCTACTTCGAGAGTGCACGCTACTATCAGGAGAGAAACTTTACCTCTTTCGCTGCTGAGTGGAACTCTAAGTGGGGTGGTGTAAGCAATGTACTCCGTGCTACTTACTCTTATCAGGATGAGCCACGTACTTATGTAGGTGGTTTATTCCCAACAGTAGATATTCTGAAGAATGGTTCTTACTACATGGGATTCGGTCCTGATCCATTTACTGAGGGTAACCTCCGTCAGGTGAAGACTTTCGTTGCTACTGATGAGGCTACATGGTCTATGGGTATCCAGAACTTCACCGCTGGTCTCCAGTTCGAGACCAACAAGGCTACCAACGGCTTCGGTGCTGCTTCTGCCGGTTACTATGTATTCGAGTCTATGGATGACTTCATGAACGGCAAGGCTCCTAGAAGCTATGGCGTTACCTTCCCTATGGATGGTTCTAGTCAGTTCAAGGCTACCATGAAGTACAACCAGTTCTCTGCTTACGTTCAGGATCAGGTTAACTTCTCTGACCGTTTCCGTCTCACCGCAGGTTTGCGTTTCGAGTTGCCTATCTACCCAGAGTTGGAGAACAACTACAACAAGGCTTTCGCTGCTTTGAAGTATAAGGATAATGCTGGTAATGAGCATAGCTACTCTACCGATCAGCTTCCTGATGCTTCATTGACTGTTTCTCCTCGTGTAGGTTTCAACTGGGATATCCTCGGCAACCACAAGTTGGTTCTCCGTGGTGGTACAGGTTACTTCATCGGTCGTCTGCCATTCGTATGGCTCGTATCTGCAGTAGGTAACGCTGGTTGTGGTCAGTACACCTATTATTATAATACTCCATCTGACAAGGGTGCTACCTATAAGATGGATAAGTTCTATCAGAGCCGTGAGGATCAGTTGAAGGTATTGCAGCAGCAGGGCTTGGCTGTTAACCGTGAGGATGCAGCAGCTCCTTCTTCTCCTACCATCATCGACAAGGACTTGAAGATGAACGCTACATGGAAGACTTCTCTGGCATTAGATGCTAAGTTGCCTTACGATGTTGACTTCTCTCTGGAGGGTATCTACAGCCGTGAGTTCAATCCTGCTACAGTCATCAATCTCAGCCGCTACTGGGATGGAAAGACTGTGAAGTTGGCTCCTGGTGATGAGCGTCATTACTTCTCTCAGAGTAATAAAAACAACCCTTACATGATCACAAATGCTGGTCATAAGGCATACTACTACTCAATCACTGCATCTTTGGCTAAGAAGTTTGCATTCGGTTTGAACCTCTCTGCTTCTTACACCTACTCTAAGGCTAAGTCTTACGGTGATGGTGTGGGCGATCAGGTTAACTCAGCATACTATAACAACCGTTACTCTGTAAATGGTAACAACGATATGGAGTTGGGTTATGGTACCTACGTGGCTCCTAACCGCTTGCTCATCTCTGCTTCTTACAAGAAGGACTACGGCAAGAACTTCGGTTCTGAGGTTGGCTTGATCTACGAAGGTATGAATATGGGTTATGCTGATGGTTACAGCTGTACACGTTACACTTACCAGTTGACTGGCAATGTAGTTAACGACTACGGTTCTAACGGTTTGGTTTACATCCCAGCTTCCCGCGAGGCTTTGAACGAGTGGAAGTTCACCGACGTAAAGGATAAGGCTGGTAAAGTAACCTATACAGCTGAGCAGCAGAAGGATGACTTCTGGGCTTACATCAACCAGGATGATTATCTGAAGAATCACAAGGGTGAGTATGCTGAGCGTGGTGGTGCTGTAATGCCTTGGCATCATCAGTTGGATTTCAAGTTCAACCAGAACTTCTATCTCAACGTAGCAGGTCAGAAGAATACTCTCCAGTTTGGTGTTGATATCAAGAACTTGGCTAACCTGTTGAACAACAGCTGGGGTCTCTACAAGACAGTTAACAACACCAAGTTGTTGAAGTATACTGCTGGTAAGAATGGTGCTGCTGGCTCATTCCAGTTCCAGAAGAACGGTAAGGATGTATTGTCAAAGACATACACCAACTACACAAGCTTCAATTCTACCTATTCTATCCAGTTCTCTATCCGTTACATCTTTAACTAATAGAGATTTAGAATACGAATTATAAATAAGCGCCCTGAAAGGGAAAGCATTGTATATAGAATGCTTTTGCTTTCAGGGCGCTTTCTTTTTGTCCCTTTTCTCCATACTTACTGATATTTTTTATTTGTAACACGTTTTTCTCACGCTAATTTCTTGTTATTTCAAATATTTTAGCTATATTTGCACCATATTGTATAAAATGGGTGAAAAACTTGCCTATTGGCGGGGTGAAACCTAAATTATTAACGAAATAATCTAAAGAAATATGCTGAAAAGATTGCATTTACTTCTGGCTTTGTTCATCCTGACGGTGAACGCTGCCATGGCACAGATTACTACCTCTGGAATCAGCGGTAAGATTACTTCTGATGGCGAAAATGTCATCGGAGCTACTGTTACTGCTACTCACCAACCTTCCGGTACCGTATATCGTGCCGTTACTAATATCGATGGACGATATACCATCCAGGGTATGCGACCAGGCGGTCCTTACAAGGTAGACATCTCCTATATCGGCTACAAGGACAAGGTGATCAAAAACCTCAACCTGAGCCTCGGTGAAACGGAGAATATCTCATGCTCGCTCCAGGAGGATGCTCACCAGCTCCAGGAAGTGGTGGTTTCCGGTAAGGCGGGTCTTGCTGCTTCCCGCACAGGTGCTGCTACCAGTATGACGGCAGAGCAGATCAACAACATGCCTAGCATTACTCACGGTATCGCTGACGTGGCTCGATTGAACCCACAGCTCACTGTTACCAATTCCGGAAACATGTCGTTCGCCGGTGTCAACAACCGATACAACAACTTCATGATTGACGGTGCGGCAAACAATGACGTCTTCGGTCTGGCATCCAGCGGTAACAACGGTGGTCAGGCAGGTGCTCAGCCGGTATCTATGGAGACTATTGAGCAGATTCAGGTTTCCGTGGCTCCTTTCGACGTGCGCCAGAGCGGATTCACCGGAGGTGCCATCAACGCCATCACCAAGAGCGGTACCAACCAGTTCCACGGTTCGGCTTACTACTATGGCTACAACCAGGACCTTATCGGTACCAAGTATCCTTACCTCGATGGCACAGGTTATGCGCCAAAGTATCAGAAGCAGACTCAGTATAACATGGGTGTCACTCTCGGAGGACCAATCATCAAGAACAAGCTCTTCTTCTTCGCCAACTACGAGCGCACCAACAAGGAGTATCCTAATCTCTATGGTGTAGACTCCGGCAATTCCAAGGTGAATACCGAGCAGGCTAAGGATATTCTGACCATGCTCCAGAAGATGGCTGAGAAGCAGGGAGTCAACTTCAACGATTACTACAGTAACCAGGATATCTACACCAAGAGCGATAAGGCTGGATTGAAACTCGACTGGAACATCAACGAGTTCAATAAGTTTGCCATCCGCTGGAGCCTGGTCAAGGCTGAGCAGTTGAGTGGCGGCGGCAGTGCCAGCAGCTTGAACTCATACGGTTACAGCTATCCGTTCAAGAGCAATACCAACTCGTTCATCGCTGAGCTTCAGAGCCGATTCTCTCCAAGTGTGAGCAATGAGGCACGTGTCAGCTTCGTAAGAGTGCGCGATAGCCGTGACATCAAGGCTCATCTACCGATGATTTCCATCACGGGCGTTGGTAGCGGTACTGTCAACATCGGTACTGAGCGAAACTCCCAGGCTAACTACCTGAACCAGGACATCTGGACCATTGAGGACAACCTGACTTGGCTCCGTGGCAACCATACCTTCATCTTCGGTACCCACAACGAGTTCTACCATTTCAAGAATATGTTCATCTCGGATAAGTTTGGTTCCTATACCTTCAAGGGATACGACAACTTCAAGGCTTATTACGATGACTATATGGCAGATAAGCTGGACCCTAACAAGGCTTACATGAACCAGTACCGTTATGGTCAGGCTAACACCGATGTGACCGGCGACCCTAACTGGGCTTCAGAGTTCTCATCCGGTCAGTTCGGTTTCTATGCACAGGACAAGTGGAATGCAAGCAACAACTTCACCCTGACCTACGGTCTGCGTCTGGATATTCCAGTATTCTTCGATACTCCAGTGGAGAATCCGGAGTTCAACGCCTTGTCAGAGAAGATGGGGTGGGGATTGAAGACCAACGATAAGCTCAGCTTCTCGCCAATGCTCTCGCCTCGTGTAGGTTTCCGCTGGGACATCAACAACGACCGCAAGTATATCCTCCGTGGTGGAGCGGGTGTCTTTACCGGTAGAATCCCATTTGTTTGGGTAAGCAACAACTACTCGGGTACAGGTCTGCAGCTCTCTTCTTACGATAGCAACAACTCTACCGTCAAGGGATTGGAGCTGATCCTCGATCCTAACAAGCAGAATGCCAATGCCGACAAGATGAAGGCGAGTGCCGGTAACCAGGATGTGGCTGTATGCGACAAGAACTTCAAGTTCGCTCAGAACCTTCGTCTCAACCTCGGTTTCGACTTCGAGGCTTTGGGTATCGACTGGACTGCTGAGGCTATCTACTCCAAGACTTTGAACGATATCCTCTATAAGAATCTCGCTCAGGAGCAGAGTGGTCAGACCTTCTCCCAGAAGTACGGATATGAGTGGGACAACCGTCCGCTTTATCAGAGTGTGGTGAAGGGTACTCCTATCGCAGGTGTCTATGCCCTCGGCAATACATCCAAGGGTTATACCGTCAACCTCTCTCTGAAGGCTGAGAAGCATTTCAACTTCGGTCTCGACTTGATGGCAAGCTATACCTGGACCCGTTCACGCAGTGCTGCCAACGGTGGTTCTTCTGTGGCTAAGAGTAACTGGACCTATCAATATACTCATCGTGACTGCAACGATCTGGAGGTGGGCAACTCTGCCTACAATGTACCTCATCGCATCCAGGCTTCTGCTTACTACCACATCAAGTACGGTCATCAGAAGCAGTGGCAGACCACTATCGGTGTCATCTACCAGGGTAAGAGCGGTTCTCCTTATACCTATTATTATTATGGAGACGTAAACGAAGACGGATCTAAGGGTAATGACCTGTTCTACATCCCAACCGATGCACAGATTGACAAGATGCGCTTCGAGGAGACCAAGTACAACAAGAATACCTTCACCAACCGTATGTTTGGCGACAATCATGGTGATAAGCTTACCGAGGAAATGCAGCGCGAGATGCTGAAGAAATGGATTGCAGACGATTCTTACCTCAGCAAGCACCGTGGCGAATACTACGAGCGTTATGCTGACAATCTGGCTTTCGAGCATCACTTCGATGTTCACTTCGGTCAGAAGTTCAGCTTCAAGGTGGCTGGTCAGATCAATTCCATCGAGCTGACCTTCGATATCCTCAATGTAGGCAACCTCCTGAACAAGGATTGGGGGCATACCTATGGTGACGGCTTCGGTACCTACTATTCACCAGTCAACTATCAGGGTGGTGGAGTCTACCAGTTCACCGGTGCTTATGCCTACAAGAGCTATAGCGATTACTACAGCCGTTGGCGTGGTCAGGTAGGTTTGAAGTACACCTTCTAATCTCTGCTATTTTATTCAAACTCCATAGAGTCCCTAGTGTCGCCAAATGCGATACTAGGGCTTTTCGTTAATATAAGTTGCTTTACGCCCTAAAAGAGCAATAAATATTAAAATTATCGCCTTCTAAGGGTACAAAATGTTGCCAAATTGTGGATTTTTTAGTATAAAATGTTATTGTCCACACATTTTAACCAAATTATCCCCCCCCCATATCGCAATTTCTTTATATATTTGCAGCGTCAAAAATGATATGCTAAACTTAAAAACAAGCAAAGTATACCAAGTAAGTGATAAGTAAAAGTATACCCAGATGAATTAGAGTTACAACCATTTGTATGCTCCAAATAAACCTAGATATACGAAAGAAATATATAAACCAAATTACATATTAAACCATTTATTAATTATGTGTAAAACAATGGTGATGAAAATGTCTTTAGCAACCATGCTACTGATGTTGATCTCGATGAACGGCTTTTCGCAGAACATTGGGGTAAAGAGCAATTTGCTGTATTGGGCAACAACAACACCCAATATCGGACTTGAAACTGCTGTAGGGAAGAAGCATACCGCACAGGTATTTGTTGGCTTCAATCCTTGGAAGCAGTCGGGAGGTGATCAGTCTAGTCTCCGCCACTGGCTTGTGATGCCGGAATATCGCTATTGGTTCTGCCAGAACTTCAATGGCTGGTTCCTCGGTGCTCATGCTATGGGTGGACAGTTTAATGCCGGAGGCGTCAAGCTACCTTTCGGTATGTTTAAGGACTTGCGCGACCATCGCTATGAGGGATGGTACGTAGGTGGTGGTGTCACCGCTGGTTATCAGTGGCCACTTTCCAAGCACTGGAATTTGGAAACATCCATTGGCATTGGCTACGACTACATCCAGTACGACAAGTTCAAGTGTGGCAACTGTGGAGAGAAGTTAAAATCCTCTCACGATAACTATGTGGGTCCTACCAAGGCAGCCCTCTCCCTCATTTATATGTTATAACCCCTTTTAACATTAATGATCATGAAATTTTCAAGAAATACCACCTATTTATTATATGCTGCCTTATTGATGGCTCCTGCAACTGTTATGGCACAGAACTGCCATGAAGTAAAGCTGGCTGCCAACAAGATTCAGGTTAGCAATGTGCAGGTGGCGCAGCAAAATAACGCTTTAACGGTATCGATGGATCTCAACCTCGATTCACTCAACCTTCCTACCAATACCCAGCTGGTATATACTCCTATCTTCAAGAGTCAGAAGTTGGAATATAAGTTGCCTGAGATTGTCATTAACGGAAAACGCCAACAGATTATGTATGAACGTGGGGTAGGGAACAAGCATCTGAACCTTTCGCCAAAGGCGATGGTGGTTCGCCGTAACAACAAGCAGGCACAGACCCTTAAGTACACCGCTTCCATTCCTGTGGCGGGAGTCATGAAGAACTACGATCTCGATATGCATGAAGATCTTTGTGGATGTGGCAACCTGGAGGAGGGAAATGATTTCCATCTCCGCCATCGCCGTCAGCCGCTGGCTGTCTTCGTACGTCCTGCCGTAGAGGCAATCAAGGTTCGTCATCTCGATAAGCGTGCTTATATCGACTTCCCAGTCAACAAGATAGAGCTTCATGCCGACTACCGTCGCAATCCGGCTCAGTTGGACAGCATTGTAAGAACCATCAATGCCCTGAAAGATGATAAGAACCTGGAGGTGAGCGGAATCAACATTCATGGTTATGCTTCTCCTGAGAGTCCTTACAGCCACAATGACTATCTGGCAAAGAACCGTGCCAAGACCCTTACCGATTATGTTCGCCGCATGGTAGCCCTGCCAACCAAGCTCTTCACCGTTTCTTCTACGGCAGAGGATTGGGAGGGTCTCCGCAACTATCTCAAGGAGAGTAACCTGGAGCATAAGGCAGAGATTCTGGCAATCGCCAATGATGAGAAGATGGATCCGGATGCCCGTGAGCAGAAAATCAAGAAGCTGTATCCGTCAGAATATCGCTTCATGCTTGATACCTGGTATCCTGCCCTTCGCCATTCCGACTACCATATCACGTATAAGGTAAAGCCATTCGATGTGGCTGAGGCAAAGGAGATTATCAAGACCAAGCCACAGCAGCTCAGTCAGGAAGAGATGTTCCTGGTGGCTCAGACCTATGAGCCTGGCAGTAAGGAGTTTAACGATGTGATGGAGATCGCCGTCCGCATGTTCCCAGAGAACGAAACAGCCAATCTCAATGCAGCCAATACCCGCCTGAATGCCGGTGATGCCGATGGTGCCAAGGCTTATCTTGACAAGGCTGGCAACAGTCCTGCAGCTCAGAATGCTCGTGGTGTATACGAGGCATTGAAGGGAAATGACCAGCAGGCTCGCCATTACTTCGGCTTGGCAGCCAAGGCAGGTGTCAAGGCTGCTCAGGAAAATCTGGAAAATCTATAAGAGGTAATAAATAGGAATAAAAATATTAATCAAATTAAATTATATCAAGTATGAAAAAATCGTTATTGTTTTCCGCAGTATTGGCAGGTCTGATGCTCGGTTCTTGTTCAAGCAGTGATGATATCGCTGGTAGCAACACAGGTTTCAATGAGACAGGTAAGGGATATATTAATATCTCTTTGAACTTGCCTACACAGGGTAAGAATGTATCAAGAGCAGCAAATGATGTGACTGCAGATGGTGATGTTAAAGAGTATAATGTGAAAGATGCTGCTTTGCTTTTGTTTGCAGGTGCAAATGAAAATGATGCTGTATTTCAAGGAGCATATAACTTGGATGGCTTGAAAAAAGATATTAGTGCTAATGCGCAGATTTCTACCCAATTAACTAAGGTTCAAGAGATTAGTTCTATTTCTGCATCTGGTAAAATCTATGCTTTTGTTCTTGTTAATAAAGGCGCTAAGATTAACGTAGATACTGATCATACTATAACCGTTAATGGTACTCCGTTCAATGGTAAATTCTCAGATTTCTCTCAACTTAAAGTTGATGGTGCTTTTGCCAAAGATAATTTGATGATGACTAATGTTCCTGTTGTAACTAAACCTGGAACTGCACCATTTGACAACGCAACAGTTTTGGCAGATGTAACAACATCTATTTTTAAGACAGAAGCTGAAGCAAAAGCTAATCCTGCTGCTGATATTTTTGTTGAGCGTGTAGCTTCTAAGGTTACATTAGGTATGACAGGTTCAGGTACTTCAACAGAAACTCTTTCTGCTGATGGTGCAACTGCTAAGAATTTTAAATACACTTTGGAGGGTTGGAACTTGGCTAATGTAAATAAGTCTTCTTATTTGGTTCGTCAATATGATAACGCTTGGAATAATTTAACATCAAATGGAGCAGATTTTCTCTCTGGTGCAGATAAAACTGCTTGGACCGCAAATCAATATCGCTTTGCTGGTATAAACAAGATTAAGACTAATGTGTCATCAGATCCTGCTGCTAATAAGTATCGTACATATTGGGGAAAGGATATTAATTATGATACGGATGCTCCATTTGCTTCGGATCCAATTGTAGGAGATGCGAATTTGACATTAGTCAAGAATGCTACTACCTATTGTTATGAAAACACCTTTGATGTAGATCATCAGAATGTTTGTAATACTACTACTGCTATTGTAAAGATGAAGATTACTCCTGATTCTTATACTGGTGGTACTACTTTCTATACAATTAATGGAGGTAAAGATGTTGTTTATTCATTAGAAAATGCAAAAACAAAGGTTGGTAATCAGTTCTTGGCTGAGAATACTGAGTCTTCTTTGAAGACTAAATATTTCTCTACTGTTTCAGAGGATGGTAAGATTACTGTCTCTGATGTTGATTTTTCAGATAACGCTGGTAAAGTTAATTTCAATAAGTTAGTTTTGACCTTTACACCAACTGCTACTGGTAGTACACCAACTACTGCTTATGTTACAGATGCTACTGTATTAACAGCTCTTGCTAACAATATCAAGGTTGTAGAATATAAGGGTGGTTATTCTTATTATAATATCTTGATTAAGCACTTTGGTGATGAGCTTACTCCTTGGAATCCTTCTACAAAAACTTCAGGTATTTCATACCCAACTCCTAACGAAGCTAATTGGTTAGGTCGTTATGGTGTGCTTCGTAACAACTGGTATGATTTGGATATTACTGGCGTAAGTCGACTTGGTGCAGCAACTCCAAAGGAACTTGATGTAAAGAATGATCCTACACCAGATGATAATTTGAAGAGTTACATCTCTGTCAAGATCAACGTCCTCTCTTGGGCTAAGCGTACACAGAAAGCAATTCTCGGTCAGTAATTCGATACATTATAAGATAAATATAGAAAACAATAATTGATTAGCGATATGATAGCGCAGAAGATAAATAAATGGTTGAAGGGTGTCATGGCTGCTGCCATGACCCTGACAGTCGTCACCTCGTGCAACGATATGTGGCACCAGGACTACAGCGACTGCCCTAATGGTGTATATGTGAAATTTAAGTATGATTATAACCTCCAGCGTGCCGACATGTTCAATGACCATGTTGGACAGGTAACGCTGTATGTATTCGACGAGAACGGAAACTATATAA